>Ga0209023_10006675_pt1 | contig 12093 bp, 7 predicted proteins | sample LakOneMetagenome_FD_187468 | JGI IMG/M metagenome (GOLD analysis project Ga0209023, IMG submission 187468) | Freshwater and sediment microbial communities from Lake Erie, Canada (SPAdes) (version 2) | ecosystem: Environmental > Aquatic > Freshwater > Lentic | place: Lake Erie, Canada | collected... | reverse complement strand
GATCTCAAGCGCACGCTGCGTCGGCAGGTCCAGAAGGCGGGCTTGATCAACTACACCAACCGCCACCCACGAACCTTCGACTTCACGCCAGACCGGCTGGAGGCGGACCTCTACGAGAAGGTCTCGACCTACCTCCAAGACCCCGCTTCGTTGGCCTTGGGTCAGAACGGCCGACACCTCGTGACGCTGGTGCTGCGAAAGATTTTGGGCTCGTCGTCATTCGCCGTGGCCGCGACGCTCGAAAAAATGATCGGTCGGCTGGAGCGAAAGCTCGCGATCAATGAGGAGGCGCTGGACGACATCGATGGCGTCGAAGAGACCGCCGATGAATGGCGCGAAGGCGATCAGGGCGCAGAGGCCGATGCGCTGGAGGACGAGACCGACGACGCTCTCGATGCCGTGAATCCAGAGCAGTTGCGGTTTGAGATCGAGGAACTCAGCCGCTACCGCGATCTCGCCGCCTCGATCAAAGCCAACGCCAAGGGCAAGGCCCTGCTCGATAGCCTGCCCGGCGTTTTGGACGAGATCGTCGGCAAGGGCGGCCAGCGCAAGGCGGTGATCTTCACCGAGTCCGTTCGGACCCAAGGCTACCTGCGCGATCTGCTGGAGGAAAATGGCTTCGCCGGGCAGACCGTGATGCTGAACGGCTCGAACTCCGACAAGGACAGCGCCGCCGTCTACAAGGCGTGGCTCGCCAAGAACCGGGGCACCGAGGCGGTGTCGGGCTCGAAGACTGCCGACATGAAGGCGGCCATCGTGGACGCCTTCAAAAACGACCGCACCATTCTGATCGCCACAGAGTCGGGCGCCGAAGGCATCAATCTTCAGTTTTGCAGCCTGCTAATCAACTACGACCTGCCGTGGAATCCGCAGCGCGTCGAACAACGGATCGGCCGTTGCCATCGCTACGGCCAGCGCATCGACGTGACGGTCGTGAACTTCATGAACCGGAAGAACCAAGCCGAGGCTCGGATCGTCGAGCTTCTGGAGACTAAGTTCCGCCTGTTCGATGGCGTGTTCGGCTCTTCCGATGAGGTGCTTGGCGCCATTGAATCCGGCGTCGATATCGAACGCCGCATCCTCGAAATCGTCCAATCCTGTCGAAACAACGACGAGATCAACCTCGCCTTCGACGCGCTGCAAACCGAACTGGTCGTCGAGATCGACGAGGCCAAGACAGCGGCCCGGAACCAGATTCTGGCGGCCATGGACGACAAGGTTGTCCAGCGGCTGAAATTCCAAGACGGCGCGATCAAGCAGTCGCTGGGCGACTTTAAGCGCACCCTGTTGAACCTCGCCCGCGCCGAGCTACCGGGCGCGCGCTTTCATGAGGATCATGTCGAGCGGTTCGACCACGACGGCGCCACCTACACGACCGAGTGGCCCCTCGCCGATGACCGGGGCTGGAACTTCTTTCGGTTGGCGGATGGCCGCCTCGCAGACGCCCTCGTCCAGCAGGCCAAGGATCGCGCCCTGTCGGTCGCCGACGTAGTGTTCGACTATGGCGCAGACGGGAGCAATTTCAGCGACGTGGCCACCTATCGCGGCGCCAGCGGCTGGCTTCGGGTGGCCCGATTGACGCTCAATACGCCCGCCCGGACGTTCGACGAGTTGATCGTCGCCGCAGTCACCGACGACGGCGACCCGGTCGATGCTGATACCGCTGAACGTCTGATGCAGGTGCCTGCCCGTGTCACCGGCGCCCCGGAAACTACGGCGCCTGACGATGCCCTGACCAAGCTGGTAACCGACCGCGAGACGGCGCTGTTTCAGCGCGCGCAGGAGCGGCTGGGCAGCTTCCTTGAGGAGGAAGAGGACCGGTTGGACAATTGGCGCGATGACGCGCGGGTCTCCTACGACGCCCAGATCAAGGCGCTGACCAAGGAGGCCAAGGAGAAGGCCAAGTTGTCACGCGCCGTCCAGAACCTTCAAGAAAAGGTCGAGCTACAACGCGAGGGCAACGCCCTAAAGCGACAGGCTGACGACCTTCAACATCAACTCTATACCCGCCTGCGGGAGATCGACGGCGAACGCGAGCGGATGCTCGACGACATCGCCGCCAAGCTCGACCTCACGCCTGACCTTGTGCCGCTGTTTACGATCCGCTGGAGCCTTGCCTGATGGCCGCGAAGACCAAGCTCGAACTCACGTGGATCGGCAAGGAGAACCGGCCCCGGTTGGAGCCCCGCATCTTGATCGAGGAGGAGCGGCTTTCCTATCACGCCAACATGCGCCGCCCCGGCGACATCTTCGACAATGTTTTGATTCAGGGGGACAATCTACTTGCCCTAAAGGCGCTTGAATCCTCGCACGCCGCGAAGGTGAAATGTATTTTTATCGACCCGCCATACAATACCGGGTCCGCCTTCGAGCACTACGATGACGGCCTTGAGCACAGTCTTTGGCTTTCTCTTATGCGAGATCGACTGGAGATACTTAAAACCTTACTTTCGGACGACGGCTCTATCTGGATATCAATAGATGACAATGAATCTCATTACTTAAAAGTTTTGTGCGATGAGGTATTTGGACGCTCTCGCTTTATCGCAAACATAGTTTGGCAAAAGCGCACTTCGAGGGAAAATAGAGCAGCTATTGGCTCAGCCCACGACCACATACTGGTATATGCCAAGCGACCCGCCGTCGAATGGAAAGAATACAGAAACAAACTCCCGGCGAATGACTCTGGGTTCTCCAACCCGGATCGAGATGCGCGTGGCCCTTGGCGATCAATTCCATTCACGGCGCAAGGTTATCGTCCCAACCAAATGTATCCGATCACCACTCCAACTGGGTCTGTAGTGGAGCCTCCCAAAGGGCGTTGCTGGGGAGCTACGAAACCAGTGTTCGATCAATATCTCGCAGATAATCGGGTCTATTTTCCTCGTGGCGGCGATGGGAAGCCGAGGATCAAGCAGTTCATGGGGGAAGAGGACGGGCTCGTGCCCATGACTTGGTGGCCCGCAGCCGAGGCAGGCGACAACGAAGCCGCAAAAAAGGAAGTCATGGCGCTGCTGCCCGATCAAGAAGCCTTCGGCACGCCGAAGCCAGAGCGGCTGATCCAGCAGATAGTGAGCATCGCGAGCAATCCCGGCGATCTGGTTTTGGACTCATTTGCTGGTTCTGGCACCACCGGTGCCGTGGCTCACAAAATGGGCCGCCGTTGGATCATGGTTGAACTCGGAGAGCACTGCGAAACGCACGTCGCACCTCGAATGAAGAAGGTTGTCGATGGCGAAGACCCCGGCGGCGTAACCGAATCCGCCGAGTGGGGCGGTGGGGGCGGGTATCGCTATTTCCGACTGGCTCCTTCTCTTCTGGAAAAGGACCAGTTCGGCCAGTGGGTGATCTCGAAAGCCTACAATGCCGAAATGCTCGCCGAGGCGATGTGCGGACATTTTGGCTTCACCTACGCGCCGTCGTCCGAGCACTACTGGATGCAAGGCCACTCGTCCGAGAGTGACTTCATTTACGTCACGACGAATAGCCTCACCCACGATCAACTCCGCGCCATCTCGGAGGAAGTCGGCCATGAGCGCACCCTACTGATTTGCTGCAAGGCGTTCCAAGGAGGCAGTGCCGATAGCTTCGCCAACCTGACGATCCGCAAGATTCCGGGCGCGATCCTCGACCGATGCGAATGGGGTAAGGACGATTATTCGCTAAAGATCGAGGCCTTGCCGTTGATAGAGGAGGAACCGGAGTCGGAGTCCGAGGCACCGGTCAAATCGCGACCACGTAGCACCCAGCAGACCGGACCCGATCTATTCGACGCGGAGGGCGAGGCGTGATCGACAATCGCGCCCTGCACCAAATCGGCCAACGTCTTTCGCTTCGCAAACCGCAGACGGAGTCGCTTAAGCGGCTGGCCGATGTGATCGATCTGATCGATCCATCCAAGGACACCGATGTTGCGGGCGCCCTTGAGGCGGTGAGAGCCGCCTATCCTGATGTCGTGGATTTCGAGCGCGACTTCCCCAGCCTCTGCTTCGCCGTCGCCACTGGGGTGGGCAAGACGAGGCTCATGGGCGCCTTCGTCAGCTACCTGTTCATGACGGGCAAAAGCAGGAACTTCTTCGTCCTCGCGCCCAACCTGACGATCTACGAAAAGCTCCTCGCCGACTTCCAGCCGTCGAGCCCCAAATACGTGTTCAAGGGCGTCGAGGCCTTCGCGCAACAGCCGCCGCTGATCGTCAACGCCGAGAACTACGAAGAAGGGCGCGGCGTGCGCGGCGCTGACCTGCTCGGCCGCGAGGCGGCGATCATCAACATCTTCAACATCTCTAAAATCAATTCAGAGGTGCGTGGCGGCAAGTCGCCCCGGATCAAGCGGCTTCAGGAATATATCGGCGAGAGCTATTTCTCTTATCTCGCGGGCTTGCCCGACCTCGTGCTGTTGATGGACGAGGCGCACCGCTACCGCGCGTCATCCGGCGCCAAGGCGATTGGGGAGTTGAAGCCAATCCTCGGACTGGAGGTGACGGCGACGCCCAAGGCGGTCGGCGGAAGCGCCGCAGCGTTCAAGAACGTGATCTATCGCTACGACCTGCCCGAGGCGATGGAAGACGGCTACGTCAAGGAGCCAGCGGTCGGCACCCGCGCCAACTTCGATCCCAAGAGCGTGTCCGAGGACATGCTGGAACAGATCAAGCTGGAGGACGGCGTTCACTACCACGAGCACGTCAAGGTCGCCCTCCAGACCTACGCAAAGCAAAACGACAAGCCGCTGGTCCACCCTTTCATGCTCGTCGTGACGCAAGACACCAACCACGCTCGGAAGGTGCGGGAGTTCATCGAATCCGGGGACTTCTTCGAGGGCCGCTACAAGGGGCGCGTGGCTGAAATCCACTCCAAGCTTACGGGCGAGGAAAGCGACGAGAACGCCCGCAGGCTGCTCAATATCGAGCGCGATGGGACGACGGACATCGTCATCCACGTCAACAAACTGAAAGAGGGCTGGGACGTATCCAACCTCTTCACCATTGTGCCGCTCCGCGCGGCGGCGTCTGACATCCTGACCGAGCAAACCCTTGGGCGGGGGTTGCGGCTGCCTTACGGCAAGCGCACCGGCGTCGAGGCCGTCGATACCCTGACGGTCATCGCGCACGACCGCTTCAACGCCCTGATCGAACTGGCCAAGTCGGCGAACGGTCTCGTTCACAAGTTCAAGGAAGTGCGGATCGGGGACGGTGGCGATGTGCCGATCTCCACGCCCAAAATGGTCGAGGCGCCCAACTTCGTTCAGGCGATGATCGATCAGGCGTTTCAGTCCTCGGCCGACGCCGAACACGGCGGCATGGAAGCGCCAGAAGGTCCGCAGTTCACCTTCGACGGCGCCGAGGACATCGCGCTGGCCCAGACCGCCTTGACCTCGATCCTCCCCGCCTTCCGCACCAAGCTGACCACAATGGGCGACCTGAAGTCAGAGAAGGTGATCAAGGCCATCGCCGCCGACGCCTTGGCGGCGCATCGAGCCGCCACGGGCCTGTTCACCGACATGACGACCGAACGGGCTGAGGCCGTGGTCGCCGAACTCTGCGCGGTGTTCGCCGAGCGGACCATCGCCATCCCGCAGTTGATCGTCACGCCGGAGGAGGTGGTGTCATTCGGCTTCCGCGCCTTCAAGCTGGAGGGGCTCGATAGCTGGAACTACCAGCCCCTGAGCAAGGAGCTTCTGGTTCAGGTGCTCCGCACCGAGCAGCAGACCCTGATCTCGGGCGAAGAAGGCGGCGAACGCGCCGCGCGTATCGAGGATTATCTCGTCGGCCGGTTGGTCGATTATGACGAGGTCGATTACGACGCCCACGCGGAGATGCTCTACGATCTCGCCGGGCAGGTGGTCGCGCGGCTGCGCTCCTATCTCTCGAACGACGAGGACGTGCGAAACGTGCTCGTCAGCCGGGGCAAGGAGATCGCCAAGGCCGTGTTCGTGCAGATGCAGCAGCATCAGTGGCGGACGGAAACCACCTACCGTGTCACCCTTGAGGCCCCGTTCACCGAACTGCGGCCGCAGGCCTACGACGGCTCGGGCGCCGACGCGGTCCGCGACTATCGCAAGGCCCCCGAGCGGCTGAACGAGATCAAGCGGTTCGTGTTCACCGGCTTCAAGCGCGGCTGCTACCCGAAGGCGAAGTTCGACTCCGATACCGAGCGCCAGATGGCGGTGCTGCTGGAGCGCGATCCCAAGGTCCAGCTTTGGATGAAGCCCGGCCCCAACCAGTTCAAAATCTTCGACACCGAGGGCCACGCCTACCAGCCCGACTTCGTGGTCGAGACCGAGACCGAGAAGCTCATCGTCGAGACCAAGCGCCGTTCTGACCTCGACGACGCTGATGTGCGTCGCAAGGCCAAGGCCGCTATGCTCTGGTGCCTGATCGCCACCGAACATCACGCCAACCTCCACGGCGAAAAGCCGTGGCGCTACGTGCTGGTGCCCGATGACGCGGTGCAGCCCAACGCGACCTTGGATGGTCTGGTGTCAAAGTTCTTGCAGGAGGCGGACATCGATCTACGAGGTCGCTACGTGATCAAAATATAGCAATCATAATCGCGATATTGATATTTGAGTGGCTATAAAATATCGCCGAGTCTCTGAAGTTTCCACCGTCTGTGCCAATTGTTGGCCGCAGTGAGGGAGATATTGAAAATCTTCGCCACATCAGCTTGTGTGATTAGCTGGTCGAATGCCGAGAGTATGGCGAATTTGCCCTGTGGCGTGAGGTGATTGCCAGCTTTCCAAGCGGGGTCGTAAACAGAAAGGTCGAGAACTTGACCGTCTGATTTGGCGTGGACCTTCGCAAGCTTCTCATTGATCACAACTATCTCGGCCAAGAGATAAGAGCGCCTCGCTCTGAGCAGGGCGATTTCGGCGGATGAAAGCGCGTCGGTCTTAGTTGTCATAGCTTAGTGTATTTTTCTTTGGCCCTTCACGTCAATGAAGGACGAACCGCTTGATTTTGGTATCGAACGTCCGCACGAAGCAGCTTGCTGTCTCAAACTACCGGTCTGACTTGGACGGTGCGATGGGTTGAGGGCTACGCGGCAATTTCGCTTCGGAGCAGCCGACACATCCGTCGCAGATCGGGCGCATCGGGCCGCCAGTCGATGTGGGGAATACCGATCTCCAAACACTTCGCTTGCGCAGCAGCGCGGAGATCAGGGGCGAGCAGGCCGTTGTTTGGCCCGTGTAGGTCGTGCAGCATCCAGCCAAACGAGCCCGCGAGGGGGCGAAGCTCGATGATCGCCGAGTTGCGAAACTCGGCATAGGCCGCACGGCCAGCCAGTGCGTCATCGACACGCTCGCGTAAGCAGTTTCGGTATTTGAGCCCGGTCGCGAGGAAGTCGCGGCCTGTAAGAAGCGGGCGGATATCCTGATCCCCTCGCACTGGATGATCTGGAAAGCGATCAGCACGCAGCAGAAACCGCTCGACGATGTCCGCCAGCGTCCGCTGCGGCGGCAGCCGCCTGATCGCTTGAGCGACCACCTCATGGGTGGCGGTCGAGCAGACGGTGCATACCATCGCCAGTGTTTTGTTGACGCTTCGCGCGGCCGAGATCGTTTCGACCCGCTTCAGCACCTCCGGCAATCGCCATGGCGGGTCGAGCGCATTGATAACCTTCATCGTTTGCTCGGAGGCGGAGTCCAACTGCGTGATGAGTGCGGCCGTCGCGCGGCTGGCGGGGTCCGAAAAAGTATCCAGCAGGCTGAGGTAGCTCAACGCGCACGACATCGGCTCGGCGCCCAGCCGCTCAAGCGCCCCCATGAGGCCATCGGGCGTGTCGCCGAAAACGTGGGTGATAATGGCGCGAGGCCGCTCGCGCCGGATGACCCGCGCGAGTTTGACCTCGCAGTCTTCTCGCCCGTCCCCGTCATCGGACATGGCGCCTGATGGCCCGGCAACGGCGAGGAAGATTGCATGGCGCAGGCGCGGCGGCGCCGTGAGCAGCCGCGCGATCAGGCCGGGTTCGATCTGGTCAAGCCGCACGAGGTCGGCCGTCGCCCACCCAAACATCCCCGCGTCGAACTTACCCATGACGCCGCACCTCACCCCGCGCGACCATTTCCCATGGAAACAAGCCTCGACCATCCGGGCGCGGACGAACTTGGGAAGCGACCCATCGCCAGCCCCGAGCCTCGACGGCACCGACGATATGCTCGCCAAAGACGCGCTGCGGGCCATGCTCACCGTCGAGACGCGTGATGCGACTGGCGGCTTCCGCAGGGCAAAGAATTGGGACCGAGGAAAAGCCGGGCCGAAGAACGGCTGGAGGACGGGCGAATAGCCATCGCGAGCACATCAGCCATGTGTCGGGGCCTGCCGTAGCGTCTAAGAAATCACTGAGTTCATCGCTGTCGATCTCGGTAGCGGGGCTGGGGTAGCAGCGGATGGCGAGACAGTAGAGCGAGGTTTCAGCGATCAGGGGGCAATCTCCTCAAAGAGGAGATTTTCTCACGAAACAGCCCGTGGTCAACTAATTGTACCAGATGCGTGACTCTGGCGGCGTCAGGGTTTTTTGCTCGATGACGACGAGGGGCGTCCGCGCAGTCCCGGTTCGCGGCCTTCGGCGATAGCTTTTCGGTCCCTTTTTTCTTTATTGCGTTGCCTGTCCTTCTCCCTCGCTGCCTCCTCCTTCGCAGCAGACGCTTCCGGCGTCAGCGCTACGACCTCTTTCGTGGATGTCGCAGGTTTAGGATTGGCATCCATGATTCCTGCGTCAGGTTCTGGAATGAGCATCACCTGTTGGCCAACTCCACTGGCGATCAGCTTCTGCTGAACCAGTTCCGCCTGCCTTTTGCTGTAGAGGTAAATGTCGTAGTCGCCGCCGAAATCAGGCCGTCGAATGGCACCTCGCATGACGAACTGAAGGATATCCTCTTCCTCGCGCGCACGAAGAATCTCGTCGTCGTTGATGCCGAACAGAGCCTGTGCCGGTTTGTCGCCGGTAAGAGGTTTGCTGCTGTAGATCATCGCGCAACTCGTGCGATCATCGAATTGGTTGAGCCCCGCAGCTTTGACGGGGATCGGCTCGCCGTGGAGCCTACTGTAGAGAAGCTTTTCTACGACTTCATTCGCGGCCCAGAAGCCGATATTGGGCTCCTTGGCGACGAGAAAATCACAGACCCTCCTGATGAAGCTAATCCCAATTCGTGTGTCCCATAGCTTCGTTGTGCCTTCGTGAGACTGCGTAAAATAGTGAATGCGCACGGTAGGTTGCTTCGTGCGCGTCATCACCTTCACCGTAGACTTGAAGTTGATGCTGCCGCCTTCCCAGCGTAAGGCGACGATGGCCCCGAGGCTTACAGGGTATGAAGCGCCTGCGATCTTGACCGACTTGCAGTGGGCCAAGCATCCCAATGGCCAGATCGAACACCAGCCAAACGAGTCCTTCCACTCGACGGTATCGACGAAGACACCATGACGCCGTGCTGCCTGCTTCAACATTTCTGAGAGCGGCCTTAAGAGGTCATCCTCGGACAGCGGCCGCCACCCCTGTTTGCCCGACAGTAGGCGTATCTCGCCCCAACCGTGGGAACCTATTGGCGCGATGGCGATCAACCCCTTCAGCATATCGGCTGAAGCGGGAGCCCTCACTTTGTTGCTTTGAATGGTGTTCGGTGACTCGTCGATGCGAACGTGCCAGTCGGCAAAACCACCGAGGTCAGCACCCATCATGCCTTCGTGTGTGATCAACATGACCGCGTGGGTCAGGCCGTTTCGTTGCAGGTAAGCTTGATTGCGTTCAAGACGGCTCTGCACTGATCCGCTGCCGCGTGCCTCTGAATGCGCTTCGAGAATTTCAATGCTGGTTGGGGCTTCGGCTTGAAACGCCTTAACCTGCTCGCGAAGGAGCGGAAGGCTCGGAAACGCAAAAAGGTAGAGGCCCGGATTCTGAATTGCCTCTTGCCGCATGTCGTAGCTTTTGCCGCATCCGGGGGGGCCTGTAAGCACTTCTACGTTCACGCCTGTTTCCCCACGCACTGTGTCTGCCAATGGCGCCAATAGCGCCGTTAGGATCGTGGGGGCATGGTGGTGTGGACGGTTGAAGGAAGCGTGACCGAGGGTTCAGTTAAATCGTCCGAAGCCGTGCTTCTTGGAAGAGGGTTTGGACGATTTATCGAGACCGGGCTCTTTGCGTCGAGTTGCCAAGAAGTTGGGCGGGGCTGGATCGGTAGACCGAGGACACGAGCCGAGCGGAGCGAGGTGAGGCCCGCAGGGCGTCGGCGAGACGGCAACGCCACAGGTGGTCGCCGCAGGTGGCCGCCTCCTGCTCCTTGTTGCCAACAACCCGATGGCAAAGGTGATGACGAGCCGTCCGCCTGCGGCTACCGGCGTCGTGGCCTCCGGGGATCGACTTCGCTCGCGCTTCGTCTTTCCCTCGTCGCCCGGCCTGACAGGCGTGTCTGCTCGACACCAAGGACCATGACGCGGCGGAGCCGCCCCCGACAAGCACGCCGAGGACGAGTTGCGCTCGATGTCGGCGCCATTGGCGCCAATGGCGCCGCCTAACCCAATCCGCCCACCTAATGGCCCTATTGGCGCCAATGGCGCCGAGGGCGTTACAGAACCAGATGCCTTATGAGACGGATTCCGAGCACCCCGGATCGGGAACAGACAACGAGTTCTGACCGGACTTTGCCGACAGGGTTTTGTCACGTGCGCCGAACACGTCCGAAGCTGGCGCAGCTTGGCCTTAGACAATCGACGCGGTTAGGATCGCGAAGGCTGTTAGGGGCGGCGGATGTACAAGGCCAAATCAGCTTCGATGATGCGCGGCACGGCGTATACCGACCGGCAGCCGATCAGCGAGCGCGAACTGCGCCAGTTCAAGAAGACGGTGATCTCCAAGCTCGAACTGGCCCACTTCAGTCACGGGGCCAAGACCCGCGACGCTCTGCTCGATGAGTTGGAGCCGGTCGTGGGGATCATGGCCAAGAACGGCTTCCGCGCACCCAAGGACGTTGCCCGTCTCCTCAACAAACAGGGCTGGCGGACCGCATGTGATCAGCCGTGGAATCCGCAACTCGCATGGTTCCTGCTGGACTTCCTGTTCAGGCGCCGTGAGCAGCGGCGAAAGCTGGCGCCAAAAACGCCGCCAGCACCTCGCCCCAAGCCGGTGGCGCAACTGACGACGGTCTCGGCCGCCCCGCTGACCCGCGAGGAAATGGCCCGGCGACTTGCGGCAATAGGCCGGGTGAACACGTCTTCGACGTAGCCCGTTGATGGGCCGTTTTGAACAATCGCCCATCCATGAGAATCTGAGCCATCCCACCAACGATCACGGAGAACCCGCCTGAAGCGCGCAGCCCTGTATGTCCGCGTCTCGCAAGATTCCCAGACCGTCGAGAACCAACTCCTCGTGCTCAACGAGGTCGCCGCGCGATCCGGCTGGACCATCGTCCAGACCTTCTCCGATGAGGGCATCAGCGGTGCTAAGGGGCGGGACAAGCGGCCGGGCTTCGACAGCCTCCTGAAGGCCGTGGCGCGGCGCGAGGTGGACATCGTGGCGGCGTGGAGCGTTGACCGGCTTGGACGCTCCCTGAGCGATCTGGTGGGCTTCCTGTCGGACATCCAAGCCCGAGGCTGCGACCTCTATCTCCACCAACAGGCCATCGACACGAGCACGCCCAGCGGCCGGATGCTCTTCCAGATGTTGGGCGTCTTCGCCGAGTTCGAGCGGGCGATCATCACCAGCCGGATCGTCGCCGGTCAGGCCCGAGCCAAATCCAAGGGCGTGAAGTTTGGCCGCCCGCCGGTGGCACCGATCCGTATCGACAAGGTCCGCAAAGCCCTCGCCGAGGGCAAGTCGATCCGCGCGGTCGCCAAATCTACCGGCGTCTCCACGGCCACGGTCATGCGGACAAAACGGTCCATGGCGACGGTCGAAGAGGACCGTGGTGAGACCGTCGCCATCGGGTGACAAAACCCTGTTCGCGGCTGTGACCACTTCGCTTTCACTGCCGCGATCAGGCCCGAGGCTTCAAAACACGCTCAACGCCTTACGCTACAACGCTTTGCGCTCAATCGTCGTTCGCAGGTGTCGGGCTACGAATCTGAGGGTCGGACGTTCGAATCGTTCCGGGCGCGCCATTTT
>Ga0209023_10006674_pt1 | contig 12097 bp, 3 predicted proteins | sample LakOneMetagenome_FD_187468 | JGI IMG/M metagenome (GOLD analysis project Ga0209023, IMG submission 187468) | Freshwater and sediment microbial communities from Lake Erie, Canada (SPAdes) (version 2) | ecosystem: Environmental > Aquatic > Freshwater > Lentic | place: Lake Erie, Canada | collected... | reverse complement strand
AAATATTTGAAACAAACAATTACGCAAATAACATGTGGGATGGTACCTTTAAGGGAACAAAACAACCAAGCGGTTCTTACGTGTACTACATTAACCTCAACGACAGCAGGAAACAGGTTTTCCAGGGCGTTGTAAATATCATCAGGTAACTTACAGATTCCTTTTCTTCAGCACACTCACATCGGAACCTTCTGCAACAAAAACTGAGTTGGGTTTTGCGGTTGTTAAATTTGAAAATGAATCACCATACAAAGCCTTAAAATCGCAATCGATCAGATAGTTCTTTACCGGAAATATATTCCAGGCCGGATGCTGCACATTGTATTCAAAGGTGGTGGCTTCGTTATACTTTGAGTAACCCCAGTAATGCTCTGCAATAAATTCTTCTTCACTTCCCAAAACCATTGCCTGCGAAGGCTTTTCAGCCAAAGCTTCAATACGGTTCCACTTATTTTTATGTTTCCACTGATAACTTAAAGCAATCTCATTGCTTGTTTCGGTTGTAATATGTTTCATTCGTTTAGTATCATACTTTTCATGATACACGGTATTGGCAATAAAACTGATCGCAGCTTTTGGTACTATCTCTTTAATAAACACCGTACCACGTTTCCATATTCCGTTATCATTGTACCGTACATAAAAACGCAGATTCACTTCTTCAAAATTTACATGGAATGGAATTTTAAAACCGATAACCCTGGTGTTCATAAACATAAACCCAACAAGGCTTACATACACATTCCCATTAAACAGGTCCAGTTCTGTTTTGTTGGGAAGATATGGAGCAAGCAATGCAGGGTCAACTATATAATTAGCCATGATGAGGTTCTTCCAGGTGGCTGTTAAGAATTTTGAAGACATTCTTTATTGTTTCTTTTTTTGTTCTCTGTAAAATTCTTTGAAGATGAGGCGCAGATTCTGATCGTAAGTAAAATAATTGTACAGCCAGTTACTGAATACGAAGAAACGGTTCTTCACGCCTAATATCAGCATCAGGTGTAATCCCATCCATATCATCCAGGCAAAGAAACCGCCAAAATGTAATTTAGGTTTGGGCATATCTACCACGGCCAGGTTGCGGCCCACGGTAGCCATACTGCCTTTATCGTTGTAAACAAATTCCTCCCACAGATCTGCAGCGCTTTTCATTTCCTGCCTGCGCAGGTTGTTTGCCAGCATATCTGCCTGCTGCATAGCTACCGGCGCTACCTGCGGATGCCCGTTTGGCCAGGCAGGCTCTTCCATGTAGGCTACATCGCCAATTGCATACAAATTTTCAAAACCATTTACCTGGCAATGCCTGTTTACTTTTATACGGTTGCCACGTGCAATTAAATCGGGGCTGATGCCTTCAGGCACATTTCCTTTAATGCCTGCAGCCCAGATTACCATGGATGTTTCAATGGTATCTCCGTTTTGCAGCTCCACCGTTTTTCCGTTGTAATCTTTCAGCAGAGCATTGGTTAAAACAGTCACACCCAGTTTTTCTAAATATTGTTGAGATTGTGCACTCGACTTTTCACTCATGGCAGCCAGTGTTTTACCCGTTCCTTCCAGCAGGTAAATTTTCATTTTGGTAAAATCAAGTTCTGGATAATCTTTGGGCAATACAAAACGCTTCATATCAGCTATTGCACCGCTTAATTCTACTCCTGTTGGCCCTGCGCCAACAATTACAATATTCATCAGGCGTTGCAACTCCAGTTCTGATTGTACGTTCAATGCATCCTCAAAATTATGCAGCAACCGGTGACGCAGTTGTAAAGCTTCCACGGTGCTCTTCATGGGAAAAGCATTGTCTATCAATTGCTGGTTGCCAAAAAAATTGGTGTCAGCACCGGTGGCAATTACCAATACATCATAATCAAAATTGCCAATATCAGTAATCACTTTTTGTTGTGCAGTGATTATTTTCTGAACCTCTGCCATCCGGAAACGCACATTTGTTGCTTTATGAAAAACCTTCCGCAACGGAAAAGAAATATTACTGGCATCCAGCCCCGCCGTAGCTACCTGGTAAAATAAGGGTTGAAACTGGTGGTAATTAAAACGGTCGATCAACGTAATATCAAAGCCTGGTTTGTTACTGAGCTTACGGGCAAGACGTAGACCTCCAAAACCTCCCCCGATTATTATGAGTTTCATTTGCTTATCATTTGACAACAAAGATACATAATTTTCAATAAATTTTGAAAATATAGGAAATCAATATAGAGAATTCCGATTTTTTTAGCAGAAAAAAAGGAGCCGCCAATTAAGGCAGCTCCTCCATCACTATTAACCGAGAAAAATTTACTGAATTACAACCCTGCACATAGTTAAGCGGTTGCCATTTCTGTCAACGATCTCAACCCAGTACAGTCCTTTTCCTTTAGCTCTTAAGTCAACATCCATTCTATCATAAGGCCTTCCAACGGTATAGTTTTGTGACAATACCCTGTCGCCCTTCGCATCATAAACAACAATACCCCTTGGTAACACATTGTTTGCAACGCTGTAGTACCTAACCTGGAACTGGCCACTGTTAGGATTAGGATAGATGAAGCATCTGCCGCTGGCTGAATCCTTAATGGTTACAATGTTCGAACTGTTGGTACAGCCATTAATATCGGTAACTCTTAACTGATAATCACCCAAACCGTCCACATCCAGATTAATTGATCCTGTTGTAGCACCCGAAACGGCCACTCCGTTGCGCAACCAGGTATAGGTTGCTGCTGCATTTGGTGAAACAACAGATGAAATGGTTGTTCTTAAACCAGGAAGTAAACTGGTATATGGATTTGCTGTTAAAACGATAACCGGTAATGGATTAACAGTTAAGGTGGCAGCTCTTGAAGTTTGTGCAGCACATGGCGCAGCGCCAGCCACCAAACAACGATACAGGTAGCCACTCATACTTACAGGAGGTGCTGTAATAGTCAATGTTGCTGTAGTTGCACCGTTGTATACACCAGTATTGGTAACATTAGTATAAGTACCACCACCATTACTGCTTACCTGCCACTGGTAACTGTGAGGACCTGTCCCCGCAGTAACGTTTGCAGTAAAGGTTGCAACCTTATCTGTACAGATCGTTTGATTTGCAGGTAAAGCTGCATTCAGTGTTGTAGGCTGGTTAACAGTCACAACCACTGTTCTTGCAGGCGAAGTACAAGGAGCAAAATTGGCAACAAAACCAACTGAACCATTAAAGTTTCTTGGATTGTTGGCAGGTGTGCCTGGAGCGGCAGGGCCACCCCAGCCTACGTTACCACCGGTAATGATATCACAACCTCCGCTTGAGTAAGTAACTGTTGTAGCAGCACCATTCGTATAAGCAGGGAATGTGGCACCGGTCATGTCCAGTGCGATACCATAAGTAGCACCGGCGGGAATGGTAAGTGTTAAACCTGTCATCAGCTGATTCAAAGTATTGGCAGTAACATTATTGTTGGCAGTACCAAATTGGTTCCAGCCATTGGCAGCGCTGATTGCGCCCGGGTTACCGGCAATTGCGGAAGGTTTATAGAATACCCTTGACACAACTGCGCCTGAACCAAATGCATTGCTGGATATGCTGCTGAAAGTAACAGGATAAGCATTGTTGTTTCTTACATTGAAAGCTACCAGGTTATTACCATTGCCGCCAGCCATTGGCGTGGCTACGGTTGCAGGTGGTACCGGTAAACTTTGCACCGTTGCCTGGTAAGTATATACACCAGATGGAGTTGGTTTTGTCCAAACAGAATCAACTGCAGTACCGGCTACATAAGGAACACTAGCGTTCGCATCAGAGAATAACCCAGCCGCAGGTGTCCATACCGCCGGGGTTGCAGGTATACCCTGTATGTATGTGAATTCAATTTCCCAGTTCGTTAAAGTTCCAACATCTATTGCTCCGCCATCGTACATAGCTAATGTGTATGCACCATTAACGTTAGCAGGAGTAAGTGAACTGATCAAAGCAGCATAGTTAGCCATATTTGCGGTATAACCAGTTGGTGCCGCAGGGCCATTACCTGTTGCCGCAATCTGTCCATCAGCCCTGAATGAAGATGAGTAAGGATTTGTACCTGTACTCACTGCAGGAGCTCCCGCAGCAGATGTAAAGATGGTATTGCTGAATCCGGTGGTTACGCCTCCGAATGTATTAGACAGATAGAAATCAAGATTTAGCACATTATTATTGGGGGCTTTCAATGCAATTACCAGGTCACCAATGAAAGTGTGTGGTATTGTCATTTTAACCCTCATACCAGTAACAGTTGCATTGGCAGGTATTCCGCTAACAGTGATGTTGTGTGAAGCGCCGGCCTGGCTGTTATCAGGAATTGCAACAGCGATGGTTCCTGAATTAAATGCAACAGTTGTAGTTGTTGCTGAAGAACTCTTCAACTTAACTGCAGGATCGCCCAGGCACATGGTAACAGATGATGGTACAACTGTTGGTGCAGGTGGCGTATAATTAACCAGCGCAACAGCTGTATTACTGCAACCTGTTGCTGTTATTGTACCTGTAACAGTATAAGCAGTAAATACAGTTGGATTAGCATAAACTGTTACTGCATTACCACCTGTATAAGGCACTGTGGCAGTGCAATTCAGGTATAAGCCTGTTGTTGGTGACCATGTATAAGTATCGGCGCCACTTGCTGTAAGCGGGTTACAAGGCCCGTTACCACCAGCACAACTGATGGTTGGGGTTACAGTAACAACCGGTAAAGGATTTACAGTTAAAATGGCACAGCTTGATACATTGGTTGCCGGAGTAAATGGTGCACAGGTTCCGCCAAGCACACAACGGTAAGCATAACCCGTCATAGCAGTTGTTACCGGGTTAACAGTAAGTGTTGCCGTTGTTACATTTGAATAAGGTGCAGTATTGGTAAGATTTACCCATGGACCTGCACAGCCTGTAGTACTAACCTGCCATTGATAAGTAAGATTTGTACCGGTACCGGCAACTGTAAAGCTTGCAGAAGTACCCGAACAATTTGTACGGCTAACCGGTTGTGTCGTAACTACAGGGCGTTTGTTAACCGTTATTGTTACCTGGGCTGAAGCCACACAACCTGGTCCGGTTGTACGGGTAACTGTATAGGTTGTTGTATTCTGTGGAGATGCTGCAACAGGATTTGAAGTAGTTGAACTTAAACCGGCTGCAGGACTCCATAAGAAGGTGCCGGTCGATTGAGGTCCAAGACCTACCGATGTGCCAACTAATGAGAAAATGTTATTGACATTGGCTGCGCCGCCACCTACATTACATCCGGTGCCTCCATAGCCCCAGTTTGTACATGGTGTTGCAAAGCCTCCGCCTGGATTTTGCCATGCATATTCACTGTTTACAGTTGGAGCTCCGTAATTACCCCAGAACCATTGACCACCAGTTGCAAAGCTCATATTTACCTGGAATGAAACCCAGTATCTGCCCGAACCAAGAACTACTGCAGATGGAAGTGTAACAGTGTAGTTACTACCAGCCTGTGTAAATGTGCTTATGTTATTGAAAGAAGCTATTGCAGCACCAGGTAAATTAGAACCTGAGTTTGCATAGAAGAATACATTAACAGATGTAGGTACACCGGTTCCAATACCATTGGCTGTAATGCTGCTTACATTCCAGATGTTACCATTAGGTACTATAAAGTCATCTGCAGACTGTGAGTTAAAAGCCGTATTGGCTGGTTCAAATACCTGCGATGGTGAACCATTCACAGGAGTAGTTCCCTGGGTATATAATGTGCCTGGCGCTGATATAGCACCTGCATCATATACGGTAAGCAATGTAGGATCACCTTCGCACACAGTAGTGCCCGGGTCAGCCACAATGATCAGGTTAGGATTTGGATTTACATTGATCGTTATACTTCTTGTTTTTACACAACTATTTAATGTAGCAGTTACCGTGTAGGTGGTAGTAACCAATGGTGTTGCAATTGGATTGGCAATATTAGGATTGGACAGGCCTAAAGCGGGACTCCATGAATAACTTGTTGAGTTACCAGAAGCAATTAACTGCACCGGCACCCCGGCACAAACTGTAGTACTTGTAATATTTGTATTTAAAACCTGGTCGTCATTTAATGCAACAGTAACTGTTTTAGTTAGTAAGCCACAATAAGCATCTTTAATTGTTATGGTATGTGTACCTGCCGACACGCCGGTAAATACGTTGGAAGGCTGGAATGCACCAGCATCCAGTTTGTAGGTATAAGGTGCAAGACCACCGGTAGCAGTAATAGTTATGCTGCCGCTGTTTGGAGAAGAACATGCAGCTCCTGCAATTAATTCGGTAGAGTTAACCTGTGTATTGGCAGGGTTTCCGTACTCTAATATCGGAGCGCCACCATTTGGCAGATTTGGACCAGAAACCAACATTTTTCTGTTAACCATATTTACACCGGCTCCTACTGCACGTGGTACAAATGCAGCAGTTGTAAACAGGTTACTGGTTGGTGCTAAGTCCAGGGTCCAGCTGGTACCACCGTTATTGGTAACCAACAATGCGCCTCCCGGAGTCATCACATAGCCATTATTAATATCGTGCATTAAAATACCGTTGAGGTTACCTACACCTGTGGTAAGTATGTTGCCTGTAATATCGGTCCAGGTGGCACCACCATCAGTTGTGCGGTAAACTGCTTTACGCGGAAAGCCTACACCAATAACAAAAACGGTATCCTTGTTAAGTGCCTGTATTGCAGTGTAACCAAGTTGCGGCGTTAATGCAGGGAAAGGACTTACGTCTGTCCAGGTAGCACCTGCATCGATTGTTTTATAAACTGCATTTCTGGTTCCTATTACATATCCAACAGAACGTGTTGGAAAGTCAATCGCCCTCGGCGTTACCGATAAAGAACCTACAGGCCCTATTCCAATCGTATCCCAGGTAGCACCATTATTAAATGAACGGTAAACTTTTCCCTGTCTTGATGCAGTGGGAACTGAGAAAGAACTGTAACCACAAGCCCATAAACTATCTGCTCCCTGCCATGCAATATCATTTACTGTGCCGCCTAATGGCTCTGAAAATACCGGGCTTAAATTTACACCCTGGTTGGCCGAGCGGTAAATATTTCCTATACTGGTAGTAAAATATACTTTAGTTGGATTAACATAGGACAGATGGGTGATGCTTGCATTTAATGCTGCCAGCACTGCACTTTGACGATCTATCCACGTGGCGCCACCATCATTTGTTACCGTAATATTAGCACCACCTGCAGCAATACCGTTATTACAATCCACAAATTCCATATCACTGTAACCACCAGCTATTGGCACAGCTACGTGATTACTTTGCCAGGAAGAGCCAGGTAACGAATCTGCCATAACACCGGCAGTACCCATACTTAACACCCTTCCATTGGGGGCAATATCAAAAGCCCAAACGCCGTTGCCGCTATAGTTTTGTCCTTGTGGCAAGGAAACATCCTGTATCCAGTTTCTGCCGGTATCTACCGATTTAAACATACGGCCGAAATTGCCTGCCACCAGCAGTGTACCATTGCTTGTTCTTCGCATCTGGTATGGGTTTGAAGCCAGTAACACCTGCGGATTAGGTATGGAAGGACCCGCATTAGGCCCCTGTGTTGGCGGAGATGGAAAATTAAGCACTTCATACTTTCCCTTTTCAAACACACCCGATGCATTCACATTGGCTGTAGAGTCATTTTTACCCGTATTTACCTTTACCACCGTATTGTTATTAAACGACATGATAACCACCGTACTATCGTTGATGATATTCATTGCACGGTATGTTTGTGTAACGGGCGAAACACTTGCATACGCAGAAGTACAGTTTATGGTATTGGTATTGATACCTGTATAACCAATCCGCTCTTTACTTATTGAATAATCAGTGAGTACACCGCTTTTGAATTTCCAAAGCAAACTTGCAGCCATAGACCCTGAAGTTAAGAATGTAGTGAGCGGTGTACAAACAGTAGTACTGGTTGCCCTGAAACTAACATTGGGGAATAAGGTAACACCATAAGAGTTGCTACCGCATATATATCCAGTGCTGTCATTGATAAATTCAATACGGTATATGGATTTCAGCTTTGCATCCACAGGCCTCAATACAGAAGGGATGCTTGGATTGTTGATATACCCCACCCGTGAAACTCCGTTAGCCGGTGGTGCAGCAATAGAATCCCAGGTAGCTCCCCCGTTGAGTGTAACATACAATTTGGGAAGCGAATCAGGAGTATTGTTATAATCCCCGCCGATATACCCTTTATTGGCATTTAAAAACCAGCAGGCATTGATATTAACCTGGCTGGGGAAAAGCGGGTTATTGAGGAAACTCCAGGTAGCCCCACCGTCCGTGGTTTTAGCCATAACACCACCGTTAGCTACTGCGTAAGCTACACTTGCCGTAACAAAATGTACGTCATTGAAAGTAGGTTTTGCAAGCAGGCTTGCGGGAGTTAGGTAAGTAAACACACCGTATGTCCAGTTACGGCCACCATCGGTACTGCGGGCAATACCGCCTTGCTCGCCTACGGCAATGGCATTATTATTATCAAAATAATCAACATCCAAAACCGTAAAACCAAATTGCTTGGGATTACTGAATTTCCAGTTGGTGGTATTGAATCCCTGTGCAAAAGCTGCGCCTGATGCAAGTGTCATCAATACCATTAGAAAATAAATTCTTTTTAGGTAGAGCTTGTTCATGAGTAAAATCTTTTGGTTATTTTTTTGAAACGCAGGCAATGTTACATGGTTATAGAAATTGTAGTTGTAGAATTAATTCTACTGATATAATTCGCCGCTTTATGGAATATTGTTTATTGAATTTTTTATGAAAAAGATTGTCGCCATTATTTTTACCAGCCTGATTTTTTTTCAGTCATTACCTGCACAGGACAAATCTAACCGTGGTAAGGAGTTCTGGTTGGGGTATGGCTATAACTACAGTTTTTATCCTCACCCCGGCGACCCGGTTGCGAACGGACAGGAAATGGCCATTTATATCAGCACCGAATTGGCTGCAACAGTTACTGTTTCAATTAACTCAACCGGTTGGACACAAACATTGAATATTCCTGCAAACACAGTAGATGCAACCATACTTATACCAAAATCGGGGCCCAATGATGCCCGTATTTTAACCGATGGCTTATCTACCAAAGGAATTCATATAGTAAGTGATGTTCCTGTTGCAGCATACGCACATGTATACAACCTGATGCTATCGGGGGCTACCATGCTGATGCCTGTGGAAAGCTATGGTTACTCTTATTATTCGATCAATTATTATCAAACTACATCACAATCCAGTCCAGAAGACTGGTATTCCTGGTTTTATGCCGTTGCTTCAGAAGATAATACCAGGCTTGAGATAACGCCTTCTGATAGCACCCAGAATGGCTGGCTACCTGGCCAAACCTACACGGTAAATCTGAACAAAGGAGAAATGTTTAGTGTGTTTGGGAAAGCGCTTTTTAATGGTGATCCTGCCCGTGCCAGTAAGGATATGACGGGCAGTAAAATTATTTCGGTACCCGGAAATGATAACAAATGCCATCCCTTCGGCCTCTTTTCAGGCTCAGCAGGATTACGCCTTTGCAGGGGTGATGGAGGAGAATTTGTGCATCAGCAGGTATTTCCGGCGCAGGCCTGGGGTACCCGTTACCTTACCCATCACATGCTTAACAACACCAACACCAATATCAACTCAACTTTCAGAAATTATTATCGCATATGTGTGGCAGATCCGACAACAGTAGTAAAAAGAAATGGTGTTGTAATGACCGGCATTAACAAAAACTTCTTTTACGAGTACATGGATTCTACAGGAGGCGATTACTATACATCAGATAAACCCATGCTGGTAGCACAGTACACGCCAAACAAAAACCAATGCTGGAATTTTTTGCAGAACCAATATGGAGATCCGGAAATGTTTTACTTAAGTCCGGTTGAACAGGGACAGAAAAGTGTTTTGTTTTATGTTAGCAGTAAGTTTGGGATTGATTATGTGTACTCCAATATCATCATACCTACTGCAGGCATAAGTTCATTGCGTGTGGATGGCTCCCCGATACCTGCTGCACAAATAAAAGTGCATCCTAATAACCCGGCATATTCGGTAGCTGTTGCAAATCTTTCTAATATAGATATGCAGCATACCATAACCAGCGATTCTACTTTTACTGGTACAGTGTATGGTATTGGATATTTTGAAAGTTATGGCTACAATGTAGGCACATTGATAAATAACCTGAATTATTACAGCGAGATAAAAAATACCAACAGCACCAGCAACCAGGTAGATACATTTACCTGCAAAAACACGCCTGTACGTTTATTTGTAAAACTTGCACAACCTGCCACTTTCATTCACTGGAAACTGAGCCAGGTGCCCGGCATTGCTCCTAATGTTGATTCTGTAATAACGAATCCGGTACCTTTTTCAACCCAAACAATTAATGGCAGAAATTATTATGTTTACAGCCTGCAACAGAATTTTACTTTTGCTAATAATGGTACTTTTTACCTGCCGGTAATTTTTCAATCAGCAGTTATTCAAAACTGCAGCCAGGAAGATTCTGCAAATGTAAAAATTGTGGTAAAACCTGGACCCATAGCCGATTTTAGTATATCATCACTTAATTGCTTAAAAGATACTATTCATTTCACAGGCATATCAAATACTGCAGGTTTTAACATTGTAAACTACTTATGGAATTTTGATGATGCTACTACACAAAGCACAGTAAATGCAAATAAATTATTTGCAACAGCGGGTATACAAAATGTACGCTACCGTATTTATCCCGATAATGGCTGCGCCCCAGGCGATACTACCAAAGTGCTGAACATTTTCCCCAGCCCTGTTGCCAGGATTGGGGTAAGCACGCCAGCCTGTGCAAGTGATTCTGTTATAGTATCCGATACATCTTCTATTGCAAGCGGCACCATAATAAGCTGGCGTTATGATTTTGGCGATGCCACCACGTTGGTACGTAATACCAATACAAATTTTTATCATACATATACTGCACCTGGCACATTCATCATTAAACTTGTTACCACATCAAATAATGGTTGCATCAGTGATACGGCTTACAAATCGGTAACTGTTTTTGCAAAGCCAACAGCTTTGTTTGGTTCTGCCACCGGGCTCTGTGTGCGTGACTCTGTTCATATAACCGATACATCATCCATTGCTATAGGCTCCATTGCAAGCTGGCATTACGATTTTGGAGATGGCAATACATTGGTAAGAAATAACAATACAGCTTTCTATCATCCATACAATACGCCCGGCACTTTTATTTTATCATTGGTTACTATTTCTGATATGGGATGCCATAGCGATACTTTCAGAAGAACAATTATTGTAAATGATAAACCCCGTGCCGATTTTACGATCAGTGCAGTGAACTGTTTAAAAGATACAGTTTACTTCAATCATATAAATCCTTCAGGTACTTTCAGCATCACCGGCTATCTATGGAATTTTGATGATGCTACTACGCAAAGCACCATTGATGCCCGTAAGAAATTTGCAACAGCAGGCATTCAAAATATCCGCTACCGCATTTTTACTGCTGCAGGTTGTACGGGAGATACCACTAAAACGATCAATATCTTCGATAGTCCCATCAGTAGGCTGGGCGTAACTGCAACCAATTGCGTGGACTCAGTTTTAATATCTGATACTTCTTCTATTGCTGCCGGCAGTATAACAAGCTGGAAATACGATTTTGGTGATGCAACTTCAATCACCAGAACAACAAACACGCCGTTCTATCACCGTTACACATTACCAGGCACCTACACGGTTTCGCTGATTACGAATTCCAACAATGGATGTATCAGCGATACTATAAGAAAGACTGTATCCGTTTATATAAAACCATTGTCTGATTTTTCAGTTTCAGCAGCCAATTGTTTAAGGGATACTGTTTATTTCAACCACATCAATCCTCCGGGTGTATTCAACATCACCGGTTACTTATGGAGCTTTGATGATGCAACCACACAAAGTACTATTGATGCCAAAAAGAAATTTACCACTGCAGGTGTGCAAAATATACGCTATCGCATTTTTACTGCCGAAGGTTGCACAGGCGATACTACCAAACAGATA
>Ga0209023_10006673_pt1 | contig 12099 bp, 10 predicted proteins | sample LakOneMetagenome_FD_187468 | JGI IMG/M metagenome (GOLD analysis project Ga0209023, IMG submission 187468) | Freshwater and sediment microbial communities from Lake Erie, Canada (SPAdes) (version 2) | ecosystem: Environmental > Aquatic > Freshwater > Lentic | place: Lake Erie, Canada... | reverse complement strand
ATTTGGTTTGAACAAAGGCTATGGCGTAGTTATCAAGCGTTTGATCATGAAAAAAAATTAAATGTATTGGTGATTCAGCCTCTAGATATTCGCTTTAAAGATTTATCACAAAGTTTTATTGGTTATCTTTTTATTTTATTCAGCTTATGGTTAATGCAATGGGGCATTTCACATTTTTTAATCAAAAAACAATTTAGACCCATTCAGCAGTTGTCTAAGGATATTGCTGAAAAAAGTGCTCATGATCTCAGTTTAATTGATCAACCTCAGCCAGAGTTAAAAGAATTACAACCGATGATTAAGCAGTTAAATCAAATGCTCACTCGTTTGGATCAAGCTTTGGTTGCAGAGCAACGATTTACTGCCGATGCTTCACATGAATTACGTTCACCACTTTCTGCAATACAGATGCGGTTACAACTTTTACAACGTCAATATGCTGAAATACCTGAATTAAAGTCGCAATTACAATTGATTCAAAATGATGTGAAACGGGGAACACAAGTTTTAGAAAATTTATTATTGTTGGCGCGTTTAGACCCGATGGATGAGGTGCAATTGCCCAGAACATGGATAAGTGTCGATACATTAACACAGGATGTATTCAAAGCGCTTGAACCATTGATCAATGAAAAAAATATTCAAATTCATATGGATGGTGAAGATTGTAAAATTTATGCAAATGCAGAACTTATATTTATTTGTATTCGAAATTTAATGGATAATGCAATTCGCTACAGTCCTGTAGATGGTCATATTTATATTAGCTTTGGGCATTTAAATAACCAAATTTTCTTTGAAATTGAAAATGATGGACAGGGCGTTACGCAAGACGTTTTGGATCGTTTGGGAGAGCGTTTCTATCGAGCTTTGGGAACACAAACACAGGGATCAGGTTTGGGTTTATCGATTTGTAAGAAAATTATCGCTTTGCATCAAGGGCAGATTGAATTTAAGTCATCAGAATATGGTGGTTTAAATGTCATTTTGTATTTACGTTAATTTTTTTATTCAATAAATATATTAAAGAAACTTATGTTAAAGAAACACATAAAAAGCAGTATGCGCTGATTCATACTGCTTGTTCCCACGTTTTTTGTTTTTCAGCTTGTTGTTTTTGTTATTTGGTTAAAATTAAACGATTATTACGAGTTAATCGTAAACGGTATTCTTCACCTGCATGCATAATACGAATTTCACGTCCTAGGGCAAATAGATTGTTTGAATGTAACATTGGAAGAGATTGATGAGCTTCGTTGTTACGTGTGAATAGGCTAAAAGGTGCGTTCATTGTTATTACTCCGAGTGGGGTGCTGTTCAAGTGATTTAAATGATAATCATTATCGAATAGGTCTGTCAACGATAATTTTTATGATTTATAAAATATCTATAATTACTTACAATTCTTAAAACCTTGGATGAGTCTATTTATGTTTAAGCCCAGCATACATGTTGCAATCGGATTGTTATTTTATCGTGGGAAAGTATTGGTTGGGTGGCGTAATGCAGATCAGCATCAGGGCAATAAATATGAGTTTCCAGGTGGCAAGGTTGAAGAAGGCGAAACGCCTGTAGAAGCGTGTCGTCGAGAAATATTCGAAGAAGTGGGGATTGGTGTTCAGCAATGGCATGCATTTGATGTGATTCATCATGATTATGACGATGTTGAAGTTTTCTTACATATTTTCCATGCAGCAGTTCCTGAACAATATTTAGCTGATATTCAAAAACCTTGGGCTTGGTACACACGTGATCAGTTATTGGAATTAAATTTTCCGAAAGCGAATAAAGACATTATCCAGCGTTTATATTGGTCACATCAGATCAAAATTTCAGATCAATTATCGGCTTATGCGACTGCAAAAAAAGATCAGCTATTCTATTGGAGAATTGAACCTACACATGAAGAAATTACGCAATTAAATCAGTTTGATCATTTGGATCAGTATGATTTATCTCAGTTGATGGTAAATATTGATGTGTGGCAACAATTGCCTGAAGCGATACAAAAAAAGATACAAACGATTCACTTTAAACAGCATCAATTGATGAGTTTAACAGTAGGTCAGTTACCCATCGGAATCCGTTGCATAGCGGCATGTCATGACCCTGTGTCCTTGCAGCATGCACAGCAATTGGGTTTTGATGCAGTGATTTTAAGCCCTGTATTAAAAACACAAACTCACCCAGAAACAGTGGCGTTGGGTTGGGAAAACTTTTCAAGCTATGCAAAGACTTGTGATATTCCAGTCTTTGCACTTGGTGGTTTAACTCAAAATGATTTACAACTTGCGCAACAAAACCATGCGTATGGCATTGCAGGAATCCGTCATTTTTAAATTATCGTGAGATTCAATGTGAGTTTAAAGTTCATCACAAACTTTGCAGTTGACGCAAGGCTTCTGCAACTGTTTGTTGATTCTTCAATTGTTGCCCTGATTGCAAAATGACATTCCAGAACATTTTTTTCTGTGTTGAACCTTGAGCAAAAGCCAAACCTCGCCGTGCCAATGATTCCGCATTGGCATACTGCTTTTTCTGATTGGCTATGCGTGCTAGATATAAAAATGTTTCAGCTGATTGTGGTGCTAGGCGTTGAGCTTGTAATGCACTACGTTCAGCAGCATCCCATTGACCTTTTTGAAATGCCAATTGAGTCTGTTGTATCAAATTTTTATATGCAGGAATGCTTTGACCATCATCCAATTTTTGTGATTTTGCTTTCTGCTGTGGTATCACAACAGGCACTTTTTCACGTTTAATTTCAGGATGATCATAAGGCGTGATTTTCACCCCGTCTGGTGTTGGAACAGTGTGTGTTGCTTTTGGCTTTTCAACAGGTTTGCTTGTTTTGGCTTTCTGTTGAGGTGTCGTTTGACAGCCAACCAAAGCCAAAATCACAGCTAAACTTACAGCATATTTTGTATAACGATTAATCATAAGCACTCATCTAAAAGTTCATCAAAACTAGATCAATGTCTAGTTCTGAAAACTACCACTTGAAATGACACGTCCTCTCGAATTAGATAAATCTTGATCCATGTCAGTTTCACTTTCGCGAATATAGTTTTCTATACTATCGTTAGTCTGTGGTTGAGATGCGTTTTGTTGTGTATCGGGAATGTATTGCGGATCTACTTGGTAATGCGGCATACCACATTCTGTTGCTGTGTTTGGTACAGTATGACGTAACAACGGAATATACATTGCACCACCACAACCTTGTGCAGATAATTCACCTGTTGCAGAATCAATCCATTGCCATGAAATTTCATCTGGTTGGCGTATATTGACTGGTTTTTGACGTAACTGTTTCATTGCATTAATCCAAACAGGTAATGCACCTGATGAGCCTGTTAATCCAGTGATTTTATTATTATCCAATCCTAACCAAACCACAGCCAAATTATTACCAGAATAACCAGCAAACCAAGAGTCACGCGTATCATTGGTTGTACCTGATTTCCCAGCAAGTTTTAAATCGGCAGGCAGGGTGTTGTAAGCTGCCTTACCTGTACCTGCTGCCATAACTTGTTGTAAACCATAATTCAGTAAATATGCAGCAGCAGGATCAATGGTTTGTTGTACATTTAAACCAAAGCGTTCAAGTAATCGTCCATTTGCATCAACTACGGTACGAATGGCTTTATTTGGATATTTAAAGCCACCTGTCGCAAAGTTGCCATAAATGCTGAGAATTTCCATCGGTGACATATCAACCGCACCCAAGAAAATAGAAGGGTAGTTTGGAATATTTGAAGTCACACCGAATTTAGTGAGGTTATTTCTAAATGAAGACACACCAAACTCATTGCCTAAACGTACCGCAGATAAGTTATATGAATGTGCGAGTGCTTGAGCTAGTGGAACAAAGCCATGACCTTCACCACTATAGTTTTTTGGTGTCCAGCTTTTATTGCCTTCAACTGGCAGGCTAATCGGTGAATCTTCAATTGGGCTTGCCCAGTTGTAACGTCCTGACTCCAAAGCATTTAAATAAATCACAGGCTTGAGTAATGAACCAACTTGGCGTTTAGCATCTAAGGTACGGTTAAAACCAGTAAATTCTTGAGTTGAACCGACTGCTGCAATCAATTCACCATTTTCAGGGTGAGAAACTAAAATCGCACCTTGTAAATCTTTTAATCGTGAAGGATTTGCATTGGCTAAGCGCGCTACAGTTTCTCTAAAACTATTTTGAACTTTGGTTTGTGCAATTGGGTCAAGAGTAGTGAAAATTCTTAAACCTTGATTGGTTAAATCAGACTCTTGATATTCCGTTTTTAATTGACGACGGACAATATCTAAAAAGTCAGGGAATCTTGCTGTACCAACGGTTGGTTTGCTCACTACATTTAATGGGCGAGCAATTTCTTTTTCATACTGCGCTTGGTCTAAATAACCCATCACTAACATATTGTTGAGAACAATATCACGGCGTTTTTTAGCACTTTCAGGGTTTCGCCAAGGATTATATAAAGTTGGACCTTGAACTAAACCAACCAAGAATGCTTGTTGAGAAATATTGAGCTCACGTAATGGTAGACCAAAATAAAACTGTGATGCTAAACCGTAACCATTTACAGAATAGTTACCACTTTGCCCTAAGTTCACTTCATTTAAGTAAGCTTCTAAAATTTCATCTTTGCTGTAATGCAACTCTAATAACAGTGACATCAAGGCTTCATTGACTTTACGTTTTAGCGTTTTTTCAGGTGTTAAAAAGAAGTTTTTAACTAATTGTTGCGTGAGTGTAGAGCCACCTTGGCGCTTACCGCCAGTAACATTACTGACCAATGCACGTGCTGTGCCACGGAACGAAATACCATGATGATGGTAAAAATTGCGATCTTCGGTGGCGATTAATGCTTCAATCAAAGGTTTAGGCACTTTGTCCAATTTAATCAGGACACGATCTTCATTATGTTGAGGATAAATTCCGCCAATCAACATCGGTTCTAAACGGGCAATACCTGTATTAGTAGGTTTAGTTGCTTTAACATCAGCAACCGTGTCACCTGTAAAAGTCACTTGTAAAACTTGTTCAGGATCTACGCTGTCACCATAGTCAAAACCACGAGTATGTACATAAATAGAATTGGTTTGAGTCAGATAACTACCTGATTTGGTATAACTATCACTACTTTTATAACCGAGTAATTTGAGTTCTTGTTCAAAGTCACTTTGGGCGATTGGCGCAGTTGCATAGATTTCTAAAGGACGAGCAAATACTTTCGCAGGAATATCCCAGCGATTGCCTTCAAATTTGTCCCGAATCACATTATCGAGCTTGATCAGATAGATACTAAATGCGAGAAATGCTGCAATTACTAATACACAAAAAATCAGTGCAATTAAGCCAATACCACGTTCGGTCTTCATATATAGATGATAATGCCCAGTTTATTTTCGTTAATCATGCGAAGCTTTTCTTAAATTTGCAATAATAAAACTGTGAAATACACAAATTTAAAGACTTTTTAAACATTCCGATTATTTTTCGTTGAGGAATGATTTTATAAAAATATTCTGAAAGTGCTATTATAGCTCAGAATTTCAATGGAGCCACAGCACCTGTGCAAATTTCACCAAAGACATTTCGTAACATAGGTTTAATTGGACGACCAGATAAAAATTCTGTAGTCGATACATTATGCCTTATTCATGATCATTTACTGAGTCTAGGTTTGCATCCCATTTTTGATACGGATACGGCAGAACTCGTTCCTTATGAAAATACGCAAAAAGTCAGCAAAGCATTGCTGGGTGAGGTTGCCGATCTTGTGATCGTGGTGGGTGGTGATGGGTCTTTGTTACACGCTGCACGTGCTTTGGTTAAACATAATACGCCTGTATTGGGTGTAAACCGTGGTCGTTTGGGTTTTCTCACTGATATTAAACCGACAGAAGTCATTTTTAAACTTGATCAAGTTTTGAAAGGTGATTTTCAATTGGATCGTCGTTTCTTATTAGAAATTGAAATTCGCAGTAAAAACGAAACGATTTATGACGCGATTGCTTTGAATGATGTGGTGCTTCATTCGGGTAAATCGGTACATATGATTGATTTCGAATTAAATATTGACGGGCAATATGTGTATCGTCAACACAGTGACGGCTTGATTGTTTCTACACCAACAGGTTCGACTGCTTATGCACTATCGGGCGGTGGGCCAATTCTTCATCCGAGTATGGATGCTATCGCTCTAGTCCCAATGCATCCGCATACATTGTCATCACGCCCAATCGTTGTGGGTGGGCAGAGTGAAATTAAAATTTTAATTCGTGAAAACCGTGTATTGCCTATGGTGAGTGCCGATGGGCAACACAGTGTTTCATTAAATGTCGGTGATAGTTTGCATATTCGTAAACATCCATTCAAACTAATACTCTTACATCCACCAGGTTATGACTTCTATATGGCATGTCGCACGAAACTTGGTTGGAATCAAGATTTTGATTCATTTCAGCAGGATTGACCATGAATATTGAACAAATGCTTTCTATTTTAGATGCAGATATTGTTGAGCGTTTAAAAACGGCAGTCGAAATTGGTAAATGGCCAAATGGTATTGCTTTGACTGCTGAGCAACGTCAAACATGCATGCAAGCTGTGATTGCTTGGGAACATCAAAATGTACCTGAAAAAGAGCGTACAGGTTATATTGATAAAGGACATAAGGAAGAAGGCGAAGAGTGTGATTCACACGTGCCTGAACCTGAATTTAAACCAATTCGTTTTGTTTAATGTGTAATCGTTTAATAGATTGAATCACAGCTATAGCTTAAATAGCTGTGATTTTTAACTACTTCATTTTATATCAGCTTAAAAACGAGTCGCCCAAAGATTCTTTGCTTTCACCATCGCTTCATCAAAATTACTCACTACACCCATGGTGTACAGTGCAATTCCAATAGTTTCAATCACTGCAACTTCGCCATACTCATGGTGTTGTGAACCGTCCCAAACGGCTTTAAATACAGCTAAATCCAGTTCTTCTTCTACAGGACTACGATTATTCGTCAGTTTTGGCAATTCATATTCATAAAGTTCGCCATCTTTAATTCCGCAAATTAATGTTTTGGCATCTGGATTACGTTCAAATTCACCACCTTCGCCTTTAATCACAGCACTATTTTGATAACCTAATTTAAAAGCAGCTTGTTGATGCGAACTACGATAAGCAGGGTGGAAAATAGCTTGTAAAGTTGCTTTTGCATTAAATGGATTGATTAGACGAGCAAGTGTATGAATGGGAGAGCGCAAACCCATTACATTTCTGAGGCTAATTAATTCACTCAGGATCGGTGAAATCACCTCAAGTGGTAAGTAAGCAAAATGTTGAGTTTTTAACTGTTCTGCAACTTGCTGTTCATTTTGACAAATCGGATAGCCTAAATATTCTAAAACTTGTTCTGTATAAATTCGGTTAATGGTGTGCCCAGATGCGCCATGCATGACAATATTGTAACCATGTTTGGCCAGTGTCAGCGCAGCCAGTAAAAACCACGGATAATGTTTACGTTTACCTGCATAAGATGACCAATCTAGGTCAACATTTAAAGGTTGGAAATTTAATTGGTCTTTGGTTGCTTGAACAAAACCTGCAAGTTCATCGACAGATTCTTCTTTGACTCTCAGTAACATCAAAAAAGCACCAAGCTGAACATCTAAAACGTCATTCTTTAGAATCATTGAAAAAGCATCATAGGCTTCATCATAAGTTAATGATCGTGCGCCATTTTTCCCTTTACCAATGATGCGAACATATTGTGCAAATGGATGCTCAAAGTCTTTATAGAGATTACGTTTTGTGTTCATGATGAAATGACAAATTTGATCTAAGCAATGTATTAAACACTATGACATAAATTTGATTGGAAAATATAGTGATAAGTTTTATTCGACTAAGGTCTAATGATAAATCGGTTTATATTTAAACACTCTCGCAAGCGGAGGGAGTTTGATAAGTGAAAATTCATTAAACTTAGTCCGTTTCATATTTTTGATATTTATTGAATCCCAATCTACATTTATTTGGAATTATTTTATTTTTCTAATAAATAGTTTCAAATAACACTTCATAGTTAGCTTGTAGCTAGTATGCACGATTTTCAGAAAACCGATGTCTTCTGAAGGGACTTTTTATTTTCAAAATCTTCTCCCACCCTTATCGTTTTAAAGGGACTTAAGGGCGTGTGCTACGCATGCACGTGGAAAGACGGATATTTCTGCATATAGAAATAAAGACAGAAGTTAATATTATGGCTAAAAAACCGCTGTATAAATCACTTTATTTTCAAGTGATTGTCGCTATTATTTTGGGTGTGTTGGTCGGGCATTATTTTCCGAGTGGCACGCAACTGATCAATGGCGTTGAAAAACACATTCCAGGTTTGGGTGAACAACTAAAACCATTGGGCGATGCGTTTATTAAACTCATTAAAATGATTATTGCACCTGTGATTTTCTGTACTGTTGTGAGTGGTATCGCAGGTATGGAAAGCATGAAGTCTGTTGGTAAAACAGGTGGTATTGCACTGTTATACTTCGAAATCGTTTCTACACTCGCTTTAATCATTGGTTTGGTGGTGATCAATATCGCCAAACCTGGTGTAGGCATGAACGTAGATCCTGCAACTTTAGATACCAGCGGTATCAGTAAGTATGTAGAGACAGGCGCATCACAATCTACAGTTGATTTCTTTTTACACATTATTCCAAATACAGTTGTAGGTGCATTTGCAGAAGGTGAAATTCTGCAAGTATTGTTATTTGCATTGTTATTCGGTTTTGCATTACATAAATTAGGTGATGCAGGTAAACCAGTATTAAAGTTTATTGATCAAATTTCGCATGTGTTCTTTAACATTGTGAATATGATTATGAAACTTGCACCGATTGGTGCATTTGGTGCGATGGCATTTACCATTGGTAAATATGGTATTGGCAGTTTGGCGCAATTATTCCAATTAATTTTGTGCTTCTATGTAACTTGCTTATTGTTCATTTTCATTATCTTAGGTTCGATCAGTCGTTTCTGTGGATTTAGTATTTTAAAAATGATTCGTATGATTCGTGAAGAATTATTGATTGTTTTAGGTACGTCTTCTTCTGAATCTGTTCTGCCACGCATGTTGAAAAAACTTGAGATTGCAGGTTGTGAAAAATCAGTAGTTGGTTTAGTTATTCCTACAGGTTATTCGTTTAACCTTGATGGTACCTCTATTTATTTGACGATGGCAGCGATCTTTATTGCTCAAGCAACCAATACGCATTTAGATATTTGGCATGAAATTACTTTACTTGCAGTTTTATTGATTTCATCAAAAGGTGCTGCAGGTGTAACAGGCTCAGGCTTTATTGTCATGGCAGCAACTTTAGCCGCGGTAGGTAACATTCCTGTGGCAGGTTTGGCATTGATCCTTGGTATCGACCGCTTTATGTCAGAAGCACGTGCATTGACGAACTTGGTTGGTAACTCTTTAGCGACGATTGTTGTGGCTAAATGGGTCGGTAAACTCGATATGGAAAAATTTAATGAAGCATTAAATAATCCTGCTGAAGTTGATCGTAAAATGCTTGAAGAGTCTAAGGACGAAGCGGTAAAAGCATAAAGCCAATGCGGTTTTGAATTTTATATTTTTTAAATTTGTATTTCTAAAGGAAGCCTCGGCTTCCTTTTTTTATCAAGCTTCAAAAGTGTATATAAAACATTGAATAGTGACTACTAAACACGTTATTCAATTGCAAAAATGAAATTTTTGAATTGTAAAACTCCGTACAGCATTGCCTCGTTCAATCAAAGCATGTTGCAAATGCTGTGCTTGCTTATGATTTGATTGATTATTTTCAAATTGTTGCTGTAATTTTAAAGCAATCAATTCTTTTGCTAAACGTTTATTGGCATGTTGGCTACGCTCAGACATGACTTTGACGCTGATTCCTGAAGCAATATGTGTTGCATGAATTGCTGAATCAGTCGTATTGACATGCTGACCACCAGCGCCTGAAGCACGGCAGGCTTGAAACAGAATCGTGTCATCATTTGGGAGTTGTTGTGGCGTTTCAAATTGCGTAACCCCAACAAACCAATTTTTACGTTTATGATTTGGACGAATTGGACTTTGAAATGTCCATTGAATTGTACCTAACCAAGTGTTGAGCCAAGTCTGAGCATCATCTGCAACATTAAGTAAGAGCGATGAATAACCATATGGAGTTTCATTTGTTTCAATGATGTCGAGTTGAATTTTTTGAGTTTTAGCTTGCTTTTGTATTTCTTGCAAAGTGTATTTCACGGCAAGTTCACATTCTGCGGGTCCAAGCGCAGCACTAATTTGGACGATAGACAATATAAAGATCCTTTGAGTCATGTTAAATATTGGAAAATAGAGACATTTTGCATTGAAGAATGGATCAATCGAGCAAAAGAAAAATCTTTAAAATATAAGTTTAGACAAAGATGAGTTGCTGTTGTTATTTTCCAAGATCGCTATTGTATAAAAATATGAATAAAAAACAATCATAAGGCAGAGGCTTAATTGCGATTTACGCTTAATTATAAGCAAAGTGAGTGAAATTTAATGCCAAGCTGAATAATTCTATTCGAGAAATTTTTCAAATTATGGCAAAATATACAGTTTTAAAGATTTTAGAGGATTGGCAGCATGCGCTTTGTTGATGAAGCAGTCATTACCGTAGAGGCTGGCGACGGTGGCAATGGCGTAGCCAGTTTTCGCCGTGAAAAATTTGTACCATTTGGCGGTCCAGATGGTGGTGATGGTGGTCGTGGTGGGATGGTGTATATCCAAGCTGATGACGACACCAGTACCTTAGTAGATTATCGTTATACCCGTAGATTTCGTGCTGAACGTGGTAAAAATGGTTCTGGCGCAAACTGTGCTGGCCGTGGTGGTGAGTCTGTAACACTGAAAGTTCCAGTGGGAACAACCATTGTGGATACTGAGTCAGGCGATATTATTGGCGACTTGGTTGAAGACGGTCAAAAGGTTTTAGTTGCACTTGGTGGCGATGGTGGTTTAGGAAATACGCATTTTAAATCATCGACAAACCGTTCACCACGTAAGTGTACACATGGTATTAAAGGTGAATATCGTGAAATTCGTTTAGAACTTAAAGTTCTTGCGGATGTTGGTTTACTTGGTATGCCGAATGCAGGTAAATCAACCTTTATTCGTGCGGTTTCTGCTGCAAAACCAAAAGTTGCTGATTATCCATTTACAACAATGGTACCTAACTTAGGTGTGGTTGATGCGGATCGTCATCGTTCTTTTGTTATGGCTGATATTCCTGGATTAATCGAAGGCGCATCAGAAGGTGCAGGTTTGGGGATTCGCTTCCTTAAGCATTTGGCACGTACACGTATTCTTTTACATATTGTTGATGTACAACCGATTGATGGTTCAGACCCAGCTCATAATGCGAAAGCAATTATGGAAGAATTGAAAAAATTCTCTCCAACTTTGGCACAATTACCAATGGTACTTGTTTTAAACAAAGTGGATCAGTTGAGTGATGATACGAAAGAAGAATGGTGTAATCATATTCTTGAAGAATTACAATGGGATGGTCCAGTGTTTGAAACTTCTGGCTTGCTTGCAGAAGGGACAAAACCTGTTGTGTATTATCTGATGGATCAAATTGAACAACAACGTGAGTTGGAAGCAGAAGATCCTGAATATGCAGCGAAAATGAAAGCATTCCGTGATCAGTTAGAAGCTGAAACACGTGAACAAACCATTGCAGCGAAAGAAGCTTATCGTGAAATGCGTCGTCAACAGCGTCTTGCAGGTATGTTGGCAGATGATGATGAAGACGATGACGGTGATGATGGCGAAATGGAAGTGCACTACGTACGTTAATTTCTAAGTACATCGGCTTAGAATAGGAACTGAGGACAAGATGATAGAAGTGGTAGATGGGCAGCGTCAGCTCAAGGCTTTAAAACGTATCGTTGTTAAAATCGGATCATCTTTACTCACAGCAAATGGGCAAGGTCTAGATTTGGAAGCAATTTCGCATTGGGCGAAACAAATTGCAGATCTACACAATGCAGGACATGAGATTATTCTTGT
>Ga0209023_10006672_pt1 | contig 12099 bp, 10 predicted proteins | sample LakOneMetagenome_FD_187468 | JGI IMG/M metagenome (GOLD analysis project Ga0209023, IMG submission 187468) | Freshwater and sediment microbial communities from Lake Erie, Canada (SPAdes) (version 2) | ecosystem: Environmental > Aquatic > Freshwater > Lentic | place: Lake Erie, Canada... | reverse complement strand
AGGAAGCCGGTGTGGCCGAGGGCGTAGGTCAGACCGTCGACACCGAGACGAGCCATCAGGTCGTCGAGGATGGCGGTGGCCGACACTGCCCGCAGCTGACTAGCCGGGGTGGCCTGGGTGGCGATGAGGTAGCGGTCACTGGTCATGTGCACAGACGCTAGGCGTCCGGCGGGGAAGAAAGTACCGGGGTAACCCGACTGCACCCGAGGACAACCCACTCAACTCCCCACTGAGCCCCAAAAACGGGCGTTTTGGTTGTAGTCCCCCCAGGCCCATACCCACCGAACGGCGAGGGTTTACGCCCGGTTTCCCCCTTTAGTGAGCCCAGCAAGATCCGTAACGTCGAACGCCTGCCGGTGATCACCGCCAGAACAGCAGGGGGACAAAGCATGGCCAACGGCGACTACAGCCGCCGGCCCGCCGAGGGGCGTACGCCCCGGGAGGCTGGCTCGCAGGCACGGCACTCCAGCGCCAACAAGGACGACTTCTGGCCCGTACCGCGGCCCCGTCCTGTCTCGGCGGCGCAGGCCCGGGCCGCCGCCACGGCCGCCACCAGGCGCCCCGCTGGTAATCAGCAGTCACAGCCGCCCCGCCAGCCCCGTACGCCACAGTGGACCGGGCCGATCCCGGACACCTCCATGCCCGGCGCGCACCGACCACACCGTCGACTGTCCGCCGGAGCCGTCTTCGCCGTGGCCCTGGTGACCGCGGTGGCTGTCGGCGCCCCGATCGTCTACCACCTGCGCAATCAGGCCATCGCCGCGCAGTCCAGCGGCACCATCGGCGCCAGCGCCGTACCGGACTCCCCCGACCCCGGGGTGGAGTCGCCGACGCCGACCGCGAGCGACGCCAGCGAAAGCCCGTCGCCGAAGCCCAGCAAGAAGGCCAAGGCCACCCCCAGCCCCACCCCGTCGTCGCGCAAACCGTCCCCGCGCAAGACCACCGCGCCGCCGCAGGCCCGCCGGATCACCGGCATCACCCTCGACTTCGAGGCCGAGAGCGGCCGCAACCAGCTCCGCGGCGGTGCATCGGTGCAGTCGTCGAACATCGCCTCCGGCGGAGCCGTCGTCGGCAACCTGGGCAACGGCGGCAACATCGACATCAGCGCCACCGTCACCGACTCCCGGCTGTACCTGGTGCAGATCTTCTACGTCAGCCAGTCCAACCTCAGCGGCGTGATCACCGTGAACGGCAACCAGATCGGCCGCACCAGTTTCCCGGTCAACTCCGGTGGCTTGATCGTCCGGTCACTCACCCTGTCGGTGCCGCTACGCGCCGGCAACAACGTGATCAACCTGAGTAACCCGACCGGCACGGCACCGGCCATCGACAAGGTAGCCGTACTGGCCTAGGTGGCTGTCGCGAAGTAGCTGGTGGCGTCCCAGTCACCCGCGGCCAGGTCCTGGTCAGCGCGGGCGTGGGCGTCCCAGGCCTCCCAGAAGCGTCCCACCTGCTTGTGCAGGTGTCCGCAGACGAACCAATCTCTGTGGCAAGCGGCACGAGCCACCGCGGCGTAACCCGATCAGGGTGGGGACGCTGTACCGCGGTGGTCACCGGACCGACCATGCCCCTCAGGAAGCGAGCGCATCGCTTCGTCTGCATAGGAGTCCACGCATGAAGTTCCCGACGATGTTCGCCACCATGGTAGGCGGCGCCGCGGCGTTGTCCGCCATCATCGCCCCCCAGGCGGCCTCCGCAGCCCCCGACGTCAGCACCACCGTCAACCTCGCCACCCAGCTCTGCCTGGATGGCTCGGGCAATGGCCAGGTTCACACCGCGCACTGCGACGGTGGCAGCCATCAGCGCTGGAACGTGTTCTACGGCAATTACGGCTGGCGGTTTCAGAACATGGGAACGTGGCGCTGCCTGGACAGCAAGCACCAGGACTACACCGTCACGACACCCTGCGACCAAGCCAGCACCCAAGAGTGGCAGGTCACCGAAGACCAGTTCGGCAAGAAGGTGAAGAACCTCGCCACCGGAAAGTGCCTGGACAGCAACGCCTACGGCGAGGTGTACACGATCGACTGCAACGACGGTAAAAACCAGCGCTGGACCTTCTGAGCTGAACCCTCCCGGTGACGGGTCACCGTGGACCTGTCACCGGGAGGCGCTCACTCCCCCAGCGTGCCGTCGCTGAGTTCGCGCACGACATCCAGGTGCCCGGCGTGGCGGGCGTACTCCTGCAACACATGGAACAGCGTCCAGGCCAGCGTCGGCGCCTCTGCCTCAGAGGCGAACCGGCCACCGACGGCCGCCCGGTCGTGCAGAGCGGCATCCGCTACCGCCGCACGCGACCGGGCGGCCTGTGCGGTGAACTCAGCGATCACGTCGGCCGAAGACATGCCGGCCGGCACCTCCCAGCGGGTCCGGGAACCGTTGCGGTCACCCCACGGCTGCTCGACCGGCCGGGCCAGGAAGCCCCACTCGAACCAGCGGCCCTCCATGAAGGTCAGGTGCCGGACCAGCTCCAGCGGCGACCAGCCCGACGGCAGCAGACTCATCCGCAGCGCCTGCTCGGACATGCCGGCGAGCTTGCGGAGCACCACATCACGGTAGTAGTCGAGATAGGCGTTCAGCAGCTCGGCCGGGTCGGCCAGCGAACACGCTGGCTCGACCGGCGAATACAGCTCATCAGACGGCGAGAATCCGGACGACGGTGAAGTAGCCATGGGCCCATCGTTCCACGCTCTACGGCGCGGTGAGCCCCCGCCGGACCAGCAGCGGCTCGATGCTGGACTCCCGACCGCGCAGGTCCCGGAAGTAGCTCATCGCCTCCGCCGTACCGCCGCGCGACAGCACCGCCGCCCGGAACCGGTCACCGTTGGCCCGCAGCAGCCCACCGTTCTCCCGGAACCAGTCGACCGTGTCGGCGTCCAGCACCTCACTCCAGATGTAGACGTAGTAGTTGGCGCTGTACGCGGTCGAGGCAAAGATGTGCGAGAAGTACGTGCTGCGGTAGCGCGGCGGGATCGCCGCCACACGGAAACCGGCCTCGGCCAGCGCCGCCGCCTCGAACGCCACCACGTCGGTCACCCCGTGCTCCGGCGGCATCGAGTGCCAGGCCAGGTCCAGCACCGCCGCGGCCAGGTATTCGGTGGTGGTGAAGCCGGCGTTGAACTTCTCCGCCGCCAGCAGGCTGTCCACCACCGACTGGGCCAGCGGCTCGCCGGTCCGGTGGTGCCGGGCGTACTGGGCGAGCACACTCGGCCAGTACATCCACACCTCGTTGACCTGCGACGGGTACTCGACGAAGTCCTGCGGGACGGCAGTGCCGTAGAAGCGCGGGTAGACCACGTCGGAGAACAGGCCGTGCAGTGCGTGCCCGAACTCGTGGAACATCGTCCGTACCTCGGACAAGGTGAGCAGGGTCGGCTCACCGTCGGGCGGACGCGGCACATTGTGCGTGTTGACCACGACCGGCCGGCTGCCAAGCAGGTGCGACTGGATCACCAGGCTGTGCATCCAGGCGCCGCCGACCTTGGACGGGCGGGCGTACAGGTCCAGGTAGAACAGGCCCAGCAGCGAACCGTCCGCATTGAACACGTCGAACGTACGTACGTCCGGGTGGTAGACCGGCAGGTCGTGTCGCTCGGTGACAGTCAGGCCGAAGAGTTCCCGGGCGGCGTGGAAGACGCCGTCGACCAGGACCCGCTCGGCTTCGAAGTACGGCCTCAGCTGCGCCTCGTCCAGCGAGAACCGCTGCTGGCGCAGCCGCTCGGTGTAGTACGACCAGTCCCACGGCTCGATGGTGATGCCGGCGGAATCAGTGTCGGCGAGCGCCTGCAGGTCGGCCAGTTCCCGTTGGGCGTTGGCGACGGCGGCCGGCACCAGCTTGTCGAGCAGCCCGGAGACGGCCTCCGGCGTACCGGCGGTGTTGTCCTGCACCTGGTAGGCGGCGTGGGTGGGGAAGCCGAGCAGTTGGGCGCGCTGGGCCCGCAGCCGGACGGTCCGCAGGATGATGTCGCGGGTGTCGTTGTCGTCGCCGTGGGCGCAGCGTTCGCTGGACGCGCGGTAGATGCGTTCGCGCAGCTCCCGGCTGTGCAGCGAACCGAGGACGGGCTGATCGGTGTTCGACACCAGGGTGATCAGGTGCTGGCCCGGGTGGCCGGCCGCCTCGGCGGCCTCGGCGGCGGCGGCGATCACGTCGGGGGTGAGGCCGGCCAGTTCGGCGGGGTCGGTGACCAGGACCGCCAGCTTGTTGTTGTCGGCGAGGCGGCGCTGACTGAACTCGTTCTCCAGGCCGGCCAGCTCCATGTTGAGGGCCTTGAGGAGTTCGGCGTCGGCGGGCGCGAGCTGGGCGCCGGAGCGGACGAACTCGGTGTGGTAGCGGTGCAGCAGCCAGTCCGCTTCGGCGTCGAGGTTCAGGGCGGCCCGCTGCTGGTGCAGGGCGTCGATGCGGGCGAACAGGGCGCTGTCCAGGTAGATCGCGTCGTGGTGCGCGGCCTGCAGCGGCGCGACCTGCGCTTTGATCTCCTGGAGACGTTCGCTGGCGTGGGCCAGCGCCACCGTCTCGAATGCCATCTCGACGGCGGCCAGCAGCCGGCCGGAGCGTTCGAGGGCTTCCAGAGTGTTGGCGAAGGTCGGCTCGGCCGGGTCGGCGACGATCGCGGCGATCTCCGCTCGCTGCTGCGCCATGCCGTACTCGATGGCGGGCAGGTAGTGCTCATCGGTGGCCCGGTCGAAGGCCGGTACGCCGTGCGGCAGGTCGCTGGGGGCAAAGAACGGGTTGTCGACCGCCGACATGTGCGACTCCTCGCTAGGTAAGGGGAGCAGTCACCGTACCGAGCGCACGTCTCGCCGGGCTAGCCGCCCATGGCCTCACGGCCTAGGGCCATGGCCCAGGCGGCCTTCGTTTTCCCGACTGGCTCGAAGCCTTCGTGTTTCCATTCGTTCGCGCGACTAATTCCTATTGCACCCCAGGCGATGGCTGCGATCGAAACGATATGAATCGGGTTAACCAAGAGACAGACCAACCCCGCGTAGAGAGCTCGATTGGCTGGGGTATTCGTGCCTAGCGCTCGGAGCGCCGCTCCGGCTGGCCATGCGGATCGGGATACCACCCAGCCGGAATGGTGCTTGGAGGTGGAAGGCCATCGCTCACCGCAGTAGCCTTCCACCTGCGAAACCCCAGGTCAGTTCTTTCTTTAGGTAGTCAAGTCGGGTCGTGCCTCACCTACTCGAAGAACTTCAACCCGAACCCGGTGCTGCTGGGGGCGCCCGGCACATCCCTGCGACTGTAGGTGGTGTTGCCCCACCACACGAAGCTTCCGGGGTACCAGTGGCGGTCTTCCCAGGTGTATGGGATGCCCTTGTCGACCGCGTGGTACATCAACGGGAACGCCGGACCTGCCGGGGGACTGGTGTTGATGTCGCCGTTGAGCAGGACGAACGAGTGGTGCCCGGGGCCGTTCACCTTCTTGGTGGGGTGCCATCCGTCCATCATGGTTTTGGGGTTGGAGCCGAACAGGCAACCGTTGGACTTGTACCAGTCCCACACGTTGGTCGGGTCGCCGCCCGAGCGCAGCCGCAGATCTCCCAGGCAGTACTGGTCACTCCAGCTGCCATTGGCCGAGTAGACGATATGGAGTTGCCCGTTCGGGTCCTTGATCGGCTGGGGGCCTTCGTTGACCCACGGCTTCCCGTCGGCGCCCCCGGTTACCCGCTCCCATCCCTCGCGGGGTTGCGAGATGAGAGAGATGGTCTTCTGGTCGATCGCGTCGAGTGAGTTCATGCGGGCGATGTAAAGATTCTGTTCCACCTCTTTCCGTTCCGCCCCGGACCAGACGAACCAGCGCTGGTTGTTGAAGAGGAACGGCACACCGTCGATGGCCCAGCCAGGAATGTTCATCTGGTACGGGGCCACATAGCCGCCGGTGGCCCAGTTCGACCCGGTGATGTACATCTGATGACTGGCAGCATTATCGCGGCTGGCAGCGAAGTAGATGTAGTAACGGCCGCTGTCGAAGATGATTTCCGGTGCCCAGACGTGAGCCATACCACCGCTGGCTGACCAGATCGGCACCGCTGCGGCCCCGGGGAGGTTCTGGATGGAATCGGCCTGTCTAACATAGAGAGTGTCAGGTGCGTCACGGTAATGCTGGACTTCCACAGAGACGTAGGTGCTACCCACGCGGATGACACTGGGGTCGGCATTCTTGATGAGCCCGTCGGGGTCGATATTCCGGACCGCGTGCGGCGCGGCAACAACGGGGTGCGCCGGCGAAATGGCCAGCCCGCTGGCCGCCATGGTGGCGAGAATGAGGGCCGCGGCGCCGCCGACGCGGCGAAGCCTTCTGCTGAAACGTGACATGCCGGTTCTCCGATTCGACATCTCCCGCCAGCTGGCGGGTGAGGTAAAAGGATCTGGTGCGAATTAATGGTCGCCCCGGCGCCTGAGGGCGTGGACAGTAAAGTCGTGACTATCGACGCCTGTCAAGCGGTGTTGTCGCCTCAACTGCGGTCGCAATGAACTCGCAAAAAGCTGTCACGAAAATGTCATAGTCGATTAGCTATCTTGGTCGACCGACATCTTTCCTTGCCTGCATATACCGGCCCCATACGTTGCTCGGGATTCCGATCGGTCGATCAACCCGTGACCGGCCGGGGCGATGTAGGCCAGGAACGCGCCGATCTGGCAGTTGTCCTACTCCCCCGACGTGCCCGTGTACTGCCGCTGCACCCCTGCGGAGCGCACAACGTGGGCCGGACACCAACGAACGGCCCGCCACGCTCACCGTGACGGGCCAAGTGCCGTTGCAGTACTAGCCGCCGACCCGACGCAGCAGGCCCTCCTGGACGGCGGTGCCGATGTGGGCGCCGTGCTGGAAGAACCGGCCGGTACCCAGTCCGCGCGCGCCGTGCGAACTCGGCGACCAGCAGTCGTACAGGAACCAGTCGTCCACCTTGAAGGGTCGGTGGAACCACAGGGCGTGGTCCAGGCTGGCGCCGACGACGCCACCGGGCCCCCAGGATTCGCCGTGGAAGGCGAGCACCGAATCCAGCAGGGTCAGATCCGAGGCGTACGCCAGCACACAGGCGTGCAGGACCGGGTCGTCTGGTAGTGAGCCATCCAGCCGCATCCATACCCGCTGGTACGGATCGGCCGGCCGGTCCCCCGGCGCCACCCAGCCGGGCTGCCCGACGTACCGCACGTCGAACGGTCGGGGCAGCACCGACCAGTAGCCGAGCCGGTCCGGGTAGCTGGCCAGCCGCTCCTCCATCGTCGGCAGCCCGTCCGGCGGCGGGACGTCCGGGCCGGGCGCCTGGTGCTCCAGTCCGTGCTCGGCGCGCTGGAAGGAGGCGGACATGAAGAAGATCGGCCGACCGTGCTGGAGCGCCACGCAGCGGCGGACCGAGAAGGATCGGCCGTCCCGGACGTTCTCCACCTGGTAGTCGATCGGTTCGGCCGGCTCGCCGGGCCGGACGAAGTAACCGTGCAGGGAGTGGACCTGGCGGCTGGGATCGACGGCCCGACCGGCGGCCACCAGGGCTTGGGCGGCGACCTGGCCGCCGTAGACCCGTTGCGGGCCCACCAGTGGGCTGACCCCCCGGAACAGGTTGTCGTCGCGTTGCTCCAGGTCAAGTACCTGCAGCAGCAGGTCAACGGCCGGCTGGCCGGTGAGCGACGCGCCTGTCATGCCACTCCTCTAGCGGGGCGTGACCAGCGATCCGAGCCGGTGTACCCGCAGTGTGTTGGTCGATCCGGGGGTACCGGGCGGGCTACCGGCGACGATGACCACGTAATCCCCCAGGTCGGCGCGGCGCAGCCCGAGCAGCGACTGGTCAACCTGGTGGAACATGTCGTCGGTGTGCTCCACGTAGGGCACCAGGAACGATTCGACTCCCCAGCACAGCGCCAGCTGGTTGCGGGTCTCCTCGCTGGTGGTGAAGGCTAGCAGCGGCAGTTGGCAGTGGATCCGCGACAGTCGCCGGACGGTGTCGCCGGTCTGGCTGAACGCCACCAGCGCCTTGGCTTCGATGGATCGGGCGATCTGGGTGGCGGCGACGGTGATGGCGCTGCCGCGGGCCTTGTAGTCGTTGTGCAGCCGCGGGACGGCGATGGAGCCGGCCTCGGTGGTTTCGATGATCCGGGCCATCGTCTGCACGGTGATCTGCGGATACTTGCCGACGCTGGTCTCGCCGGAGAGCATCACCGCGTCGGCGCCGTCGAGGACGGCGTTGGCGACGTCGGAGGCTTCGGCGCGGGTCGGCCGGGCGTTCTCGATCATGGAGTCGAGCATCTGGGTGGCGACGATGACCGGCTTGGCGTGCTCGCGGCACAGTTGCACGGCCCGCTTCTGCACCAGCGGCACCTGCTCCAGCGGCAGCTCCACCCCGAGGTCGCCGCGGGCGACCATCACGCCGTCGAAGGCCTGCACGATGGCGTCCAGGTCGGCGACCGCCTCAGGCTTCTCGACTTTTGCCAGCACCGGACGGCGGATGCCGACCTCGTCCATCACCTGGTGGACCAGCTTGATGTCCTCGGCGGACCGGACGAAGGACAGGGCGACCAGGTCGCAGCCCATCCGGAGGGCGAAGGCCAGGTCGGCGGTGTCCTTCTCCGACAGTGCGGGGACGCTGACGGCGACGTGGGGCAGCGACACGCCCTTGCTGTTGGAGACGGGGCCGCCCTCGGTCACCTCACAGTGGATGTCCAGCCCCTCGACCTTGCGGACCTCGACGGCGACCTTGCCGTCGTCGATCAGCAGCCGGTCGCCGACGCGCACCTCGTGCGGCAGCGGCGCGTAGGTGCAGGAGACCCGGGTGTCGGTACCGAGGATCACCTCGCCGGTGATGATCACGTGGTCGCCGGTGTTCCAGATGGCCTTGCCGTTGGCGAACTTGCCGAGGCGGATCTTCGGGCCCTGCAGGTCGGCCAGGACCCCGATCGGCGTGCCGGTCGCCCGGGCGGCTTCCCGGACCAGCTCGTAGCGGGCCTGGTGTTCGTCGTGGCTGCCATGGCTGAAGTTGAGTCGGGCGACATCCATACCGGCTGCCACCAGTGCTTGGATGCCTTCGGCGGTGTCGACAGCCGGGCCCAGGGTGCAAACGATCTTCGCTCGTCGTGTCACACCGTCGAGGCTAGCCGGCAGCGGCGAACTATTTCGGCAGCTGGCATTAGCGCGGGCTGAACTCTTCGCCATGATCCGACACCACGCCCATGGTGTCGGATCTCCGACTCAGGGCGTGTAGTGACCTCATGCGGCCGAGAAACTACTCTGCGGCCCGAACGTGACGCGGCGGGCCGGACGAGTGGAGGCGGTTGGCGTGGATCTGGCAGAAGAACAGCTACGCGGCTGGCAGCTGCGCGCCCAGGAGCAGGCCGCCCGGGCCCAGGTCCTCGGTGAACGACTGAAGGCGGCCACGGCCACCGCCAGTTCCAGCCCGGACGGAGTGCGGGTCACCGTCGACTCCACCGGCGGCCTTGCCGCGCTCCACTTGGGTGCGGCGACCGCCGAGATGCAGCGCCCGGCGCTGGCGGCGCTCATTCTGCGGACCTCACGGCAGGCCCAGTCCGTACTGGTCGAGCAGCTCGCCGCCCTGGCCACCGAGGTGTACGGAGCCGGCTCGGCCACCGCCCAGTTCGTCACCGACGCCTACCGCGAGCGCTTCCCCAGCCTCGACGACAGCGGTCAGCGATGAACCCCGATATTGCGGTCGACCCGGAGCTGATCCGCTCCCACGCCCGCCTGGTGGACGACGTGGCCGCCATGTTCGACGAGGCCCGGGCCGGCGTGGGTCAGATCCTGACCGGGCACGACGCGTTCGGCCAGTTGTGCTCCCCGCTGCTGGTCGGCCTGCTCGACGGCCACCAACAGTCGATGCTCGACAAGCTGCACACGGCCGTCTCGGCCACCCAGGCGCTGGCCGACAAGCTCCGCGACACCGCCACCGGCCTGGAGTGCGCCGACGACAACGCCGCCGTACGCCTGGGGGGTGCGCGATGACCGCCGCGGCGTTCGGTCGTCCCGGCGTGGTCGCCAGCAGCGACGAGGGCGGCTGGTACGAGGGTGCCGGTCTGCTGGAGTCGGCGATGAGCATCAAGGAGGGCCTCGCGGACGGCGACTGGTTCAGTGCCGGTGCCGGGGGTGTGTCGATGGCGATGGGCACCCTCGGGGCGGTGCTGGACCCGTTCCAGGCGATCATCGCCTCGGGTCTGGGCTGGCTGATGGAGCACGTGGAGTGTCTGCGCCAGCCGCTGGACTGGCTGGCCGGCGACCCCGGCGCCATCGAGGCCCAGGCCGACACCTGGAAAAACATCGAGGCGCGGATCAACACCGCCACCGAGCAGTTCACCGCCGAGGTGACCAATACCGCCGCCCAGTGGCGTTCGGAGGCGTTGGCGGCCTACCAGCGGCGGGCCACCGAACACGCCGACGCCGCCGCGGCGCTGGCCAGCATCTCCGGCACGATGTCCACGGTGACCACGGTCGCCGGCGCCATCGTCGGCGCGGTACGCAGCACCGTGCGCGACATCATCGCCGAGCTGGTCGCCGCCGCGATCTCCAAGGCGCTCCAAGCACTCGGCGTGGTGACGATCCCGAAGATCGTCGTGGACATCGGCGTCATGGTCACCGAGGTCAGCACGAAGATCAGCGCGCTGATCAGCAACCTGCTGACCAAGATCCGAGGTCTGGCCGCCGTACTGCCGAAGGTGGCGCACCTGATGGAGGAGATCAGCCCCACCCTGGCCCGCGCGCTGACCCACGCCGAACCGGCCCTCGGCCAGCGGCTGAGCCACGGCGCCACCGAGAGCTTCGACACGGCGCTCGGATCGGCGCTGCTGCACGAGGGCCGCCAGGCTGCGGTACTGGCCGGCCACGGCAGCGGCCAGACCAGCACACTGGGTCAGTTCACCGAGGCGTACCGGGAGATCAGCCGGAGCCACGAGGCGGTCCATGGCACGCTCGGCGAACGTGCGCTGGACGCGCTGACCAACGCTGCCAAGAGCAACGCCGCTCAGGAGTCCGGCAAGGCCACCGACGCGCTCAACAAGGACTAGCCGCCGTTGCCCTCGGCCCCACCGGCCTGATCGCCGGCAGTCGTAGCGCCGTCGGGCCCAGCACTGGCAGATGCGGCGCTGTCGGACCCAGCGCTGGCAGCTGCGGCGCCGTTGGTGGCCGGGGGCTCAGTGGTAATCGACTCCGAGGTGACGGAGGTGGTGGACCCGGCGGCGAACTCCTGCTCGGTCACCACCCGGAACGGTTGCGGCGGGGTGCCGGGCAGCACGTACTCCTGCGGGCCGTGGACGCGCAGGAAGTAGATCAGGGCGCCGGCGAAGACCAGGATGGACGTCCACACGTTCAGGCGCAGACCGAGGATGTGGTTGGCCTCGTCGGTGCGCATCATCTCGATCCAGAAGCGCCCGACCGTGTACGCCATCACGTACAGGGCGAAGGCGCGACCCTTGCCGAGCTTGAACCGGCGATCGATCGCCAACACCAGGCCGGCCACGCCGACGTTCCAGAGCGCCTCGTAGGCGAAGGTGGGGTGGTAGTGCCCTGGCAGTGCCAGCGGCTCGCCGTCCGGCCCGATCGTGGCGGCGCCGTCGAACATCTTGTGCACCGTCAGGCCCCACGGCTTGTCGGTGAGCCCGCCGTACAGCTCGTTGTTGAACCAGTTGCCGAACCGGCCGAGCGCCTGCGCCAGCGGCAGGCCGGGAGCGAGCGCGTCGGCGAACAGGGTCAGCGGGATGCCGATCTGCCGGCAGCCCAGCCAGGCACCGACCGCACCACCGGCGACCCCGCCCCAGATGCCCAGGCCACCCTCCCAGATGTACAGGGCCTTGACCAGGTCGCCGTGGGCGCCGAAGTACTCCTGCCATGAGGTGAGGACGTGGTAGATCCGCGCGCCGACGACACCGAACGGCACCGCCCACACGGCCACGTCCAGGACAGCGCCCGGCGGTACGCCGCGGCGGCGCAGCCGGACCTCGGTGAGCAGGCAGGCGGCCACGATGCCGGTAACGATGCACAGCGCGTACGCCCTGATCGGGACCGGTCCGAGGTGCCAGACGGCGGTGGTGGGGCTGGGGATCCAGGCAAGGTTCACATCCGCACACGCTACCGGCGCGTCGCAGCCGGCGAGCGCCCGCCC
>Ga0209023_10006671_pt1 | contig 12099 bp, 9 predicted proteins | sample LakOneMetagenome_FD_187468 | JGI IMG/M metagenome (GOLD analysis project Ga0209023, IMG submission 187468) | Freshwater and sediment microbial communities from Lake Erie, Canada (SPAdes) (version 2) | ecosystem: Environmental > Aquatic > Freshwater > Lentic | place: Lake Erie, Canada | collected... | reverse complement strand
GGCGGCGGCCGGGCGCGTGGCCGCGCCGGGTGCGCCGACGCTGTGCGACGCGCTGATGGCGCGCCAGCCGGGTGCGGCACCCTTCGCCGCAGCGGGTGCGGCCGGCATCGGGGCCGCCAGCGTGACGGACGCCGACACGCGCGCCGCCCTCAGCCATGCGTTCGAGCGGCTGAAGATCGTGCTCGAACCATCGGGGGCTGCGGGGATCGCGGCCTTGCTGGGCGGCCGGGTTTCCGCCGAGGGGCGGCGGGTCCTGATCGTCGCCTCGGGCGGCAACATCGGCTTGCAGACTTTCATCGACATCTTGGCCGGTTGATCCGTGCACGAGGGAACGGACGGGGGACGTAAATGGACGCGGATTATGTGATCGTGGGCGGTGGCTCTGGCGGATCGGCGGTGGCCTACCGGCTGGCCGAGGCCGGAAAGCGCGTCATCGTCATCGAACATGGCGGCACGGATGCCGGGCCTTTCATCCAGATGCCGGCGGCACTGTCCTATCCCATGAACATGGGGCTTTACGACTGGGGCTTCCGCTCGGAACCCGAACCCCACCTTGGCGGTCGCACGCTGGCCACCCCGCGCGGCAAGGTTGTCGGCGGCTCCTCCTCGATCAACGGCATGGTCTTCGTGAGGGGCCACGCCAAGGACTTCGACCATTGGTCCGACCAGGGCGCGTCGGGCTGGTCCTATGCCGACGTCCTGCCCTACTTCAAGCGCATGGAAACCTGGCACGGCGGCGCCGACGCGGGCGAGCTGGACAGCGCCTATCGCGGCACCTCGGGCCCCCTGCACGTCACTCGCGGCCCGCGCAACAACCCGCTCTTCGACGCCTTCATCGAGGCGGGCCGTCAGGCGGGCTATCCGGTCACCAGCGACTATAACGGCTACGAACAGGAAGGCTTCGGCGCCATGGAGGCGACGATCCACAAGGGCCAGCGCTGGTCGGCCAACAAGGCCTACCTCAAGCCTGCGCAGGCGACGGGCCGCTGCACCGTCGTGCGCGGGCTCGCGCGCAAGGTGGTCATCAAGGACGGCCGCGCGACCGGCGTCGAGATCGAGCGCGGCGGCAAGGTCGAGGTCATCGGCGCCCGGGCCGAGGTGATCCTGGCCGCCTCGTCGATCAACACGCCGAAGCTTCTGATGCTGTCGGGGATCGGCGATGCGCGCCACCTGATGGAGCATGGCATCCCGGTGGTGGCCGACCGTCCCGGCGTCGGCGCGAACCTGCAGGACCACATGGAAATCTACATGCAGTTCGCCTCGAAACTGCCTGTGACGCTTTACAAATATTGGAACCTCTGGGGCAAGGCGCTGATCGGGGCGCAGTGGCTCTTCACCGGCAAGGGGCTCGGCGCCTCGAACCAGTTCGAAAGCTGCGGCTTCATCCGGTCCGACAAGGGCGTCGACTATCCCGACATCCAGTATCACTTCCTGCCGATCGCCGTGCGCTACGACGGCAAGGCCTCGGCCCATGGCCACGGCTTCCAGGCCCATGTGGGGCCGATGCGGTCGAAGTCGCGTGGATCGGTCACGCTGCGGTCGGCCAATCCGGCCGATGCGCCGAAGATCCTTTTCAACTACATGTCGCACCCCGACGACTGGTCGGATTTCCGCAAATGCGTGCGCCTGACGCGCGAGATCTTCGGGCAGGCCGCAATGGCGCCCTATGTGGCGTCGGAAATCCAGCCGGGTGCGGCGATGCAGACGGATGAAGAGATCGACGGCTTCATCCGCGAACATGCCGAAAGCGCCTATCACCCCTGCGGCACGGCCCGCATGGGCCGGGCCGACGACCGGATGGCGGTCGTGGACCCTGAGTGCCGCGTGATCGGGGTCGAGGGCTTGCGCGTCGCCGACAGCTCGATCTTCCCGCGCGTGACGAACGGCAACCTGAACGGCCCGTCGATCATGACGGGCGAGAAGGCGGCGGATCACATCCTGGGCAAGGGCATACTCGCGCCCGCGAACCTGCCCGCATGGCAGAACCCGAACTGGCGCGTGGCGCAAAGGTAGCGGGCGGGCTAGGGGCCGGGGTGAGCGGGAAGAGGAAACGCATTGCGTTTCCCCGCCCGCAGCGAGGCGGCGCCACTGGACCGCTCGTGTCACAGATCAACAAAGGCCAGCGCCTGCCCCGGTGGGCGCGAAAGCGCCCGCCATGGGCGGGGCGGGCGCTGGCCGATGGCCTTGGGGCCACCGGCCGGGACAAAGGGAAAAGCCTCGGCATGGCAGGGTCAGCGGCCCCTGCCACCCGGAGGGGCGGCTACTCCGCCGCCCGCATCCTGAAACCGCGCTCCAGCTGGTCGGCGGGCGCCACCGGATAGTCGCCCGAAAAACAGGCGTCGCAGAACTGCGGCGAGGCGGCATTGCGGCCCGCCGCCTCGCCCGCCGCGCGGTAAAGCCCGTCGAGCGAGATGAAGCGCAGGCTGTGGACCCCGATCCACTCGCGCATCTCTTCCTCGCTCATCGTCGCGGCCAGAAGCTTTGAGCGTTCGGGCGTGTCGACCCCGTAGAAGCAGGGCCAGGCGGTCGGGGGCGAGGCGATGCGGAAATGCACCTCGGCCGCACCTGCCTCAAGGATCATGTCCTTGATCTTGCGGCTCGTCGTGCCGCGCACGACCGAATCGTCGACCAGGATCACCCGCTTGCGCTTGATGAGCGCACGGTTGACGTTGAGCTTCAGCCGCACACCCATGTTCCTGATCTGCTCGGTCGGCTCGATGAAGGTCCGGCCCATGTACTGGTTGCGGATGATCCCCATACCGTAGGGTATGCCGCTTTCATGCGCATAGCCGATCGCCGCCGGCGTGCCACTGTCCGGCACCGGGCAGACGAGGTCGGCCTCGACCGGCGCCTCGCGCGCAAGCTCGATCCCGATCTGGCGGCGCGTCTCGTAGACCGACCGGCCCCCGAGGATGGAATCGGGGCGCGAGAAATAGACCTGCTCGAAGATGCAGAAGCGGCTCTTGGCCGGCCCGAAGGGGCGCGAGCTTTCGATCTTGCCGTCCGAGATCACCACCATCTCGCCCGGCTCGACCTCGCGGACGAACTCCGCCCCGATGATGTCGAGCCCGCAGGTTTCGGACGACAGCGCATAGGCCCCTTCGCCGATGCGGCCAAGGACCAGCGGCCGCACGCCCAAGGGGTCGCGCACGCCGATCAGCTTCGTGCGGGTCATGGCGATGACCGAGAAGGCGCCCTCGACGGCGCGGAGCGCGTCCTTCATCCGCTCGGGGATGTTCTTCTGGATCGACCGCGCCATCAGGTGGATGATGCATTCGGAATCCGACGAGGACTGGAAGATCGCGCCGCGCTCGATCAGGTCCCGGCGGAGCGAGGCGGCGTTCGTCAGGTTGCCGTTGTGCGCGATGGCAGCACCCCCCATGGCGAACTCGCCGAAGAAGGGCTGCACGTCGCGCAGCGCGGTATGGCCCTTGGACCCCGCCGTCGAATAGCGCACATGGCCGATGGCCAGCGCGCCCGGCAGCATCTGCATCACGTCGGGCTTGGTGAAATTGTCGCGCACATAGCCAAAGCGGCGGACGTTGTTGAAGCCTTCGGCCGGGTCGTAGGCGACGATGCCGCCCGCCTCTTGCCCGCGGTGCTGAAGCGCATGCAGGCCGAGGGCGACGAAGTTTGCCGCGTCCGCGCAACCGATCACGCCGAAGACGCCGCACTCCTCCTTCAGCTTGTCGTCGTCGAACGGGTGCGACAGGAAGCGGCGCGTCATCGGGCGACTCCTAAAGGCAGGGCAGGGGGAAGCTGGCCCCCATGTAGTGGCTCCGTCCCCGCATGTCCACCTTATGCGCGCGGGCGGTAGACGCCTCAGGGGCTGACGGTCACGGTCTTGGCGCCGGTCGTGTTGGCCGAGGGCTGGGCGGTGCTGCTGCCCGTCGGGGCGCCAGTCGCGCCGGCGGCGTCAGGCGCCGGCGCCGTGGACGGCACGCCGCCGGGCGCCGCGCCGCCGCAGGTGCCGACAAGCGCGCTGTAGCGCCCCGCAAGCCAGCCGGGCGCGTCGGAGGGGATCTGGTCGGCGATCTTGCCCTCGAGCGAGGCAAGGACGGCAGCCGAGCGAGAATTGTCGATCGCGGGCACCGCCGCGTCAGACAGGAGCCGGTTGTAAAGGACGAGCGCGATCGCGACGAGCGCCACGCCCCGCACCACGCCGAAAAGGAACCCGAGCCCCTGATCGACGCCGGAGAGCGCCGACCGCTGGATGAAGGAGGAGAAGAGCGGCGTGAAGATCGAGGCGAGGATCAGAGCCACGGCAAAGACCGCGAAGAAGCCCGCGATGATCGCCAGCTCGCAATTGTCGCCCAGGAACTTGTCGAGGACCGGGATCTGCTTGACCATCGGTGCGGCAGGCCGCGCGAACATGAAGGCGAGTGCGGCCGCCGCGACCCAGCCCAGGATCGCGAAGATCTCGCGCGTGACACCCCGGCTGTAGGCCAGGATGGCTGACACCAGCACGATGACCAGGACGCCGATATCGACGACAGTAAAGCTTTGCATTGACAACTCCCTGCCGTCACCCGGCCGCGAACAGATCGCCGACGAAGGTCACGAGGTCCGGCATCTTGTCGATGCGCATGCCGTCACCTCCCTCGGCCTGCGTCCGGTCGGGCGCAATGGCCCGTTTGAAACCAAGTTTTTGCGCTTCTTTCAACCTGTTTTCGGTCTGTCCCACCGGACGCAGCGCGCCGGAGAGAGAAATCTCGCCGAAGATCACCATGTCTGGCGGAAGTGCCACATCCTCACGCGCCGACAGAAGGGCGGCCGCGACGGCCAGGTCGGCGGCGGGTTCATTGACCCGCATGCCGCCCGCGACGTTCAGGAACACGTCCATGCCGGCAAAGGGAATGCCGCAGCGCGCCTCGAGGACCGCGAGGATGGTCGAAAGCCGCCCGCCGTCGAGCCCGACGACCGTGCGCCGGGGCGTCCCGAGGGGCGAGGGCGTGACCAGCGCCTGGATCTCGGTCAGGACCGGCCGCGTGCCCTCGATCCCGGCAAAGACCGCCGATCCGGGTGCGGCCCTGCCGCGTTCCGATAGGAACAGCGCTGATGGGTTCGCGACCTCTGCCAGACCCGAGCCGGTCATCTCGAAGACGCCGATCTCGTCCGCCGGACCGAAGCGGTTCTTGACCGCGCGCAGGATGCGGAACTGGTGGCCGCGCTCGCCCTCGAAATAAAGGACCGTGTCGACCATGTGCTCGACGACGCGCGGGCCCGCGATCTGGCCCTCTTTCGTCACGTGGCCGACCAGGATCACCGCCGTTCCGCGCCGTTTGGCGAACGACACAAGCTCGTGAACTGCCGCGCGGACTTGTGCCACGGACCCCGGTGCCGCCTCGACCATGTCGGCCCAGAGCGTCTGGATCGAATCGATGATCGCAAGGTCGGGCCGTTCGGCATCGAGCGTCGTCAGGATGTCGCGCAGGTTCGTCTCGGCGCCCAGCTGGACCGGCGCATCGGCCAGGCCGAGCCGTTGCGCGCGCATCCGCACCTGCGCCGACGCCTCTTCGCCCGACAGGTAAATCGCCCGGTGGCCGCCCCGCGCGAAGCGTGCCGCAGCTTGCAGAAGAAGCGTGGATTTGCCGATCCCCGGATCGCCGCCGACCAGAATCGCCGAGGCCGGGACGAGGCCACCGCCCAGAACGCGGTCAAGCTCGGCCATGCCCGACAGGATGCGCGGTGGCGGCGCCTCTTCGGTCGCAAGGCTCGTCAGCTCGACCTTGCGCCCCCGCGCGGTGCCAAGGGCCTTCGACGGCGGCCCGGACGACAGGGGCGCCTCTTCGACGATGGAATTCCAGGCGCCGCAGGCATCGCAGCGCCCCGCCCATTTCTTGTGGACAGCACCGCAGGCGGTGCAGGTGAAGCTTGCACTCTTGCTCATGGCCGCCTGTGTCGCACCCCGGGCGCGCGCCCACAAGCCTTTCGCCCGCCCCGCCGCTCGGGTAGAAGCCCGCCCCATGACCCAGCGCTTCTCGTTCCAAGTCCAGGCCACCGACGGCGCCGCCCGCACCGGCACCATCTCGACCCCAAGGGGCGAGATACGCACGCCTGCCTTCATGCCCGTGGGCACGGCCGGGACGGTGAAGGCCATGCTGCCCGACAGCGTGCGCACGACCGGGGCCGACATCCTTCTGGGCAACACCTACCATTTGATGCTGCGCCCCACGGCCGAGCGCATCGCGCGCCTTGGCGGCCTGCACCGCTTCATGAACTGGGACCGGCCGATCCTGACCGATTCGGGCGGCTTCCAGGTCATGTCGCTGGCCGAACTCAGGAAGCTGACAGAAGAAGGCGTGCGCTTCCGGTCCCACATCGACGGCTCGACCCACATGCTGACGCCCGAACGCAGCATGGAGATCCAGCGCCTTCTGGGTTCGGACATCGTGATGTGTTTCGACGAATGCCCGGCGCTGCCTGCGGACGAGGCGCGGCTTGCCCAGTCCATGCGGCTGTCGATGCGGTGGGCGGAACGGTCGCGCGTGGCCTTCGGCGACCGGCCGGGCCATGCGCTTTTCGGCATCATGCAAGGCGGCGACAACCGCGCGCTGCGCGAGGAATCGGCCGAGGCGCTTCGCGGCATCGGCTTTGACGGCTATGCCATCGGCGGCCTTGCGGTCGGCGAGGGGCAGGAGACGATGTTTTCCGTCCTCGACTATGCGCCGGGCTTCCTGCCCGCCGACCGGCCACGCTACCTGATGGGCGTCGGCAAGCCCGACGACATCGTCGGCGCCGTCCAGCGCGGCATCGACATGATGGACTGCGTCCTGCCCTCGCGCTCCGGGCGCACCGGGCAGGCCTGGACGCGGCGCGGCCAGGTCAACATCAAGAACGCCCGCCACGCCGACGACCCGCGCCCCCTGGACGAGGCCTGCACTTGCCCGGCCTGCCGCACCTACTCGCGCGCCTACCTGCACCATGTCGTGCGCTCGGGCGAGATCATCGCCTCGATGCTTCTGACCTGGCACAACCTGCACTATTTCCAGGAACTGATGGCGGGCCTGCGCGGGGCGGTCGCCGAAGGCCGGCTCGACGCCTTCGTCGCCGACTTCCACTCGACCCGCGCCGGGGGCGATATTCCGCCCTTGTGACAGGCCCGGCCAGTCATGAGTGGGTCAGGGTCGGTCAGGGTCGGTCAGGCGTGGGTCAGGAAGATCGACATCTGCCGGAGCGCCTCGTGCATCTCTGGCGCGAGCCGGTCGGTCCCGTGCGTCGCCCGATGCAACTCGCGGAAATCGGCCCAGAGGGCGGCCACGTCGAGGTCCGACATCTCGCGCGTCGAATGGGCGAAGCTGGCCATCGAGCGCGAGCCGCCCTCGGTCGTCGCCATCGAGACGCCATAGGGCATGCCCTGAGTGGCCGCTGCGGCAAGGACGCCCTCGGGATCGTCGAGGCCAAGCGCGCTCCACCGCGCGGAGCCTTCGTTCTGAAAGCCCCAGCGCACGGTCGGATCGACCATCACGTAACCTTTGCGCGAATAGACCTCGAGCCAGCCGGCGTCATAGGCCTGCAGCAGGTAGCGCGGCGTGGTGAAGCTGACGTGAAGCGCGATGGCAAAACCGGCAGGACTGCGCCCCCGCATCCGCCGCAGAAGGTCGTCCGGCTCTACCCGCACCTGTCCTTGCCTTTCGTCCGATAGGTCCCAGGCGCACTTGCCCTTCTACTGATACCCACCCGACCCCCGATACGGGTCCGAACCATGACAGTGCGGCCCTTGCAATGTGACGGGCCCATGGCATACGGATGATGCACAACCAATAGCGGATTGCAAAGGCTTGACTCAGAAGATCGCCGGATCGCTGCCCGCAGTCGACGCCCCGCAGGCCGGCGAGTTTTCGCGCCTTTCGCCGGGGGGCTACTTCATCGCCCTGCATCTGGGATTTGCCTTCCCCGTGGCCGAGCACAATGCGCTGCCAAGCCACTGGGTCGATCACTACACCCGGTCGAACTACATGCTGGGCGACCCGGTCATGCGCTGGCTGCACGCGAACGAGGGCTGGCTGCGCTGGTCCGACATTCCGCTCGACGATCCGCAAGGCATCCTGGCCGACGCCGCCCGTCACGGCCTGACCCATGGCCTGGCGGTGAGCCATGCCGACGACGCGGGCCGGCGCAGCCTTGCGACCTTTGCCCGCGCCGACCGGCCCTTCACGAAGGACGAGGCAGAGCTTCTGGCGGCGCGGCTGGCCTGGCTTCATGGCGCGCTGGTGCCGCCGCCGCAGGAGGAGTGACGGAATGGTTGACGGTCCGCGCCGCCTCTGAACCTCGCGTAAACCATTTCCGCTTAACCCTGTCCGGGACAAAGCGGAGGATGCCATGCACGCCATCACCTTCCCGCTGACCGGGCTACACTGCCACGGCAGCGCGTTCTTCGACTATCTGCGCCTGAGGAAACGCCATTTCGTCGATGCGCTCGGCTGGGACATTCCCCATGACGAGGCGGTCGAGATGGACCAGTATGACAACCCGCTGGCCCATTACGCGCTGGTCCTGTCCGAAGGCCGGGTGATCGGCGGCGCGCGCTGCATGCCGACGACCTCGGCCTGGGGGGCGCACAGCTACATGCTGCGCGATGCGCTTCGGGGCCAGCTGCCCGACATCCCGCCCGACGTGCTGGCGACCGACATCCGCACACCGCGCGTCTGGGAATGCACCCGCCTGGTGATCGACGAGGACCTGGCGACCGCCGAGGCGCGCAGCGAATGCCTGTCGCTGATCGTCGAGGGGCTGGCCGCCGTCGCCCGCGCCCATGGCGCCACAAGCCTCATGTCGCTGTCGCCCCTGCCACTGGTGCGCGCGCTGAGGCGCCTTGGCTGGCAGGCCGACCGGATCGGCACGCCCTACGACAATCTGGGCGACGGGCGGCGCTATGCGGTCCTGGCCATGCCGGCCGAACGCCACGCGCCCTTCGATCCGGCATTGATGACGGCCCATTGAGGCCCGCCGCGCGGGCCCGCCACTGTTGCCGCTAACGGCGCGATCGGCGGTGCCGTGTCATCCGCTTTGTCCGCCCTGTTGAACCTCGGAGCAGAGCCCCTTATCTAAGGGTCCAGATGCGGGGAAAGCCAAGTGCCGCCGATGACCGGGGCCGGTGCTTTCCTGCCAGAAAGGACAAGTGATGACCCAGACCGACACCCAGACCTATCCGGTTCTGCCGCTGCGCGACATCGTGGTTTTCCCCCACATGATCGTGCCGCTCTTCGTCGGGCGCGAAAAGTCGGTTCGCGCGCTCGAGGAAGTCATGCAGGACGACCGCCAGATCCTTCTGTCCTCGCAGGTCGACCCCACGGTCGATGACCCGAAGACCGACGGCATCTACCGCACCGGCGTCCTGGCCAATGTGCTGCAACTGCTGAAGCTTCCCGACGGCACCGTGAAAGTGCTGGTCGAGGGCCGCTCGCGCGTGCGGATCACGGGGTTTGTCGAGAACGCCGCCTTCTTCGAGGCGACGGCCGAACCCCTGGACGAAGCGCCCGGCCAGCCGGAAACCGTGGCCGCCTTGGTGCGCACGGTCGCCGACGAGTTCGAGAAATACGCCAAGATCCGCAAGAACGTCCCCGATGACGCCCTGTCGGCCATTGCCGAAACGCGCGAGGCGCCGAAGCTGGCCGACCTCGTGTCCGGGCACCTGTCGGTCGACGTGGGCCAGAAGCAGGACCTTCTGGAAACGCTCGACGTCGGCGAACGGCTTGAGAAGGTCTATGGCCTGATGCAGGGCGAAATCTCGGTCCTGCAGGTCGAGAAGAAGATCAAGAGCCGCGTCAAGACGCAGATGGAGAAGACCCAGCGCGAGTACTATCTGAATGAGCAGATGAAGGCCATTCAGAAGGAGCTTGGCGACGGCGAGGAAGGCCAGAACGAGCTTGACGAGCTGGCCGAGAAGGTCGCCAAGACCAAGTTCTCCAAAGAGGCGCGCGAGAAGGCCGAGGGCGAGCTGAAGAAGCTGCGCTCGATGTCGCCGCAATCTGCCGAAGCGACGGTCAGCCGCAACTACCTCGACTGGCTCCTGAGCCTGCCGTGGGGCATCAAGAGCCGCGTGAAGAAGGATCTTCGGGCGGCCCAGGCGGTGCTCGACGCCGATCACTACGGGCTGGAAAAGGTCAAGGAACGCATCGTCGAGTACCTCGCGGTGCAGTCGCGGTCCGACAAGCTGAAGGGCCCGATCCTTTGCCTCGTCGGCCCTCCGGGCGTCGGCAAGACCTCGCTTGGCAAGTCGGTGGCGAAAGCCACGGGGCGCGAGTTCATCCGCATCTCGCTCGGCGGCGTCCGGGACGAGTCTGAGATCCGTGGCCACCGTCGGACCTACATCGGCTCGATGCCCGGCAAGATCATCCAGGCGCTGAAGAAGGCCAAGACCACGAACCCGCTCATCCTCTTGGACGAAATCGACAAGATGGGGCAGGATTTCCGGGGCGACCCGGCGTCGGCCATGCTCGAGGTGCTGGACCCCGAACAGAACGCGACCTTCGTCGACCACTATCTGGAAGTGGAATATGACCTGTCGAACGTCATGTTCCTGACCACGGCCAACAGCTACAACATGCCGGGTCCGCTTCTGGACCGGATGGAGATCATTCCGCTGTCCGGCTACACGGAAGACGAAAAGCGCGAGATTGCGAAGGGGCACCTGATCGACAAGCAGATCAAGAACCACGGCCTGAAGAAGGGCGAGTTCGCGATTGCGGACGAGGCCCTGAACGAGATGATCCGGACCTACACCCGCGAAGCCGGGGTGCGGAGCCTGGAGCGCGAAATCTCGAAACTGGCCCGCAAGGCGCTGACGAAGATCCTCAAGAAAGAGACGGACAAGGTCGTGGTGACCCCCGACCGGCTCGAGGAACTTCTGGGCGTCAAGCGCTTCCGCTACGGCCTGGCCGAGAAAGAGGACCAGGTCGGCGTGGTGACGGGTCTGGCCTGGACCTCGGTCGGCGGCGATCTTCTGCAGATCGAGGCGCTGCGTCTGCCCGGCAAGGGGCGGATGAAGACGACCGGCAAGCTCGGCGACGTGATGAAGGAATCGATCGAGGCCGCGGTCAGCTATGTCCGCTCGGTCAGCCCCGAACTGGGGGTGAAGCCGACGGTATTCGAGAAGAGCGACATCCACGTCCACGTGCCTGATGGCGCCACGCCCAAGGACGGCCCGTCCGCGGGTCTGGCCATGGTCACGGCGATCGTCTCGGTCCTGACCGGGATCCCGGTCCGCAAGGACATCGCCATGACCGGCGAGGTCACGCTTCGCGGCAACGCCTCGGCGATCGGCGGGCTGAAAGAGAAGCTGCTGGCGGCGCTTCGGGGTGGCATCAAGACGGTGTTCATCCCCGAGGAGAACGCCCGCGACCTGCCGGAGATCCCGGACAACGTGAAGGCGGGCCTCGAGATCGTGCCCGTCACCCACGTCCGCGAAGTCCTGGCCCGCGCGCTGGTGCGCCAGCCAGAGCCGATCGACTGGATCGAAGAGCCGGACGAACCGGCCAAGACGTCCAAGCCGGCCGATACTGACGCGCCCTCGGTCACGCACTGAGGTCAGGCGAGTGAAAGGCAAAGGCGCACTCCGGAAGGGGCGCGCCTTTTCGTTTGCGAAGGCCAACGGGCGGGATTTGCCAGCGAGCGGGTTTTGGCCATAGGGTAGGGGGCACACCTAGAAAGGGCCCCCCACAGATGCCGCCCCGTTCCGCCGCCGACGACCGGTCCGACCGACCCGCTGTCGAAGCCAAGCCGAAGCCCGCGAAGAAATCCGCCAGGGCGGCGGCAAAGGCCCCGGGCAAGACCGCCGCCAAGGGCGCCAAGGCCGCAGCCAAGCCGAAGTCCCCGGCGAAGTCCCAAGCAAAGGCCTCGGCCAAGTCCGCGCCGGCCAAGGCCGAGGCCGCCGGCGCGACGCCCGTCCTGAAACTCCGCGACCTGATCGACGAGGTGGCCGAGGCAGCCGGCACCCCGCGCGCCGCTGCCAGGACCCTGGTCGAGGCGACGCTCGAAGCCCTGGGGCTGGCGTTCGATCACCTCCATCACCTGGGCGCGTTCGCAGGCGCCGCGCATCTCGTCCTCGGTCGCATCCGGCTTGCCGACCCGCAGGTTCTCGGCGACCGAGCGGTTGAA
>Ga0209023_10006670_pt1 | contig 12102 bp, 11 predicted proteins | sample LakOneMetagenome_FD_187468 | JGI IMG/M metagenome (GOLD analysis project Ga0209023, IMG submission 187468) | Freshwater and sediment microbial communities from Lake Erie, Canada (SPAdes) (version 2) | ecosystem: Environmental > Aquatic > Freshwater > Lentic | place: Lake Erie, Canada... | reverse complement strand
GATCTGTTTGGTTTCGCCGCTCGAGAACGCGATCATGGCGGCGCGCACAGCGGGTGTGCAGCGCTCGTAAGTGAGGCGGCGGGCGACTTCGTCGCGATCGATGAAACGCATGTTGCTCTCGCTTCGCTGCGGACGGACGCGTAAGAGGACGCTATGACCACGCTGCCGCCTGTCCGCCCGATTACGCTCGCTGAGATCGAAGAGGCGCGCAAGCGGATCGCAGGCGTGGTGCTGCGCACGCCGCTGGTGAAGCTCGACCTTGGGCCGGGCATGCCGGATGTGCGGTTGAAGTTGGAAAATCTGCAGCCGACCAATGCCTACAAAATTCGCGGCGCCGCGAATGCTGTGGCGAAGCTCTCGCCGGAGGCGCGGGCGCGCGGCGTGTGGACGATCAGCGCCGGCAATGCCGGGCAGGGTGTGGCGTTTGCGGCGCGCGCAGCGGGAGTGCCGTGCAAGATCGTGGTGATCGACACGGCGCCGCAGACCAAGATCGATCGCATGCGCGCGTTAGGCGCCGAATTGGTGCTGACGCCGTTCGATCGTTGCTGGCAGGCGCTGGAGGAGCACGCGTTTCCGGGCATGGATGGCACGCTGGTGCACCCGTTCGACGATCATGATTTCATGGCCGGTCATGGCTCGATGGGTTTGGAAATTCTCGAAGACGCGCCGGATGTCAAAGCGGTGATTTGCTCGATCGGCGGCGGCGGGTTGATTGTGGGCGTTGGCAGCGCGTTGAAAGCGAAAGCGCCGAACGTGCACGTGATTGGGGCGGAGCCGGAGACGGCGGCGCCCATGGCGGTTTCGCTCAAGGCGGGAGAGCCGCGCGCATTCGATGCGTGGGAACCGTCGTTCGTCGATGGGGCCGGCGGGCGCAGCGTCATTCCGCGCATGTGGGAGCGCATGCGGCCCGTGATTGATGGGTCGATCGTCGTGACGCTCGATCAAGTCAAAGCGGCGATGCGGTTGATGGCCGAGAAAGCGCGCGTGATCAGCGAAGGCGCCGGCGCGCTGCCGCTGGCGGCGGCGCTGACGGGACAGGCGGGCGATGGGCCGATTGTCTGCGTGGTGAGTGGCGGCAACATCGACCTGAAGAAGTACGCGGAGCTGATTGGCGCTTAGGATACCGCGGCACGCCTTTTCGTTTACGGCGCCTCGTCGCCAGCGGGCGCGGGTGGGGCCGTTAGATAGACTTGCGCTTCGTGGCGGAGGTCGAAGCCTTCGCTGATGATGTTGTCTGCCTGCCAGCCTTGTGGCGTTTGCACCATGTCCCAAAGCACACGGCGTTGTTCGTCGCCGTTCAGCGTGAACGTCGCTTGCAACCACGTATGGCCTGCTACGGCGTGTTCTTGCTCAGCGCCCGTTTGCGGGCCGATGACGAGGTTGCTGACGGCGCCGCAATCCTGGCAATTGAGCGCAAGGTCGCCTTCGATGAAGGGCTCGTTGCGCGACTGCGCCGCCGCTTCGGCGCGGTCGACCAAAGATTTAAGATCGTCGGTCATCGGAATGGTGGTTTGCTGCGCTGTCCCGATTTTGTGTTGGGCATCAGCATAGATGGCCTGCACGACGCTTTCGGCGCTGGCGGCCGGCGCCGCGCCGAACCCGGACGGCGGCGTGCAGGCGGCGAGCGCCAACAGAGCGACAGCAAACACGAGATGGCGCATGGTGAACCTCCCCAGAGGCGCCAACGCTAAGCGGAGTACCGGCGGAAAATCAATGTCAGACGTTGGATGGGCTGGTCGTCCGCGTTGCATGCAGGCCGAGCACGATCGCGACGCCTAGCGCTAGGCAGGTCGCGGCGAAGGCGAGAGCGCCGCGGGCGTCGGTGTCCGTGATCAGGAAGGACGCGAACAGTGGACCGAGGCTGCCGCCGATGAGTTGTGCGCCGCCGATGAGCAATGCGGCGCGGCGTGTGGGGTCGGCCTCGATGGTCATCGGTACAAGGAATGGCACCGTGAAGAGCCAGATGAAGCCCATTGCGGCCGCGGCGGCGAGAAAGAGGGGCGGCGTCGGCAGGGTGGCGAAAGCGACGAAGACGGCGATGTCGATGAGTGCGCACCCGATCAGCGCGATGAGCCAAGAGATGCGACCGGCAAGCGCCGTGGCGGCAAGGCCGCCGGCGACTTGGAAAGCGAGAGAGAGTGCGACGGCTTGTCCGGCGATGGCTGGGGTGTGACCGGCTTGGTGCGAGAGGCGTTCGATGAACACCCACACGCCGCTGGTCGCGGCGAGCACGAAGAAGGAGACGCTGAGTGCGATCCAGCCGCGCGCGTTTGGCAGGCCGGTTGTCGCGGCTTGCGGGAGGGGCGCGAGCGTGGATGGCAGCCAGAAGATGGCGATGGCGTTTATGGCGCAGACGACCGCAAGGCCGATGAAGCCGCCGGCGGCGCCGAAACGCGTCATCACAAATGCCGAGAGAACGATCGCGACGAGCAACTGACCGAGTGTCTGCGTTGTGACGTACGCGCCGGCCCATCGTTCAGGCGTCGGAGCGCGCGCGATCAGCGAGATGGTGATCCAGACGAGAATGCCGCTGGGCACGCCGGCAGCGGCGCGCAGCGCGAGCATTTGCGCGTTGGGCGCGAAAGCCGTGGCGATGTCGAGCGCAGCAAGGGCGGTGAGCGCGATGAGGGCGATGAGCTTGAGGTGTTCTGCTTTAAGGAAGCTGCCGGCAAGGCCTGCGGTGACGCCCATGCAGAGCAATTCGGCGGTGGCGACGGCGCCAATGTCGCTGGCGGCGACGCGATGTTCGTCAGCCAGCGCGCCGAGAAGGAGTGGCTGGAGGCCGGGGATGAGCAGGCCGGTGACGCCGCAGAGCATGAGCGCGGCAATTTGCGCGGCGCTTGGGCGTGCGCCGATCCAGCTTGGTTGATCGTTCACTTCAGGAAACCCAATGTCGAAGCTCGGGGGCTTGGGTAATATCGACCATGACTCGAGCAACGGCTATGAACCCGTCTGGCGCATCACACTGAAGGTTCGCCCACGAAAATCGGTAGCCTTGTGCAGTGACTCGTTCGAGAATCGCGCCGACGCCATCAACACAGACAGTGTCGGGATCGCTGTTTTCCCAGAATTCGGCTTGGGTTTGCCAAAGATGGGCCGCGGCAATGGCATCGTCGAGTCGCGAAAGTTGCGACTGTGACACCGTAAAGGTCTGATCCGCGATTGTCCGCCATCTGTGTTCGCCTATGGCTTGGCCGATAACGAGACGTCCCGTCGCGCGTCCAACCTGCGTTCGATCGATGCGAATGATTGCTCGATTGCCGCTGGCGAAGTTGGAATCCATAAGCAATCGAATCTGGCCATCGTGTTTGCTGGCGGTGCGGTCGCTCCAGAGGGGCGGTTCATTAAGACCTTCTACCGTCTCCTCGTAGTAGTGGTTGAGTTGGGGCGGCAGAAACCTCTGGCCCGACGTCGCACATGCGCCGAGCGCAGCCAGCGTGGAGATGAAACCGGTCCGATAAACGCTCATGCGTTGGCGCGATTCTTCACCAAGTCATCAACAACGCTTGGATCTGCCAGTGTGCTTGTGTCGCCGAGATTACTCAGATCGTTCTCCGCGATCTTGCGCAGGATGCGCCGCATGATTTTGCCGCTGCGGGTTTTTGGCAGCCCGGGCGCCCATTGGATGATGTCGGGTGACGCCGTGGGGCCGATTTCGTGGCGAACCATTTGCACGAGTTCGCGTTTGAGATCGTCGCTTGGATCGATGCCTTGCTTCAGCGTGACGTAGCAATAGATTCCTTGGCCTTTGATGTCGTGCGGATAGCCGACGACAGCGGCTTCGGCGACTTTGGTGTCCGCTACCAGCGCGCTTTCGATTTCCGCCGTGCCGATGCGATGGCCGCTGACATTCAGCACGTCATCGACGCGGCCGGTGATCCAGTAATAGCCGTCTTCATCGCGGCGGCAGCCGTCGCCGGTGAAGTACATGCCTTTGTAGGTGGTGAAATAGGTTTGGAAGAAGCGATCGTGATCGCCGTAGACGGTGCGCATCTGGCCGGGCCAAGAATCCAGCAGCACGAGATTGCCGCTCGCCGCGCCTTCGAGAAATTTTCCGGTTTCATCGACGAGCGCGGGCTTGATTCCGAAGAAGGGGCGGGTGGCGCTGCCGGGTTTCATCGCCGTGGCGCCGGGAAGATTGGTAATCAGCGCCGCGCCGGTTTCGGTTTGCCACCAGGTGTCGACGACCGGGCAGCGCGAGTCGCCGACTGTGCGATAATACCAAAGCCATGCTTCCGGATTGATGGGCTCGCCGACGCTGCCGATGAGGCGCAAGCTTGCGCGCGAGGTTTTCTTCACCGGCGCTTCGCCGTCGCGCATCAAAGCGCGGATGGCGGTTGGCGCGGTGTAGAAGGTGTTGACCTTGTGCTTGTCGACGACTTCCCAGAAGCGCGACGTGGTCGGGTAGTTTGGGACGCCTTCAAACATCAAGGTCGTCGCGCCGTTCGCGAGCGGACCGTAGACGATGTAGCTGTGGCCGGTGACCCAACCCACGTCAGCGGTGCACCAGAAGATTTCGCCCTCGCGATAGTCGAACACGTATTGGTGCGTCATCGAGGCGTAGACGAGATAGCCGCCTGTGGTGTGCAGCACGCCCTTGGGTTTGCCGGTTGAACCCGACGTGTAGAGGATGAACATCGGATCTTCCGCGTTCATCGGCTCCGGTTCGCAGGTCGCAGGGACCTTCGCCGCTTCGTCCTCGTAAACAAAATCGCGGCCGTCTTGCATCGGCACGCCGGCGCCGGTGCGGGTGACGACGATGACGGTTGCGACGTTGGTGTCAATGTGCGCGTGGGAGAGCGCCTCGTCGACATTGGCTTTGAGCGGAATAATTTTGCCGCCGCGCACGCCTTCGTCCGCGGTGATGACAACGGTCGAGCCGCAATCGTTGATGCGGTTCGCGATGCTTTCAGGGCTGAAGCCGCCGAACACCACCGAATGTACTGCGCCGATGCGCGTGCAGGCGAGCATCGCGTACGCCGTTTCCGGGATCATCGGCATGTAGATCGTGACGCGATCGCCTTTCTTGACGCCGCGCGCCTTCAGCACGTTGGCGAAACGGCAAACCTCGTCGTGCAGCTCGCGATAGGAGATAGAGCGCGATTGATGCGGATCGTCGCCTTCCCAGATGATGGCGACGGCGTCGCCGCGTTTTCCGAGATGCCGGTCTATACAATTGGCCGAGACGTTGAGAACGCCATCTTCGTACCAGCGAATGTGGAAGTCGGCTTCGTTGAAGCTGGTGTCTTTCACCTTGGTGTAGGGCTTGATCCAATCGAGTCGCTGGCCGTGCACGCCCCAGAACGCCTCGGGATCCGCCAACGCCGCCGCGTGCATGGCGCGGTAGCGCACGTCGTCGACATAAGCGCGTTCAGCCCATTCGGGTGGGACCGGGATGACGACAGGATCGGACATGGGCGCTTCCTCTTTGGCGGCGATTGTCGCCATGCGCCCGCACGGGTTCAAGCGTCATTCCCCAGCGCCGCGAGGAAACGTTAGTTGTTGGCCGGGTCCCATTTGCGCTTCTTGTGCGCGCGGGGCGGGGCGTTCTTGTCGAAACGCTTTTTGCCGTTGGTCTTGCGATGCCGCGTGGGCGCTTCGGCGTGCTTCTTGGCGCGCGGATGCTCGGGCGGCGCTTGGCGTGCTTGCGGGCGTTCGGAGCGCTCAGCGCGCTGCGGGCGTTCGGGCCGGCGCTCTTGATGTTCGCGCTGCGGCGGTTCGGCGTCGCTCATGCGTTTGGCGACGATGGATTTCTCAAGCCGGCCGGATTCGCCGATGTGCTGGAAGAAGCTCTCGGCGCGCGCGGCGTCGATTTCAACGTGGGTCTCGTGTTGCTGTACGCGAATGGCGCCGATGTCGCGCTTGCTGAGGCCGCCGGCCTTACAGAGCATCGGGATAAGCCAGCGCGGTTCGGCCGCTTTGTTGCGACCGACCGTGAGCGTGATCCAAACGCCGTTCTCGAACTGGTTTTGTAGCGCGCGCTGCGCGCCGGCGTTTTTTTCTGGGCGTTCGAAGGGCGCCGTTGAGGGCGCCAGATCTTCCGGCGCGGGCTGACCTTTGCGGTAGAGGCGCACGAACGCGGCGGCGATGGCGACGGGATCGTGCTTTTCGAGCAGGGCGCTGACGATGCTGTGTTCGCTTTCCTGCATCGGATCGTTGAGCAGCGGGTCGGCGACGAGCTTGGCGTCGTCGCGACGGCGGATGTCATCCACCGAAGGCGGTTCGCCCCATTGGGCCCGGATGCCGGAGTCGCGCAACAAGCGCTCGGTACGGCGGCGTGCGGAGTAAGGCACGATTAGAACGCTGGTGCCTTTGCGCCCAGCGCGCCCGGTTCGGCCGCTGCGGTGCAGAAGATTTTCTGGATTCTTTGGCAAATCGGCGTGAATGACGAGATCGAGATCCGGCAGATCAATGCCGCGCGCGGCGACGTCGGTGGCGACGCAGACGTTGGCGCGGTGATCGCGCAGCGCTTGCAAAGCGTGGGTGCGTTGCGCCTGGCTCAGTTCGCCCGATAGCGCGACGACCGAGAAGCCGCGATTGGTGAAGCGGCTGGTGAGGTGGGTGACCGCCGTGCGCGTGCTGCAGAACACCAGCGCATTGGTGGCGTCGTAATAGCGGAGCACGTTGAAAATGGCGTTTTCGGCTTCATGGCCAGGCGCGACTAGCGCGCGATATTGGATATCAAGATGCTGCTTTTGCTCAGCGACGGTGTTCACGCGCACGGCGTTGCGTTGGTATTTCTTCGCCAGAGCTTCGATGGCGCGGGGCATGGTGGCCGAGAACATCAGCGTGCGGCGTTCGGCGGGCGAAACGTCGAGCAGATGTTCGAGCTCTTCGCGGAAACCGAGATTGAGCATCTCGTCGGCTTCGTCGAGCACGACCGCGCGAATTTGATCTAGAACCAGCGCGCCGCGTCGTTGGTGATCGACCAGTCGTCCGGGCGTGCCGACAACAATGTGTGCGCCACGCGCGAGGGCGCGGCGTTCATCGCGTGAGTCCATCCCGCCGACACATGAGGCGACGACGCCCCCCGCAGGCGCGTACAGCCACTCAAGTTCGCCTTTCACCTGCATGGCGAGTTCACGCGTCGGCGCGATGACGAGAGCGAGCGGATCGCCTGCCTGTTGCAGACGATCGCTTTGCTCGAGAATGGCTGCGGCGAGCGTCAGTCCGAAAGCGACAGTCTTGCCAGAACCCGTTTGCGCCGAGACGATGAGGTCTTCGGTCTGCAGATTGGGCGCGAGCACGGCGTCCTGCACGGGCGTCAGCGTATCGTAGCCGCGCTTTGACAGCGCTTGGGCCAGCGCGGGAACCACGGTTTTGGGCAGGGACATTGCGTTTCTCTTAGCCTGAATGCGCGTTCCCGCATCCAGGATCATCCGCAATTTCGGGCATATAGGGGTTTTCGGCGCTGAAGGCGATGCGCGCCAGCGCAACCAAGCCCTGCGCGAATGGGTTTAGCCCCCGGGCCGGCTCGCGGCCCAGTAGGAAACGTTCATGAAAGCACTTCTCACCGCGGGTGCGCTTGCCCTGGGCCTCGCGCTCGCTGCACCGCTAGCGATGGCGCAAACAACGCCGCCGGCGCCAATGTCGTCGTCCACAACCACCAGCACGACCACCACGCCGGCTGCGCCGATGACGCCGCCGAGCACGACGTCATCCTCCACAACCACGGAAACAATGCCGATGCCTGCCGGCGGTTCGCAGACCACCACCACAAGCACCACAACCACCACCACGCCGGGCAGCTGCCGTACGCGCCACGCTGCCGGAGAAAGCTGCTCATGCCTCAGCGCCCCCACGACGATGGGTACGTCGCAAGAGCAAAACGGGCACAATATGTGTGTGGTCGGCGGACAATAGCGCCACCGCTGGATGGCCACGCGGGATCGATCGATGGTCTCGCGTGGCGCGCCTTTACCAAACTGGGAAATTTGTAAGTTGGCGGTCATAGGGCGGGGAGGTGCATGAAGGAGAAGCCTGATGCGAGCGCGGTGCCGCGTTCGACCAGGGAGGTTCTCCAATGTCCGTTCGTCTTTTCGTTGTTGCCGGCGCTGCGCTGATCGCGCTCAGCGCTGCCGCGTTTGCCGCGCCGCCCTCGGGCAGCGCTTCAAGCACGCCAGCGCCCACGGCCACCGCCACGCACGCCGCGCCAGCAACCACGACAGCCACGCCAGCAGCCACGCACACCGCGACGCCGGCGTCGGCCACGTCGAGCGCATCCCATAGCGCTTCGACGAGCCATAGTTCTTCGAGCACCGCTTCGTCTTCATCCTCGTCTGCACCGAGCAGCGGGGCGCTTTCGTGCCACACGCGCCATGACGTCGGCGGTCCGTGCGCGTGCCTAAGCGCGCCGTCGCGCCGCGGCACCGTCGAAGCCGGCGCCAATGGCGGTCACAACATCTGTCGCGTTCCGGCACGTCACGCGTGACGGGAGGACGCCGGCGCTAAATTCCCTTACTCATCCCCGAGGGCGCCGGCGTCTATTTCCGTTCAATGCGCAATGCTGGCCGCGCGTCTGAACACGGTGCGGATGGTGAAGTTGCTCACCAGGCGCCGCACGCCGGGAAGTTTTGAGAGTGTTTCGCGGTGGACGCGTTCGTAGCTATCGTCGTCAGCGATGACGATGCGTAGGATGTAGTCGCTCTCGCCGGTCATCAGGTGGCAGTCCTGCACTTCACGGCACTTGGCGACGGCGCGCTCAAACGACGCCATGGTCTCGCTCTTTTGATTGTCGAGCGTAACGGCGACGAAGATCGTGGCGCTGCGGCCAAGCGCTTTCTCCGAAAGGATGGCGGCGTAACCCTCGATGACGCCGGCCGCCTCCATGGCTTTGACGCGCCGATGGCAGGCAGAGGGCGAGAGGCCGACCTTTTCCGCGAGCGCCGCAGCAGTGGCGACGCCGTCACGCTCCAGCTCGATCAGGATTTTGTGGTCGAATTCGTCGAGCTGGACGGGAGAATTTTGCGTCTGGGGCATGTTGGCGCGTAGGATTGCGCGTGTTTGAGCGCAAATCCAGGGAAATATCCAAGATCGTGCGCGTTCGTTGCGATATTTGAGCGCCAAAGCACAAAATCTCGGAGGAATTCCCATGCGCGTCGGTTGCCCGAAGGAAATCAAAGTCCACGAATATCGCGTCGGCCTGACACCGGAGAGCGCCGCCGAGCTCGTGCATGCGGGCCACGAAGTGATCATGGAGACGAAGGCCGGTGAAGGCATTGGCGCTTCGGACGACGTCTACAAAAAGATCGGCGCGAAAATTCTTCCGAACGCGGACGCCGTGTTCAACGAAGCCGAGATGATCGTGAAGGTGAAAGAGCCGCAAGCGGTCGAGATCGCGCGGCTGAAGCCGCAGCACACGCTGTTCACGTATCTGCACCTGGCGCCCGATCCGGCGCAGGCGGAAGGCCTGATGAAATCGGGCGCGACCTGCATTGCGTATGAAACCGTGACGGATCGTGACGGACGTTTGCCGCTGTTGAAGCCGATGAGCGAAGTCGCGGGCCGCATGTCGATCCAAGTCGGCGCGCATTTCCTGGAGAAGGCACAAGGCGGCCGCGGCGTGTTGCTCGGCGGCGTGCCGGGTGTGCAGCCAGCGCACGTTGTGATCCTTGGTGCTGGCGTTTCGGGCTACAACGCCGCGCAAATCGCTGTCGGCATGCGCGCACGCGTGACGGTGTTCGACAAGAACCCGGCGCGGCTCGAAGAGCTCGACCGCGAATTCAACGGCCGCTTGGAAACGGTGTATTCGACCAAGGCTGCAGTCGCGGAAGCGATCAAGGAAGCTGACGTGGTGGTGGGTGCCGTTCTGGTGGCGGGCGCTGCCGCGCCGAAGCTCATCACGCGCGACATGCTGAAGACGATGCGTCCGGGTGCTGTGCTGGTCGATATCTCGATCGACCAAGGCGGGTGCTTCGAAACCTCCAAGGCGACGACGCACTCTGAGCCGGTGTTCACCGTGGATGGCATCATCCACTATTGCGTCGCCAACATGCCGGGCGCGGTTTCGCGCACCTCGGCTTTCGCGCTCAACAACGCGACGCTGCCGTTCACGCTTGCCTTGGCGAACAAGGGCTACAAGCAGGCGCTGATCGACGATCCGCATCTCGCGAACGGCCTCAACGTCTATGAAGGCGCGATCACCCACGAAGCGGTGGCGAAGGATCTCGGGAAGCCCTTCAAGCGTCCGGCCTGGTTGGGCTAAGCTCGTCCCCGCGGAGGGGGCGTGCGGGTTTTTGCTAAAGTTCTGATGGCGGCGGCGCTTGCGGGATGTGCGAGTGCGGCTGTGCCTGCGTCGCCGACGCATGAGGGTGGATACGACATCGTCAGCGTCGCGCTGACACTTACGCCTAATCTCACTGTGCATTCTATCAGCGCCGAAGAGGTCATGACGCTGCAGGCGGAGCAACCGCTCTCGGATCTGCGGTTCGATGCCAACGCACTGACGATTCAGAGTGCAACGTTTGGTGGACGAGCGGCTACGTGGCGAACAGAGAACAACAAACTCATCCTTACGCCACCGCGTGCATTGCATGCGGGTGAGCGCGCGGTGCTCCGAATTGTCTATACCGGTGCGCCCGCGCGGGGGTTGGTTTGGGAGGAGAACGGCTTCTACACGAGCTACTTTTCCTGCGACTGGATGATCTGCGCGCTGGATCGGTCGGGCGATGCGTTTGCGTTCCGCGTTGATCTCCAGGGATTGCCTGCCGGATGGCGTCAGTTTTCCGCGGAGCAAGCGCGGGCGTATCCTGCACATGTGCAGGGATTTGGTGCTGGCGCATGGAACGAAGTGCGCGTGCACGATGGCGCGACGGAGTTTGTTTACGCCAGCGGCGTCGCGAGCGAGGCCGATCTACGCGCCATGCTTTCTGAAACGCCGCGCATGGCGCGGTTCTTTGAGCACGCTGCGGGTGTGCCGTTTCCGCATGCGGTGTTCACGCAGTTCGTGTCGCGCGAGTCCGAGGCGCAGGAGGGCGCGGGGTTCGCGATCCTAGGTGACGACGTTGTGCGCGCGGTGCTCACCGATCCGCATGAGGACTGGGCCAGCGCGCACGAGCTGGCGCATAGCTATTGGGGCAATCTGCTTACGCCGAAGGACTGGTCGCATTTCTGGCTGAGCGAAGGGCTGACCACGTTCATGACGGCGGCGTGGAAACAGCAGCGTTGGGGCGAAGCGGACTATCAACGGGAGGTCACGCTCGCGACGCAACGTTGGCAAAGGGCGCGCGACGCGGGCTGGGATCGGCCGCTGGCATTTGCCGGCGCATATCCTGATTTGCGCACGCGACGCGCAATTCAATATTCCAAAGGGATGTTGTTCTTTGTCGAACTGCGGCGACAGGTGGGGGAAGACTCCTTTTGGCGCGGCGTTCAGGTTTACACGAGTGCGCATGCAGGCGGTGTGGTCGAAAGTGCTGATATGCAGCGCGCGATGGAGCAGACGAGCGGGCGCGATTTGAGCGCGCTGTTTCGGGAGTGGGTGTACCCATGAGTGTACAACAAAGAATGCTTGTCGGCTTTTATGTGCTTGTGGCTTTGGCCGGCCTCTACACAACCTGGAGTCAAAATCTGCAGCTGATGACTCCGGGCATGGGGCCGTTCGATCCGTACACCGTCTTCTTGGAGCAGACGCGTGTGAACGCCGCGAGCCGCTCGATCACCCTCGACCTCGGCTTCTTCTTGTTGGCGGCGGTGGCGTTCATGGTGATCGAAGCGCGACGGTTGGGCGTTCGTTTCGTGTGGCTCTATGTGATCCTGGCGTTCGCGGTCGCCATCAGCGTGCTTTTCCCGCTGTTCATGGCGGCACGCGAGCTGCGCATCGCCAAAAATCCGAACGCATCCGCGGCATGGCGGCTAACCGCGAGCGATCTTGTCGGCCTCGCGGTCGTTGCGGCGGCAGTGCTAGCAGTCACATGGCGACTTGTGAGCTGATGCCCGTCACTGCCGCCCAAGCCAAAAAGCTGGCTCTGTCGCTCGAAAGCACGAGTTCGGCTCCGCATTTCGATCGCACCGCCTTTCGCACACCCCGCAAGATTTTCGCGACGCTGGCGAATAGTGGCGCCGACCTCAACCTGATGTTCGATCCGGCGTTGCGCGATTTCT
>Ga0209023_10006669_pt1 | contig 12103 bp, 9 predicted proteins | sample LakOneMetagenome_FD_187468 | JGI IMG/M metagenome (GOLD analysis project Ga0209023, IMG submission 187468) | Freshwater and sediment microbial communities from Lake Erie, Canada (SPAdes) (version 2) | ecosystem: Environmental > Aquatic > Freshwater > Lentic | place: Lake Erie, Canada | collected... | reverse complement strand
TTGGGGGCCGCGGGGCCTTGCACGGCGGTTGGCGTGGCCGCCGCGCGGCCGCCCTGCGACGCACTGGCCGCCGCGCCTTGCCTGGCCCGCTCGGCATTGAGCTGCGCGATGGTCGGCCGCTGGCGAAGAAGGTCGAGGATCGGCCGGCCGATGTCGTCGAACGTGTCCGGACCGCTCGCATAGGTCCCGAACAGCACGAGATGGGAAACCAGGTCGGGCCGCCGTGCCGCGCACGCGAGCGCGATCGGGCCGGCGCCCGACATCGCGAACACCGCGGCGGGTGCACCGACGTGTTCCAGCACCGTCTCGAGCTCGGCGACGGCGGCGTCGATCCCGAAATCGGTGACCGGCCCCGCGGACAACCCGGTGCCGCGCCGGTCGTAGGTGACCACGCGATGGCGGCGCGCGAAGTGCTCGATCAGCGCGGACCGAGGATCGCGACCCTCGGCGATCACCGTGAGGTTCGAGACCCAGGCAGGTACGACGATCACCGGCGACCCGCTGCCGAGCTCACCCCAGGCGAGATCGATCCCGGCGCCGGCGAGGCGATGGAGGGACAAGCTGTCGATGGACACCTGCGGCACGCCGTGCTCCTCGGCGCGATCGACCGCTTCGGCGACGGGGTCCACGTCACCGCGCAGGATCGCGGCCTCCAGCCGTCGCAGTCGGGACGTCGGTTCCAGGCCGAGCTCCTCGGCCAAGTGATGTCGATGTGTCCCGAACACGCGCAGCGCCTCGGCCTCGCGGCCGACGGCGGCCAATGCATGCATCAGGGTCGCCTGCGCGTCGGCGCGCAGCGGGTACTCCAACACGAAGGCTTCCAACTCGGTGATGACGCGGTTCGGTTCGCCGCAGGCCAGGAGTGCATCGGCGTGCGCCTCGATCGCTTGGAGGTGGAGCTCCTCCAGCCGGATCTGTTCGGCGCGCAGCGGCTCGACATCCTCGAATCCCGCGTACGGCGAACCCCGCCAGAGCACGAGCGCGCGCTCCAGGAGCGGCTGCGCGATCGGCGGCGCGGCTCGCGTCGCGTCGCGGACCGCTCGTTCGAACTCGGTCGCGTCGATGGTCGCTGCGCCGAGCTCGAGTGCGTAGCCCGGGGCACGCGTCGTGATCGTGGGAGCCCCAGGAGACCGAAGCCGCTTCCGCAGTCGGAACACCTGCGTCTGCAGCGCCGCGTCCGGAGAGGCGGGCAAGCCGTCCGGCCACACGGCGTCGACGAGTGCATCCACGGAGACGACCTGGCCAGGCTGCGACGCGAGACGGGCGAGCAGCGACTGCAACCGGCGGCCCGGCACATCGAGCACCTCACCCGACGCATCGACCAGCTCGACCGCGCCCAGCACGCGGATGGTCATCGGCGACGTCTCCATCGGCCCAGTATCGCGGCACATGATGGGCAGCTGCCGGGGTGTTCAGTGGACTGTTCGACCCGCGCGACCGCTCTCGCTGCTGCGTCGCCCTGCATCGGCGCCTGCGGGCCTGCCGCGCACGACGATCCCGGCGCCGAACGCGACGCCCGCGATGCTGATGGCGCCGCCCGCCACCGCGAGCACCGTCGGCAGCTCGACCAGCCACCACCACGCGACGAAGATCGCGATCGCGGGCACGGTGTAGAGCGCCAGCGCGGGCCGGCTCACCTCGAGCCGTCCGACGGCCGCGGCCCAGGCCACGAACCCGATCGCAGACGGGCCGACGCCGAGGAACACGACGGCGAGGATCGACGCAGCGGACGCTCCACCGAGTTGCGACGCCGCGCTCGGGGCCGCGGGGAGCAGCATGAGTGCGCCGGCGACCATCGAATAGGTCGCCACCTCGTACGCCGTGCGGGTCCGCAGCAGCGGCCGCTGGGCGACGTGGTACACGCCCTGGACCACCGCCGCGGCGAGCACGATCAATGCTCCGACGCTCAGCGCGATGCCGTCGTCGCTCGACAGCGCCACCACCGCCGAGCCGGTCAAGGCGACGCCCAGGCCGACCCATCGCCGCCTCGGCAACGGTTCACCGAGCAGCCGTCCGGCGATGAGCAGGCTGTAGATCGGCGCCGTCGCGATCAGCAGGCTCGCCGTTCCGGCCGTGACCGTGCGCTCACCCCAGTTGAGCAGCAGCTGGTAGGCGGCGATGCCAGCAGCGCCGCACAGGGCGATCTGGCGGAGGTCCGCGCGCGCCGGCCGTCGGACGCCGACGAGCCGTGCGCCGACCAGCAACGCGATCGCGGCGACGGCAGCACGCAGGAAGGACAAGGCGGCCGGGCCGAACGATTCGAGCGCGACGCGGATCGCGGGAAAGGCGCTCGCCCAGAGCACGACGGTCACGCCGACGAAGATCCAGCCCGCGGTCGCATGCTTCACGCCCACCATCCTCGACGCAATCTCGATCAACGACAACTGAAACATCGATGCAAGATTCATAAGCTGTGCTTCATGTTCGATCTCCGTCGGCTCCAGGCGCTCCACGCCGTCTCCCTCCACGGTTCGCTCGGCCGCGCCGCAGAGGCGTTGCATCTGACGCCATCCGCCATCTCGCAACAGCTCGCCGTGCTCGAGCGCGAGGCATCGTGCGAGCTCCTCGTCCGCAAGGGTCGTGGCGTCGAGCTGACGGAGGCCGGACGCACGTTGGTCGCACATGCAGAGACGATCCTCGACCAGGTGCTCGCCGCACGCGTCGACCTCGACCGGTTGCAGGGCAACGCGCAGGGCGTGGTGCGGATCGCGGCCTTTCCGACTGCGATCACGGCGTTGCTCGCGCCGCTGCTGGTTCGGGCGCGGACCGAGCTCGCGGACGTCGAGGTGCGGATCGTCGAGGCAGAGCCGGACGTGGCGCTGCAGCTCCTGGAGGCCGATGCCGCGGATCTGGCCGTCGTGCACAGCTACGACCTCGCGCCACGCACGCTCCCGCCGCGCTCCATCGCGACCGACCTGCTGGACGACCCGATGTACGTCGCTCTGCCGGCTGATCATCCCGTTCCCGAGGTGGTCTCGATGTCGTCGTTGCGCGGAGAGCGATGGATCGCGCCCGGCGCGCTCACGTGGTGCTACGAGTACGTCCAGCGGGCGTGCGGGGCAGCGGGCTTCGTCCCGGACGTGGTCGCGAACTGCACGGAGTACACCAGCACGCTCGCGCTCGTTCGCGCCGGCGTCGGCGTGGCGTTCGTGCCATCACTCGCACTGGCCGACCTGTCGACCGACGGTGTGCAGATCCGACCGACCCGACCCCATCGCATCCGTCATCTGCACCTCGTCGCCCCGCCCGCGCCGAGCGCGGCAGCACAGGCGGTCGCCTCGATGTTGCAGGACGTCGCGAGCCGACGGTCAGGCGAGGAGACGAGCACCCGCCGTCGTCGGCGGGTGCTCGTCAGCCCCGACGCATCTCGGTGATGAGGGTGACGAGGTCGTCCATCACGTAGGGCTTGCGCATCCAGTGCGCGTGATCGTCGAGGTGGGCGTCGACGGGCTGCGAATCGCCGGAGAGCAGGATGGCCGGCGTCCGCGTGGTGTGTGGGTCGGCGCGCAGCTCGGCGAGGATCTCGAGACCGGTCATGTCGGGCAGGTGGAAGTCGATCAACACCACGTCCGGCGGCGCCTCGTGGGCGATGGCGATGCCCTGACGCCCGTCGACCGCGAGCGACAGCTCGACATCGGGCAGCAACCGACGCAGGAACGACGACATCAGCCGGCGGTTCGCCTCGTCGTCCTCGATGTACAGGATCCGGGTCGGCGAGTCCCGGAACGCTGCGTCGATGACGGCCAGGAACCGCTCCACGTCGATCGGCTTGGTGATGTAGTCCGCGGCGCCGAGCTCGCGCAGCGCGTCGCGGTGGGCTGCGGTGGCGTCCGCGCTGACGACGACGACCGGGATCGAGGCGGTGGCAGGATCCGCCCGCATCGCCGCCAGCACACGATCTCCGGTCATGTCGGGCAGGCCGAGATCGAGCAACGTCAGGTCGACGTGGCGCTCGGCGAGGATCCCCAGCGCGTCGGCGCCGGTCCTGGCGGTCACGAGCGCCAGGTTCGGCCGGCGTCGGAGGATCTCCTCCACGAGCCGGATGTTGGAGGCGTTGTCCTCCACGAGCAGCACGACGCGGTCGCGCCCATCGGCCGCGTGAGGCGGCTCGATCGCGGCCGGCGACGATGCCGTCGAGGCCGCGGCAGCGGGGGCGTCCGTGAGCGCCAGCTCGATCCAGAAGCGGCTCCCGACGCCGACCGTGCTGTCGACACCGATCGTGCCGCCCATCAGCTCGGTCAGGTCACGCGCGAGCGCGAGGCCGAGTCCGGTCCCGGGCACGCCGGTCGCCTCGGCGCCGAGCCGTTCGAACGGGACGAACAGCCGGGAGAGCGCCTCCGGTGACATCCCCACGCCATCGTCCGCGATCGACAGCCGGAACCGGTCAGCGCCGCTGGCCTCGACGACGAGACGCACGGCGCCGCCGGGCTGGTTGTACTTGATCGCGTTGGAGAGGAGGTTGAGCAGCACCTGCCGGAGACGGAGGTGGTCGGCGAACACGTGGATCGCCGGATCGATCAGCTGGGTCACGAGCGGCACGCCGGCGGACGAGGCCACCGGCGCGACCATCGCGAGCACCTCATCGACGACTGCGGCGGGCGAAACGGGCTCGAGCGACAGCCTCGTCTGGCCGGTCTCGATGCGCGAGATGTCGAGCACCTCGTCGATGAGACCGAGCAGATGCCGACCCGCGGTCACGATGAGGTCGACGTACTCCCGCTGATGTCCGTCCAGGCGCTCCGACTGGAGCAGCGCCCCGAAGCCGAGGACGGCGTTCAGCGGCGTGCGCAGCTCGTGGCTCATCCGCGACAGGAATTCGCTCTTCGCGCGGTTTGCCGCCTCCGCATCCGCGCGGGCGGTCTCGAGCTGCAGTTCGGCTCTGCGTTGGTCGGTGATGTCCGTGATGACGGTCGATCGGCGCAACCGGCCGTCGGTGCTGGGGACGTGCGCGGTACGGCTGCGGACCCACCGGACCCGACCATCCGGGTGGGCAACCCGGTACTCGTAGTCGACCGGCTCCTCCGACGACAACGTCGCCGCGACCCGGTCGCGCAGCAGCGGGAGGTCGTCCGGATGCGTGGTCGCGACGACCTCCCGTGGCAATCGCGCCTCGGGGGAGACACCGAGGAGGCGCATCGACGACGGACTGATGTAGAGGATCTCCTGCGGATCGGTGGTCCACAGCACGACGACCTGGTCGAGGCTGTCGGCGAGCTGACGGAACCGCTCGTCGCTCTCGGCGAGCTGTCGCCGGACACGGCGCCGATCGGTCACGTCGAAGAACGACACGAGCACGCACGGGCGGGCGTCGACTTCGATGACCTCCAACGCGGCGAGCATGCGACGCGTGCCGCGACGAGGTGTCTCGACGTCGAGCTCGACCTCGTCGATCTTCCCACTGTCGCGAAGCGCGCCCATCAGGTCGTCGTGCTGCGCGCTCGACCACATCCGGTGCTCGCCGACCGCGTCGGCGTCCAAGCCGAGGAGGGTCCGGCACACGCGGTTGGCGACGACGAACCGGCCGTCGTCGACGCGGTACACCGCCATCGCGAACGGAGCCTCCTCGAACGCCGTCGCGTGGAGGGTGGCAGCGGACGAGGTGACGATGGGACGGGCGGCACCCTGGGGCGGGTTCACCGAACGGCACCATCGAGTCGGGCGATCACCCGCCCATTGTGACGTATGCGGCGGCCACCGCCCGCCGGGGCCGCGCGTCACACATCGCCGGTTCGTTGTGCGATGGGTCGGGGAGCTACACCAGTGAGCTGTCCGTGCGGCAGGTGCCGCCACCCAGGAGGTCCCCCCACATGCCCGAAGCTTGGATCATCGACGCTGTCCGTACGCCGCGTGGCGTCGGCAAGGTCGGGAAGGGCGCGCTCGCCGACATCCACCCGCAGCAGCTCGCCGCCACGGTGCTCAAGGCGATCGCCGAGCGCAACGACCTCAACACCGCCGAGGTCGACGACGTCATCTGGGGCACCAGCATGCAGGTCGGCACGCAGGGCGGCGACCTCGCCCGCATGGCGCTCCTCGATGCCGGCTACGACACCAGGGCCAGCGGCGTCACGCTCGACCGCTTCTGCGGTTCGGGCATCACCACCACCAACATGGCCGCGGCCAGCGTGATGGCCGGCATGGAGGACGTCATCATCGCCGGCGGCACCGAGATGATGTCGTTGCACCCTGCGCTCGGCGAAGCCCAGCGCAAGGTCCGAGGCCCGATGATGGACGCCGGCAACGATCGCCTCCGCGCTCGCCACCCGCAGACCCACCAGGGCGTCGCTGCCGATGCGATCGCCTCGATGGAGAAGATCTCCCGCACCGCGCTCGACGAGCTCGCCGTCGAGTCGCAGAAGCGGGCGGCCGTGGCCATCGCCGAGGGCCGCTTCGATCGCAGCCTCGTGCCCGTGTACCGCGCCGACGGCACGCTCGCCCTGGACCGCGAGGAGTTCCCCCGCCCGGGCACCACGCTCGAGTCGCTCGGCAAGCTCGCACCCTCGTTCGCCGCAATGGCCGACATCCCGCTCGACGATCAGGGCACCACGCTGCGCGGACTCGTGCTGCAGCGCTACCCCGATCTCGAGATCGAGCACGTGCACCACGCCGGCAACAGCTCCGGCGTCGTCGACGGTGCCGCGGCGATCCTCGTCTCGAGCCCGGACTACGCGAAGGCCCACGGTTGGAAGCCGCGTGCGCGCATCATCGCCACGGCCAACGTCGGCGACGACCCGACGCTGATGCTGAACGCACCGGTCCCGGCGGCGCGCAAGGTGCTCGCGAAGGCCGGCCTGACGTTCGACGACATCGACCTGTTCGAGGTCAACGAGGCGTTCGCCGTCGTCGCCGAGAAGTTCATCCGAGACACCGGCATCGACCGCGACAAGATCAACGTGAACGGCGGCGCGATGGCGCTCGGCCACCCGATCGGCGCGACGGGCGCATTGCTGATCGGCACGCTGCTCGACGAGCTCGAGCGCCGCGACGGCCGCTACGGCCTCGTCACGATGTGCGCCGCCGGTGGCATGGCCCCGGCGATCATCATCGAGCGCATCTGACCTGACTGCCCGACGGGCGCAGCTCTCACCACTGCTGGAGCTGCGCCCAGAGGGCGTCCACGCGGTGCTGCAACGTCGCGAGATCGGCATCGTTGGTGATGATCGTGTCCGCCACTGCGGCCCGCTCCGCGTCGGTCGCCTGGCTCGTGATCCGAGCGCGGACGTCGGCCTCGGCCATGCCGCGCCCGACCGCCCGCTCGACGCGGAGCTCGGTCGGCGCCTCGACGACCACGACCCGCTGATACGAGTGCTGCGGGTCGCCACGGCCGAGCGTGCTCTCGACGAGGATCGCCATGTCCAGCACCACGATCGAATCGGCGGGCAGTGCATCGAGCCGGTCGGCGAGCGCAGCGTTGATCGCCGGGTGGCTGATCGCCGTGAGCCTGGCGAGTTCCTCCGGCCGGCCGAACACGGCACCGGCGAGACGCGCTCGATCGATGTGACCGTCCGCGTCGGCGATCGCGTCGCCGAACGCCGCGAGCACCGTGGCCTCTGCCCGTCCGCCCGGTGCGATCACCTCGCGGCCGAGGGCGTCCACGTCGATGACGGTCGTGCCACGGTCGGCGAGCAGCCGAGCGACGGTCGACTTGCCCGACCCGATCCCGCCGGTCAGTCCCACGATCAGCATTGCCGAACGGTAGCCGCCGACCCCCACCTCAGCCCGACGCGCCCGGGCACGTGCCGTTCGGCGCCGGGTTCGTCGACCGGCGACCGCAGCGAGACGAAAAGCGTCCGCCCTGAGCGGATCCGCTAAAATCCCCGCGTGATCGTCGGCGAAACGCTCCAGTCGCTGCGACGCCGGACCGGCCGCACCCAGGCCGAGGTCGCCGCCGCCGTGGGCATTCCCGCGACGGTGCTGAGCGCCTACGAGCGAGGGCGCCGGCAGCCGAGCATGGCGATCGCGTCTCGCATCATCGACACGCTCGGCTACTCCGTGAAGTTCGACTTCGTGCTCGATCCGGCGGAGCAAGCGCGGCGACTGCATGACGTGCTGCTGCTCGCCGAGGCGCTGCCGTACCGGCCGCGGTCGATGGCGGCAGCGCGACGATGACGACGCTCGTCGAACGCATCGTCGCGGTCTGCGCGTCGCTCGATCGGGCGAGGGTGCCGTGGGCACTCGGTGGGGCGCTTGCGCTGGCGTACGCGACGAGCGAGCCACGCGGCACGCGCGACATCGACGTGAACCTGTTCGTCGCTGCAACCGAGGCACCTGCGGTGTTCGCTGCCCTGCCATCGGACGTGGTGTTCACCGACGCCGACGTCGTCGAGGCGCGCGAGCGCGATCAGGTGCGACTGTGGTGGGACGGCACGCCGATCGACCTGTTCTTCGCCGCGGAGCAGTTCCACTTCGATGTCGCTGGGCGATGCCGGGTCGTGCCGTTCGAAGATCGGTCCATCAACGTCCTGTCGGCGGAGGACCTCGCCGTCTTCAAGGCGTTGTTCGACCGCACCAAGGACTGGGCGGACATCGAGGCGATGGTGGAGAGCCATGCGATCGATCTGGGTGTCGCCGCCGACCGGCTCGCAGGTCTGCTCGGTGACGATCCCCGCGTGGAGCGCCTTCGGACGACGTCGGCGGGTCCGTTCGGCTAGGGCTGGACGATGCGGCGGACGGACTGGATCTTGTCGTCGGCCGGGATCGGACCGATGCGCACCGGGATGCCGGTCCCCGCAGCCTGGATCCAGTGCGTCGCGTCGATCACGATGCCGACGTGTCCGATGACGTTGGGTGTGGCGCTCGAGAACTGGAACACGAGATCGCCCGGCTGCAGATCCTGCGTGCGCCAGTCGACGGCGATGCCCTTCGTGGACTGGAGCAGGCTCTGGTGCGGCAACGAGATGCCGATCAGGTCGTACGCCGCGGTCACGAGTCCGGAGCAGTCGAACGCATCGGGACCGGCAGCGTTGAACACGTACGGCTTGCCGACCTGTGCCCGCAGGAAGGTGATCACCGTGTCGATCGGCGACGCACCAGGCGCCGCGGATGTGGTGGTGGTCGCGCCGGGGATGGGCAGGGTCGCGGGTGGCACGGTCAGCACCTGGCCCGGGACGATCACGCTGGACGCGGTGATCTGATTCGCGGCGAGGAGTGCCGGCAGGGTGACACCGTTCTTGCGGGCGATCCCGGCGAGGTAGTCGCCGTTGAGCACGGTGTAGCGCGTGCTGCCGGCGGCGGGTGCCGGCGGCGCATTGGTCGTGGGTGGCGCTGCGGGCACGGTGGTGGTGGGCGCAGCCAGCGCGACGACCGGCAGGTGGCCGCCGTCGGGGACGACGAGGCTGCGCCCGATGATCAGCGTGCTGGTCAACGTCAGCGAGTTCGCGGCGAGCAACGCGGGCACGGCGACCCCGAGCTTCTTCGCGACACCGAAGATCGAATCGTTCGCGACCACCACGTACTTGAGCGGCGCCGGCGGTGGAGCCGGCACGGCGCCGGGGACCACGAGCACGTCGCCGGGATGGATGACGCTCGTGATGGTGAGGTCGTTCGCGTCGAGCAGATCCTGGAGGACGACCTGCAGCCGGCGCGCGATGCCGCCGAGCGAATCGCCCGTCTTGACGACGTACGACGGGGGAAGCGAGGCAGGCGCAGTGGGCGGTGTCGGCGCAGTGGCACGCTCGCGTGCGAGCGGCGCGGCCGACGCCGACGCGGAAAAGAGCGCGACGGGTCCGAACAGACCCAGCGTGACGAGCACCGCCGTGCGCATCACTCTCGTCGTCCCTGTCCAGAGCATGGGCGGGGAGTGTAGAGGCCCTGCGCGCGCGATCACCGTCAGGGGTGTCACGACCGTCCACCGTGTCCCCCGCCTGTTCGCACCGCTGGCAGCGGGACCTTGGACCCTGGAGGCCGCGAGGGCGACCCGCCATGCTGCAGCGGTGGAACACTTCGACGTGATCATCGTGGGCGCCGGCATCTCTGGTGTGGGCGGCGCGTACCACTTGACCACGCAGCGGCCGGGCACGACCTATCTCGTGCTCGAAGGGCTCGAGAGCTTCGGCGGCACGTGGCTCACCCACACGTACCCGGGCATCCGATCGGACAGCGACCTGTACACGTTCGGCTACCGCTTCAAGCCGTGGACCGGCGCACCGATCGCGACAGCGGCCGAGATCCTCCACTACATGGGCGAGGTGATCGAGGAGAACGGGCTCGACGAGCACATCCGTTACCACCACCGCATCTCGAACGCGAGCTGGTCCAGCACGGAGAACCTGTGGACGCTCGAGGCGACTCGCACGGACACCGGCGAGCAGTTCTGCTTCACCACCAACTTCCTCTGGATGTGCCAGGGCTACTACCGGCACTCGAAGGGGTACACGCCGGAGTGGGCGGGCATGGCCGACTACACCGGCCGGATCGTGCACCCGCAGACCTGGCCGGACGACCTCGATCTCACGGGCAAGAACGTGATCGTGATCGGCTCCGGCGCGACGGCCGCGACGCTCGTCCCTGCGATCGCCGGCGACTGCGACCACGTCACCGTCCTGCAGCGCTCGCCCACGTACTTCTGGACCGGGCGCAATGCGAACGAGCTCGCCGACACGCTGCGTGAGCTCGAGGTGGACGAGACGTGGATCCACGAGATCGTGCGCCGCAAGATCCTGTTCGATCAGCAGGCCGTGACGAAGCTCTCGTTCGAGGAGCCGGAGATGTTGAAGCAGGAGCTGATCAACAACGTCCGCACCTTCCTCGGTCCGGACTACGACGTCGACACGCACTTCACCCCGACCTATCGACCGTGGCGCCAGCGCCTCGCGTTCATCCCGGACGGCGACCTGTTCCAGGGCATCGTCGCCGGCAAGGCGTCGATGGTGACCGACGAGATCGACACGTTCACGCCGACGGGCATCCGCACGAAGTCCGGCGAGGAGCTGGAGGCCGACGTGATCATCACGGCGACCGGCTTCGATCTCAGCGTGCTCGGTGACATCGCCTTCTGCATCGACGGCAAGCCGCTCGTGTTCTCCGACACCGTCACGTACCGCGGGATGATGTTCACCGACGTGCCCAACATGCTGTGGGTGTTCGGGTACTTCCGGGCGAGCTGGACGCTGCGCGCCGACATGATCGCCGATTTCGTGTGCCGCCTGCTCGCGCACATGGACGAGCTCGGAGTGCACCGTGTGACTCCGGCGCTGCGCCCCGGGGACGCGGACATGCCGATCCTGCCGTGGATCGACCCGGAGAACTTCAACCCCGGCTACCTGATGCGCGGCATGCACCTCCTGCCCCATCGCGGCGACAAGCCCGAGTGGCAGCACACCCAGGACTACTGGTTCGAGAAGGACGTGCTGCCGAACGCCGACCTCGACGATGGATGTCTCGTCTACGAGTGATCCAATGCTCGGGTGACCGACTCGCCCGAGCCCGTTGACCCCCTGACGCCAGCAGATCCGCACGACCGGTTCCCGGCCGGTTTCTTCTCACGCGCGGACGAGTCCGTCGACACCGTGTTCTACGAACCCGATCGGTTCGTCACGCACATCGACGACCGTGCCATCGCGACGGTCGGTCGTCTCTATCAGCAGCTCGGGCTCTCCGGTCGGGTCCTCGACCTCATGTCGTCGTGGATCTCCCACTTCGTCGAACCGCCGGCGGAGCTGGTCGTGCTCGGGATGAACGAGCACGAACTCCGCGCCAACACGATGGCGAGCTCGGTCGTCGTCCACGACCTCAACGCCGATCCACGGCTCCCGTTCGAGGACGACCGCTTCGACGCGGTGACGTGCTGCGTCTCCGTCGACTACCTCGTGCGTCCGATCGACGTGATGCGCGAGGCGGCGCGCGTGGTTCGTTCCGGCGGGCTGGTGGTGTGCACGTTCTCCAACCGGTGCTTCCCGACGAAGGTGATCCGCGGCTGGCTGGCGAACGACGAAGAGACTCGGTGCGACATCGTCGCGATCTACTTCGATCGAGCCGGCGGGTACAGCGACGTGCACCAGGCGCTGTGCACGCCGCCGCACACGCCCGGCGATCCGCTCTACGCCGTGTGGGCCACCGTCGCCTGACCCGGCGAATGCCGCGCGGGGCGTTCGACCCTTCCGATGCG
>Ga0209023_10006668_pt1 | contig 12104 bp, 11 predicted proteins | sample LakOneMetagenome_FD_187468 | JGI IMG/M metagenome (GOLD analysis project Ga0209023, IMG submission 187468) | Freshwater and sediment microbial communities from Lake Erie, Canada (SPAdes) (version 2) | ecosystem: Environmental > Aquatic > Freshwater > Lentic | place: Lake Erie, Canada... | reverse complement strand
CCCGAAGGTTCCTGACCGCCAGAACCTCGGTCATGCGAAGGTCTTTCTGGGGTCAAAGGCATCGCGCACGCCTTCAAAGATGAAGATCAACAAGGCCAGCATGATCGCAAAGGTGAAAAACGCGGTTAACCCCAACCAAGGCGCTTGCAGGTTCTGCTTGGCCTGCTGGGTCAGTTCCCCAAGCGAAGGCAGGCTGGACGGCAGACCGAAGCCAAGGAAATCCAGCGAAGCCAGCGTCCCGATTGCCCCCGTCACAATGAACGGCAACATGGTCAGAGTCGCGACCATCGCGTTCGGCAGGATATGACGGAACATGATCACCCGGTCGCTGACCCCCAGCGCCCGCGCCGCCCGCACATATTCGAAATTCCGCGCCCGCAGAAACTCTGCCCGCACCACACTCACCAGCGCGGGCCAGCCGAACAGGACCGAAATTCCCACCAAAAGCCAGAAACTCCGCCCCAAAATCGCGAACAGGATTATGATGACATAAAGTGTTGGCGTACCGTTCCATATCTCGATGAAACGCTGGAACGTCAGGTCCACCTTGCCGCCAAAATAGCCCTGCACCGCCCCAGCGGCAATGCCCAGAATGCTCGCGCCCGCCGACACGATCAGCGCATAGACAATCGACAGGCGGAACCCGTAGATCACCCGCGCCAGTACGTCGCGGGCGGTGTCGTCTGTGCCCAGCCAATGATTGGCATCCGGCGCTGAGGGAGCCGCTCCCACATTGTTGATGGTGTTGTAGCGATAAGGAATTGGCGGCCAGAGCATCCAGCCTGCCTCCACTCTCTCACCCTGATAGCTGCCGCTTGCCGCTTCCTTCTCGACACCCGCGGGATCGTCCCAGCAATCGGGAATGCCGCCCGTCTTGATCAGGCATTGCAGACCCTCGTCGGTATAAACTGCCTCGGTCTTGAAATCCCCACCAAACGCCGTCTCGGGATAGAACCGGTAGATCGGAAAATACGTCTCGCCCTTGTAGCGCACGATGATCGGGCGATCATTGGCCAGAAACTCCGCAAACAGCGACAGCCCGAACAGCACAAGGAAGATACACAGCGACCAGACCGACCGGCGGTTGGCCTTGAAGTTGCGCCAGCGGCGCTGGTTCAGCGGCGACAGCTTCATCATCCGGCCCGTTTCTCGAAATCGATGCGAGGATCGACCAGAACATAGGTCAGATCCGAAATGATGCCGATGAAAAGTCCCATCAACCCGAAGGTGTAGAGCGTGCCGAACACCACCGGATAGTCGCGCTGGAGCGCGGCCTCATATCCCATCCGCCCCAGCCCATCGAGCGAGAAGATCACCTCAAGCAGCAAGCCGCCGCCAAACAGCACCGACACCAGCAATCCGGGGAAACCGGCGATCACGATCAGCATCGCGTTGCGGAAGACATGGCCATAGAGCACCTTCCGCTCGCTCAGCCCCTTGGCGCGCGCCGTCATGACATATTGCTTGTTGATTTCGTCCAGAAAGCTGTTCTTGGTCAGCAGCGTCAGGGTTGCAAAGCTCGATATGGTGGCGGCAATGGTCGGCAAGGCAATGTGCCAGAAATAGTCCACGATTTTCCCAAACAATGACAGGTCGGCCCAATTGTCCGAGGTCAGCCCACGCAGCGGAAATATCTTCCAATAGCTGCCGCCGGCGAACAGAACGATCAACAGGATCGCGAACAGGAAACCGGGAATAGCATAGCCGATGATGATTGCACCGCTTGTCCATGTATCGAAAGGCGTCCCGTTCTTCACCGCCTTGCGAATGCCAAGCGGGATCGAGATCAGATAGGCCGCCAGCGTTGACCACAGCCCGAGCGAGATCGAGACCGGCATCTTTTCGACAACCAGATCGACGACCGAAATCGACCGGAAATAACTCTCTCCGAAGTCAAAGGTCAGGTACTTCTTCATCATGATCAAGAAGCGTTCCGTCTCGGGAATCTTTTCCTTTCGGCAACCCGGCGTGGTGAACGTAGGCTTTGCCTCGGTCACGCCCGGATCACAGACGATCCGCGCAAACCCCATCTGCACTTCCAGCTTTGCCAGAAACTCCGGCGGCAGACCCCGTGCGCCAATGTATTTGCTGTCTTCACCACCGCCGCTGTCAATGCCCGCGTCACCTGACGACCCAGTCACAGACTTCAGAACATCGCCCTCACCCTGCACCTTGGCAATCACACTTTCGATGGGACCACCCGGCATGAACTCCGTCAGGGCAAAATTGATCAGCATGATCCCGACCAAGGTCGGAATCGTCAGCAAGATCCTGCGCAGGATATAGGCGCCCATATCGGTTCCGCCCCGCCCCTTTCTGCCCCGAGCCTCAGGCTCGCCGCACCGTTGTCCGATGCCTTATTTGAATGCCCCCGCCGCCTTCAGCTTGTCGGCTTTCTCGGCGTTGTACCACCAGAAGTCGAGGTTGCCGAGGCTAAACGGCGGCATGTTCGCCGGATGCTCATACATGTCGTAGTAAGCCACCGTGTTCACGTTCTTGTACCATTGCGGCACCCAGAACCGGATCGCCCTCAGCACCCGGTCCAGCGCATGGACCGACACTTTCAAATCGTCACGGCTCTGCGCATTCAGCACGTTGGTGATCAACGCATCGACAGCCGGATCGCTCAGCCCCATCGAGTTGAAAGCGTCCTTCAGCCCCTCGGTTCCGAAATACTGCCTCAGACCTGACCCCGGCTCGAAGCCAGTGGGCAGGTTGTCGGTGATCATGTCGAAATCGAACGACCGCGTCCGGTCAGTATATTGCGAATCGTCGATCCGCGACAAAGTCGCATCCACGCCCACCTTGCGAAGGTTTTCTACGAACGGATTCACCACCCGGTCAAATCCCGGATCAGCCGACAGAATCTCGAGCTTCAGCGTCTCGCCCTTGTCGTTGCGCCGCATCCCGTCACTGCCTGCAACCCAGCCCGCATCGTCCAGCAACTTCGACGCCTTGCGCACGTTGCTGCGGTCCAGCTGATTGTCACTCGACACCGGCGCCGTCACCGGCTCCTGATCCAGCATACCCGCTGGCAGCTTGTCTTTTAGCGGCTCCAGCAGAGCCATCTCCTCAGGCGAAGGCAGGCCCGTCGCCGCCAGATCGCTGTTCTCCCAGAAGGAATTGATCCGCGCATAAAGCCCGTAGAACAGCGTCTTGTTCGACCATTCGAAGTTGAACAGCAGCGAGATCGCCTCGCGTACTCGGATGTCCTTGAACTTGTCGCGCCGCAGGTTGAACACGAACGACTGCCCGTTCGGCATGTCGCCGTTGGCAATTTCTTCCTTTTTCGCCCAGCCGCTGTTTATGGCCTTGAAGTCATACCCCGTCGCCCAATTCTTCGAGGAATTCTCGTTGCGGAACGCATAGGCGCCCGACTTGAACCCTTCGAAAGACGCCGTCGGATCGCCAAAATACTCCACCCGGATCGTATCGAAGTTGTAGCGGCCCTTGTTGATCGTCAGGTCCTTGCCCCAATAGTCCGGATTGCGCTTGTAGATGATGCGCTGGTTCACGTCATACCGGTCCAGCATGTACGGTCCCGACCCGATACCGGGATCCATCCGCGTCTCGTCCAGCTTCGCCCCGGTCTTTTCGTACCACGCCTTCGAGACCACCAGCATACCGCCCGCCATCTGCACCCGGTCCCGCACCGGACTGTCGGCCTTGAACGTGTATTTCACCTTGTGCGGGTCCAGCACCTCGACCTTTTCGACGAATTGCGCCAGCACCGTGCTGAACGATGGCAGCCCCTGCTCAAGGAACAGCTTGTAGGTAAACAGCACGTCGTCCGCCGTCAGAGGCGAGCCATCCGAGAACTTGGCCTCGGGTCGCATGTTGAAGATCACCCAGGATTTGTCCTTGGGATATTCGATCGTCGAGCAGATCAGGCAATAAAGCGAACCGACCTCATCTGCCGACCCTTCCATCATATTCTCATAGCCGATGCTCGCCAGCGCCGCCGCATCGCCCTTGATCGTATAAGGGTTGAACGAATCGAACGTCCCGAACGTCGCCATCGACATCTCGCCGCCCTTCGGCGCATCCGGATTCACATAGTCGAAATGCTGGAAGTCAGGCCCGTACTTCGCTGGATCGCCAAAGGTCGTGATACTGTTCGACACAATCACATCACCCTCAGCCAGCGCCATCCCGCCCGACAGCGCCGCCATCAAAAGCCCCGCCAGCATCGGTCGCAGCATCGACAATCGGGGAGTGTGGCGCGCGGATCGGACCATTCTTCTCATTCTCCATCTGGCATCCGGCGCAACACAGGCACACCGGGTCGAAGCGAAGCTAGACCGCTCGGGGGTACACCATCAAGTTGCGAATGTGTGAACGATCCGTGCAAAACGAAAAGACCGCCCGAATGGGCGGCCTTTTGACTTGGAAACAAGCGGCAGATCAGCCGCCAAGCGATTCCAGATACTTGATCACGTTTGCGCGGTCTTCGATTTTCGGCAGACCGGCGAAAGTCATCTTGGTGCCAGCGACCACACCCTTGGGGTTGGTCAGGAAAGTTTGCATCGCTTCCGGGTCCCAGTTGCCGCCATGTGCCTTCATGCCGTCCGAATAGGTGAAGTCGGCGACCGAGGCGACTGCACGACCGACAACACCGTTCAGGTGCGGGCCAGTGGCGTTCGTGCCATCAATCTTGTGGCAGGACTTGCACTTGGTGAAGACTTTCTCACCCGCCGCTGCATCAGCCGCAGCGAATACCGTGGCAAAATCAGGTCCAGCCTCTGCGGCTTCGCCTGTCGCACCCTCGGTTGCACCAGTGTCCACGCTGTAAGCTTGGGCTACCTCCTCGCCGCCATGCGACGACGGTTCGGTGTTGTAGAGCGACTCTGCCGCCCATTTGCCCAAGAGGAAGATCAGGAACGCGCCGCAAAGCGCGCCGCCAGCCTTGGTAACAGTCATCGTGTCGAACATGTCGCGCCCCGGTTATGGCATAGGTTTGCGGCGTATCTATCCGCTTCCCCCGCCGGGGATCAAGGTATAGTTAGCGCGACGAAACGCCCTTTTTGGGCTGACGCCTTTTCGGAGACTGCCCAAATGACCGGACGCATCGCTTTTCAGGGAGAATTGGGGGCCTATTCGCACCAGGCTTGCCGTCAGGCGCGCCCGGATATGGAAGCCGTTCCCTGCGCAACTTTTGAAGATACGATCGAACTTTGCCGCCGTGGCGATACCGATCTGGCGATGCTTCCCGTCGAAAACTCTACCTATGGCCGTGTCGCCGACATTCACCATCTCCTGCCCGAAAGCGGCCTGCACATCATCGACGAGGCGTTTGTCCGCGTTCACATCAATCTGCTGGTCGTGCCCGGCACCGCCCTTCAGGACGTTGAAGCCGCGATGAGTCACACGGTCCTTCTGGGCCAGTGCCGCAGCTTCCTGCGTCAGAACAACCTGCGCTCGATCACCGGAGCCGACACCGCCGGTTCCGCCCGCCATGTCGCACAGGCGGGCGATCCGAAACTTGCAGCCCTCGCCTCGGAACTCGCGGGCGAAATCTACGGTCTCGACGTCATCGCCCGCCACATCGAGGACAAGTCGAACAACACCACCCGCTTCCTCGTCATGTCGCGCGAACCCGACCTCAAGCGGCGCGGCAAGGACGGCATGATGACCAGCTTCGTTTTCCGCGTCCGCAACATCCCCGCCGCACTTTACAAGGCGATGGGCGGCTTTGCGACGAACGGCGTCAACATGACCAAGCTCGAAAGCTACATGGTCGACGGCATCTTCTCGGCTACCCAGTTCTACGCCGACATCGAAGGCCACCCCGACGACGCCAACGTCAAGCGCGCTCTGGAGGAGCTGAAATATTTCACCTCCTCCATGTCCCTGCTGGGCGTCTATCCAGCCGACCCGCTACGCCACCAGATCACCGGCAACTGAACTGCGGGCAACGGTTAATATCCGGTTACCGAGAAAACACAACCATATGTTTTTGCTGGATATTAGCTTTTGTCCACGCGTGGACAAATAGCAAAGAGCTGCCCGATAAGGACAGCTCTTGCCATTCACACTAGCGCCGTGACTACTCCGCCGCGACGGCCGCGCCCGCTTCCGATCCCTTCAGATAGGGGAACCAGTCGGCGCGCAGGCGCTGGCCCGGCTGCATCTCATGGCCCGGATAGGGCGGCGAGGTACGGCCCGGACGCTCGACATAAAGCGCGTCATCGCCCACCAGTCGCAGCGAGAAGGCCCTTCGCCGGGTGCCCGCATTATTGCCCCGCGCCCCGTGCAACGTCTTGTAGTTGAACGCCACCGCATCGCCCGGCTCCATCTGCCATTCGCGAATGTCCATGCCCTCCGCATCCGGGTCCGGCACCGGCATGTATTTCTCGGGGTTCGGGTAAAAGTTGGTGTCGCTCATCCAGCGGGTCGGAAGCACTTCCTTCTGCCACCGGTGTGATCCCGCCACGCAACGCAGTGAAGCTTCCTTGACCGGATCGAGCGGCGACCAAAAACTGACCGTCTGGGTGCCTTCAACGAAATAGTACGGCCCGTCCTGATGCCACGGCGTCGGCTTCGACGTGCCCGGCTCCTTGACCAGCACATGGTCGTGGAACATCTGCACTCGCTCCGATCCCATCAGCTTGGCCGCAACCTCGCCAGCCGCCGACTTGCGGATCACCTGCTCGAACTCCGGGATACGGGTCCAGTTGCAATAGTCGTCAAAGAACCGCCCGCCCTCGCCCGGCTTGAGGTTTTCCGCCGCATAGGGCCCCGGCTCGGTCATGTTGCGCTCGATGCCTGCACGCAGCACATCGACCCAATCAGCCCACAGTCCCTTGATCAGCACCACACCGTCCCGCTGGTAGGTTTCGATCATCTCGTCGGTAATCACTGGCGCGGCCATCCTGTCCTCCTGTCGTCGCTTGCAAGAAAGATGCCGATGCTTCACCATAAGTTCCAATAATAAATGCAAATGCCTCGGATAACGAAATGCTATCCATCACGCTCCGCCAGCTTGAATATGCCACCGCCGTCGCCCGCACTGAAAATGTGTCGCTGGCGGCCGAGATGCTGCATGTCTCCCAACCCGCGCTGTCCGTCGCCCTGTCGCAACTCGAAGCCCACCTCGGCCAGCCCTTGTTTCTGCGCCGTCCCGGTGGGCCAATGCGCCCCACCTCCTTCGGCCGCAGCTTTCTGGAAAGCGCCGAAAGAATCCTCTCTGACCTTACCCGCCTGACCGAGGGCACCGATCTGCGCCCCGCGCCGGTCACGCTCGGCTGTTTCGAGGATCTTGCCGCCCTCGTCCTCGCGCCCCTCCTCGCGCATCTCGCCACCGAGGCACCCGACATCACCGTCACCCACAGCGTTGGCGGCTTCGAAGCCCTGTCAGACGATCTGGCCCGCGGTCGCATAGATCTCGCCATCACTTACGACCTCGGCCTCGACCAGCGTTTCATCCGCACCGAGATTGCCCGGCTGTCGCCTCATGCCGTCCTTCCTCTCGATCATCCCTTGACCCGAAAGAAAGCCCTGAGTCTCGCCGATCTGGCAACAGAGCCGCTCATCCTCGCCGATCAAGGCCTGAGCCTTGGCCATATGCGCGCGCTCTTCACCCGCGCTGGCCTTACTCCGCGCATCGCCCACCGCGCCGCCTCGCTTGAAACCATGCGCAGTTTCGCCGCCAACGGCCTCGGCGTCGGCCTCAGCTATACCCGCCCCGCGCCCGACCAAAGCTACGACGGCCGCCCGCTCGTCACACGACCCGTCACCGATGCGGGCGAAGGCGAACCCATCGTTCTGGTCCGCCACTCAGAAAACCCGCTCTCCGCCTCTGCGACCCGCCTGCGCGACCTCATCGCCGTCACACGGCTTTTGACGGGCTGACCGTCAGGCTCAAAGGCGCATTTGAAATCCGCGCCAGCACTGCTAATGACCAGTCACAAGCAATCCGGACCTATCTCATGCGCATCATCCTGCCCTCAGACTTCCAAACCCAACCCTGGAAGAACGGCGGTGGCATCACCCACGAGATCGCTCGTGAAGACGTGGGCGGCAGTCTGCTCTGGCGGCTCTCCATCGCCGAAGTCGCCTCGGACGGCCCGTTCTCGGCCTTCACCGGCCTCAGCCGCGTCCTGACGGTGATCGATGGCGCCGGTCTTTGGCTCGATACGCCGCAAGGCAGGCTCGACGCGTTGCCGTTACAGCCCCTGCCCTTTTCCGGCGATCTGCCCGTCGCCAGTCGTATGATCGACGGCCCGATTCGCGACTTTAACCTGATCTTCAACGGTGCGCGGCTATTTGGTTCGGTCGAACATCTCACCTCTGCCCGCACCCTGCCCGCCGTACCCGGCCGTCAATATGCGCTTCTCGCGCTGTCAGATGACGCACATGTCGATGCCGTGATAGTGCCAAAAGGCACCGTAGTTTTGTTCGAACAGGCAAATATCTCTGCAACTCCTGCACTCTCCGCGCTGCTCGTCCAACTCGACCCACGATAGCATCTGATTTTATGTATAGACATAATTAGGGCGATCCCGTACATTCGTCTTACATCCCTGATGTGAGGCACGAGCATGACGACCCCGCCGCTCTCCGGCATCCGCATCTTCGACATGACCCGCGTCCTCGCCGGGCCTTATGCGACAGCGCTCCTCGCCGACCTTGGTGCCGAGGTGATAAAACTGGAGCCGCCGACCGGCGACGAATACCGCCACATCGGCCCGTTCCTCGACGGTGAAAGCGCGCTGTTCCAACTCACCAACCGCGGCAAGCAATCCATTGCCATCGACCTGCGCCTGCCCGAAGGCCAGCGCCTCGCTCAGGAAATCGCTGCCACCTGTGACGTCGCTGTCGAAAACTTCCGCCCCGGCGTCGCCGCCAAGCTGGGCCTTGACGCTGCCACACTGCGCGGTCGCCGCCCCGATATGATCTATGCGTCGATCTCCGGATTTGGACAGTCCGGCCCCTGGACCGGACAGCCCGCCTATGACCTCGTTGTTCAGGCACTTTCCGGCCTCATGTCCGTAAACGGAGAAGAGGGCGGCGCTCCGTTGAAAGTCGGCGAAAGCTACGGCGACCTGATGGGCGGACTGTTCGCCAGTTGGGCGATCCTAGCCGCTCTCTTCCGCCGCGCCACAACCGGCGAGGGTGCAACCGTGGATGTCTCCATGCACGACGCCCTCTTCTCGCTCCTACCGACCGCACATGCCCAATATCTCTTCGCCGCCCGCGAACCCGCCCGCGTCGGCAACCGCCATCCACTATCCACTCCGTTTGGTTGCTATCAAGCCAGCGACGGCCTCGTCGCCATCTGTGTCCTCAACGAAAAGCACTTCGCCGCCTTCGCGAGCCTGATCGGTCACCCGGACCTCCCCGCAGATCCAAGGTTTGCCACCGACAGCACCCGCACGGAAAACGAGCCCGCCCTGAAGTCGCTGATTGAGGCTTGGCTTGCCTCTAGGTCTGCAGATGAAGCCGTCGCAATCCTCTCTGCTACTGGCATCCCCTGCGCGCCGATCCGCAGCTTCGCGGCCGCCGCCAGCAGCGATCAGACCCGCGAGCGCGCCCTCATCGCCACGCTTCCGCATCGCAAACTCGGCACCGTCCCGGTCGTCGGCCAGCCCGTAAGGTTTGACGACCTCAAGCCTCTGGCACGGTCAGCCGCGCCCGATCTGGGGGCCGACGCCGACGGTATACTGAACAAAATCCTCAATCTGTCCAAAGCCGATATTGCCGATTTACGCGCAAACGGCGTCATAACGGAGTGAAACATGGCAGACCCGTGGTACATGCTTTCTGACGAGGAACGGGCCTTTGCGTCGATGCTCGAACGCTATGCCGCAGAAGAACTCGCTCCCAAGGCGGCTGAAACTGACGAAACCGCGACATTCGTGCGCCCACAGCTTCAGGGCCTTGCCGACCTTGGCCTCCTCGGTGCAAACCTCCCCGAGGAAGACGGCGGCCCCGGCATATCCGCCCCGGCCCTCCTCCGCGCGGTTCAGATCGTGGCAGGTGCCTGTGGCTCCACCGTTTCGGCCCTTACGGCTCACTATCTGGCGACGGACTCTATCCTGCTCGGTGGCACCGCCGACCAGCGCGCAAAGTGGCTGCCCCGCGCCGCCACCGGCGAGGTTCTGGGAGCCTTCGGCCTGACCGAACCCACCGCCGGCTCCGACCCTGCCGACATGAAGACCCGCGCCCGCCGGGATGGGGACGGCTGGCACCTGACCGGCTCCAAATGCTTCATTTCCAACGGCGGCGAAGCGGACTTCGTCATCGTCTATGCCGTAACCAGCCCCGAGGCAGGCCATCGCGGCATTTCCGCCTTCATCGTACCAACCGACACTCCCGGCTTTGTCGCCGGCAAACCCGAGCGCACGATGGGCTTGAAGGGTGGCCACGTCTTCACGCTGTCGATCGACTGCCACCTGCCCGCCGATGCGTTGCTTGGTGCAGAGGGCCAAGGCTTCAAAACCGCCATGAAAGTGCTCGACAACGGCCGGATCGAAGTCGCAGCCATGTGCCTTGGCATCGCCGAGGCGGCGCTCAAGGCGGCAGTCAGCTATGCAAAGGACCGGGTGATTGGTGGCGAACCACTGGCCAACCGGCAAGGCATCCGCTGGCAACTGGCCGACATGGCACTCGATTTCCGATCTGCTCTCCTCGTAGCGCAAGATGCAGCCCGCCAACGCGAGGCAGCGCATCACGGCGGTCCGCGTTTCAGCCTCGCAGCGTCACAGGCCAAACTCATATGCTCCGAAATGGCGCACCGCGTGACCGACGGAGCCTTGCAGATCCACGGCGGCTATGGCTTCACCCGCGACCTGCCCCTCGAGCGCTATGCCCGCGACGTCCGCATCATGCGCATCTACGAAGGCTCCTCCGAGATCCAGCGCAACATCATCGCCGCCCATCTTCTGGCATGAGGCTATTTGTCGTGGCTTTGGATGACATGGCAGGCGGGTTGGTGCTAGATGCCTGCAAATACTCAAAACTCATGGCCCAATGAACGACGACCGTCCCGCCACCTTGCATGACCGCATCCTCGCCGACGTGCGCGACAATATCGTCCGTGGCATCTGGCCGCCCGGTTACCGCATCCCGTTCGAGACTGACATGGCCACCGAATACGGCGTGTCACGCATGACCGTGAACAAGGTGCTGACCCAGTTGACCCGCGAGGGTTATCTCGAAAGGCGCCGCAAGCTCGGGACATTCGTCACAGCCCCGCGCGTCCAGTCAGCAGTCATGGAAATTGCCAATATCGGCGAGGAAATACGCGATACGGGTCGCGCCTATTCTCTCACAATCCTGACCCGTGACGTGCGGCGCGCGACCCCGGCAGATATGCAGTCGCTGCATCTTGATCACCCTGTCCGCATTCTCGCGCTCGACTCTGTTCACTACGCGGACAATTCGCCTTTCTGCCACGAGGCCCGCCTGATCAATCTCGATGCGGTTCCGACAGCCGAAACTACCGATTTCGAAGGTGAATCAGCCGGAGCATGGCTTTTGCGACAGGTGCCGTGGAGCGCGGCCGAGCATACAATCCGCGCCATCAGTGCAACGGCAACCGAAGCGCGGGTTCTGGCTTTGAAACCAGGTGCCGCCTGTCTGGAGATCGGCCGCCTGACCGAATTGGAAGGCAGGCCCATAACGTTTGCCCGTCTGATTTACCCCGGCGACAAGCATCAACTTGTCGCCCAGTTTTCTCCTCACGCAGCGACTGGTTCGTAGGTTAGTCCGCCAGAACGCGCCGCATCGCCTTCGCAAATCCAGCCACGATCCGCTCGCGGTCCTTGTGGCGGCCACCCGACACAAGATGCCGACCGGCGGCCCAGACTTCCGACACGGCAACATCCCTGCCAAAGACCCAGCGATCCAGCGTTTGGTCACCCCCCGGCGGCAAGCCAACCGGGTCGGCCAAACCGATCAGATCGGCTGGCGCTCCGGCAACAATCTGATGACCAGGTGCGGCAAGTGCCTGCGCACCACCTGCCACACAAGCCCGGTACAACGCTCCGCCTGTTGACCCCTCGCCGCCGGACAGCACGTTTCTAAGGCGCTGTGTCAGCCGCTGACCATATTCCAGAAGCCTGATTTCGCCCGCCGCAGTGATTTCGACGTTGCTGAGATCG
>Ga0209023_10006666_pt1 | contig 12105 bp, 4 predicted proteins | sample LakOneMetagenome_FD_187468 | JGI IMG/M metagenome (GOLD analysis project Ga0209023, IMG submission 187468) | Freshwater and sediment microbial communities from Lake Erie, Canada (SPAdes) (version 2) | ecosystem: Environmental > Aquatic > Freshwater > Lentic | place: Lake Erie, Canada | collected... | reverse complement strand
TTTTTTGGATACATCTAAAACCGCATCGTGAATTTCTTTTTTTCCAACAGTTACTTTTTCGTAGGCTTCGTTGCAATATTTATATGGGTTTTCAAATAAACCTAATTCGAATTTTACTTTAAGAATTCTTCTTGCAGCATCATTAATTAAAGTTTCTTTTACTTTTCCTTCTTTCACTAAAGCACTTAAATGCTCCACATAAGCATATGATTCCATATCCATATCAGAACCTGCATTAAGTGCGATTTCAGCAGCGTGTTTACTATCTTTTGCATAACCATGAGATATCATTTCATTAATTGAACCCCAATCTGACACAACAAAACCTTTATAATTCCAATCTTTTTTTAGAATTTCTCTTTGTAAATAATTACTTCCTGTAGCTGGAATCCCGTTTAGTTCATTGAAAGAATTCATAAACGTTTTTACACCTGCATCAACAGATGCTTTAAAAGGAGGCAAAATCACATTATGCAATACCTCATCACTAACAGAAACTGTATTATAATCCCTTCCAGACTCGGCGAAAGCATATCCTGCAAAATGTTTAGCACAAGCTAAAATATTTTTATTTGAAGATAAATCGCCTTGAAAACCTTTTACTCTAGCTTCAGCAATTTTACTTCCTAAATAAGTGTCTTCTCCAGCGCCTTCCATTACTCTTCCCCAACGGGCGTCTCTAGAAACATCAACCATAGGAGCAAAAGTCCAGTTAATTCCTTCAGCAGCTGCTTCTTCAGCAGCCACTTCAGCAGATTTTTTAATGGCATCTAAATCCCAACTAGCTGCTTCTGCTAAAGGAATTGGGCTTATTGTTTTATGACCGTGAATGACATCAAATCCAAAAAGTAAAGGAATACCTAAACGGGTTTGTTCAACTGCAATTTTTTGCATTGCATAAACATCCTTTACTCCTTTAACATTAAGCATTGAACCAACCAAACCTTTTTTTAGATCATTATATTTTTTGGCTGCTTGTCCTTCTTTTGGAGCAGGACCCGTAATTTCCCAAAAACCATTATATTGATTTAACTGCCCAATTTTTTCTTCCAATGTCATAATTTGAAGAAGAGAATCGACTTTTTTATCAATAATAGATTCTTTTGAAGTTAGACTACTTTTTTTAGGAGCAGCACAACTCAAAACCATGATACCAATAATTAGGTAAAATTGTATTGATTTTATATTCATTGTGAAATTGAATAAGATAAAAGTAATACCAAGAAAAAAAACTTCTTGGTATTACCAACTTTAAAAAATTATATTTTATTGATAAACTCTTACATAATCAATTTCCATAGAAGACTGCATAAATGAAGGGTCAATTGCGCCTCCAAAAGTTCCACCCATGGCAACATTTAGAATTAAGAAAAAGTCTGCATTAAAAGGTAAAGTTCCATTATTTATTACCGTATGAAATAACACATCATCTACATATAATTTCACTGAATTTGGGGACCAAATTGCTTTATAAACATGAAATTGAGAAGATGCACCAGAAATAGTTGTAGAATTTCCATTTCCATTTCCGCCTGAGTTTCCAGGATAATGTAAGGTTCCATAAATTTTATTCTGTTCATTACCTTTATGCTCCATGATGTCAATTTCTCCACAAGAAGGCCAAGTGTTTGTAGCATAATTTTGCCCTAACATCCAAATAGCTGGCCAAGTTCCTCCACCAGAAGGTAGTTTAGCTCTAACCTCAACTTTACCATACGTAAATTCAAATTTATTTTCCGATTTCAATCGTGCAGAAGTATAATTTGAACCGCTTAAATTTTCTGCTTTTGCTGTGATTTTTAAATTTCCACCTTGAACAATTACGTTTCCAGAATTATTGGTGTAATACTGAGCTTCTGCATTACCCCATCCTCCAGCGCCTATATCATAACCCCATTTTGAAGAATCGGGAGCGCCATCTGTATTAAATTCATCTGAAAATACTAAATTAGTATAATCTGTAATTGGATCTTGAACGGGTTGAATAGTTGTAAAAGTATGGTACCAAGCTAATGCAGGGTTATTTCCCATTACGGCTCTAACAACCATACGATTAGCAGTAATTGACATTATTTCATAAGAATTTTGTCCTATATAATATCCCATAAAACCACCATCAGAAAAATTCATAACGGTACCTCTTGTTTGGTTTGGAATATTATTTGCAACTACAACTGATTCTGAAGGAGATAAAGTTACTGTTTTTAATCCTGAAGTATCATAAGTATAACAACCATCACTACCAGATGTAGCGCCTACTACACTATTAAATGAAGCATTAAAAAATGTATTTCCACCGTTATTCAATTGAAATTTTAATTGACCACCAACTAATGAAAACTTTAAAACATTTTCATATAAACAACTACTAACTGCACTTCCAGCCTTTTCCCAAGGAGCAGCTTGGTAATAATATCCATAATAATTTTGAGTGGCATCTGAATTATTTGGACCAACTCCTAAATGACCAGGTTCTGAAGCTGACCAATACCAATTTTTTTGTGAACCGCCTGTTAAAAACTGAACCGCTTCTGCATCAGTAAAATCACTTCTTACTTGTAGAGTTAATGTAGTTGTAGTACTTATTCCACCTTTACCAGAAGCCGTAACTGTTACTGTATATTCGTTAATTCCTGGTTGTGTAAAACGTTTTTGAAATTGTCCAGACGGAGCATTTGTTGAAGTTCCATCACTAAAAATATATTTATAAGAAATTGCATTAGTAGCAGTAGCCACAAAATTTACAATTCCTGAACCATCTCCATTTGGATTAGTAACATCTTGACCTTGAATATTAGCCTGTACCACTAAATTAGTTGGAGCTGATAAATCACCAAACAAGTTATCTTCTTCCTGGCAACCAATTGCAAAAATTAATGATGCAATTAGTAAAAAATATTTATTTATTTTTTTCATTTCGAATATTATTTTTAATTATGAAAATATACATTATCAACATATACCGTATTATTTCCTGTTGGAGCACCAACATAAATAAGTTGAGCGATATGAGCTCTAGTTGTTAATCCAACAAAACTACTTAGTGGAATATCTAAACTCACCCATTGACCTTGAGCTGGTGAGGTAACTGTAATTTCGTGCTCTACATCATCACCACCGCCAAAAGAAGCATTAGCACCAAAATCAACTAATTTAATTTTAAATGTAGTGAAGTCAGCAGACCAAACATCTGTATGAAAATGAGTCATAGCAGTTGCATTTATTGGGGTAGTTGTTGCTTCAATTCCCACAAAATCTAGAGAACTATATTTCTTAACGGCACTACCCGCAATAGTTAAATCTTGTAAAGAAGCACTTGACCATGACGTTTTCCAAGTATCTACAGGAACATTAGTATAAGCATCACTAAACATAGAAATTACATTTGAAGCTGGTAAAGCTGGTGTTGGAGCTGCAGTTGTAAGTGTAGGTAATTGATTATAAAAATAAACATTATCAATATAAACAGTTGTATTACTTGATGGCGCACCAACATAAATTAATTGAGCTATATGAGCTCTTGTTGTTAGCCCTGTAAATGAAGCTAAAGGAATATCTAAACTCACCCATGTTTCTTGAGCAGGAGCATTTATCGTAATTTCATGTTCTACATCATCACCTCCACCATAAGCGCCATTAGCACCAAAATCAACTAATTTCACTTTAAATTGTGTAAAATCAGATGACCAAACATCTGTATGAAAATGTGTCATAGCTGTGGCGTTGATTGGACTAGAAGTAGCTTCTATACCTACAAAATTTAAGTTAGAATATTTTTTTGTTGCATTCCCTTGAATTGAAACATCCTGAAGATTGGCTTGAGACCAAGAAGTTTGCCAAGTATCTACAGGCACATTAGTATATGCATCACTAAACATTGAAATTACATTTGATGCTGGTAAAGTTGGAGTTGGTGCTGCAAATAAATTTGTTACAGTTACATTTTGAGTTATTTCAGTTGTAGCTGCCCCACCACTAAGAGCTACAACTCTTACTTGATATGTCCCAGGGGCTGCATAAGTATGTGATACGGTTTGTCCTTCATTAAAATCTACGGGAACTTGTGCTGGATTTTCCCCATAATAAACCTGAAAAAAAGTTTCTAAATCTGCTGTAGCTGAAACTGAAACGGACAAACTAGCACCAGGAGTTATAGTTACGTTTAAATTTGTAGGTGCTAAAAAAGAAACTGTTAAGGGTTGAATAATTTCAGATCTTTTACCGTCTACAGTAACTCCAACAATTTTAACAGGAAAAACACCTTCTGCAAAAACATGTTGAGTTGAATTACCCGGACTTACATAGGCAGGCTCGAGAGTTCCGTCTGCAAAATAAATCTCAAACTGAGTAATTCCTTCACCTTTTGGGATAATCGTTACTTTACCAGAATTGTCTTGTTTAATAGTCATTAATGCAGAAATATTTGTAGGTGTATCGACACCTTCTAAAGCTGTACTTTCATCATTTGAACAAGCCACAAAAAAGGCAAATACAAATAAGCTAAATATTAATTTTAAATTTTTCATAGTTGTAAATTTTAGTAGTTAGGGTTTTGTTGCCAATTTCCATTAGAAAATTGAATTTCCTCAAGTGGAATTGGAAAAATTTCATGTTTACCAGTCACAAAACCTGTAATTGATGTAGCTGCTTTATTAGTTCTAACTAAATCGAAGAAACGATGACCTTCGCCCATTAATTCTAATTTTCTTTCAGCTAAAATAAAGTCCGTTAAAGCAGCGCCTGAAGCAGAAATATCATGATTTGTATCTCCAAATGCTCTTCTTCTCACTAAATTTAAATATTCTCTACCTTTCACATCATTACCACTTCTAGTAAAAGCTTCTGCTGCCATTAATAATACATCTGCATATCGAATGGCTCTATAATTATTAGGATTGGTTAGATTTTGATCCCCAATATTTAAATCACCTTGACGAGCGATATATTTTCTATTGTAAAAACCTGTATGTTTATAACCTGTACCATAAGTAGCGCTATTTGTAGCTGCCCAAGTAACAATATTTAATATGGCAACATCTCGTCTGTTGTCTCCAACTTCATAAGCATCATAAGAAACTTGTGTTGGTAAATTAAAACTATATCCACCGTCAAAAAATGGTCCACTATAATTTCTAATACCGTTAAAACCTACAGCTACATTTCCTTTACTACATTGCAAACAATTAAAACTTGCTCCTTGTGCATCAGTATATTGTATTTCAAAAAAAGATTCAGAATTATTTTCGTTATTGTTTTCAAAAATAGTATTGTAATTGGTAACTAATGAATAGGAATTACTAAGAATTACTTGTTCTAAAACAGTGGCTGCTTGAGCAAATTTATTTTGATATAAATACGTTTTTCCTAATAAAGCTTGGGCAGCTCCTTTTGTTACTCTTCCAACTTGAGGAGCAGTTGCATTTAGATTATCTATAGCATATAATAGATCTGATTCAATTGAAGCATAAACATCTGACACTTGAGATCTTGGAATTGTTTTTTCATCATCTAATTCAAATCTCTTATCACCTTTTAAAGGAATTCCACCAAAAAATTTTACTAGTTCAAATCTAAAATAAGCACGTAAAAAACGAGTTTCTGCAATTATTTGATTTTTTCCTGGGAAGTCTGTTTTGTCTTTGAATTCTAAGATATAATTACAACGTTGTACTCCAGCTGAAGTCCAATTCCAAACATCTTTTAAATTTCCATTAGCAGAAGTATGAGTCATTTCATCAATTTGTTGAATACCTAAAACATCTGTAGCACTTTCACCACCAGAAACCGTATTATCTGAGGCAATTTCGCCTAACATTACATTTATATATGTAGCATTTAGCATTTCATAAGCACCAACTAATGCATTATTGTAATCTTGTTCAGAATTGAAATAATTTTCTGAATCTATAGTATAAGGAGGATCTTCGTTAATAAAATCTTGCGAACAAGAAACAGTAATAACAACTGTACATATCAATAAAAAAACTGGGATAATAATATATTTTTTCATTTTAAGAAATTTTAAAAATTAACATTTAAACCAAATGAATATGTTTTTGGAGTTGGATAAAATCCATAATCAATTCCGCCAGCAATAGGGTCACCATTATTTGCAGCAGGATCAAAACCTCTATATTTTGAGAAAGTAAATAAATTATTTACAGAAGCATATAATCTAATTTTTGATATCCCCACTTTTTCCATGGCTTTTGATGGTAGAGAATATCCTAATTGTACATTTTGAATTCTTAAGAAAGAAGCATCTTCTACGAAGTAACTTGAAAATAAATTATTGTTTGTTGCGGCAGTTGTAACTCTAGGAACGGTATTACTTGTTCCTTCTCCTGTCCATCTATCCAAAACATAATCCAATTTATTTAATTTATTTTCTGTTCTTTCATAATTTCTAATTAAATCATTTCCGATAGAAGCATAAGCATAAGCAATGAAATCTAAATTTTTATAATTTAAATTCAAATTAAAACCTAAAGTATAATCAGCAATTGGTTTACCAACATACGTTCTATCTTTAAAATCAATTATACCATCTCCGTTTACATCTTTAAATTTAATATCACCAGGAGAAGTAGTAGAACCTAAACCATTCTGTGAAGGATTCGCATCAATTTCTGCTTGGTTTTGAAATATTCCTTCCGCTTGTAAGCCATAAAAAACTCCTATTGGTTGACCAACTTCCATTCTGGTTGGCGCTAACTGACCAATACCGAAAGAACCTGCTTCAATGTAACCAGTAGAATTTTTAACTTCCAAAACTTTATTATTAATTGTTGTAATATTAAATCCAAGGCTATATTTTAATTTATTGCTGTCATTTTTATAATTCACAGACAATTCTAAACCTTTGTTTCTTACAGTTCCGGCATTTACTGTTGGGGCACCAGAACCAGGCGCATAACCACCATTAATACCTGAAATAGGCACACCTCCAACTAATAAATCTTTACGTGTATCATTGAAATAATCTGCAGTAATCTCTATTTTATTGCTTAACATTCTCAAATCAAAACCTAAATCTAGTTTTGTATCTGTTTCCCATTTAATTTTAGTATTTGGAATTTTACCTGTTGCAACTCCGTTGGTTAGCGTATTATTAAAAACATATGTTGAGTTTACAAGTAATGATCTAAAATCGCTATTTCCAGCTACATCATTTCCGAGAGTACCATAACTTCCTCTAAGTTTTAAAAAGTTTACAAATCCTTCTTTTTTGAAAAAATCTTCTTGAGAAACTACCCAACCTCCCAAAATTGAGCTAAAATAAGCCACACTATTTTTTGAAGGAAAATGACTAGATTGATCACGTCTTCCGATTAAAGACAATAAGTATTTCCCCTTAAAATCATAATCTAAAGTGGCAAATAAAGAAGGTCTTTTGTAAGGTGCTGATTTGTAAGAACCCGAAGTTATTACACCTGTTGGCGGAGTTCCATTGGCTAATTGAATATCTGCATATTCCCATGAATTATATGGAACATCATAACCTGTGCCGAATAAACCTTCACTTTTTTCTTCGTATAAAGTTCCTCCTGTTGTTAGTTTTATTTTATGATTTTCAAAAAATAGTTTTTCATATTCTCCAAACAAATCGAAAGTATAATCACTAAAACGAATCGCATTTTGTGACACACTATTTCTATCCACATTAAAAACTTTTAATCCTCCATAAAAAACTTTTTTATTAAATGATTTTCCAACAGAATTTGCAGAATTAAAACCATAACGAGAAGTTATTTTTAAGTCTTTAATTGGTTTATATTGAACAATAACATTTCCATTTATTTTCTTTTGATTGTAGCTGTTGTAGGTATTATCAATTTGAGCTAATGGATTAATTACTTCATTTCCATAACCAGCGGTTGCAGGCACTAATGTATAATCTCCGTTAGTATCATAAGGTGTTAAAGTTGAAGGAGTATTTATGGCATTAAATAAAACAGAACCAATTCCATTTTCATTTAAACCTTGTCTGTTGTAATCAGTGTAATATAAATTTGTAGATAAATTAATTTTACTAGTAACATCTACGCCTAACGAAACTCTGGCGTTACTTCTATCGAAACCAGATTTTTCTAACCCTACAATACCATCTTGTTTAATTTTTGATCCACTAAAAGTATACACAATTTTTTCTGAACCTCCAGAAATTGAAAAGTCATTATTTATTATGGAAGCTCTTTTAAAAACTTCATTCTGCCAATTTGTACCTTTTCCTAATCCTGAAACATTTGGATAAGGAATAGCTTGACCACCATTTGCATAACTTTCATTTAAAAGTAAGGCGTATTCAGTTGCGTTTAAAAGGTTAAGTTTTTTAGAAGTTTCTTGTTGTCCAAAATAAGTATTAAAAGAGACTTTTGTTTTTGAATTTTTTCTTCCTTGTTTTGTAGTTACTAATACCACACCATTTGCACCTTTAGCACCATATACAGAAGCTTGTGCATCTTTTAAAACTGTAATACTCTCAATATCTGAAGGATTTAATAGATTAATATCACCTTGATATCCATCAATTAAATATAAAGGCTCACTATTGGTATTAGAAGAAATTCCTCTTATTCTAATATTTAATCCTGAACCTGGAGCTCCAGAACCTGAAGTAACAACTACACCTGAAACTGTACCTTGTAAGGCTTGAGCTGCTTGAATTGGTTTTAACTGTTCAATGGTTTTACTTGAAACATAAGAAATTGCACCATTTACATCTTTTCTCTTTTTAGCAGAATAACCAACTACAACCACTTCATCAATAGATTGATTGTCTTGTCCTAATTTGATAGAAATGTTTTCTGATTTGGTTACATTATAATCAACAGATTTATAACCATAAAAAGAAAAAGTTAAAGTGCTTCCAATTGCAACATTAGAAACAGAAAAACTTCCGTCTGATGAAGTAGTAGCTACACCAGATTTTTTAATTAAAACGCTAACTCCATTTAAAGGAAGATTAGTGCTGGAATCAAAAACTTTTCCTGATACTGTAATTGATTGTGAAAAACCAACGACAGTAAAAAATAGAAAAGCAAATTGCCATAATTTAGATTTCATACATGTAAAAATTTTTAGTTAGTTAAACATTTATTACCGCACTTCTATTTAATGTATTCTTGCAAATGCAAACACACTAAAATATGTGATTTCATAATTGTTTGTTTTAGTTATATGTAAAATTAAGTGGAACTTTTAATAAAAGTAATTTTACAACCTCTACAAAAAACATACAATACAAAAAAACGTTACATTTTTTACATTATTCTCAAAAAAGTTACTGTAAACAATACAGATTTAGGCTAAAATATATAAAATATTTTTCAAGAAAAATGAATAAATTATTCTCTCGAAAACGTTGTTGTTGTGGTTTTGTATAGGTAAAACCACTAATATGTTGTGGTTTTAAAAAGATAAAATATATTCTACTAAGCCTTTTTCGTGTGGTAAATCCATTTTTTTACGCAAACGATATCGTTTGATTTCAACACTTCTTACAGAGATATTTAACAAAGGGGCAATTTCTTTTGAAGATAAATTCAAACGTAAGTAAGCACATAGTCGTAAATCGTTTGGAGTTAAAGAAGTATGAGCATGTTTTACTTTCTTTAAAAAGTTATTATCAGCGGTATCAAAAGCTTCTTTGAAAACAGTCCATGTATCTTCTTCATTTATGTTTTTGTTAATGGTAGAAATAACAGATTTTATACTTTTACTTCCTTCTTCTGGTGTATTTTTTAAATCGTCTTTAATTAATGATAACAGCTCATTCTTTTTCAACAAACTCATTGTTGAAACAGCCAATTCTTTATTTTTACTATCGACATCTTGAGACAATTGTTCGTTTTTTAGTCGCATCAATTGCTGCTTACTTTCTAGTGCTGCTATTTCTAATAATAAATTATTTTCTTCAATTAATTTTTGCTCTTTTTCTCTATAATATTTCTTATACGTTTTATGAATATAGATGGCTCCAATAATACCTAAAATTACATATAGTAAAACAGCAAAATTAGTAGCATACCATGGTTTTTTTATTATAAAAGTATAAGTAGCAATATTTTCAGGTTTTGAATTGGCTATTTTAGCTCTTACTTTAAAAACATAAGTTCCAGGTTCTAAATTTTTAAAATTAACAGTTGATTTAGCATTCCATTCACTCCATTGATCATTTAAACCTTCTAAAACATATTGATACTCAGCATTAATATATTTATTATACTCGGGAACAGTATAACTAAAAGTGATATTATTTTCATCATATTTGAATTCACCTTCCTCTTTTATAGAATAATTTATGTTTTTTTCGTCCAGTTTATTTACAGAAATACTAGAGATAGAAACACTATAATTTTTAAAACTTAAATCATTTAAATTTATCGTATAAAAACCATCTGTAGTACCAATTAAATAATTTGAATTTGAAAGTTTTGAAATATTTTCATAGCCTAACATGGAATTGGTAAGTGACGCTGGAATTGGAATAATATTCTCTTTCAGTTGATTGCTCAACTTACTCAATGTAAAATAATGAATATAATTTTTAGAAAAAAGCCATAATTTATTAGAGGTATCGGCAATTAATTTACCAGAAGTATATTCATCTTTTTCAAATACAGCACTTAAATTTTTATCTTTTTCAAACTGTTTGGTTTGATGATTCAACTTAAAAATACCTTCTTTATTTGCATAATAAATACGAGAATTAAATTTTATTAAGCTAGAATTTTTCCCTTTAGAAGGACTTTTAAACGCATATAAATTTTTGGCTTTTGAAAAAGCAGCATCTAATTGAAAACGAAAAACGCCTTTATATTCATGACTTACAAATATTTCTGAATTATTATTTATTTCAAAATATTTTGATGAATAATCAAAACCTGCAATTCTGTTTTTAAATTGCCATTGGCTCCCAATTTTTTGCAAAACAGAAATACCATAATAGTTACCTTGTAATAATAAATTAGGTTGGTTTGGTATGGTTACAAATTTCCAAGTTCCTGAATTTGAAAAAATTAATTGAGCTGTAGAATTAGTAATTACAAACGTACCAGAATCATGTCCACAAAACAAAGTGTTATCATATTCAAAAACAGACCATACTTGTCCTTTTGTACCTTTTATGAATTGAAATGCCGATTCACTTAAAGCATTTTTATAAAACAAACCCTGATTAGTTCCTATGTACAAATTTCCATTATAAAGTAATGATGTGTAAACAGTTCCTAAAATCCCTGTATCATCTGTAAAACTTTTAATTGGCGATTGTAAATTGATACAATTAATTCCATTATCTAATCCAATCCATAAATTTTTATCTAAATCTTCAAATAATGATAAGGCTGTATTATTACTTAATCCTTTATTTTGAGTAATGTGATATCTTTTTTTTCCTTCAGCAGAAATGATAAAAATTCCATTAGAAACTGTACCGATTGCAAAACCTTTATCAGATAATTGTTGACTACTATACACACTACTCGAAGCAATTTCTGAATCAACATCTGTGGAAAACTTACTTAAATTACCAGAAATTAATTTATAAAAACCTGAAAATTGTGTTTGTAGTAATAAACCTTCATCTGTAGAAAAAATATTTACAATTTTATTGTTTTTTAATATTGCATGATTAGAAATCATTTTTTGATTTCCATTTTCAATTTCAAACAGGCCTTCATTTGCAACTTGAAAATAAATAGCATTATCTACTTGAAAAGATTTTAAAATCCCATTCTTAGAAGGAATAATAGTAAATTTTTGTGTTTTTGTATCGTAAATATAAATTTGATTTAACGATTGAAAAATAACCCATTGATCATAACTTAAAATATTCCAAAATTGTTCATCATCTATAATTTTATTTTTAATTTTATCACTAAGAGAAGTATATTTCAACTTATTATTAGCAGCTCTTACCCAAAAACCAAATTCCATATAGCAACCTGTAAAAACCTTTTCACCAACAACTTTAACAGAGCGTAAAATGGTTTCATTTGGAGAGGGATACAAATTCCAATTCGCTCCATTAAATTCTAAAAGCCCATCATTATTTGCAAAAAAAATAAATTGATGCTTATCTTGAGAAATCATCCAGTTTTG
>Ga0209023_10006665_pt1 | contig 12106 bp, 10 predicted proteins | sample LakOneMetagenome_FD_187468 | JGI IMG/M metagenome (GOLD analysis project Ga0209023, IMG submission 187468) | Freshwater and sediment microbial communities from Lake Erie, Canada (SPAdes) (version 2) | ecosystem: Environmental > Aquatic > Freshwater > Lentic | place: Lake Erie, Canada... | reverse complement strand
CCGCCCCGCCCCTGAGGCGGTGGTGTGTTAGGAGATGGCGATCCGGGCGCCGGTGCCCTGCTCCTGCAGGACCTCGATCTTCACGCCGGCCTTGCGGAGCTTGACGCCGTGGTTCGGCAGCTCCGGGTACCAGTACTGCGCCGTGTCATCGAACAGCGGGTTGCCCGCCTGGCCGCGGATGTAGCTGTCCTTGCCCAGCACGTGCAGCGTGAACGAGTCCGCCTTGTGCAGCCCGAACGGTGCGTCGTAGATCTGGTAACGCGCCCGCCAGTACGCCCCGGCGATGTTCACCATCGGCACCGGGTGCGAGTCGACGTACAGGTTGCGTCCCTCGCCCGGGTGGCCGGTCGAGTCGTTGTTCTGCTGCGACGTGTCCCAGTACGAGATCAGCAGGCCGGTCTGGTACGGGTAGTGGTCCGCCCAGCGCGGCTTGGCCGGGCCGTTGCCCAGCGCGTACGGGCCGGTCTTGAGGTACTTGTCGTAGCCGACGTAGGTGCGCCAGCCGGCGATGTAGAAGTTGTCGTACTTCTTGATCTCCGACTTGTCGCCGACCGCGCTGAAACCGGCGAAGGTCCAGCTCGGCTCGGCCTTTTCGGCGTTGTCGGCGAAGATGACCGCACCATCAGCAGTGATCTTGATTTCGTCGGCGAAGAAGCCGCCGAGCGCCGCCGCCGGGTCGGTGCTGTACCGCAGCCGGAACTGGATCTTCTGTCCGGCGTAGGCGTTCAGCGGGACGACCATGTCCAGCCACTTGTCCTTGGTGTCGCCGCTGATCGCCGGCAGCTTGTCGCCGTCCTCACCGAACGGCTTGCCGTCGACCGTGCCGTTGAGCGCTGTCCAGGTCTTGCCCTGGTCGGTGGAGGCCTCGGCGCGCAGGAAGTCGCAGTTGCAGCCGTCCTCGATGTGGTACCGCGCCCGGGTCGCGAACTGCGCCGACGTCTTGCCGGTCAGGTCGATCTCGCGGCTCATGGTGTTGTTGAGCTTGTTGTCGTTGCCGGAGAAGTACTGCTTCGTACCCTCGGCCGGGCTGCCGTACGGAAGTTGTACTTCCTTCTGCGGCAGCACCACCACGGCTGCCTGCGGCTTGTCCGAGTTGTACTCTTCCGGGCCCAGGTCCAGGGTCTTCTTCTGGCCGGCCTTGATGGTCTCGTAGTCGAGCCAGCCGAGCTGCATCTTCTGCCAGGCGCCGATGTCGCCGGGCTTGGTGCCGACGATGCCGTCCTTGGCGCTGAGCCGGCTCTGCGCCATCAGGGTCCACTGCTCGACGGAGTTGTCGCCGGTGGAGTTGACGTTGTAGTCGTCCGGCAGGCCCAGGTCGTGGCCGTACTCGTGCACGAAGACGCTGAGGCCGCCGTTCTCCGGCTGCATCGTGTAGTCGCCGATGAAGAAGCCGGTGTTGCCGATCTCGGTGCCGCCGGCGCGGTTGTTGGCCGGGCCGACCTTGCCCTCGTTCTCGCCTTCGAAGGCGTACCAGCGGTGGCTCCACAGGGCGTCCTCGCCCTGCCACGGGTCGCTGTCGGCGGCGTCGCCACCGGCGTGGACGATCTGGAAGTGGTCCAGGTACCCGTCGGGCTCGTTGAAGTTGCCGTCGTGGTCGTAGTCGTTGCGGTCCCACTTGTCGTACTGGGCCAGGTCTGCCTTGATCTGCGCGTCGGTGCGGCCCTTGGCCTTCTGGTCGGCCACCCACTGGTTGGCGGCGTCCTGGACCAGGTTCCACGCGTTGGGGCAGATGTGGTCGGCGCAGACCGCCGGGTCGTTGCCGTTGACGTCCGGGTCGTCGCCGTGGCGGCCGTACCGGGCCTCGTTGTACTTGACCTTCACCCAGTCGCTGACCTCGCCGTCAACGCTGTAGCGGCCGGAGGACTGCGCCTGGTAGTAGGTCTTGACCGACTCGACGCCCTTGCCCTTACCGAAGTAGAGCTGCTCGTAGTAGGCCTTGTTGAAGTCCTTCTGCCAGTTGGTGTAGTTGTCGATGCCGCGGTTGGGCTCCGGGATGCTGTTGTTGGTCGGGCCGTCGAACGTGACCGGACCGTCGGTGGTCGGGTCGGTGTCGCGGTCCGGGAAGTCGGGGTGCCGCTCGTTGCCGAAGTCGGCCAGGATCACGAAGATCTTGTCGGTCTTCTCGCGCTTGAGTTCGACGTACTGGTCGACCGGTGCGGCTGCCTTGAGGCCGAGTCCGCGCTTCTTGCTGGCAGGGAGGGTGCCGACCTTGGCGACCGTACTGCCGTTGATGACCTTGGTCTTGAGGCGGCCCTTGATGACGTCGGCGATGGCGCCTTCGCGCATCATCCGGCGCTTCTCTTCGGTCGGGTTCGGCAGTTCATCGCTGTGTGCCTGGTCGCCGGCGATGGTGGTCGACGGTTTTGCCACTGGCGTGGCCGCGGACGCGAGCGGGCTGTAGGCAACACCCATGCCGCTCGCCAGCGACACGCCCAGCAGCCCGATAAGGACTTTGCGCACCAATTACCTCCGGTGTGAGGGACTCCGCCGCGCGTCATCAGCGGCGGAGGGACCCGAGATATCGGCCTGAGATAGGCCCGCCTTGCAAGGTAGGCGGCCGATGGATCCAGCGGAAGGCGTAGGTGAATGATTTTTTGCGACCAACTAGGTAGACAAATGTCTATGTAAGCAGGTGGATTAGTTGTTGTGGGGCAAGGCAAATGGGGTTCGGATGCCGAATCGTTGCCGGACACCCAGCCTTCGTTGAATATGTCTATATCTATATATTCAACGACACCGGGTGTCCGGAAAGAGCCGACTACTCGTGTGCTGCCGGGGTGTTCATGCCGGCCGAGATCAGATCCATCACGGTCGAATCCTGCAGCGTGGTTACGTCGCCCAGCGAGCGGTGCTCGGCCACATCCCGCAGCAACCGGCGCATGATCTTGCCCGACCGGGTCTTCGGCAGCTCCGCCACCAACATGATCTGACGCGGCTTCGCGATCGGCCCCAGCGTCCGACTCACGTGCTCCCGCAGCTCGCCCAGGAGCGCCGCCCCCTGCTCCCCGGAGGTATCCACGCTGCCCCGCGGGATCGCGAACGCCACGATCGCCTGTCCGGTAACCGGGTCGGTGGCACCGACCACCGCCGCCTCCGCCACCGCCGGATGTGACACCAGCGCCGACTCCACCTCGGTGGTCGAAATGTTGTGCCCCGACACCAGCATCACGTCATCGACCCGGCCCAGCAGCCACAGGTCGCCGTCCTCGTCCCGCTTGGCGCCGTCGCCGGCGAAGTAGACCCAGTCGCCCCCGCCGGCCGCGCTACCGGCACCGAAGCGGGACCAGTAGGTCTTCAGGAAACGCTGCTCATCGCCCCACACCGTGCGCAGCATCCCCGGCCACGGCTCGCGCAGCACCAGGAAGCCACCACCGCCCGCGGGCACCGATACGCCCTCTTCGTCGACCACATCCGCGCTGATCCCCGGCAGTGGCGTCATCGCCGACCCCGGCTTGGCGGCCGTCACCCCCGGCAGCGGCGAGATCATCATGCCGCCGGTCTCGGTCTGCCACCAGGTGTCCACCACCGGGCACCGATCACCGCCGATGTGCTTGCGGTACCACATCCACGCCTCGGGGTTGATCGGCTCGCCGACGCTGCCCAGCAGCCGCAGCGAGGTCAGATCGAACTGGGCCGGAATGTCGTCGCCCCACTTGGCGAACGTCCGGATCGCCGTCGGCGCCGTGTACAGCAGCGACACCCGGTACTTCTCCACCAGCTCCCAGAACCGGCCCTGGTGCGGGGTATCCGGGGTGCCCTCGTACATCACCTGGGTCGCGCCGTTGGCCAACGGCCCGTACACGATGTAGCTGTGGCCGGTCACCCAGCCGACATCGGCGGTGCACCAGTAGACGTCCGTCTCCGGCTTCAGATCAAAAACCGCATGATGCGTGTACGCCGCCTGCGTCAGGTACCCGCCGGTGGTGTGCAGGATGCCCTTCGGATGGGCTGTCGTCCCGCTCGTGTACAGGATGAACAGCGGATGCTCGGCGTCGAACGCCTCCGCCGTGTGCTCCGGGCTGGCCGCGCCCACCGACTCGTGCCACCACAGGTCCCGGCCCTCAGTCCAGCCGCACTCCTGTCCGGTGCGCCGCACCACCAGGGTGTGCTCCACCGTCGGACACGCCTTCAGCGCCTCGTCGACGATCGTCTTCAGCGCCGACGGCTTCCCCCGTCGGAAACCACCATCGGCGGTGATCACCAACGTGGCGCCGGCGTCCACGATCCGGCCGCTCAGTGCCTCGGCCGAGAAACCGCCGAAAACGACGCTGTGCGTGGCGCCGATGCGGGCACAGGCCAGCATCGCCACCGCCGCCTCCGGGATCATCGGCAGGTAGATCGCCACCCGATCGCCAGCGGTCACCCCCAGCTCCGTCAGGGTGTTCGCCGCCTGGCACACCTCCCGGTGCAGGTCGGCGTAGGTGATCGTGCGGGTGTCACCCGGCTCGCCCTCCCAGTGGATCGCCACCCGGTCGCCGAGGCCGGCGTCCAGGTGCCGGTCCAGGCAGTTGACCGAGACGTTGAGCCGGCCACCGACGAACCAGCGGGCGAACGGCGCCCGGGACCAGTCCAGCACCTGCGTCCATGGCTGAGCCCACTGCAAACGGTGCGCCTGCTCCGCCCAGAAACCCAGCCGGTCGGCTTTGGCCTGCGCGTACGCCTCCGCGGTCACATTGGCCGCGGCAGCCAGTGCGGCCGGCGGGGGGAACTGACGATGCTCATGCAGCAGGTTCGCCAATGTCTCGCCGCTGGCCGCCGCGTTGCTGGCCATCCCCGCTTCGTTGCTCATCGCCGCGCTGTCGGTCATTGCCGCTCCGTCTGTCATCAGGGGGTCCACCTCGCCGTCGGGCACTCTCCACAGCGGAGCCTAGCGACGTTGGTCGCGGCCCGGGCGGCACTCGGGCGTGTCGACCGCAACTCCCTCCGGTGACACCGGAAGCCGCCCGATCGACGAGGCGCTGACCTGCCCGCCAGGACCGTCCGCTAGCGTCGCGGACGTGACTGATCCGCTGGCGCCCCTGCTCGACCTGGCCGACGTCGCCGCCGCGATGCAGCAGGCCGGCGAGGCGGTCGACGCCGCCCTGCGCCACCGGGCCCTGCGCCGACACGGTGGCCTTGTCGCCGCTGAGGTCAGCCTGCACGCCGCCGTCGCCAGCGCCGCGCTGGAAGGCGCAACCCACGACATCGCCGACGTACGCGCCGGCACCGTCACCGACCCGCTCCTGCAAGGCGCACTGCGGGCCGCGCAGGCGGTCACGGGGCTTACCGACCAGTGGGGGCGCGCGCCCCGTCAGGTACTCGCCCGGCTGCACATGCTCGCTGGCCGTGGCGTCGTCGCCGAGGACGAGTTGGGCCGGCCCACCGCCGATCCGATGATCGCCGGCCGGCTCGACGCGCTCGCCGCGTTGGTGACCGGCGGCACCCGCGTCCCACCGGCCGTGCTTGCGGCGGTCGTGCACGGGGAGCTGCTGGCACTGCGCCCGTTCGCCGGGCCGTCCGGGGTGGTGGCGCGCGCGGCCGCCCGCCTGGTCCTGGTCAGTGCTGGGCTCGACCCGCGCGGCGTCATCGCCATCGAGGTCGGCCACCAGCAGCGCGAACCGGAGTACGTCGGCGCCGCCGGAGCTTTCGCCACCGGTACGCCCGATGGCCTGCGCTCCTGGCTGCGGCACTACGCCGCCGCGCTCAGCGCGGGGGCCGACCAGTTGACCGTGATCGCCGACGACGTGCTCGCCCGCACCTAACAGGACAAACAGGGCGGCGCCCCCGGTAGCGGGGGCGCCGACACAACACGTCCAATCCTGGTTACCAAGCGTGCACCAAATCCGTTGGCGTCGGTCCTTTCGGTTCCGTCGCAACGCGCCATATCGTGGCTGGTCGCGCGTGGGTGCCTGGTGGCCGTGTGCGGCCGGTCAGAACAACGAACCGTCGTCTTGCTTTCCGTACTTTCGGCCCGTCTTAATGGCTCTCACCTTCCGTAGCTCCATTGTTACGCCCTGATTGTTGGTCGCGCCATGGGTCCTGCGAAGTTGTTACCAGCGGGTCGAATGAGGTCTGAGCGCACTCGCCGACAGTCGCATTTTCCCTGGTCAGGGCCTGTTTTCTGACGCCACGGCAGGCTTTTGGGCGCCTGTCGACAGGCGGACCCGTCCGCTACCTGTGGGCCTAGTGCTGGTCTTCGAGGAGGCGACGCCGACGTCGACCCCACAGCAGCAGTCCGATGGCGACCCCCACGCCCAGCGCCACCACCCCGGCGGCCACCGGCACAGCCGGCTTCTCCCGCAACCGTCGCCCCAGCGGGATCGGATGCCGGAAGGACAGCACCGGCCAGCCGGACTCAGCCGCCGCCCGCCGCAGCCCGCGATCCGGGTTCACCGCCGTCGGATGACCGACCGCCGACAGCAGCGGCACATCACTGATCGAATCCGAGTACGCGTAGCACTCGGTCAGGTCGTAGCCGCGGACCGCGGCCAACTCCTGCACCGCGGTCACCTTCGCCTCGCCGCCGGCGAAGAACTCCACCTCGCCGGTGTACCGGCCATCCGCGATCGCCATCCTGGTCGCGATCACATCGGATACGCCCAGCTGCGCACCGATCGGCCGCACCAGCTCCTCGCCGGAGGCCGACACCAGCACGACATCCCGGCCGGCCAGTTGATGCTCCTCGATCAGCGCCGCCGCCTCGGCGTACACGTACGGCTTGATCAGTTCGTGCAGGGTTTCGTTGACGATCTGTCTGACCTGCTCCACCGGCCAGCCCTTGCACAGCGCCGCCAGGTAGTCGCGGGTGCGGGCCATTGTCTGATCATCGGCGCCGCCGATCCGGAACATCAACTGGCTGTACGCCGCCTGCATGACGTCACGGCGGGAAATGAGCCCATCCCGATAGAGCGGACGACCAAAGGCCAACGCACTTGACTTGGCGATGACGGTCTTGTCCAGATCGAAAAACGCGGCGCTTCGGCCCACGGGCGCCGAGTCTAGCCGCCGTGTCGATAAACGGCTCGCCCTGTGGCCCGCGATTCCGCAGCTCATTGACGCCCCAGAAAGTTACGGCCATCGCCGGGTAGCGGGCTGTGTTTTTTCCGACACTCGACGTGAGCGGATGGCTGGGGCATTCTGGGGTCAGTAGTACGCGTCAACGGACAATCTCGTACCGCCGTCACCTCTGAGAGCCCTCGGCGGATGAGCCCCCCGGTGACCGCCGAGTGGGTAGGGCTCGATCCCCCTGAGCCGTACCCACGATGACCCCCGTCGCCCCCGGCGGGGGTCATCGTTTTCTGCGGCTACGCCCAGCCGTACCCGGTCTTCAGTGCGGACGCCACCCGATCGAAGCGCGCCCGATCCAGCACGGCGCCCTCCCGGCGGATGCCGTTAGCTGCCACCTTCAACACCCGGTCGAGTCGAATCCAGCTGGGCCGACCCTGGCTGTCCCAGCTGCCCACCCCCAGGGGCAGGTAGCCAGGCTGGCCATCGCGGGTCTCCTTGCTGGTCAGCATCAACGCCAGGACATCGCCGCCGTCGCGGCCCACCACCAGCACCGGCCGGTCCTTGCCCTGCTGCGCGTCCTCCTCGAACGTGACCCAGGTCCAGACGATCTCGCCCGGATCGGCGTCGCCATCAGGGTTGGGCGCGTAGGAGATGCGGCGGGCCGCTTCCCGCGTCGCCACGGTGCTGGCACCCGCGCCGGGGCGGGCCGACTGCCTGGTCTGGTGCCGCACCGTTGACCCCGACGGGCCGCGCTGCTTGCTGGGACTCTTCAACAGGTCGCTGGCCAGCCGCAGAACCGCGTTGGCCACACCCATCCATCGACTGCTCACGCGCAGCACCCTATCGGGGTCCGCAGGCGATCGGTGTTTCGCTCAACGGTCGAACTCGCCGCCCCGTACGCCGCGCAGAAATGCCTGCCAGGCCGCGGGCGACACCGTGAGCTGCGCGCCGCCGCGATCCTTGGAGTCCCGCAGCAACACCACACCGTGAACGTTGGTCGCCACCTCGACACAGTTGCCGGCCGAGCCGGAGCGACTACTCGTACGCCATTGGGCGGAGCGGTGATCCATCGCGGTCCTTTCCTCGGCCACCACCCACTCATGGGCCGGCGGTAACCAGTGCGTGCAGGGCATCGCGGGTAGCCGACGGGTCCAGCGACTGGGCGGTGACCTGCTGATGTGCCCGAACATACCGGTCGACCTCCTCCGGACGTTCGAGGTACAGCGCGCCCGTCAGAGTGTCGACGTACACCATCCGGTCGTCACTCTCGACGGGGAAAACCTCCGGCGGTGGTGGAAAGTCCAGGATCACGAAGCTGCCGTCGAACCCCACCCCCGCCCGGTGCGGCAGCAGCCGCAGGCTGAGCTCGGGCCGGTGCGACTGTTCAATCAGGTGGCTGAGCTGTGCGCGCATCGTGGCGGCACCACCCACCTGACGCCTGGCGGCGCCTTCGTCAATGACGACCTCCAGCCGGGGCGGCTGCGGGTCATCGAATATCGCCTGGCGGGCGAGGCGCAACGCCACCCGGCGCTCCCGTTCATCGGCGGCGGGTGGCTGCGGTGCATCGCTGAAGGTGGCGCGGGCGTACTGCTCGGTCTGCAGCAGGCCCGGTACGGCCTGGCACTCGTAGGTGCGGATCCTCGATGCCTCCGATTCCATTCCGACATAGGTGGTGAACCACGGCGGCAGCACATCGCGGTAGCGCTGCCACCAGCCGCGGCGTTTCGCCTGCCGGGCCATGGAGATCACCGCCTCTGCTGGTGCGTCGTCAATCTGATAGACGTGCAGGAGGGCCCGAACGTCGTTGGGATGCGGTCTGACCTCGGCCGTCTCGATCCGTGACAGCCAACTGGCGTCGTGATCAACTCGGCGAGCGGCCTCGGCGGCCGATGTTCCTGAGCGTTCACGCAGGTGGCGCAGCGTGCTGGCGAGGCGGAGACGGCTGATCGTCAGATTCACCGGATGGGACATGGGAACAGTCTGGGTGGTGAATGCACTGTGGACAAACGACTCGTTAACCCCGGCGGACGTTGTGTGTGGCCTGTTGTAAACCGCACATTGCTACTCGCATCGGCTCGTGCGAACTTGGGTACGCAGAATGTCCAGCATGGACTGCCTGGAGCGGTGCGGCAGGTCGGGACGGGGGAGTGGCGATGGCACAGATCCGCCCTGGGCAGGTGATCCGCATCGCGGAGTCTGACTATGCGTACGGCCTCGGGGCGCTGACCATCCGGGTGAAAACGATCGAGTCCTACTCCGATCCGCAGTGGGTCCGCCTGCGCGGCACCGAGATTCACTGGACCGGCGCCGAGGGCGTGCCGCGCGAGGTGCTGGTGCGCTCGGACGCCACGATCGCCGCCGTGCCTGCTGACCGGCTCGACGCTAGCAGCGGAGAACGCGGCTGCTGAGTTATCCACAGGGCGAAAGTTATCCACAGGTTGACGGCTGGGCGCTTTTCTCATCGGCGTGCTCCGGCCACGGTGTGGGCACCGAATCCGCCAACTGTGGGAGATCTCGATGCCGCCCGCTTCGCCCACCCCTGCCGGCCCTCGGCGGCCGCTGGTCATCACCTCCGACGACGGCCTCCTGGATGACCTGCTGCGCCTCGCGGCGCTGGCCGGGGTGGAGATCGAGGTGGCGCCCGACCCCATCGCCGCCCGGGCCCGCTATCCGCGAGCGCCGCTGGTGATCATCGCCGCCGACCAGGCCGCGGCGTGCATCCGGGCGAGATTGCCCCGCCGGACCAACGTCATCATGGCTGGTACGGCCCACGGTCCGTCACCGTGGCCGCTGGCCGCCGACATCGGCGCCGCGCATGTGGCGCTGCTGCCCGAGGCGGAGCCCTGGCTGGTCGAGCGCTTCGCCCAGTGTCTGCACCTGCCTGCTGTCGGCAGCGGTCAGACGGTCGCTGTGCTGGGTGGGCGGGGCGGTGCCGGAGCCAGCGTGCTCGCGGTGGGCCTTGCGTTGGCGGCGGCGCATGCGCGGCTACGTACGTTGCTAGTGGATGCCGATCCGCTCGGTGGCGGCTTGGACCTGCTGCTGGGTTGGGAGGGCCTCGACGGTCTGCGCTGGCCCGAGCTTCCGGCCGGGGGCGTCGCCGCGCCGGCGTTGGTGGGCGCACTGCCGGTCCGGGGCGACCTGGCGTTGCTCTCCTGGGACCGCGGCGAACACGTGACTGTCGACCAGTCGGTCATGGCCGCTGCGCTCGATGCCGGCCGGCAGGCCCGCGAGCTGATCATTGTCGATATCTCGCGGCATCTGCAGGCGCCGGCCACCCAGCTCGCCCTGACCAGGTCAGATCGTGTGTTGTTGGTGGTGCCGGCCGAGCTGCGCGCGACCGCGGCCGCAGCCCAGGTGGTCCGCCGCGCGGCCGTGCACTGCGCCAACATCGAACTCGTCGTGCGCGGCCCTGCACCGGGGAAGCTGCGGGCGATCGAGATCGCCGATGCGCTGGGGCTGCCCCTGGCTGGCACTCTTCGTCCCGAGCCAGGCCTGGCTGGCGCTTTGGAGCGCGGGCGGGCGCCGGGCGCACATGGTGCAGGACCACTCGCTGCCCTGTGTCGCCGACTTCTCGCCGATCTCGTCGGCCCCGCGCGGGAGGTGGCATGACCAGCGTCGATGCTGTCGAGCTTGCCGGGCGGGTCAGGCGCCGGTTCACCGTGGCTGGCGGCGCGGCTACTCGGGCTGCGGTGGGCGTCGCGGTGCGGGCGGAGACTCCGGTGCTGGCCGAGCCGGTCCTCCGCCAGTTGGCCGACGAGGTGCATGAGGAGCTGGTGGGTGCCGGTCCGCTGGCGCCGTTACTGGAGGACCCGGCCGTTACCGACGTACTGGTCAACGGGGTGGAGACCTGGGTCGACCGGGGTGCGGGCCTCGTTCCTGCGCCGGTGACGTTCACCAGCCCACAGCAGGTACGTCGGCTGGCCCAACGGCTCGCTGCCGCCTGCGGTCGCCGGCTCGACGACGGCTGCCCGTACGCCGATGCCCGGCTACCGGACGGCACCCGGGTCCACGCTGTCCTTCCTCCGATCGCGGTCGGGGGACCGTACCTGTCGCTGCGTACATTTCGGCGCCGGCCGTTGACGCTGCCGCAGCTGGTGGCCGCCGACTGCGTGACGCCAGCCGGCGCCGAGCTGCTTGCCGGGATTGTCGCGGCTCGACTGGCCTTCCTGATCGTCGGCGGGACCGGTTCGGGGAAGACGACGCTGCTGGCCTCATTGCTCAGTCAGGTGCCGGCCGACGAGCGGATCGTCATCGTGGAGGACGCTGCCGAGCTGCGCCCGGAGCACCCGCACGTGGTGGCACTTCAGGCTCGGACGGCCAACGTGGAGGGTGCTGGTGCGGTGGGCCTGCGTGAGCTGATCCGCCAAGCGCTGCGGATGCGGCCGGATCGGCTTGTCGTCGGTGAGTGTCGTGGTGCCGAGGTTGTCGATCTGCTGGGTGCGCTGAACACCGGGCACGACGGTGGTGCGGGCACGTTGCACGCCAACACCCCTGCGGACGTACCCGCCAGGCTGGAGGCGCTTGGTCAGCTGGGGGGTCTACCGCGGCCGGCGCTGCATGCGCAGGTCGCTGCGGCGCTTCACGTGGTGATCCAGGTCCAGCGGCTGGGTGGTCACCGGCAGGTGCAGGCGGTCTGCCTGCTGCGCGCTCGTTCCGCAGGCCAACCGGTGGAGGTGGTGCCGGCATGGGATCGCGAGCATGGTGCGGGGCCCGGCGCGGCTGCGCTGGCCCAGCTGATGGCAGTTCGCGGCGTGGAGGCTCCGGTGGCTTTGCTGTGGCCCTAGACATGAGCGCGGTCCTTCCGTGGGCAGCAGCGTCGCTGACGGTGGCCTTGGCAGTGGTACTGGGCCGGTGGCGGTCCCGTCGGGCGCGGCGCCGGTCGTCGCCACTGAACCGGCTATCCGGCGGTGGCGCCGTTGTGGACACCCCCCGCCCGGTGCGGCAGCTCTCAGGTCCGCCGCACCCCGCGGTTGTCGGCTGCGCCGTGGCGACGGTGGGCCTGCTCGGCGCCGGACCTGTCGCCGCTGTCGCCGGCGGGGTCTATGGAGCGCTGGCCGCGAACGCCTGGCGGGACTACCGCCGGGGTCGCCTTCAGCGTGTGCGCCGGCTGCGTGCATTG
>Ga0209023_10006664_pt1 | contig 12107 bp, 16 predicted proteins | sample LakOneMetagenome_FD_187468 | JGI IMG/M metagenome (GOLD analysis project Ga0209023, IMG submission 187468) | Freshwater and sediment microbial communities from Lake Erie, Canada (SPAdes) (version 2) | ecosystem: Environmental > Aquatic > Freshwater > Lentic | place: Lake Erie, Canada... | reverse complement strand
GCCACGTCCTCGCCGACGTACCGGCCGAACAGGTCGCGCAGCCGCTGCCGCTCGGCCAGGTCGCGGACCATGTCGTTGAACCCGGCCTGCAGCAGCCCGAGCTCGCTGGCGTCGTAGATCTGCATGTGGGCGTTGAAGTTTCCGCGCTGGACCTCACCGAGCGCCCAGCGCAGCTGGCGCAGCGGGTCGGCGATCGACATGGCCGCCAGCACCGTGCCGGTGAGTCCGACGACCAGGGCGACCACCGCCAGGATCAGCAGCGGGGTGAACAGCTCGCCGGGCTCGGCGTGCAGGATCTGGAACCGGCTGGCCACTGCGGTGAGGATGATGGCCAGTAGCGGCACGCCGGTGCTCAGCACCCAGGTCAGCACCTGGCGCAGGATCACTCCGGGCGCGTGGAAGTGCTCGGGCACGCCGCCACGCAGAGCGGCCACCGCGACCGGGCGCAGCACCCGCTCGGACTGCAGGTATCCGATGATGGACGTCGCCGTGGCACCCAGTGCCGTCGCCACCGCCATCACGGGCGCGCCGTGGCTGGCGACCGACCAGCTGGCGGCGATGAACACGATGGCGCCGATCAGCCAGTTGGTGCCGCTGATGAGCGTCCGGTAGGTGGGCATCCGCAGCGCCCGGGTCCGGGCGAGTTCGGTGGCGGCGGGGTCGGTGACCGCCAGTCGGCCATCGCTGCGCTGCCAGCGGAACACCGGAGCCAGCAGCCACAGGCTCAGGATGGCGCCGAGGGTGAACGACACGAACAGATAGACGAGGAAGATCATCAGGTTGACGGTCGGCAGATCCTGGACCTGGATCCGGTCGGCGGCGGGCAGCCCGAATCGAAGGAAGCCGAGGACGAACAGTGCGCCGATGAGGTCGGCCTGCAACATGCTCAGCGTGAACAGCGGCCACGGCGTGCGGACGATCCAGCGGAGGAATCCGCCGATTCGCCTGCTCAGTGGCATGGTGGTCACCTGCTAACCGTATCGGTCCGGGCTGACGGATCCGAACCTCGCGAACAGATCCGGGTCCCGCCGGCCATGATTGCGTCGGCCGGCGCCGCTACTGTTGGCGCAGTGATGTCAGGGGTTTTCGCGCGATTGGTGGGTCAACAGGCCGTCGAGGCCGAGTTGGTGGCCGCCGCGGCCGCCGCGCGCGGTGATTCAACTCACAGCGGATTGACCACCGGACTGATGACACATGCCTGGCTGATCACCGGGCCGCCCGGGTCGGGCCGGTCGGTGGCCGCCCAGTGTTTCGCCGCGGCGTTGCAATGCACCGCCGACGGGGTCCCGGGCTGCGGCGAGTGCCGGGCCTGCACCACCACCATGGCCGGCACCCACGGCGACGTCCGGCGGGTGGTGCCGGAGGGCCTGTCCATCGGCGTGGACGAGATGCGCGCCATCGTCCAGACGGCGTCGCGCCGGCCCAGCACCGGGCGCTGGCAGATCGTGGTGATCGAGGACGCCGACCGGCTGACGGAGGGCGCCGCCAACGCGCTGCTCAAGGTCGTCGAGGAGCCACCGGCGTCGACGGTGTTCCTGCTGTGCGCGCCGTCGGTGGACCCGGAGGACATCGCGGTGACATTGCGGTCCCGCTGCCGGCACGTCGCCCTGATCACCCCGTCGGCCACGGCCATCGCGCAGGTGCTGACCGACGCCGATGGAATCGACGCCGGCCAGGCGGAATGGGCGGCGTCGGTCAGCGGTGGCCACGTCGGCCGTGCCCGCCGGCTCGCCACCGATCCGGACGCGCGGGATCGGCGCACGCAGGCCCTCGGCCTGGCCCGGGACGCCGCCACCCCGTCGCGCACCTACGCCGCCGCCGAGGAACTCGTGGCCACCGCGGAAGCGGAGGCCAAGGCGCTGACCGAGGGCCGCAACGAGGCCGAGACCGAAGAGCTGCGCACCGCCCTGGGTGCGGGCGGCACCGGCAAGGGCACCGCCGGTGCCCTGCGCGGGGCTACCGGGGCCATCAAGGACCTGGAGAAACGCCAGAAGTCGCGCCGGACCAGGGCGTCGCGGGATGCACTCGATCGCGCCCTGATCGACCTCGCGACGCATTTCCGGGACGCCCTGCTGCTGTCCAGCGGTGCGGATCAGGTGACGCTGAACCATCCCGACATGTCGGACCGGGCCGGCGCGCTGGCCGACCACGCCTCCCCGGAGCGCCTGCTGCGGTCTATCGAGGCCGTGCTGCAGTGCCGTGAGGCGCTGGCCGTCAACGTCAAGCCCAAGTTCGCCGTCGACGCCATGGTCGCCACCATCGGCCGGTCGCTGCGCGATTGACGCGGGTTTGGGTGCGCCGCCGCGCCTGCCGTAGACTCTGCTGCGCCCGGCCAGCCGGGCACGCCGCCTTAGCTCAGTCGGCAGAGCGTCTCACTCGTAATGAGAAGGTCGGGGGTTCGATTCCCCCAGGCGGCTCACAGAAACACCCCCTGAAATGCGGCGATGCAAACAGGGGGTGTTCGCGTCTATGTAGTGTGTGCGCAAAATGTGCTCAAGTGTTCTCGAACATCGGTGCGAGCGGATCGACTCCCTGCGCGTTCAGGAAGTCGTAGACGTGCACCCCGCATAGGTACTCAGGGCGAGGGCCCGAGTCCTCATCATCGTCACGCTGCCACGTCCGCGCGACCGCCTCGGCGTTGCAATCGGGGTGGGTGCACTGGTGCTTCTCTAGGAGCTGGATCGTTGCCATGGGTAGCTCTTCCTGATCGTTGTGTGATAGTTAATCCTTCATACATCGGGTACCGAGACGTGTCAAGACACTCGCGGGTTGGCGACCGCACCCAGCTTGTCCTGCGGCGCCGCTCTTGCCAAAAGTCCTACGAGCCAACGGGTTAGGTTCGCGCTCAAAGTCTCTTACGTTGCTCGCATGACAACGAACACCCACCCCATCACCGCATACGCGTACGCCGCCGACACCGGAGAGTCCGATGACGATCCGCTGTTCGATACGTCGTTCGCATCGCTCGCCGACATCACTACCGCCCTGACAAATGTCCTGGGCGTCCCCGTCGTGCCGTCGTTCCTGTATCTGGACGACGACATGAACGCCACCGTGTGGGCGATCAACGGCCCCGACAACACCCGCATTGCATCGCTGTACGTCGAACTCCCGAAAGGAATCTGAATCATGACCACGAAAGGCACCAACATGACTGACACCAAATGCGAAGCTTGCGGCGTCGATTCTGGCGACGAGCTGTACCACAACGACGAGCTCGGAATGGCCGTATGCGCCGAATGCGACGCCGCAGGCGATCACATCGAAAAGGCTGCGCCTGCACCCAAGGTGAAGAAAGCGACTACGCCCGTCGAATTGTCGACCAAGGACGTTGCAGAAAAGGTCGGCACCGACCCCAAGACCTTGCGTCAGTTCCTCAGGGCATCAAGCGATTACGCGGCATGTGGCTCGGGCTCGCGCTATTCGTTCACCGCCAAGGACATTGCTCCCATGAAGACTCGCTTCAACAAGTGGACCAAGGAACGCGCCGCCGCGAAGGTCGAGCGCGACAAGGCCAAGGCCGCTGCACTCGCCGACGCCGCAGAGGCGACCGCGCAGGCAATCATCGAGGCCGAAGCATGATCGAACTGCTCATCGCCGTACTCGCCGTGCTGGCGCTCACCGTCGCAGTAACGGGCTAATCCCACACCACCACCCATCAGGCCCCGCCTCGTGCGGGGTCTTTTGGAGAGTTCGCCACGCGCATAATGCGCCGCATGATGACCGTCGAACAAACCGCCCTGACGCTCGGTGTCTCCAAGCGCACGATTTACCGGACCATCAAGCGAACTGGCATGAGCTGGCGACTGGAGAAGGTGCGGGGTGCCTACCGCTTCAGCAATGACGACGTGATCGCACTGTGTGACCGCCTGCAGCCACGTCGCCTTGGGCACCTCATTCGCACCCTAACGCCCAATTCGCACGTACGCGAGTGACACTGCGGGGCAGTATGTTTCAGCGCGCCTGAGGGCAGCTGAGGCGCCATTTTACACTCACCGCGACGACGCGCAGTTCTCACGATGGGGCATAGCGCCTGGCCAGAGCTCGATTCGTGTTGTGGTGCAAGCCTTTTGCGTCGAGCTTGCGGAACTTGGAGGCACAGCGAACGTCAAAGCCTCTAAGGGGAGCCGGTGCAGGCATGGGGGTGTGGCCCCCAGGGGTCATTCTCTGACGGGTTCACTCACCGTGCCCGTGTGGGACGGACCGCCTTTGGATTCTGGTTTCTTGATTCCTGGGTGGCGCAAGTGTTGTTGCTCTTTCTCGAATGCTTTGCGCTGCAACCAGTACTCGTGCTTGTCCTCTTGGGTCTTTCGCTCGTGACAGCAAGTGCAGAGCGACCACAAATTGCTTTCATCATCTGTTCCACCAGCCCATTGCGGCACCCGGTGATCCACCTGGGATGCCTCACCCTCGCATCCGTGTGCCTGCATCTGACACGTATGCCCATCACGTTTCAACACACGCGCACGTATCTCAGCCCATGCCCGTGGGCCATGCTGCACAGTGCCGCCTGCGTTGCTATCACGCCTGCGTGTGCTTGTGCGTCTACGCGTACCCGATTGCCGCACACCACGATTGGTCTTACGCATAGCTGTCCTCCTTAGATACCAAAAAGACGACGTGCCGAAGAATGGGGTTGCACATCGCCTTTGAGGTGGTGCGCTGCTTGGGGAAAGGAAACCCAAGCGCCGCAACCATGTTCAAGTTTGTTCACAGATCCAGAGCTGTGAAGGAAGACCCCCTTCCGGTACGCCGCATCCATTCTCTCGGGCCGCCAAGAACGAAAGTTGGACCGCAATCCGGAAAGAGGCCTTCCCTTTCCTGTCCCGGTGACTACGGGAAGGTCTTACGCGACTTCGAGATACTGCGCGGCTGTGGGCTCCAAGAGTCCAGCGCCGAATCGGAACGACGCCCGCAACGCGACCGAGATCGAGTTGAAGTAGTAGTCGTCCGATCGCGCCAGATCCAAGTTGGTGTACGCCGACACGACGTAGTTCTTGTCCAGCGCCAGCACACCCTCCGAGGGCATTGCCGTTGTCGTCAGAACCGGAACACCCAACAGCGACTTTTCGCCGGGCTGGGTGCCCGCTCCGAGCAACGGCTCGTTGCTTCCCGTCGCCTTCTTGATCTGACGCAGCGTCGCGTACGCCGACGGGTGGGTGATCAAGTGAGTGACCACACCACCGGGCAGAGCTTCGATTTCCGCGAACGCGTCGATGAGCGCGTCCAGATCACCCGTCAAAGGACCAGCGTCGGTCGCATACGACAGGAGCCCACCGGGTGGAAACTCTGCCGGCGCGACAGGCGCAGGCTGCGACAGAAATGCGGTGTCCGCCTTGTGGATCAGCGAACGCTTCATCTCGTGGGAGATCAATCCCGCAGCCGAGTCCTGATTCAGCTGGTCCCGAGAGACCTTGATCAGTTCCGCCACAGTGCCGGTCTTGATCAACAGCTCAGTCAGCTCGGGATCGCTCTCGGGGATGTTGGACCCCTCGGGAACGAAGCCCGCGTCGATGATCTTGATTCTGGGAACGCGCACAACCGGCGCATCTCCCTGGACCTCGCCACCCTTGGTGGTGCACTGCAGAACCAGCGCGCTCGGAATGACCGACTGCGGGGCCACACCGAGGACGTCCATCGCCCATGCCTTGGGCGACTCATTCGTGATGAATGCCATTTCTCTTTTCTTTTCTGTACAGGCCTACCAGGCCTACGAATGAATGAATGTCTTGACCGACTCAAGGAAGAGTTGAGTCGCGAAGTCCACACAGGGCATCGTGTTTGCCATGGACTGAGAGTTCTTATTGAATTGCCGTGCCCGTGTTTACACAGTCCCGTCGGACGCCCAGCTTGCCGCGCTGGTGAGCGTGCTCACCACGTTAACGCCCAGAATTTTCAGACTCAATAGCGCGTTTCAGTGCGCCGTAGACGCCTGATCAATTGCGCTGCAACGAATGTCACGTCACGCGCCCAAGAGTCGCGCAGCGTCGAGTTCAGACGCCTGTATCGCGTTCCTCGTCGTCGTCGTCGCCACGTCGACCGTTCAGCCAGTTCCTGAGCGCCTCGTTGACCTCTTGGCGATTGGCCTCTCGCGCACCACCTCTGGCATATGGACAATCGACTTCGTGCTCATCAGCTGGTAGTTGTTCGCTCGCGTCGCAGCACGGTGCAGCTGTACCTGTCGACCCAAGCGCATGCTCTTGCTCACCGACGCGCTCAACACTCAAAGGTTCGCCATCTGGATTGTCTCTCAGCTCAGTGCGCCAGCTCCTGATTGAACGGGCCTTGTTGATGTCCACACGAGGCTCGGGGGTGTCGTCGCTCATCGAATGACCTTTCGCACGAAGTCGTCCCAGTTAGTGAACTCGATCCACGCCTTGCCACCTACGTGGAGCATCCACCTGATTACGTCGGCCTCTGTCTGGAACTCTTCAACGGGGAAGCCGTAATGACCGCCATCATCATCAGGCCCACACTGGTCGTGGAACACGTGCCACGGAACCGAGTTGTACCCACTTTCCTGGAGCAACCATTCGAGGTCGTACGGGACGCCTAGCGGGCCGGCACTTGCATGGGCAAGGGCTTGCTCGCGTTCATGTGCTCGGGCAGCGCGGTCCAACGTCGAGGCCTTGCGGTCGTCTACGGCTATGTACCCATTCAGGTTTACGACCTTGCTGCAACGATCGCAGATCAAACGGACTTTCTTGCTTTTCGACATTTCTCTTTCCATTGCGTTGTTGTGTATGTGAAATATTGAATAAATATAATATATGTACTGACCTGGGAGAATAGATTCGATGACTGATTGCACGACTGTTGAATGACTGTGTTGAATGAGTGTCGCATTCCTTCACCTTTCACACATTCGTTCAATCAGTCGTGCAACAGTCATGCAATCAGTCGTGCAACAGTCATGCAATCAGTCGTGCAATGCGTTTCCGCAGGTCAGTACATATATCGTGCAGTCATGCAATAAATGCAATCAAATCAATCAGGCAGCGACCAGATTGTTGGACCTCCGAAGTCTTTCCGCTCCTTATCCACCTTGAGCTTTGTCGCGACCTCGTAGATCCTGTACGTCTTAAAGCCCTTCGCCTTGGCTGCATCGAAGACCTCCGTGCGTTCCTTCGGCCCGTCGTTCAAGAACTCGAACAGCCATTGGGCCTCGGGCTCTTTTTCCTCCGAGTGCTCGCTCGCCGTCTGATCTGAGTCCTCGACGTACTCCAACACTGGCACCGTGCCGTCGTCGTCATCGGTCGGCTCGCGTGCCTTCACTGACTTGATGGTGAATATCGCCGATGCGAGAATTGAGGCCCCATTGGTCTTCTCAGGGCCCACCAAGAGGCGCTTCTGTGCATCGCGTTGAGCGAACAACGTCATACGCGCCTTCTTGCGCAGTTCCCCTGTGCCCCCGTACTTATCGCGCGTCTTCGCTGCATTTGTCCGGTTTGTGTGGGTCACCAATATGACTGCAGCGTCCAGCTGTATGGCTGCGTTGCGCCACGGTGTCAGTGCCCGTGCTGCCGACTGCGGTCGCTGAATGTCGATTGTTGCGGGAAGCGTATCCAGCCAGCCGTCGACCACAATGAGCGCGGGAACCGGGGCCTGGTAGACCAAATCCATATCCCGTGGAAACACCGGTGCGCCCGAACCATCTTTGTAGCAAGCGATTACGGTGACGTAATCCAGGTCTGCCCCAGCCTTGATCAGACGGGGACGAACCTCAGAGGACCAGTCGTCCTCGGTCAGAACTAGACGCACATGCTGAGGGTCGCGAGCCGGAATACCGAACTCGGACAGCGGCTTTCCTGTTGTGACCGCTGCGACGATCCACACCCAGAACAAAGACTTGCCGATACCTTCGTCGCCGACGAGCACGGTGACGCCCGAGCGAGGAATCCGATTGAGCGCCAGCCATTGCTTCCGCTTGGACCGATTGAGTTGCTTGGCTTTCCACAACTTTGGCTTCACCTCTTGCTCATCGTCGCCGTTGTATTTGGGCGTGAAGTCAAGGACTTCGGGTCTCGCCCGTCGTCGGGCCGCCATCAACTGGCCTCCATTTCTCTGGCTACGTCGCGCAGCACGCGGATGGGCACGTTCCTGAGCGATGGATGGCGGTAGTACCCACGCAGCGATCCGCGGCCCCGATATTCCGGCGTCTGCATCGCTTCCCAGCACAACCGTCGAACTCGTCGCATCTTGCTGGGCGCCACCGAAGCCTCGTAGACGATCTTCCCGTTCTCATCGAATCTGGTCGGCCCCTTGAGTTCTGGCAGATCGAACAGGCCCGTGTGGTCATGTCTACCTGTCTCACCCATTACCCCTCGTCTGCTTCCCCTGGCGTGGGTTTGATTCTTCAGCTCTGCGCCTTTCGCGCAGCTTCTTCATCGAGGCCTTTTTACGGGCTTCCTCCATAGCGAAATACGCAGGATCTTCACGGCGCTTGCGACGACGCGCATTAGCTTTTGCTCTGTATTCCTCATGTCCTGGTTCACCCTTTTTAGGTCCAGCCATTGCAATTCACTTCCTCTCCTCATTTGCTGCTCAAATTGAAACACACCGGAACTCCTCGGAATTTGACGTGCGAATATGCGCCATTCCTCGAATTGCGCTCATGCGCACATATGGCCGTCAACGCGGAGGCGCGCGGTACGAGGGCCTAGATTCGCCTCAGCGCGCCTTACGGCACGATTGCGTGTCATTTCACCCGACCAGCCCGCCCAAGCCCTGTACGAGGACCTGAGCGAGCCGGCGACGCAGGGGGCTACACCAGGCGCTCAGCCGCGTTCAGCGTCTGCCCACATATGCCTGCGTGAGCACCAAAAGTGGTACACGTTCCAGTAGTCGTCTGTTTCCTCGTTCTCCCAGACATGGCGCAGTGCCGCAGTGGCAGACTTGCCGCACTCGGGGCATCTTTCTTCATCCGGCTGGCGATGATCCGGCCAGTCGTCCACGTAGAAATCATGGGCGTCGTAGCGCTCCCATCCGAGTTCACGGTACGACTCGATTGGCGTCTTACGACCGAACAGTTGGCGCCCTCGTTGTACGATTGACTGCATTTCTATTTTCCTCTCGACAGAATGCCCGTGACTGGTCCTCACGGGTATTCTTTTTTGGGCCTGACTAGCGGGTGCTAATCAGGAGTTCTCTCATTTCTGGGGTTAGTGGTTTCGGAGAATCGACTACGGTTCGCGTGTGGCCGTTGTGGCACGTGATGGTCGCCCGGAGGTAGTAACGGGTCTCGTCCCACCGGTAGTGGGAATGCAGCGACATGGCGGGAGCGCAGCACTCAGGGCACTGTCCAACGCCTGAGCCGTCGTCGAGCATCTGCAAGACCTCAGTGGCAGGCATCGCGCCGAGCTTTCAGCTTCTCCAGGACTCGCTCACGCTCGGACAACTGCGGGTGTGGTATCCCCTTGGCCCCTTTGCTTTTACGGCCTTTGACCTGGTCGCCGCTGGCGGCTTCGGTCTTGATGTGCGTTTGGTATGCCTTGGAGCTCATAGCGCAGCCCTGTCCAGGTAGGCGCCCAGCACGTCGATATCCCATTTCTCGTAGCGCCCAAGCGCGGTGTTGCAACCTGCGCAAAGTAATCCGCGTATACGGCCTGTCCCGTGGCAATGATCTAGGACAGGCGTCTTCGAACTTGGATCATCATCATCACCAGGCGCGTAACGATTCACCAACCCGACGCCACACAAAGCACACTGCCCGCGCTGACGGTGGAACAGCTTGACGAACCACTCTTGGTAAATGTCAGGCTTCAGACGGGCATACCGATTGGGGAGGTTCTTGATAGTCCTGTACCGTTCCCGCTTGGCTTGAAGCTGTTGTTCGCGCTTGGCGGCAAGACTTTCGGGCGTTACGTCATGACGGCTGGCGCGACGTTCGCGTCCAGGCGCAGCGCCGCGTCGATCCGCATGGCTACGAGGCATCTTCGCCCCGCATCAGCTCAATAAGACGCTTGCCCTTAATGCGGTAGAACTTGTTGGGGTACAGCACCTTTCCGCCTACGGTGACGCCCCCATCGTCCTCGGAAAGGTCAGACGTACTGTCCACACCGAGGTAGCGCAGGATGTCTGCCTTGCTGACTTTGAACCGTCGCCCCACCTTGCGCACCGTCACTGGGAAGTCGCCTGCCCGGTGGAGGTCGTACGCCTTCGCCCGCGAGCATCCGATGGCCTTGCCCGCAGTTTCCAGGTTCACCACTGACGGCAATGCGTGGAGTTCCTCCATCGTCATCGCCACTACTGATCCCATCTCCGTTCCTTTCGTCATGTGACCGTTAATCAATCACACAACGATAACGGTACACGACCGTTGTGAGTCGGTGGAGCTATCACACAACGGCGTTGTGTTTGATATGGTCAACACCATGACGACACACATAACCCCCGGCCAATCGGTTGGGCGCACGCTCCGACGAGTACGCGAGAGCGTTGGCGATACGCAGACAAGTTGCGCGCGTAAGACGCACGCCTACGGGATGACGTGGAACCACAGCCACGTATCCGCACTCGAACGTGGGGACCGTGCAACTGTGACGATTGAGGAACTGGTGGTGTTGTCGAGCATCTACGAACTGCCCATACCCGCGTGGTTCGCAGGCGACGAAGACATGGCGATCACCAAAGACCACTCTGTGCCGTTGGGCGACGTGCGCGACCTCATGACGAAGAAGCGCGTCGCGCCCATGACCATCGACTTCGCAACTGTCGAGGATTACAGCGCAGACGAGCGAATTGCCAAGCGCCTGGGCGTATCGCAGGACGAAGTCACCAAGATCGCTATCGAGATGTGGGGTCACCATGCGACAGCTGAACGGGAGAGGCGATTGTCCGAGCACCGCGACAAGACGCCAAGCGAGATGCGTACCTTACGGGCTGGCATGACCAAGCACCTTGCTCACCAAATCAAGCTGCGTATCGAGGAATCAGCGTGACCGCGCGGGGGTCCGTGTTTCGTCGCTGTGGTTGCACCGAATTGCGCGATGGCAAACGCGTGCAGCTCGGTCAGTCATGCCCAAAGCTGCGGCGTCCTAACGGGTCATGGGCTAATCACGGAACATGGGCTTATTCGGTCGGAGTCACTGGCATCGACGGTAAGCGCGTGATGAAACGTCAAGCTGGGTTCGACACGAAAGAGGCTGCGCAGGACGCTCTTGACGCAGTTCGCAGCGATGCGGGCAAGGGGATCGTCTCGAACGACAAGCTGACAGTTGGCGATTACCTACGCGAATGGGTCGAGCACAAGTCGGGCGTCAAGGCCAACACGCACGCGAGCTACCAGCGTTACGTCGATGAGGTCTTCGTTCCGTACTTGGGCAGTGTGCGCTTGCGTGAGCTTCGACCCGCACACGTTCACCGCATGTTCGAGGATCTCAGAACGTCGCGTGGCACCTTGGGGGCGTCGTCTGCACAACGAATGCGCGCGGTGCTCCGTTCAGCGCTCACAGACGCGATGAGGGCCTCTCTCGTGACCGTCAACGCAGCTGCGTTGGCGAAGATCGACAGCGCTCGATCGCCACGCGCTGCGGTGTGGACGAAAGCGCGTGAAGCCGAATGGCGTCAAGAAGTCGCCAAGCTGATCGAGGATGACCACACGAGTGACGAGGCGAGGCGTGTCGCCAAACGACCGTCGTCTTCGATGGTGTGGACGCCTGCGCACATGGGGCGCTTTCTCGACTCCATCACTGAGCATCCCCTGTACGCGCTGTTCTGGATCGTCGCGCACTGCGGGCTCCGACGTGGTGAGGTGTGCGCGTTGAAATGGGTCGACCTCAACGACGACGCCACAATAACCATCGAGCGTCAGTTGGTCGCCACGTTGAACGGAGTTATTGAAGACACGCCCAAGTCCGAAGCGTCCGGTCGAACGGTCGCCATTGGCAAAGCTGGGATGGACGTGCTGCGGGCTCATCGACTCGCGCAAAGCGAACGCCACATGGCGTGGGGAGTTGGTCAAGGATCGGGCTACATGTTCGGGTAAGTCCCCTGCGGTGGTGGTGTTGGGGGCGGACCGACGGACCGGCTGAGCTGTTGTCGGGGTGTGTCGTTGCCGGTGTTGGGGTGGGCCATCGCGTAGTGGTCAGTGAGTTACCTACCAAAGT
>Ga0209023_10006662_pt1 | contig 12109 bp, 12 predicted proteins | sample LakOneMetagenome_FD_187468 | JGI IMG/M metagenome (GOLD analysis project Ga0209023, IMG submission 187468) | Freshwater and sediment microbial communities from Lake Erie, Canada (SPAdes) (version 2) | ecosystem: Environmental > Aquatic > Freshwater > Lentic | place: Lake Erie, Canada... | reverse complement strand
ATCTGGCGATCAGCAACGCGCTGTCGACGCTGGAGAGCTCGCTGCACCAGGCGCGCTTGCCGGTCTGCATGTCCAGGAAGTGGTAGTACAGGCCCTTGCAGCCGGTCGCGTCGGGCGCGTCGCTCTGCTCGCTCGAGATCAGGAAACGCAGCGTCGTCAGCGTGATGCGCAGCGCGGCAGCGTGCGTCGTCCAGCCGCGTTCGACGCCGACCGGATAGGCCGTCAGCGCCATGCCGACCGCCGCGATGCTCGCCGGCCAGTCCGGCGCCGTCTTGTCGCACACCAGGCCGTTGGCCGGATTCACCTCGTGCTGGAAGTAGGCGAACGAGTCGCGCTGTACCGCGCGCAACATCTGCTCGCGTTCGAGCGTCGCGCGTCGACGGTTCATAGGTCGGTGCGCAGCTTCCAGATCTCCGGGAACAGCACGACGTCCAGCATCTTGCGCAGGTAGCCGACGCCGGAGGTGCCGCCCGTGCCGCGCTTGAAGCCGATGATGCGTTCGACGGTCGTCACGTGGCGGAAGCGCCAGAGGCGGAACGTGTCCTCGAGGTCGGTGAGTTCCTCGCCGAGCTGGTACAGCTCCCAATGCGCCTGCGGGTCGCGGTACACCACGAGCCAGGCCGCTTCGACGGCGTCGCTCGCCAGGTGCGACTGGGTCCAGTCGCGCTCGACGCTGGTGGCCGGGATTGCCAGACCGCGCCGCGCGAGCAGGCGCAAGGCCTCGTCGTACAGCGACGGCGCGCGCCACGCGGCCTCGACGCGCGCGAGGATCTCCGCCCGGTGGGCATGGGGCTTGAGCATCGCGGCGTTCTTGTTGCCGAGCATGAACTCGATGCAGCGGTACTGCCAGCTCTGAAAGCCGCTGCTGTTGCTCAGGTACGGCCGGATCGCGGAGTACTCCGGCGGCGTCATCGTCGCCAGCACGTCCCAGGCGTGGACGAGCTGCTCCATGATCTTCGAGACGCGCGCGAGCATCTTGAACGCGCTGCCGAGCTCGTCGCGCGCGACGCACTGCACCGCGGCGCCGAGTTCGTGCAGCAGCAGCTTCATCCACAGCTCGCTGGTCTGGTGCTGCACGATGAACAGCATCTCGTTGTGGTCGGGCGAAAGCGGATGCTGGGCGCCGAGCACCTCGTCGAGATGCAGGTAGTCGCCGTAGCTCATGTCCTGCGAGAAATCGAGCTGCGCGCCTTCCTCGGCGACGATCTTTTCGGGCGTGTGGGCCATGGCGTCGATGCTCAGGTGACGGCAGCGCGCTGATTGAAGCGGGCCGCCTTCCATTCGCCGGATTCGAGGACCGCGGTCAGGTGCTCGGCCGCGTCCCAGACGTCCGCATAGGTCGTGTACAGCGGCGTGAAGCCGAACCGCAGCAGGTCCGGCGCGCGGAAGTCACCGATCACGCCGCGCGCGATCAGCGCCTGCATGATCGGATAGCCGCCGCTGGCACGCGTGCCGTCGAGGTGCGCGAAGCTCGCCTGGCTGCCCCGGTGGGCCAGTTCGCGCGGCGTGACCAACGTCAGCCCGTAGCCGGCGCAGCGCGCTTCGACGAGTTCGATGAACAGCGAACTCAGCGCGAGCGACTTGTGGCGCAACGCGCCGATGCCGCCGTGGGCCTCGGCGCGGCGGAAGACGTCGATCCCGCATTCGAGCGCGGCCATCGACAGCAGGTTCGGCGTGCCGCAGACGAAGCGCTGGATGCCGAGCGCGGGCCGATAGCCGGTCGTGAACTCGAACGGCGCCGCGTGGCCGAGCCAGCCCGACAGCGGTTGGCGCAACTGCTCGCGGTCCATCCGCTCGGTGTGACGCGGATGCGCCCAGACGAAGGCCGGCGCGCCCGGGCCGCCGTTCAGGTACTTGTAGCCGCAGCCGACCGCGAAATCGGCGTGGTCGCGCGTCAGGTGCACCGGCACGGCGCCGGCCGAGTGCGCCAGGTCCCAGACCACGAGCGCGCCGGCGGCGTGGGCGGCGCGCGTGACCTCGGCCATGTCGAACATCCGGCCGGTGCGGTAGTTCACGTGCGTCAGCAGCAGCACCGCGAGCTCGTCGTTCAGGTGCGCGGGCAGCTCGTCGGCATCGATCAGCGTCAGCGTCAAGCCGTGCTCGCGCGCCAATGTCTCGGCGATGTACAAGTCGGTCGGGAAGTTGCTGCGCTCGGAGACGATCACGCGCCGCGCGGGCGCATCCAGGCGCTGCAGCGCGATCGCGGTGCTGAGCACCTTGAACAGGTTGACCGAGGTCGCGTCTGCGGCGATCAGTTCGTTCTCGCCGGCGCCGACCAGCGGGGCGATCTTGTTGCCGATGCGCTGGGCCAGGTCGATCCAGCCGGCGGTGTTCCAGCTGCGGATCAGGCCGATGCCCCATTCCTCGGTGACGACCTGCTGCACGCGCGCCGCGGTCGCCTTCGGCAGCGCGCCGAGCGAATTGCCGTCGAGGTAGATCACACCGGGCGGCAACGCGAACTCGTCGCGCAACGGGCGCAAGGGGTCGAGCGCGTCGAGCGCGAGGCAGGCGGATCGGGTCGTGGTCGTCATGTCAGGGCCCTCAGCACGGCGCGCACCGGTGATGCATCCGCATGCGTCAGTTTCAGCGGCAGCGCGATCAACTCGTAGTCGCCGGCGGCGATCTCGTCGAGCACCAGGTTCTCGAGCACGCGCACGTCCAGGCGCAGCAGCGTGTGGTGACTGGGCAGCGTCTTGCTGTCGGCAGGATCGACCGACTGGCTGTCGATCCCGACCAGCTTGACGCCGCGTGTGGCCAGCAGTTCGATCGTCTCCGCCGCGTAGGCGCTGAACACCGGCGACCACGCGGTCGGCGCGCGCCGGCAGGTGCGCACCAGCACGCGCGGCGGCAGCGTCGCATCGAGCGCATGCGCGATGTGTTCCGGGCGCACCAGCGGGCCGCAGTCGATCGCGTGGATCACGCGGCAACGCCCGAGGTACGGCGCGAGCTCGACCTGGCCGATCGTGCGCTCGCCCTCGCCATAGTGCAGCGGCGCGTCCGCGTGCGCGCCGATGTGCGGCGACAGGGTGATCGCCGACAGGTTCACCGGGCAGTCGGGCGCGATCGTCGCCGTCCACTGCTGCGAGTAGGCGGTGTCGCCAGGGAAGAGCGGCGAGTCGGGGGCGATCGGCGGGGAGATGTCCCAGAGCGTGGTGGTCATGGCGCGCTGAAGTTAGCACCGCGGCGCGACCCGTGGTGTCGGTAAAACCGCACAGCCGGATCGAAAAGACGAGCGCGCTCAGCCGATGGGCGAGGCCTCCCGCACCACCGTCACGGTGCAATCGGCTTCGGCGGCGACATGCGCCGACACGCTCCCCAGGTAGCGGCGCAGGCCGCCGCTGCTGCGCGCGCCGATCACGATGTGGTCGACCTGGTTGCGCCGAGCGTATTCGACGATCGCGTTCGCCGGGTCCGGCGCCTCGATGACGTGGAAGGTCACGCGCCCGGTCGCGTCGGCGCCTTGCGTCACCGGGTGCGCCCAGTGCTTGAGCTGCACCAGCAGGTTGACGTGGCGGCTGCCGCCGTCGGCATCGGCCAGTTCGTCCATCCCGATGCGGTTGATCTTCATCACCGTCAGGCAGGCCAGCCGTGCGCCGGGTGCGGTGTCGAGCAGCCGCTGGGTCGTGCGGCGCACGGCGTCCAGCAGCGTCGGCTCGGCACCGAGCACATCCACCGCCGCGAGCAGGATCGGATGGCGCGCGGCCTGCTCTGCCGCGCCGGCCACGTCGCCGCTCTCCGAGCCGATCGCGCGGAACCATCGCTTGAATCGTCCGATGCGGTCGGCACGCGTGACGCGCTCGGCGCGTTCGGTCAGCGCGAGCTGGTCGGTGTGCTGCAGGTCGAAGGCGAGCTGCGCCGCGCTCTGGTAGCGCTGGCGCGGGTCGACCTCGAGACTGTGCAGGATGATCTCCTGCAGCCACGCCGGGCAGTCCGGGCGCAGTGCACGCGGCGGCACCGGCGCGCGCACGAGCCGCTCGCGCAGCCCGCGCACGCTGGTGGGCGAGCCGAACGGCCGGGCGCCGGTCGTCAGGTGATAGAGCATGACGCCCAGGGCGAACAGATCGCTGCGCGGATCGTTGCGCACGAACTGCACCTGCTCGGGCGACATGTACGGCGCTGTGCCCATCGGCAGCTCGAACTCCTCTTCGAGCAGGTCGGGCAACTGGTCGTGGCGCGACAGGCCGAAGTCGATCAGCACCGCCTCGCCGGGGCGGCCGTCGCGTGCCGGGCGGAACATGATGTTGCTCGGCTTCACGTCCAGGTGCACGACATGCTGGCGATGCAGCTCGTGCAGCGCGGTGGCGACCTGGATGCCGATCTCCACGATGTCGTCGATCGGCAGCGGGGCGGCGTCGAGCCGGGCGCGCAGCGAGGGGCCGTCGATGCGCTCCATGACGATGTAGGGCAGACGCGTGAAGTCGCCCTTCGCGACGAAGCGCGGCACGTGCGGGCCGGTCAGCGACGGCATGATCATTTGCTCGACCTCGAAGCCGACGATCGTGGTGGGGTCGTCGCCGCCCATGAAGCGCGGTACCTTCATGATCAGCGGCAGTTCGTCGATGCCGTCGCCGGCCGGCTCGACGCGCGTGACGCGCCACAGCGCGGCCATGCCGCCCTGGTGGGTGCGCTCCTCGAGCCGGAAGCCGTCGATCACCTGACCGACCTCGAGCGATTTCGGAAGGATCGGGCCGTCACTCGCCATGGAGCAACCGCTCGGCCAGACGCTGCGGCAACCCGGCAGCGAGCACCTTGGCCGCTGCCGCGGCGTGGTCGTACGGCACGCGATGAAAGGTGAGGGTGCGGTCGGCGTCGTCGAACAGCGCGTAGCAGGCGGCCGGATTGCCGTCGCGCGGCGCACCGGCCGAGCCCGGGATCGCCAGCCAGCGGCGCTGCTCGGACAGCGGGATCGGCATCCCCGGCGTCGGCGAGAACTCACCCGACTTGCCGGTCGCACTCAGGTGGTACAGCGCCGGGATGTGGGTGTGGCCGCAGAAGGTGTAGCGCTTGCCCGTGGCCTGCAGGCTGTGCACGGCGTCGCTGCGGGCGGTGATGTAGTCCCACGCCGTGGGGGCGTAGGCGTTGGCGTGCACGTAGAGCACGTCATCGTCTTCGTGCTGCAGCGGCAGCGCGTCGAGAAAGGCGAGCTGGGCCGCGTCGAGCTGAGCGCGCGTCCACGCGACGGCCACTCGCGCGTCCGACACCATGCTGGGCAGCGGGGCGCGCGCCACCGCCAGGTCGTGGTTGCCGAGCACTGCGATCGCGCCGCGCGCGACGTGTTCGCGCACGCAATCAACGACCCAGCGCGGGTCGGCGCCGTAGCCGACGAAGTCACCGAGAAACGCGTGGCGCTGCGCCCCTTGCGCCTGCGCATGCGCCAGCACCGCCGAGACCGCCTCGCGATTCGCGTGCAGGTCGGTCAGCAGGGCGAGCCTCATGGCTCGCTAGCCGATGCGGCCGAGCAGCAGGTACTCCATGAGGGCTTTCTGCACATGCATCCGATTCTCCGCCTCGTCCCAGACCACGGATTGAGGTCCGTCAATGACGTCCGCTTCGACCTCCTCGCCGCGATGCGCCGGCAGGCAGTGCATGAAGAGGGCATCGGGCTGCGCCGCGGCCATCATCTCGCGGTCGACGCACCAGTCGGCGAAGGCCTTCATCCGTACCGCGTTCTCGGCCTCGTAGCCCATGCTGGTCCAGACGTCGGTCGTGACGAGGTGGGCGCCGCGGCAGGCGTCCAGCGGATTCGCGTAGACCTGCACGCACTTCGGGTTGCGTACGCCCGCGACCTTCGGATCGATCTCGTAGCCGCTGGGCGTGCTCACGTGCAGCGTGAAGCCGAGGATGTCGGCGGCCTGCAGCCAGGTGTTGGCCATGTTGTTGCCGTCGCCGACCCAGGCGACGACCTTGCCCTGGATGTCGCCGCGGTGCTCGATGTAGGTGAACACATCGGCCAGGATCTGGCACGGGTGGTACTCGTTCGTCAGGCCGTTGATCACCGGCACGCGCGAGTGCGCCGCGAACGCGTCGAGCTTGGTCTGCTCGAAGGTGCGGATCATCACGATGTCGACCATGCGGCTGATCACGCGCGCGCTGTCCTCGATCGGCTCGGCGCGGCCGAGCTGGCTGTCGCCGGTGGTGAGGTTCACGACCGAGCCGCCCATCTGGTACATGCCGGCCTCGAAGCTCACGCGGGTGCGCGTGCTGGCCTTCTCGAAGATCATCGCCAGCGTGCGGTCCACCAGCGGCGTGTACTTCTCGTAGTTCTTGAAGCGCTTCTTGATCGTCGCGGCGCGCTCGAACAGGTACGCGTACTCCTCGGCGCGTAAATCCTTGAACTGGAGGTAGTGCTTGATCAGGCTCATGCCGGGCTTCATGGTGACGCGGGTGCGTTGACGGATTCGGCCAGGAACGCCTTGACGATCGGCGCCAGGATCGCCACGATCTGCGCCGCTTCGTCGGCGGACAGGATCAGCGGCGGCACCAGGCGGATCACCTTGTCGGCGGTGACGCTGAGCATCAGCCCGGCCTCGGCCGCGCGGGTCAGGATCACGCCGCACGGGCGATCGAGTTCGATGCCGAGCATGAGACCCTGGCCGCGGATCTCCGTCACCCCGTGCACGCCGGCGAGTTCGCGTTCGAGGCCCGCCTTCAGCGCCGCGCCGACGGTCGCCGCGTTCGCGAGGATGCCGTCCTCTTCCATGATGCGGATCGTCTCGACGCCGGCGCGCATCGCGAGCGGGTTGCCGCCGAACGTTGTGCCGTGGTTGCCCGGGCCGAACACGTTGGCCGCCTTCGGCCCGCACACCAGCGCGCCGACCGGCACGCCCGAGCCCAGGCCCTTGGCAAGCGGCATCACGTCGGGCTGGATGCCCGCCCATTGGTGCGCGAACCACTTGCCGGTGCGGCCCATGCCGCACTGGACTTCGTCGAGCATGAGCAGCCAGCCGTTCGCATCGCAGACGCGGCGCACCTGCTTCAAGTAGTCGATCGTCGCCGGGCGGATGCCGCCTTCGCCCTGGATCACTTCGAGGAACACCGCGACCACGTTCTTGTTCGTCGCCGCGACGCGCTCGATCGCCGCCACATCATTCAGCGGCACGCGCACGAAGCCCTCGACCAGCGGACCGAACCCGGCCTGCACCTTCGGGTTGCCGGTGGCCGACAGCGTCGCGATCGAGCGGCCGTGGAAGGCCGCTTCGTAGACGATGATCTCCGGCCGATCGATGCCCTTGTCATGGCCGTACTTGCGCGCGATCTTCAGCGCCGCCTCGTTCGCTTCGAGCCCGGTGCTGCAGAAGAATGCGTTGGTCAGCCCCGAGAGTTCGCACAGTTTCGCGGCGAGCTGCTCCTGCAACGGCACGAGGTAGTAGTTGGAGCTGTGGATGATCTTGCCGATCTGGTCCTGCAGCGCCGGCACCAGTTTCGGGTGCGCATGGCCGAGCGTGTTGACCGCGATGCCACCGAGCCCGTCGAGGTACTTCTTGCCCGCGGTGTCCCACAGCCAGCAGCCTCGGCCGTGCGACAGCGCCACCGGCACGCGGCCGTAGGTCTTCATCACGTGCGGTTCCGGGGAGGCCTGGGGCAACAGCTTGTCGGGCGCGTTCATCGTCGTCGTACTCCGGATGAAATGAAAAGAGCGGGGGCGCCATGAGGAGCACCTCCGCTCTCGCTTCATTCTAAATGCGCGGGACGAACTGCCGATGACACGGGATGCCTACGCTCGCCCACGGCACAGAACGTGCTGCACCGCAACATTTTCACGGCACAATGGTGCGTGTCGCCCGGCCGGCCCTCTGGTCCGAAGTGCCTGCCTGGCCGACGCCTCTGGCCCGACCCGACGCGATGACCCAGCCCAAACCGCGCGAATTCTTCATCCAGGGCGTGACCCTGGAGGGTCAGACCTTCCGCCCGAGCGATTGGGCCGAGCGCCTGGCCGGTGCGATGTCGTGCTTTCGCCCCGACGGAGTGCGCGGCGGCATCGGCGCGTTCATCGGCTATTCGCCGCTGTGCGTTCCGCGCACGATCAACGGCGTCAAGTGCGTGATCGTCAGCGAGGCGCTGCGCGGCATCGAGCCGATGGCCTGGGACTTCGTGATGAACTTCGCCCGCGACAACCAACTGCAGACCACCGAGGCCTGCCTGATTCCGGAGCCGACGAAGGGCGCTCCGGGTTGAACCCAGCCCACCAATGACAAAGGGCTCGCTGACGCGAGCCCTTCGATCCGGATTGCCCTGGAGGTGATCAGGCGGCGGTGACCAGCGCCTTGACCTTGGCCGAGAGACGGCTCTTGTGGCGGGCGGCCTTGTTCTTGTGGAAGAGGCCCTTGTCGGCGACCGAATCGATCACCGACTGCGCGCTCTTGAACAGATCGGCAGCCTTGGCCTTGTCGCCCGCGGCAACGGCCTTCTGCACATTCTTGATCACGGTACGGAACTTCGAACGCAGCGCGGTGTTGGCGGCGTTGAGCTTGACGTCTTGGCGCACCCGCTTCAGGCCCGAAGCGATGCGGACGGTCTTTTTCTTGGCTTTGGCAGAGGTGGCCATAGGAGATTGAGCTGTCTAGCTGTGTGGGGCAAAGACTACGAGTATAGCATAATGAGTCGTCCATGAACCTGCTGCGAGCCGTCTCCACCATCTCGCTGCTCACGCTGGTGTCACGGATCTCGGGGCTGGTGCGCGACATCGCCGTCTCCAACGCCTTCGGCGCCAGCGCGTGGATGGACGCGTTCAACGTCGCCTTCCGCATCCCGAACTTTTTGCGCCGCCTGTTCGGCGAAGGCGCGTTTCAGCAGGCGTTCGTGCCGATTCTGGCGCAGTCGCACGAGCGCGACGGCGCCGCGGTCACGGCGGCGCTGATCGACGCCGTCGCGACCGCGCTGTTCTGGGTGTTGGTCGCGACCTGCATCGTCGGCGTCGCGGCGGCACCGGTGATGGTGTACCTGATGGCGTCCGGGCTGAAGGAGTTCGACGCCGCGGTGCTGATGACGCGCATCATGTTTCCGTACATCGGGTTGATCTCGCTGGTGTCGCTCGCCGCGGGCATTCTCAACACGTGGAAGCGCTTCGTGGTGCCGGCGGCCACACCGGTGCTCTTGAACCTGGCGTCGATCGCCGCGGCGCTGTGGGGCGGGCCGCTGTTCCAGCGCTACGGCATCCACCCGATCTATGCGCAGGCGGTGGGCGTGATGGTGGGCGGCGTCGTGCAGCTCGCGATCCAGGTCCCGGTGCTGCGGCGCATCGGCGCGGTCCCGCACATCGGACTGCTGCCGGGCAAGATCCGCGCGGCCTGGAACCATCCGGGGGTCGGCAGGGTGATGAAGCAGATGGCGCCGGCGCTGATCGGTGTCTCGGTCGCGCAGCTGTCGATCCTGATCAACACCCAGATCGCGACGCACCAGGGCGTCGGTGCGGTCTCGTGGCTCGATTGGGCGAGCCGCCTGATGGAACTTCCCACCGGGCTGCTCGGCGTCGCGCTCGGCGTCGTGCTGATTCCGCAGCTCTCCGCCGCGAACGGGCGCAACGATGCGGCCGCCTATTCGGGCCTGCTCGACTGGGGCCTGCGCCTGGTGCTGCTGCTCGCGTTGCCGTGCTCGGCCGCGCTGCTGCTGTTCCCGACCGGGCTGATCTCGGTGCTGTTCCATCACGGCGAGTTCGACGCGGTCGCGGTCCGCAAGACCGCCGCCGCGCTGGTCGGCTACGGCGTCGGCCTGCTCGGCCTGGTCGCCGTGAAGATCCTCGCGCCCGGCTACTACGCGCGCCAGGACACGCGCACGCCGGTGAAGATCGCGGTCGTCGTGCTGGTCCTGACGCAGGTGATGAACGCGATCTTCGTGCCGTTCATCGGCCACGTCGGGCTCGCGCTGTCGATCAGCGTCGGCGCGATGATCAACGCATTCTGGCTGTTCGTCGGCCTCCGGCGCTCCGGGCTGTACACGCCGGCGCCGGGTTGGCGCGGCTTCTCGTTGCGCGTCGGCGGCGCGACCGCGCTGCTCGGCGCGTTGCTGTGGTGGGCCGAGCACCACATCGACTGGATCGGGCTGCACGCTCATCTGGCCGAACGCGTCGGATGGGTCGCGCTCGTCCTCGGTGGTGCGGCGATCCTGTATTTCGGCACACTGCGTCTGACCGGCTTGAATTTCCGGCAGTTCATGCGCCGCGGCTAAACTGAGCGGTATGTCCGGGCCTTTGACATTTGAGACGCCGACGGCGCTCGAATACTTCGCCACGCTGGTGGCCGACGATGCCAGTTTGTCGCTGGTCGAGGCCGGCGTTTCGATCGCCCAGGACGAGTTCCCCCAGCTCGACACGCAAGCGGTGCTGGCCGAGATCGACGCGCTGGCCGACAAGCTCAAGCGCCGCTTCCCGGCCGACGCGGTGCCGGTGCAGCGGCTGCGCTGGCTGAACCGCTTCTTCTTCCACGAGCTCGGTTTTGCCGGCAACGTCAACGACTACTACGACCCGCACAACAGCTACCTGCACCTGGTGCTGGAGACGCGCCGCGGCATTCCGATCACGCTCGCGGTGCTGTACATGGAGCTGGCGACGCAGATCGGGCTGGCGGCGCGCGGCGTGTCGTTCCCCGGTCACTTCCTCGTCAAGTTGCGGATGGCGACCGGGCAGCAGCAGGGCGAGGTGGTGATCGACCCGTTCACCGGCCAGTCGCTGTCGCGCGAGGAGCTCGACGAACTGCTCGCGCCGTACAAGCGCAGCCGCGGGCTGCAGGGCGATTTCGACGTGCCGATGGGTCTGTTCCTGCAGGCCGCGACCCCGCGCGAGATCGTTGCGCGGATGCTGCGCAACCTGAAGGAGATCCATCGCAGCGCCGGCAACTGGGGGCGCTTGTTGCCGGTGATGCAACGCCTCGTGGTGCTGCTGCCGCAGGTGTGGGAGGAGCGCCGCGACCGGGGCCTGCTCTATGCCGAACTCGGCGACGTCGACGCCGCCGCGCGGGATCTGCGCACCTACCTCGACGAAGTGGGTGCCGACGCGCCCGACCGCGCACTGATCGAGTTGCGCCTGGCCGGGCTCACCCACCCATGAGTTTGACGCCGGCGCAACGACAGACGCTTTCCTGGATCGCGATCAGCCTGCTGATCGCACTCGTCGTGTGGCTGCTCGCGCCGGTGCTGACGCCGTTCATCGTCGCTGCGGTGCTGGCCTATGTGCTGCATCCGCTGGTGGAGCGGCTGGCCCGGCGGCGCGTGCCGCGCGTCGTCGCGGTGGCGCTGGTCGAGGTCACGGCGATCGTGATCGTGCTGGCCGTCGTGCTGCTGATCGTGCCAATCCTGTCGAAGCAGCTGCCGTTGCTGCGCGAGCAGATTCCGCTGTTCGCCGATCGCGCCAACGCGACGCTGACGCCGCTGCTCTCGCGCTTCGGCATCGACGTCGCGCTCGACACCGCGAGCATCAAGGCCTTCGTGCTGAAGTACCTGAACGCGAACCTGGAGGACTGGACCGCCACCGCGCTGAGTTCCGCGCGCATCGGAGGCAGCATCCTGCTGGCGATCGTCGGCAACCTGTTCCTCGTGCCGCTGGTGCTGTTCTACCTGTTGATGGACTGGAACAGCCTGCGCGAGCGCCTCGGCTCGCTGATCCCGCCGAGGCTGCGCGAACGCACGCAGGGCTTCATCGACGAATGCGACAGCATGCTCGGCCAATACCTGCGCGGCCAGCTCTCGGTGATGATCGCGCTGGCGATCTACTACAGCGCCGGGCTGGCGCTGTTCCGCTTCGATCTGGCCGTGCCGGTGGGCGTCTTCACCGGCCTGGCGGTGTTCATTCCGTACGTCGGCTTCGGGCTCGGGCTGATCCTGGCGCTGATCTCCGGCGTGTTGCAGTTCACCGGGTGGCACGGCGTGGTCGGCGTCGCGGTCGTCTACGGCATCGGCCAGCTGCTCGAGAGCTTCGTGCTGACGCCGCGCTTGGTCGGCGAGCGCATCGGCATGAGTGCGCTGACGGTGATCTTCGCGCTGCTGGCGTTCGGCCACCTGTTCGGGTTCGTCGGCGTGCTGATCGCGTTGCCGGTCAGCGCGGTGCTCGTCGTCGCGGTGCGGCGCGTGCGCGCGGCGTACGTCGAGAGCGAGTTGTTCAAGGGATGAGCCGCCGCGC
>Ga0209023_10006661_pt1 | contig 12109 bp, 9 predicted proteins | sample LakOneMetagenome_FD_187468 | JGI IMG/M metagenome (GOLD analysis project Ga0209023, IMG submission 187468) | Freshwater and sediment microbial communities from Lake Erie, Canada (SPAdes) (version 2) | ecosystem: Environmental > Aquatic > Freshwater > Lentic | place: Lake Erie, Canada | collected... | reverse complement strand
GACATCGAGCCGTTCCTGACACGCCCGCTGGTGGTGGATCAGAGCACGGTGGATACATCGGCGCGCATCGTCGCGTTGCCAGACGCGCGGGTCTATATGGGCCGCGGCGATTCGGCGTTCGTACGCGGAATTGCCGCGCCGGACGCCGTGGTCGGGAGCGACTGGCAGGCCTTCAAGCCGGCACTGCCGGTGCGCGATCCGGTCACCAATGCCGTGATCGGCTACGAAGCGCAATACCAGGGCAGCGTGCGCGTGGTGCGTGGCCCCGAAGGACCGGACGCCGTGGCTACCGTGCAGGCGACGCAGTCTCCGCAGGAGATGGGCGCCGGCTCGCTGCTGTTGCCGCAGCCCCCGCGTGAACTGGTGCGCTACGTGCCGCACGCGCCGGACGCGGACGTGCAGGCCCGCATCGCGGCCGTGTATGGCGGTGTGCAATATGGCGGCGCCAAGCAGGTGGTGGTGCTGAACGTGGGCGCCAACGCTGGCCTCGAGCCGGGACATGTGCTGGCGCTGTCGCGCACGGGCGGCGTGGTGGCCGACCCGACCGACAGCAATCGCACCATCACGCTGCCCGACGACCGCTACGGCCTGGCCTATGTCTATCGTGTATTCCCGGGCATCGCCTATGCGCTGGTGACCGACGCGACAAACGTGATGAAGGTGGGCGATCTCGCCACGACGCCGCAGTAACCGGCTCGCGCGTACCGTGGTGTACGCGCGGCCGCGCATCCGATGATCGAATCCACCCGCGATCCCGCTGAAGTCGCTGCCTGGCTGCGACTCACCACCACTTCCGGAGTGTCCGCCCAGACGGCGCGGCGCCTGCTGGCCGCCTTCGGCCTGCCGCAGAGCGTGCTGGCGCAGGATGCGAAGCGCCTGCGCGAAGTGGCGGAGCCGGCCGCAGTCCGGGCGCTTTGCGCCGGGCCCGACGCCGACATGGCAGCGCGCATCGATCGCACGATGGCCTGGCTTGGCGAACCGAATCACAGTCTGGTGACACTGGCCGATGATGCCTATCCGTCGCAATTACTCGATCTCGCCGATCCGCCGCTGATGCTTTACGTCAACGGTGACCCCACCCGCCTGCACCGGCAGTCGCTCGGCGTCGTCGGCGCGCGCCATGCCACGCAGCAGGGCGAGCGCAATGCGCGCACGTTCGCGGCGGCGTTTTCAGCGGCCGGCATGACGGTGGTGTCGGGGCTGGCGCTGGGCATCGACGCGGCCGCGCACGCGGAGGCGCTGAACGGTCCGGGCGGCACGCTCGCCGTGGTGGGAACGGGCGCCGATATCGTCTATCCGTCGCGCCATCATGCGCTGGCGCACCAGATCGTCGATGCGGGGGGCGCCATCGTCAGTGAATTTCCGTTGGGGACGCCGGGCCTGCCAGGCCATTTTCCGCGCCGCAACCGCATCATTGCGGCGCTGACGCGCGGCGTGCTTGTGGTGGAGGCGGCCGAGCGGTCCGGGTCGCTGATTACGGCGCGGCTGGCGTCCGAGATCGGTCGTGAGGTATTTGCGATTCCCGGGTCGATCCACGCCGAACTATCACGCGGATGTCACAAGCTCATTCGCCAGGGTGCAAAGCTGGTGGAGACCGTGGCCGACGTGTTCGAGGAGTTTGCCGATCTGGCCGCGCCGTCCCCAGTTGCTCCGTGTCGGGCAGCGCTGCCCAGCGCTCGCCGGCGTGACCGTCGGGACGCCGGCTCGTCGTCGGGCCCGGGGCCAGGTCCGGCGCAGCAAGCCCGGGAAGCGCCACCAAAAAAGGCGGCGCCAGGCGTGTCCGACGCGTTGGCGGCCGCTCTGGCCTATGATCCTGTCACGTTCGACGCATTGTGCGAGCGTGCCGGCGTGACGGCCAGTGTCGCTGCGGCGTCGCTTTTGCAACTGGAGCTCTCAGGCACAGTCGAGCGCCTGCCAGGCAACCGGTTCCGTCGTCTGGCATGATCCGGTGTATCGCCTCCGCCTCATTATTCCGTCGCAATGGCCGTTTACTTTCCCGAACACGATCTCGCCGCGTTGCGTCGCGCCATGGCAGCCCGGCCGCAGGGCAGGCTCGTGGCATGCCTATGCGCGGACTGGTGCGGCACGTGCAAGGAATATATGGATGGGTTTGCGGCTCTGGCTGCGCGTTACCCGGATGACTGTTTTGCCTGGATCGATATCGAAACCCATGCCGATCAGCTTGGCGAGGACATCGACATCGAAAATTTTCCTACTGTATTGATTCAACCGCTTGCGGGCGGGACGCCGCACTTTTACGGAACGGTACTGCCGCATCTGGACGTTCTGGATCGCATGTTGGCGCGGGGAACGGCGATGCCGTTATCCGCATCAGAATTTCCTGAAGTGCTGTCCTGGTTGCTTGAGACCCCCGCCAGCCCCGGCTGAGCACGGTCCGGCGCCGCGATGGCGATTCTCTTGCACGCCCGTCGGAACCGCGCTTATTATTGGCGCCTCAAAGCCCAGGCGTGCTGTTTACACAGTTTGCTGTGAATTTCAAGAGGCGCAGGCTTCTCTTTATGAGGCCGCGCCACAAGGACCCGTTGAATGTCTAAAGCCCTCATCATCGCGGAAAAGCCATCGGTCGCCGCCGATATCGCGCGCGCCCTCGGGGGCTTTACCAAGCACGACGAGTACTTCGAGAGCGACGACTACGTGCTGTCCTCTGCCGTGGGCCATCTGGTGGAAATCGCGGCGCCCGACGAGTATGAAGTCAAGCGCGGCAAGTGGAGCTTCACCAACCTGCCGGTGATCCCGCCGCACTTCGATCTGCGCCCGATCCCCAAGACCGAATCGCGCCTCAAGGTGCTCAACCGGCTGATCCAGCGCAAGGACGTTTCGGCGCTGATCAATGCGTGTGACGCGGGGCGCGAGGGCGAGCTGATCTTCCGCCTGATCGCGCAGCAGGCCAAGGCCAAGCAGCCGGTGCGCCGGCTCTGGCTGCAGTCGATGACGCCGCAGGCCATCCGCGACGGCTTTGCCGCATTGCGCGAAGACGAGGAAATGATGCCGCTGGCCGACGCGGCCCGTTGCCGCTCCGAGGCCGACTGGCTCGTCGGCATCAACGGCACGCGCGCCATGACGGCCTTCAACAGCAAGGGCGGCGGCTTTTTCCTGACCACCGTGGGACGGGTGCAGACGCCGACGCTGTCGATCGTGGTCGAGCGCGAAGAGAAGATCAAACATTTCGTGCCGCGCGACTACTGGGAAGTGCGCGCCGAATTTATCGCGGCTGCCGGTCTGTATGAAGGCCGCTGGTTCGACCCGAAATTCAAGAAGAACGAGTTCGATCCCGAGGCGCGCGATTCGCGCCTGTGGAGCGAGGCCGAAGCCAAGAGCATCGTTGCGGCCTGCCGCGACAAGCCGGGCACTGTCACGGAAGAATCGAAGCCGTCGACGCAGCAGTCGCCGGCGCTGTTCGATCTGACCACGCTGCAGCGCGAAGCCAACTCGCGCTTCGGCTTCTCGGCGAAGAACACGCTTGGCCTGGCCCAGGCGCTGTACGAAAAGCACAAGGTGCTGACCTATCCGCGTACCGACGCGCGCGCGCTGCCGGAAGACTATCTGGACACGGTCAAGCAGACCATGGACATGCTGGCCGACAGCTCGCCGAACTATCTGCCGCACGCCAAGAAAATCCTGGCCAGCGGCTGGGTCAAGCCGAACAAGCGGATCTTCGACAACAGCAAGATCAGCGATCACTTCGCCATCATCCCGACGCTGCAGGCGCCCAAGAACCTGTCGGAACCGGAGCAGAAGCTGTACGACCTGGTCGTGCGCCGCTTCCTGGCCGTGTTTTTCCCGGCAGCCGAATTCCAGATCACCACGCGCATCACCGAGGTGGCGGGGCATCACTTCAAGACCGAAGGCAAGGTGCTCGTCAATCCGGGCTGGCTGGTGATCTACGGGCGCGAGGCCCAGGCCAAGGACGACAAGGACGCCAGCCTGGTGCCGGTGCAGAAGGACGAGAAGGTCAAGACCGACAAGGTGGAAGCGGTTGGCCTGACCACGCGTCCGCCGGCGCGCTACAACGAAGCCACGCTGCTGTCGGCGATGGAAGGCGCAGGCAAGCTGGTCGACGACGATGCGCTGCGCGAAGCCATGGCCGGCAAGGGCCTGGGCACGCCGGCCACGCGTGCGGCCATCATCGAAGGCCTGCTGACCGAGAAATACCTGGTGCGGGAAGGCCGTGAACTGATTCCCACCGCCAAGGCGTTCCAGCTGATGACGCTGCTGCGCGGACTGGGCGTGCAGGAACTGACGCAGGCCGAGTTGACCGGCGAGTGGGAACACAAGCTGTCGCAAATCGAGCGTGGGCGCCTCAAGCGTGACGAATTCATGCGCGAAATCGCGCAGATGACGCAGCAGATCGTCAAACGTGCCAAGGAATACGATAGCGATACGATTCCTGGCGACTACGCGACCCTCGATACGCCGTGCCCGCAATGCGGTGGCCAGGTCAAGGAAAACTACCGGCGCTTTGCCTGTACGGCGTGCGACTTCTCGATCAGCAAGATTCCGGGCGGCCGGCAGTTTGAAATCGAAGAAGTCGAAGAGCTGTTGCTGAAGAAGGAAATCGGTCCGCTGCAGGGATTCCGCAGCAAGATGGGCCGCCCGTTCGCCGCCATTTTGAAGCTGGCCAAGGACGACGAAGGACATTGGAAGATGGAATTCGACTTCGGCCAGAACGACGACGAAGGCGACGGCGAACCGGTGGATTTCAGCGGACAGACGCCTGTGGGCCATTGCCCCAAATGCAATGGCTCGGTCTACGAGCACGGCATGAAGTATGTGTGCGAAAACGCGGTCGGCAGCGAGAAGACCTGCGATTTCACCACTGGGAAGATCATCCTCCAGCAGGAGATTTCCAGCGAACAGATCGGCAAGCTGCTGAGCAACGGCAAGACCGATTTGCTGACCGGCTTCAAATCGTCGCGCACCGGCCGCAATTTCAAGGCGTATCTGGTGAAGCAGCCGGACGGCAAGATCGGGTTTGAGTTCGAGGCGCGCGAACCGAAGGCCGGGGCCGCAGCGAAGACGGCTGCAAAGACCGGCGCGGCGGCCAAGGCTGCGGCAAAGTCCACCGGCAAGTCGGAAGAAACCGAGGCTGCGCCGGTAAAGGCGGCTGCCAAGAAAGCGCCGGCCAAAAAAGCGGCAACGAAGGCCACGGCCAAATCCGCGGCCAAGCCGGCGGGCAAGACCGCGGCCGGCAAGACGGCGACGGCGAAGTCAGCCGCAGGCAAGACCACGGCGGCCAAGAAGACCGGTTCGAGTTCGCGCCAGACGGCCGAGGCGGAAGAGTAAGCGGTGGCACGTCACGGACAGCCGATCTGACAAGCTGATCGGCAGCCGATTGGGCCAGGACGGCGAGGTGAAAACCTCGCCGTTTTGCTATTTGGAATGCTTGCCGATGGTGTCGCTGGCGCGCTGCTGACCTTCTTCGAGCAGGAAGTCGATAAACGCGCGCACTTTGGTGGGCAGAAACTTTCGGCTGGGGTAGACCACGCTGACATCGCGCTTGGGCAATTGATATTGCGGCAGGATATGCGTCAGCCGGCCGGCCTCGATATTGGGCCGCGCCAGATACGACGACAACATTGCAATGCCCATATTGGCCAGCGCCGCCTGGTGCGCCAGTTCCGCGTTGCTGCATAGCAGCCCGGGGCGGATCGGGACGGTGACTTCGCCTTCGGGGCCGGACAGCGTCCATTCGTGCTCGGCGGTCGGCAGCCGCATGGCGATGGCGCGGTGGCTGGTCAGATCGTGCGCGGTGCGCAGCGGCGGATGCTCGCGCAGATAGCCCGGGGATGCACACAGGATGATTTCGGCAGAAATCAGCGGCCGCGCCACCAGGTGCGAGCCGAGCCCCAGATCGGAAAGCATCACCCCCACGTCGCGCCCCTCCTCGACGATATCGATCATGCGGTCCGAAAGCTGGACGTCGAACACCACGTCGGGGTAGCGCTTCTGAAAGCGCTCCAGGGTTTCCGGCAGCAGATGCAGGCCAAACATCACCGGCGTCACCAGCCGCAACGTGCCCGAGAGCGACTGGCTGCGCGCCGTGACGATCGACTCCGCTTCCTCGACGTCTTCAAGGATTTGCGAACACCGCTGCAGGTACGTTTCGCCCGCGTCGGTCAGCGACAGGCTGCGCGTGGTGCGATTGAGCAACCGGGTGCCCAGATGGCTTTCCAGATCGGCCACGTAGCGCGTTACCACGGCGTTCGACATTTCCAGTTGTTGCGCCGCACGTGCAAAGCTGCCTAGCTCGACAACCTTGGCAAAAACGCGCATCGATTGCAGCCGATCCATGACACAGTCTCCCGCTTTCGCCCTGAACTTTTACCCAACGCGAGTAGTTTATTGTTGAAATCACAACCAATCATTGTGGATGGCAATATTTATTCATATCAGGGGAATGCCTAATATCGCCTCAATCGATGCCGCGACGCAGCAAATTCTTTAATTGGTCGGCATCCTTGAAAGTGAAGGAATCGCCATGAAGACCCAAGTTGCCCTGATCGCTGCCCTGACCCTCGCCCTGTCGGCCGCTCCCGCCTTTGCCAAGGCGACCAAGTTCGATCCGTACACCGACGGCGCCAAGGCCAGCACGTTCGACCCGTACACCGATGGTGCGAAGCTCGGCAAGTTCGACACGTTCACCGACGGCGCCAAGGCCGGCAAGTTCGACAGCTTTACCGATGGCGCCCGCGCGTTCGACGTGTACACGGACGGCGCCAAAAACTGATTTTTCCGCATCTCGTAAAAAAACCCGTACCAATCCGGTACGGGTTTTTTATTGTCTGGCCACCTGCTTGCGGCTTCGGCGAGCGGGCGGCAATGCAAAACGGGCCTGTGAAGGCCCGTTTTGCTATCGATCGACGACTCAGTCGTGATGACGATGACGATGGTGCTTGCCGCGCTTGTCATAGCGACGGTCGTCGTCGTACGAATTGCTGCGCGACACGTTGCCGCCAAGCGCCGCGCCTGCCGCGCCGCCCAGGCCCGCACCGACCAGACCGCCGGTTCGGCCGCCCATGGCGTTGCCCGCCGCAGTGCCCGCGCCGCCACCCAAGGCGCCGCCAATGATGGCGCCGGTGCGTTCGCGACGGTTCGACGTCAGCGCGCCACCCGCGCCGCCGCCCACCGCGCCGCCGAGCACGGCGCCGGTGCTGCCGCACAGCGCGCCGCCCACGGCAGCGCCAGCCACGCCGCCCAGACCGCCGCCGAGCGCATTGTTCAGATCACCCCCAGCGAACGCCGGCAGCGCAGCCGCCGAGAGGGCAAGAGCCAGAGTCAGGTTGCGAAGGCGAGACATCGTATTTTCCTTATTCGGTGTGGATCTGGAGCGGAGTGTAGAGAAGGAGCCCTCCCCTTGCTGTAACTAGTTGTGAGGCCCTGTAACCCCCCGCAGAAACGGTATCGGTCTGTTAAAAAATGCGGCAAATCGGCAACAAATGAGTCGCAAAAGCCACTGCGCGAAAAAAAAAGCGGCCCCGAAGGGCCGCCCTGTGGCGCCGGAGCGCGTCCGGTCAGGTCAGCAGCATTTGCCCTGGCCGCCCCCGTAGCGCGCTTGCTGGCGTTCGCGGAAGAACTCCTCGTACGTCATCGGCGTGCGGTCCGGATGGGTGCTTTCCATATGGGCCACGTAGGTCTGGTAGTCCGGCAGGCCCACCATCAGCCGCAGCGACTGGCCCAGGTAACGTCCCATAGTTCCGATCTGTTCCAGCATGATGGCCTCCGCCAGTGGTTCAATGCGACGCGGCCGAGGCCTGCGCTGGCATGGGTTCGAACGGCGTTTCGCTGTCCGTGCGCCTTGCCTGGTTGCGAGCGGCCATGGCCGTCTTGAAACCGTAGAACACAATCGACAGCACTACAAACATGAACAGCGCACACAGGCCCGCGTCCAGATAGTCGTTGAAGACGATGCGGTGCATCTGTTCCATCGACTTGGCCGGGGCCAGCACCTTGCCTTCGGCAATCGCCGCGCTGAATTTCGACGCGTGGGTCAGGAAGCTGACCTTAGGATCGGCGTCGAACAGCTTCTGCCAGCCGGCGGTCAGCGTGCAGATCAGCAGCCAGCAGGTGGGCAGCAGCGTCACCCATGCGTACTGCCCGCGCTTCATCTTCACCAGCACGCAGGTGCCCAGCACCAGTGCCACGGCGGCCAGCATCTGGTTAGAGATGCCGAACAGCGGCCATAGCGTGTTGATGCCGCCCAGCGGATCCACCACGCCCTGGTACAGGAAGTAGCCCCAGGCGGCCACGGTCAGCGCGGTGGCGATCAGGTTGGCCGGCAGTGACTCGGTACGCTTGAGCGACGGCACGAAACTGCCCAGCAGATCCTGCAGCATGAAGCGGCCGGCGCGCGTGCCGGCGTCGACGGCCGTCAGGATGAACAGCGCTTCGAACAGGATCGCAAAGTGATACCAGAACGCCATCATGGCCTGGCCGCCCACCACCTGGTGCAGGATGTGCGCGATCCCGACGGCCAGCGTCGGAGCGCCGCCGGCACGCGAGATGATGGTGTTTTCGCCCACGTCCTTGGCGGTCTGGATCAGCACGTCGGGCGTGATCACAAAGCCCCAGCTGGACACGGCCTGCGCCACCGTTTCCGGCGTGGTGCCGATCACCGCGGCCGGGCTGTTCATCGCGAAGTACACGCCGGGTTCGATCACCGATGCGGCGACCAGCGCCATGATCGCGACGAACGACTCGGCCAGCATCGCGCCGTAGCCAATAAAGCGTGCGTGCGATTCGTTTTCCAGCAGCTTGGGCGTGGTGCCCGACGAAATCAGCGCGTGGAAACCCGACACGGCGCCGCAGGCGATGGTGATGAACAGGAACGGGAACAGGTTGCCCGACCACACCGGGCCACCGCCCTGTGCAAACTGCGTGAACGCCGGCATCTTCAGCTCCGGCGCCACGATCAGGATGCCGATGGCCAGCGCGATGATGGTGCCGATTTTCAGGAACGTCGACAGGTAGTCGCGCGGCGCCAGCAGCAGCCACACCGGCAGCACGGCGGCGATGAACCCATAGATGATCAGCATCCAAGTCAGCGCCTTGCCGTCATACGTGAACAGCGGCGCCAGCGTGGCGCTTTCGTGCACGTGCTGGCCGCCGACGATGGCCAGCATCAGCAGCACGAAGCCGATCACCGACACCTCGCCGATGCGCCCCGGACGGATATAACGCGTGTAGATGCCCATGAAGATCGCGATGGGAATCGTCACTGCCACGGTGAACGTGCCCCAGGGCGAGCCGGCCAGCGCCTTCACCACGATCAGCGCCAGCACCGCCAGGATGATGATCATGATCATGAAGCAGCCGAACAGCGCGATCAGGCCGGGCACGGTGCCCATTTCCGACTTGACCAGATCGCCCAGCGAGCGGCCGTCGCGGCGCGTCGAGATAAACAGGATCATGAAGTCCTGCACCGCGCCGGCAAACACCACGCCCGCAAGAATCCACAGCATGCCCGGCATGTAGCCCATCTGCGCGGCAAGCACCGGCCCAACCAGCGGCCCGGCGCCGGCGATGGCGGCAAAGTGGTGGCCGAACAGCACCGCCTTGTTGGTCGGTACGTAGTCCAGGCCGTCGTTATGGCGCCAGGCTGGCGTCATGCGCTTGGGGTCGAGTTGCATCACCTTGTCGGCGATGAAACGGCTGTAGTAGCGGTAGGCGATCAGGTAGATGCAGAGCGCGGCAACCACGATCCACAGCGCGCTGACGGCTTCACCGCGCGACAGCGCGACGGTGGCGAAGGCAAACGCGCCGAGTACGGCGACGGCCAGCCACAACAGGTGTTGTCCGATGCGATTCATGTTGAAGGGTCTCCTCAGACCGGCTGAAAGAGCCTGCGGCGACGGATTGCGGGCAGCGGGGGCGTGCCGGATGGCGGCGCCGACAATCGTGCGGAAGGTGTCTCCTGAGTGTCTGCGACGCCCGGTCTGTTCTCGTCTGAGCCGGATCTTGTCGTGCAGGCAGGCAGTGCACCCGATGCGGGCAATCGCCAGGGTCGGGGCACCTACTGCATAGGATTGCACCGCGGGCGGGCCCGGGTGCAATCCGGCGTGTAGTATTGACACCCGCCCATGTCGGCACAAGCGCGAAACTACGCAGCCATATTGCGTAGTAGTACGTAGATCGACGAAGTCAAGCGGCCTTCCCGGCATCGGTGTTTACCCCCGGCTCAGATGAAACTCCGCCAAAAGATACTTTTGCTCGCCGTGGCGCCGCTTGCCGTCGCCATGCTGGGCATCGCGCTGGCCGTCCGCTACCAGGCCACGGCGCTGGCTCGCCACGAGCGCGCGCTGGTCGAGGCGGCCTACCTGCAAAGCAAGGAAACCGAGCTGCGCCACTACGTGGAGCTGGCGCAAAGCGCGATCGCGCCGCTGGTGCAGTCGGGCCGCACCGACGCGGCCACGCGCCAGGCTGCCATGGAGGCGCTGGCGCGGCTCGACTACGGCCCGGACGGCTATTTCTTCCTGTATGACCTGCAGGGCCGCAATCTCATGCATCCGCGCCAGCCGGAACTGGTGGGGCAGGATCTGTGGCTGCTGCGCGACCCGCAAGGGGCGTTGACGATCCAGAGGCTGGTGAGCGCCGCAAAGTCCGGCGGCGGATCGGTGCGCTACCTGTGGCGCAAGCCGTCGTCGCAGCAGGTGGCACCCAAGCTTGGCTACGTGGTGGCCGTGCCGGCGTGGAACTGGATGCTCGGCACAGGCATTTACCTCGACGATGTGGAGCAGACCTTGCGCCAGCTCGATGCGCGCGCGGAAACCGACATCCGCGAGACCATGGCGTGGATTGGCGTGATTGCGGCCATCAGCATCCTGCTGGTGGCGGCCAGCGGCTTGGCGCTCAATATCAGCGAACACCGCGAGGCCGACGCCAAGCTGCGGCAACTGGCGCAGCGCGTGGTGCAGTCGCAGGAAGAAGAGCGTGCGCGCCTGTCGCGCGAACTGCATGACGGCATCAGCCAACTGCTGGTGTCCGTCAAGCTGGTGCTGGAGGCCGCCACCAACCGCATCCGGCTGGCTCCGGCCGAGGGCGCGTCCGTGGCGCCGATCCTCGGCATGGCGCTCAATCGGCTCGATTCCGTCTTCAACGAAGTGCGGCGCGTGGCGCGCAACCTGCGCCCGGCGTTGCTCGACGATCTTGGCCTGTTCGCCGCGCTTCAGCATCTGGCGCGCGAGATGCAGGCCGGCAGCACGCTGGGCATTGACGTCAGGCAGCGCGGCCAGCCGCGCGAACTGTCCGACGATCAGGCCACGGCGCTGTTCCGCATCGCCCAGGAGGCGCTGACCAATGTCGAGCGCCACGCGCACGCCACGCACGTCGATGTCGAACTCGAATACCTGCCGTCTGGCACGCGGCTGGTGGTGCGCGACAACGGCACGGGGTTCGACGTCGCGCGCATGCAGCGCGATCCGCAGCGCGGCATCGGCCTGCGCAACCTGCGCGAGCGCATGGCGGCGTTGGGCGGCCAGTTCGACATCGTTTCCCTGCCGTCCGGCACGCGGCTCACCGCGGCCTTGCCACTAAAAACTCCCTCCTCGGAACCTTCGCAGTCATGAATTCGTTGCAAGACGACGATCCCGCAACCCATTCGCCCGCCAGCCCTGCGCGCGTGCTGTTGATCGACGACCACGCGCTGGTGCGCGACGGCATGCGCATGCATCTGTCGCTGCAGCCCGATCTCGAAGTGGTGGGCGAAGCCGACGACGGCGAGGCCGCGTTGGCGTGGTTGGCGCAAGCCCGGCCCGGGTGTCTGCCTGACCTGGTCATCACCGATATCGGCATGCGCGGCATGGGCGGGATTGCGCTGGCGGGCGCGCTGCACGACCAGTATCCGCAACTGGCCGTGCTGATCGTGTCGATGCACGACAACCTTGAATACGTGCGCCAGGCGATCCGCGCGGGCGCGCGCGGCTACGTGCTCAAGGACGCGCCCGCCGACGAATTGATGGCCGCCATCCAGGCCGTACTGGCGGGCCGCATGTTCTATAGCGCGCGCATCGCACGCGGCATGGCCGAACAGACGATCAGTCCGCTCGATGCGCTGACCCCGCGCGAACGCGACATCCTGCACGGCATCGGCAAG
>Ga0209023_10006660_pt1 | contig 12109 bp, 5 predicted proteins | sample LakOneMetagenome_FD_187468 | JGI IMG/M metagenome (GOLD analysis project Ga0209023, IMG submission 187468) | Freshwater and sediment microbial communities from Lake Erie, Canada (SPAdes) (version 2) | ecosystem: Environmental > Aquatic > Freshwater > Lentic | place: Lake Erie, Canada | collected... | reverse complement strand
CATGACGGCGCCCGACGACGGCGCCGAGGACGCCGAGGGCCGGGCCTCCCTGTGGCCCCACGTCGAGGAGCAGGTGGCCGACCTGATCGGTCGCCACCGCTCGACCATCGTCTTCGCCAACTCCCGCCGCCTCGCCGAGCGGCTCACCGCGAGGCTCAACGAGATCGCCGCCGGCCGTGCGGAGGCCGGCGCACCCCCGGCCCAGGTGATGGCCCAGTCGGGGCAGACCCACGGCGCGCCCCCGGTGATCGCCAAGGCCCACCACGGCTCGGTGTCCAAGGAGCAGCGTGCGCTCATCGAGGACGACCTCAAGCGGGGGCGGCTGCCCTGCGTCGTGGCGACCAGCAGCCTCGAGCTCGGCATCGACATGGGCGCGGTCGACCTCGTGGTCCAGATCGAGTCCCCTCCCAGCGTCGCCAGCGCCCTCCAGCGGGTGGGCCGGGCGGGGCACCAGGTGGGCGAGACCTCCCGCGGCGTCCTGTTCCCCAAGCACCGCGGCGACCTGGCTCCCACGGCGGTCGCCGTCGAGCGGATGCGCAGCGGGGCGATCGAGTCGCTCCGCGTCCCCGCCAACCCCCTCGACGTCCTGGCCCAGCAGGTCGTCGCGGCCACTGCGCTGGAACCCTGGTCCACCGACGAGCTGTTCGCGCTGCTCCGGCGCAGCGCCCCGTTCACCGCGCTGCCCCGCAGCGCCTACGACGCCACGCTCGACCTGCTCGCCGGCCGCTACCCCTCCGACGAGTTCGCCGAGCTGCGACCGCGCATCGTCTGGGACCGCGTGAGCGGCACCCTCACCGGTCGGCCCGGCGCCCAGCGACTGGCGGTCACCAGCGGTGGCACCATCCCCGACCGGGGGTTGTTCGGCGTCTTCCTCGTCGGGTCCACGGGTCCCGGGGCCCGGGTCGGCGAGCTCGACGAGGAGATGGTCTATGAGTCCCGGGTGGGCGACGTGTTCGCCCTCGGGGCGACCAGCTGGCGGATCGAGGACATCACCCACGACCGCGTGCTCGTCACGCCGGCTCCCGGCGTCCCTGGCCGGCTGCCGTTCTGGAAGGGCGACTCGCTCGGACGACCCGCCGAGCTGGGCGCCGCGGTGGGCGCGCTCAACCAGGAGCTGGGGTCACTGCCGCGTGAGGCCGCCCTGGCGCGTGCCGCCGAGGCCGGGCTCGACGACTGGGCCGCGGGCAACCTGGTCGCCTATGTCAGCGAGCAGCGCGAGGCCACCCGCATCCTTCCCAGCGACCGCACCCTGGTCGTCGAGCGGTTCCGCGACGAGCTCGGCGACTGGCGACTGGTGGTCCACTCCCCCTACGGCACGCCGCTGCACGCACCGTGGGCGCTCGCGATCAACGCGCGGCTGCGTGAGCGCCACGCCGTCGACGGTCAGGCGATCGCCAGCGACGACGGCATCGTCATCCGCATCCCCGACACCGACGCCGAGCCTCCCGGCGGCGAGCTGGTCGTGTTCGACGCCGACGAGATCGCCGACATCGTCACCACCGAGGTGGGCGGCTCGGCGCTGTTCGCCTCCCGGTTCCGGGAGTGTGCGGCCCGGGCGCTGTTGCTCCCTCGGCGCGACCCCGGCCGACGCTCCCCCTTGTGGCAGCAGCGGCAGCGCTCCGCCCAGCTCCTCGAGGTCGCTGCGCAGTACCCGTCCTTCCCCATCGTGCTCGAGGCGGTCCGCGAGTGCCTCCAGGACGTCTATGACCTGCCCGCCCTCACCGACCTGATGCGGCGGATCGAGACCCGCGAGGTCGCGGTGACCGACGTGGCGACGACCCAGCCGTCGCCCTTCGCACGGACCCTGCTGTTCGGCTACGTCGCCCAGTTCATGTATGAGGGCGACTCGCCGATCGCCGAGCGCCGGGCCGCCGCGCTCTCGCTCGACCAGGGCCTGCTCGCCGAGCTCCTGGGCCGGGCCGAGCTGCGCGAGCTGCTCGACCCCGAGGTGCTCGCCCAGCTCGAGGCCGAGCTCCAGCGGCTGGCTCCGGACCGGCGCATCGGCACCACCGAGCAGCTGGCCGACCTGCTCCGGATCCTCGGGCCGCTCACCACCGAGGAGGTCATCGCCCGCAGCGGGGCCGACCTGCCGGTGAAGTCGTGGCTCGACGACCTCGTGCACCAGCGCCGCGTCGTTCCGGTCCGGATCGCCGCGACCGACCACTGGGCCGTCGTCGAGGACGTCGCCCGCCTGCGTGACGGGCTGGGCGTCCCAGTGCCGCCCGGCACCCCCGACGTCTTCGCGGACCCCGTCGAGGATCCGCTCGGTGACCTCGTCGGGCGCTACGCCCGCACGCACGGCCCCTTCGCCGCCGACGAGGTCGCGGACAGGCTGGGCCTCGGCGTGGCCGTCGTACGCCAGACGCTCGAGCGACTCACCGCGCGAGGCCGTCTGCTCGAGGGCGAGTTCCGGCCGGCCGGAGCCGGCCAGGAGTGGTGTGACGCCGAGGTCCTCCGCCGGCTGCGGCGCCGGTCTCTCGCGCGGCTGCGCCACGAGGTCGAGCCGGTCGAGCCCGAGACGCTCGGCCGCTTCCTCGCCGCCTGGCAGCACCTGGCCGCCGCCTCGTCCGGGCGCAGCACGCTGCGGGGGGTCGACGGGGTCTATGCCGCCGTCGAGCAGCTGGCCGGGGCCCCGGTCCCCGCGTCGGCCCTCGAGCCGCTGATCCTCGCCGCCCGGGTCGCCGACTACCAGCCCGCACATCTCGACGAGCTCACCACCGCCGGCGACGTGCTGTGGGCCGGCCATGGTCCGCTTCCCGGAAACGACGGCTGGGTCTCCCTCCACCTGGCCGACCAGGCGTCGCTGACCCTGCCCGACCACGAGCCGTTCGAGCACTCCGAGCTGCACCAGGCCGTCCTCGACGCGCTCGGCCCGGGCGGCGCCTGGTTCTTCCGGCAGCTCTCCGACGCCGTCGGCGCCACCGACGACCGGGCACTGAACCAGGTGCTCTGGGACCTGGTCTGGGCCGGCCGGATCGGCAACGACAGCCTGGCCCCCCTCCGGGCGCTCATCGGTGGGGGCAGGACGACCCATCGGACGCGTCGGCCGGCGCCGCGCACGCGTCCGGTCGTCGGTGGCCGGGCCCGCCTGCCCTCACGCCAGGGGCCGCCCGAGACGGCCGGACGCTGGACCCTCCTGCCCGACCTCGATCTCGACCCCACCCGACGCACCCATGCGACGGCGGAGCGGCTCCTCGAGCGGCACGGCGTGGTCACCCGAGGGGCGGCTGTCGCCGAACGCGTGCCGGGCGGGTTCGCCGCGGTCTACCGCGTGCTGACCGCCTTCGAGGACGCCGGCCGGTGCCGCCGGGGCTACTTCGTCGCCGGGCTCGGGGCCGCCCAGTTCGGCACCGCCGGCGCCGTCGACCGGCTGCGCACCTTCGTCGACCCCGGTGGCCGCGACCCGCTCGCCCTCACCCTGGCAGCGACCGACCCCGCCAACCCTTTCGGCGCGGCCCTGCCCTGGCCGGACCGCCCGGGAGGCGACGACGCCTCCGGGCATCGCCCCGGCCGCAAGGCGGGGGCGCTCGTGGTGCTCGTCGACGGCGACCTGACCCTCTATGTCGAGCGCGGTGGCCGGACGCTGCTCACCTGGTCCGACGAGGGCGAGAGGCTGTCGCCCGCCGCCCTCTCGCTGGCCGCCGCCGCCCGCGCCGGCCTCCTGGGGCGCCTCACCCTCGAGCGGGCCGATGGTGAGCAGCTCCTCGGCGCGGGGGCGACCCCGCTCCGCGCCGCGCTCGAGTCGGCGGGGTTCGTCGTGACACCGAGGGGGTTGCGCTTCCGTGCCTGAGGGAGACACCGTCTGGCGCACCGCCCGTGCTCTCGACCGGGCGCTGGCCGGCCACGCCCTGACCCTGACCGACTTCCGGGTCCCGTCGCTGGCCACCGCCGACCTCGCCGGCGGCGTCGTACGCCAGACCGTCTCGCGCGGCAAGCACCTGCTCACCCACATCGACCACGACCACCTCGCCTGGACGCTGCACACCCATCTCAAGATGGAGGGCGCCTGGCAGACCTACCAGCCCGGGCAGCGCTGGCGCCGGCCCGAGCACCAGGCCCGCGTCGTCCTGGAGACCCCCGACCGGCAGGCCGTCGGCTTCTCCCTCGGCATCGTCGAGCTGCTGCCCCGCTCGGAGGAGCAGCGGGTCGTGGGCCACCTCGGCCCCGACCTGCTCGGCCCCGACTGGGACGAGCACGAGGCCGTCCGGCGACTCCTGCGGGTCCCCGATCGCGCCATCCACGAGGCGCTGCTGGACCAGACCAACCTGGCCGGCATCGGCAACATGTACGCCGCCGAGCTCTGCTTCACCAGCGGCGTCCACCCCGCGACCAGCGTCGCCGCCGTGCCCGACCTGCCGCGGCTGGTCCGGCGCGCCCACGTCATGCTCGACCACAACAAGGACCGCGACGTCCAGGCCACCACCGGCGACCTGCGTCAGGGCCAGCGTCACTGGGTCTATCGCCGGGACCACCAGCCATGTCGACGCTGCGGAACCACCGTCGAGGTCGCCCTGCAGGGCGAGCCGGCCACGGAGCGGGCCGTCTACTGGTGCCCGCGCTGTCAGCCGCAGCGCTGAGGTCCGGGCCGAACCCGCCGGTCAGGCGGCGGAGGCCACCACGTCGTCGCCGGCCTGCGCCCGCGAACCGACCTGGAGGGGAGTCGCCTCGACCTGGAGCGTCTCGAGCCCGAGGATCGCCTCCTGCTCGGCCACCGCATAGGAGACCTCGCGCAGCACGTGGGACAGCGGGATCTCGAGCGCACCGCACAGCGACGACAGCAGCTCGGAGGAGGCTTCCTTCTGTCCACGCTCGATCTCGGAGATGTAGCCGAGACTCACCCGAGCGGCCGCCGAGACCTCACGCAGGGTCAGGCCCTGGTGCATCCGACGGCTCCGGAGCACGTCACCGAGCAAGCGGCGAAACAGCACCATCGGCTCATCCTCTCGGCTCGTGACGCGGGTGGTTAATGACCAACGCTACCCGAGACCACCATGTTCCCGGAGCAAGACACCGAGGAGCGACTCCACCGCCGTGTCGCACGTGGCCGACTGGATGGCCGCCCGGTCGCCGTCCAACAGGAGTGGGAAGGCGAGCTCCCCCTCCGGAGCGGAGACTCCGACGAACACGGTCCCGGGAGGGTGACCCTCCTGAGGATCGGGCCCGGCCACCCCGGTCGTGCTCAGCGCATAGGTGGTCGCCAGCAGGCGGCGTACGCCGCTCGCCATCGCCAGCGCGCACTCCGCGGAGATCACGCCGTGCTGGGAGACCAGGTCCTCGGAGACGCCCAGGACGCCGGTCTTGACGTCGGTGGCATAGGAGACCACGCCGCCGACATAGCAGCGGGAGGCGCCGGCCACGGACGTCAGCCGCGCCGCCAGCTGACCGCCGGTGAGGGACTCCGCCGTGGCCACCGTCGCTCGGCGCTCGATGAGCAGCTCGAGGAGTCGTGCCACGGCCGTGTCCATCCCCTTGGTCTATCACGTCCCCTGCGGGTCAGCGCACGACCGTGATCGTGGTCTTCTTGGTCACCTTGGTGTTGAGGGCGTCGCCACCGTAGGTCACGGTGATCCGCTCGCGACCCGTCGACCGGAAGGGCTTGAGGGTGATCGTCACCTTGCCCTTGCCGTTGACGTTCGCCTGATAGGTGCGCCCGTCCGCCTGGACGGTCACGGTGCCCGATACCCGCACCCCGGCGGAGGCCAGCGCCACCGCCACCTTGACCTTGGTCTTCTTGACGTGGACCTTGGCCGGCTTGGTGGACAGCGTCATGGTCGGCGTGGCCTTGGCCACCTGCAGCGTCTCGGTGTCCGAGCTCTCGGCCACCGTGGTGCTGCCGGTGAACCGTGCCTCGACCGCGACCGACCCGGCCGCGGCGAACGGACCGAGCTCGGCCGTCGCGGTGCCACCCGAGACCGCCTCGGTCGCGACCACGTCGCCGTCCACCAGGAACTCGACGCTGCCGGCGACTGCGGCCGACGACGTGACCGTCGCCGTTGCGGTCGTCGTCCCCGAGCCCACGACGACCTTGGCCGGGGCCAGACTGAGCGCCGTGGTCGACGCGACCGGCTCGACGGTGATCTGCGTCGACGTGCCGGCGCCGCCGGTGTTGGCGTCGCCGAGGTAGTCGACGTCGACCGTGACCACGCCGGCCTCGGGGAACGGACCGAGCTCGGCCTCCGTGGTCCCGTCGCCCGCGAGTGCACTGGTGGCGATCACGTCACCGTCGACGCTGTACTCGACGTCGCCGGTCGGCGCCGGTCCGTCGCTCTCGACGGTGACCGAGACCGTGGTCGTGCCCGTGAGGACCTCGATGGTCGACGGGTCCGCGGACGCACTGATCGTCGCCTGTCCCTGCACCACCGTGACGTCGAGCGAGGTCGACGACGGGTCGTGGGTCGGGTCACCGAGGTAGCGCACCTGGATGGTCGTCGTCCCGACGTCGGCGAAGGGACCGGCCTCGAACGAGGTGGCACCGGACTCGTCCAGCGCGCTCTCGCCCAGCTTGGTCGCACCGACCCAGTACTCGACGGTTCCGGTCGGGGTGGCGCTGTCGCCGGTGACCGTGGCATCGATGGTGACGGTCCCCGTGTCGACCCCGACGGTGTCCGGCGTGACCGTGGCCTGCGTCGTGGTCGCCTCGGTGGCGTAGGGCGCGTCCAGCCCCACGAGTGCCGGGTTGTGGTCGGAGGCCCGGAACTGGTCGTCGTCATAGAGCAGGGTGGCGTTGTAGTTGTAGCGGCTGTACTCGAACGCCACCGACTCCTCGGCGTTGACCTGCCACACGTCGACCCCGGCCACCATGTCCGACGCGTCGGCGTTGGCGAACACGTGGTCGAGCGAGCCTGCCATCCCGTCGAACTGATAGCTGGTGTCGCCAGGGTCGTCACTCACCAGGTTGGTGAAGCCGCCTGTCTCCAGGACCTGGACCGGGTCCTCCTCGGTGTAGGCGTTGAAGTCTCCGGTGAGGAACACCTTGGTCGTGTCGTTCGCCGTGGCCATGGCGTCGGCGAACGCGAGGAGCGCCTGGGCCTGGGCGACCCGATCGGGGTTGGCCAGGCCCTGGCCCGTGCCGTCGTCGTCCCCGGAGCCCTTGGACTTGAAGTGGTTCACGATGACCACGAAGGCATCGCTCGGGAGGGCACCCGCGCGCTTGAAGCCCTGGGCGAGCGGCTCCCGCGCGTCGGCGAAGGCGGGCTCGCCGGTCAGCACCACGGAGTCACCCACAAGGTCGACCGTGGCGGGGTTGTAGATGAACGCGGTCCGGATGACGTCCTGCTCGGCGAGGTCCGGAAGGTCCGCGGCGGCCGGTGACGGCGCATAGGCCCACCGGGCCGTGCCCGCGTCGGCATTGAGGACGTCGACCAGCGAAGCGAGCGCATCGTCGCGGTCGGCCTCGCCGAGGGCGACGGAGTTCTCGATCTCCTCCAGCGACAGGATGTCGGCGTCCAGGGTGTTGATGGCTCGCACGATCTTGGCCTGTTGCCGCTCCAGGTCCGCCGTCGGGGCGGTGAGGTCCGTCCCGTCCGAGGACTGCGCGGCGCCACGAGGGCCGTTGTTGCTGCAGGTGTTGTCGCTCACCGGGCTGCCGGTGCGGTCGTTGTAGTAGGTGCAGGTGCCGCGCCCCGAGGTCACCCAGTCCTCACCCGTGGTGTTGAAGTAGTTGAGCACGTTGAAGGTGCCCAGCGTCAGGTCCCCACCCACCGGCGCCGGAGCCTCGTTGGCCGTCCGGGTGTCGCCGAAGGTCACGACCGCCGACCCGTCGTCGGTCACGGGCTGGGTGGGCAGGAACTTCCAGGCGCTGTTGCGGTAGGTCAGGATGACCGGCTGGTGGAGCGTGGCGCCGGCGCCGATCCGGACCGGGTTGGTCGGGGTCAGCCACGGCATCGGCGTTCCCTGGTTGGCGGCGCTGAGGTAGTTGATGCTGGTCGCGTCGTCGAGCACCACCCCGCGGGCGGCGTTGTCGGCGACCACCGCCGCGATGGCGGCGTTGTCCTGGGCGTCGGCCACGTCGGTGGGCTGCCGCAGCTGCTCCCCGCCCGTGGCGAGCCCGATCTCGCCGTACTGGTTGGTGGCGTAGTTGTCGGTGACCACGAAGTCGTCCACGGGAGCCAGCAGCTCGCCCTCGTGAGCCTCACGGTCCGTCTCGCTCGACGGGTACGCCGCCACGAGCGCCGTGACCGGCGCGTGCGCCTCCTCGAGGATGACGACGCCACCGGTGGTGGGCGTCAGCTCGGTCTCACCGGCGAACTCGGCCACGTCGGCGGTGACCTCCACCAGGTCCCCGATCTCGGGGGCCGCGGCGACCGCGGCACTGCCGAAGACGAAGATGCCGTCCGAGGCCGTGGGCGTGGCGTCGACACCGGCGCCGGTGCCGGCCGTCTGGCAGTAGAAGCCGTTGAGCCCTCCGGTGGCATAGACGGCGGTCACCACGCCTTCGGTGCGCACGGACTCACCCAGGAAGGGGCTCACCTGCGTGTCGGCGCCCTGGATCTCGGCGATGGTCGCGTCGGTGGTGCCCCCACCACCGGTGGTGCCGCTGTTGGTCGGCGTCGGGGCGGCCAGCGTGAAGTCGACGGAGTTGTTGTCGGTGTCGGCCCCTGCGGCGTCCCGGTTGGCCGACAGGTCGCCGGTCGTGGTCGGGCCGGAGGCGGCCTCGAAGGACGTCGAGTTGTTGAGCCCGACCATGTCGACGACCAGGGGGTTGCCGACGGTGTTGCCGTTGGTCGTGATCTCGGTCGTCCCGTGGAGCAGGTAGACCTGACCTCCGGGGCCGGCCATCGAGAACGCAGGGCTCGCGACGGAGTCGGGCGTCGGGAGCGCCGCGCCGTTGGCGCCGACCGCACCCATCTGGATCAGCCAGGAACCGTGCGCCGGCACCTCACCGGCGAGCGCGTAGGGCGCTCCGCCGGAGGCGCCTGCCAGGGCCCGGTAGTGGATCGACAGACCGTTGAGGTCGATGGCGGCGTCGGTGGGGTTGTAGAGCTCGACGAAGTCGGCGTTGACGAGCGCGCCGTTGTTGCCACCGGCGCCGAAGACCTCGCTGATGACGAGGTCGGTGCCGGCCGGGTTGGCGTGGGCCGGTGTGACGGCGACGCCCGCGATCATGAGGGTCGCCCCGGTGAGGGCGGCGAGGAACCTGCGTGTGGTTGACATGGTTCTCCGAGTGACGAGGTCCCGACGAGGTCGTCGGGAGGAAATGGCGGACCGGGGAGGGGCTCCGCGAGCCCCTCCCCGGTCGCGGGGCTACCTCTTGACGACCTTGATCGTGGTCGTCTTCTTGGCTGTCTTGTAGAGGTCGTCACCGAAGTAGCGGATGACGACCGACTGGTTGCCCGTCCGGGCGAACGGCCCGACCGTGGTGGACGCCTTGCCGTCGACCAGGTCGACGACGTAGGTGCGTCCGCCCGTGGTGATGGCCACGGAACCGGTCGGGGTCTCCCCCGCACCGGCGACGGTCACCGTCACCGTGGGCCTGGTCCTCTTGGCCACGACCTTGGTCGGCTTCGTGGTCACCGAGATCGTCGGCGTCGCCTTGTCGACCTGGACCGTCACCGCCGTGGAGGAACCCGCGGTTGTCTCGTCGCCGCTATAGCTGACCACCAGCGAGTGGCTCCCCGGCAACAGCGTGCCGACCGGGATCAGCACGCTGGCGGCTCCCGCGGTGAGGGTGCCGGTGCCGATGACGTCGGTGCCGTCGAGGACGTCGACGGACCCGGTGGCGGTGGCGGGTTCGACCGTGATCTCGACGGTGCCGGCGGCGCCATAGGTGATCGGGTCGGCGGTCGCCGTCACTGCGGAAGCGGTCAGCCCCTTGCCGGCCATCGTCATCGACGGGACCGCCATGACGACCAACGGCGACCGGTTGGGCACCTTGGCCGGGACGATCAGGTCGATCGTGGCGGCGCCATTGGTGACGGGGAACGTGCCGAGGTCGATCTGGCTGGACGCCGTCCGCGCGAAGACCTTGACCGAGGTGTTCTCCGGGCTGCCCTTGGACGTGAGGTTGAGCTTGTCAAGGGTGAAGCTCACCTGGTCACCCGGCGACACCGTGGCCGGCATGCCGCTCTCGTCGATCTGCTGGCGGGCGAAGTCGGGCGCCAGGACCTGCTGGTCCTTCAGGTAGTCGATCCACAGGTCGCGGTCGATCAGACCGGTGTCCTTGGAGGTGCCCTGGGCGAACGCGCGGAAGTTGTCGCCACCCGTCGCCAGGAACGAGAACGTCGAGACGGTGTAGGTCCTGGTGGTAGACAGCGGCTGCCCGTCGATGGTGACCGAGGTGATCCGGTCGCCCTCGGTACGTGACGGGTCGCGGGTCACCGTGACGTTGTCGGACAACCCGAGCATCAGGTAAGGCCGGCTCGGCACATTGCCGTTGATGTCGCGCTGCCACTGCTGCTCCAACACCTTCTTGAGCTGCTCGCCGGTGAGGTCGACCAGCCAGATGTTGTTGAGGAAGGGCAGGACGTTGTTGGCCTCCGCATAGGTGATGACGCCGTCGGTGTTGGCGGGGTTCGTCGCGGTGTCGGCCGCGTAGTAGAACTCGTTGCGCAGCCCGCCCGGGTTGACGATGCCCAGATCCGCCGTACCCATGTCGGCCGGCAGACCGTCGCGCAAGGCGTTGGCGACGAGGCCGCCCATCGCGGACTCCGAGGCCCGGTCGTCGCGCGTGCCACCGGTGTAGGTGCCATTGACGAAGGAGCCGCCCGTGAACGCCGTGGTGATGTCGCTGGTCTGGTCGGCGATCGGGGTGTTGCCGACCGAGGCCGCATAGGCGAGCGCGTCGGTGACCGTCGTGTCGATCGGCCCGAGGACCGACGGGTACTGCGCGACCAGGTCGGCGTTGACGCCGGAGGTCGGCACGGACTGGTTGGCCACCGTGTAGCCGGTGACGGCATCGGCCGTCGTGTTGTAGGTCAGCACGACCTGCCCGATGTTGGAGCCGTAGGACCCGGTCTGCAGGAACGGACGTGTGGCCAGGTCACCCTCCGGGTTGGGCGCGTCCCAGGCATAGGTCTGGTGGGTGTGGCCGTTGAAGACCACGTCGACCACCGGGTCGAGGTTGACCATCTCGGCGAACTCACCGCCCTTGGCCACCTCGGCTTCGAAGGTGGAGCCGACACCCACCTGGGCGCCCTGGTGGAACGTCGCGACGATCACGTCGGCCTCACCGTTGGCGCCGTTGCCGTCGCTCAGCTCGCCGGCGACGCGGTTGACCGCGTCGATGGGGTCACCGAAGTCGAGGGTCGAGATACCGGCCGGGCTGACCAGCGAGGTCGTCTCTGCCGTGACCGCGCCGATGACGCCGACGGTGACGCCGTTGATGTCATAGGTCATGTAGGACGGCAGGACCGGAGTCTCGGTGCCCTTCTCATAGACGTTGGCACCGAGGTAGTCCCACATCGCGTTGGCGCCGTTGTCGATCACCCGGTCGCGCAGGTCGTCCCACCCACGGTCGAACTCGTGGTTGCCGACTGCGGAGGCGTCGAGCCCGATCGCGTTCATCACGTCGATGGTCGGCTGGTCCTCCTGGACCGCCGAGGCGAACTCGGACGCGCCGATCATGTCGCCGGCGCCGATCAGCAGACCACCGTCGGCCACCGTGTTGGCCCGAAGGTCTTCGATCTTCCATGCCCACTTGACGGTGTTGGCGTTGATCCGACCGTGGAAGTCGTTGGACAGGAGCAGGTTGATGGTGACGTCGCCATCGGCGGCGTTGGCCGGCGACGCCGGGATGAGGAGGGCGACGGGAGACAGCACGACGGCGGCAGCAACAGACGTTGCCACCACCCGCCGCCGCAGCGTCCCGAGGCCACGGAATACCGGAGTTGAGCGCACGAGGGACCTCTCACGGGAACGAAGAGCAGATGGTCCGGCCACCTTAACCATGGACGACCGTCGTTCGGCCACCCCCTCCCGAACGAATTCGGGGTGACGCCCCGGTGTCTCAGCGTGCGTCGGGGGTCTTGCCGCCGAGCCGGTCGCGCTGGCGCCACACGTCGCGGAAGAACTCGAAGCCCGACCACAAGGTCATCGCGACGGCCGCGGCCAGGGCCACCTGGGCGATGTAGAACAGCACCGTCCCGGGAGTCCCGAACACGTCGAAGGCACC
>Ga0209023_10006659_pt1 | contig 12109 bp, 13 predicted proteins | sample LakOneMetagenome_FD_187468 | JGI IMG/M metagenome (GOLD analysis project Ga0209023, IMG submission 187468) | Freshwater and sediment microbial communities from Lake Erie, Canada (SPAdes) (version 2) | ecosystem: Environmental > Aquatic > Freshwater > Lentic | place: Lake Erie, Canada... | reverse complement strand
GAAAAAAGCTGACGATAAGTCGTTTGTTTCTATTATTCCTTTTGAAGCATAATCTAAAATCCTTTAGATACTTAAAAACCCGTTCAGCAATGAGCGGGTTTTTTTATTATTCCTTTTTAATAGAAGCGAACGGCTTGGGCTCTTTTGCTATCCTTATTCCTGCTGTTCGTTGCAATAAACTCTGCTAGTTTATTTTCACTGCCATCAGGGCTAGACAGCAATGGCCTTATGCAAAATCAGTAGTTCAAACAAGACGGAATAAAAAAACCATCCGAATAAACGAATGGTTTTTTATTTGAATGTATCGAGAATTTATTCTTCTATTTCTTTCATTTTAAATGACTCCATAAACTTAGTGGTGTAGTTCCCAGCAACATAATCCGGTTCATCCATCAACTGTCTGTGGAAGGGAATCGTTGTTTTAATTCCTTCAATATAAAACTCATCCAAAGCACGTTTCATTTTACTAATGGCTTCTTCTCTGGTTTGTGCCGTTGTAATCAACTTGGCAATCATAGAGTCATAATTTGGCGGAATCGTATAGCCTGCATACACATGCGTGTCTAAACGCACTCCATGTCCTCCTGGCGCATGTAAAACGGTAATTTTACCTGGTGAGGGACGGAAGTCATTATAAGGATCTTCTGCATTGATACGGCATTCTATCGCATGCAAATTTGGAAAGTAATTTTTTCCTGAAATTGGCACACCAGCCGCAACCAATATTTGTTCACGAATCAAATCGTAATCTACCACTTGCTCGGTAATTGGGTGCTCTACTTGGATACGAGTATTCATCTCCATAAAGTAGAAGTTTCTGTGCTTATCTACCAAAAATTCAACTGTTCCTGCGCCTTCGTATTTAATATACTCGGCCGCTTTCACAGCAGCTTCTCCCATTTTATTTCGCAATTCATCTGTCATGAAAGGTGAAGGAGTTTCTTCAGTTAATTTTTGGTGGCGTCTTTGAACAGAACAATCTCTTTCTGATAAGTGACAAGCTTTCCCGTAAGAATCGCCTACCACTTGAATCTCGATATGGCGTGGTTCTTCGATTAATTTTTCTAAATACATACCGTCATTACCAAAAGCAGCCGCTGACTCTTGACGAGCACCTTCCCAAGCTTTTAATAAATCTTCTTGTTTCCAAACAGCACGCATTCCTTTTCCACCACCACCAGCAGTTGCTTTAAGCATTACTGGATAGCCAAATTCACTAGCCAATTGTTCCGCTTGCTCATACGATTCTAAGATTCCTACTGAACCTGGTACACAAGGCACACCCGCTTCAATCATGGTTGATTTTGCCGAAGCTTTATCTCCCATTCTATCAATCATTTCTGGCGAAGCGCCAATAAACTTAATTCCGTGTTCTTGACAAATTTTTGAAAATTTAGCATTTTCAGATAAGAAACCATATCCGGGGTGAATTGCATCTGCATTGGTAATTTCAGCAGCTGCAATAATATTTGACATCTTCAAATATGATAAATTACTTGGAGGCGGTCCAATGCAAACAGCTTCGTCTGCAAATTTAACATGCAAACTTTCTGCGTCCGCGGTAGAATAAACCGCTACAGTCTTGATGCCCATTTCTCTACAGGTTCTAATTACACGAAGTGCAATCTCTCCTCTATTGGCAATTAATATTTTTTTAAACATCTTTTGATTATTTTAAATTATAAATTATAAATTTTAAATGATTTAATTGAATGATGAAGAAAATTCATAATTCAAAATTTAAAATTTAAAATAACTATGACGGATCAACTAAAAATAAAGGTTGATCAAATTCTACTGGCGACATGTCATCCACAAGAATTTTTACAATTTTTCCAGAAATTTCAGCTTCAATTTCGTTGAACAATTTCATTGCTTCTACAACACAAAGAACATCACCTTTACCAATTGAAGAACCTACCTCAACAAAAGAGGGTTTATCTGGAGCTGGTTTTCTATAAAACGTACCAATCATAGGAGATTTAATGGTAACATATTTCGAATTATCATCGGCTACAGGTGCGGCTGGCATTGCTGTTTGAGCTACAGGTGCAGGAGCTGCCTGAGGTAGTGCTTGTTGCATCGGTGCTTGTTGAACATAAGTTATATCTGGCGTATTACCTTCTAAAGTAGTTCTGATGGTGATTTTAATATCTCCTGTTTCTAATTTTACTTCTGCTACACCCGAATTAGATACAAATTTGATTAGATTTTGAATTTCTTTTAAATCCATAATATTATTTGTTTTAGTTATAGTTTTATTGTTTATTATATGCCCATTTTAAGTAGATAGAACCCCAAGTAAATCCGCCGCCAAAAGCAGCAAAAATAAGGTTATCGCCTTTTTTAAATTTATCTTCAAAATCACTCAATAACAACGGTAACGTTGCAGATGTAGTGTTTCCATATTTTTGAATGTTTACCAATACTTTTTCTTCCTCAACTCCCATTCTAGAAGCTGTGGCATCAATAATTCTTTTGTTAGCTTGGTGTGCAATTAACCAATTCACATCCTCTTTGGTTAAATTATTACGTTGCATAATTTTTTCGCTTACATCGGCCATACCTGAAACAGCATATTTGAATACCGTTTTCCCATCTTGAAAAACAAAGTGCTGACTATTTTCAACTGTTTCTTTAGAGGCAGGTAAAATAGACCCGCCGGCGTCAATTTTTAAATATTCTCTACCAATTCCATCTGAACGCAAATATTCATCTTGTAATCCAAGACCTTCATAATTTGGCTCAAATAAAACAGCACCTGCACCATCGCCAAAGATGATACAAGTAGCTCTATCGGTATAATCAATAATTGACGACATTTTATCGGCACCAATCAACAACACTTTTTTATATCTGCCCGATTGTATGTAGGCAGCAGCGGTTGACATTCCGTAAAGAAAACTTGAACAAGCGGCAGACAAATCATATGCAAAAGCATTTACGGCTCCAATTTGTGTTGCTACATATACTCCAGTTGTGGCAACAGGCATGTCTGGCGTTGCAGTTGCCATAATAACCAAATCAATTTCTGCTGGGTCTAAATTGGCTTTTTGAATTAAATCTTGTGCGGCTTTAATTGCTAGATAAGACGTACCTTTTCCTTGTTCCTTCAACAAACGTCTTTCTTTTATTCCAGTTCTTGTAGTAATCCATTCATCATTAGTATCAACCAAGGTTTCTAAAACCTGATTTGAAAGGACAAAATCTGGAACATAACCACCAACAGCGGTGATTGCAGCTGTAATTGTATTCATATTACTGTTTTATAATCTCTTAAAAAATGGAATTTTAAAAGAGGTGGAATTTACAAAAAAATATTTAGTTATAATTAAATTTTACAAAAAACAAAAAACTCTCACAAGAGTGAGAGTTTAAATGTAAACTTAAATATAAATTAGGCAACAGCTACTGATTTATCAATAACTACTTGACCTCTGTAATACATTTTTCCTTCATGCCAATAAGCTCTGTGGTATAAATGTGCTTCTCCAGTAACTGGACAAGTAGCAATTGTAGCTACAGTTGCTTTGTAATGTGTTCTTCTCTTATCTCTTCTTGTTTTCGAGATTTTTCTCTTAGGATGTGCCATTTTACTATATTATTTATCCGTTAATAGTTGCTTTAATTTGTCCCAACGTGGGTCGGTATTTTCTTCTTTTTTATTTTCTTCTTTTTGTTCTTTAATCGTTAGTTTTGATAATGTTTTCAAGGTTTCTGTTTCTAAGGTTCCATCTTTAATACCGGGATGGATTCTCTTTAACGGCACTGAAAGCACTATCATTTCATAAATATACTGAGAAACATCAATTTGATGTTCACCGTGCGGCAATATCAACAATTCTTCATTGTCGTTATTGAAGGCTTCTCCAAACTGAACAACTAATTTAATTTTTCCTTTTATAGGTAAATCAAACATCTCGTTGGTTAAATCACAAGGCACGTGAACCGTTCCTTTATGTTTGAAGGCAAGCTCCAATAGGGTGCTTTTTTTCTCTAAAACTACATTTACTTTAATATCACAATTTTCATATTCGTGATACTCAAAACTATCAAAGAACGCTTTTTTTATTTCAAATTCAAATTGATGTTTGCCTAACTTTAATCCAATAAACGGAATTAAAAATTCATTTGTAACTTTCATCATTTCATCAATTTGTCCAATCCGAAGATTCGGGTTTGGGAGTGCAAAGATATAAATTTATTGTAAATCCAAAAGCGTTATAAACATTTTTTTGTTTATAACTGTTTTTCTTTTGTTTTTAGTGGGTTTTTTGTGAGTTCAGTATACTCATTTCTTGAGTTATAGATGTCAATTGCCAAATAAACAGCTTCTTTGAACGAAGTATAATCGGCTACACCTTTTCCTGCAATTTCATATGCTGTTCCGTGATCTGGTGATGTTCTTATCTTATTTAGACCTGCAGTATAATTTACGCCACTACCAAAAGACAAGGTTTTAAACGGAATTAATCCTTGATCATGATAAGTTGCAATAACTGCATCAAATTTTTCATATTGTCCGCTTCCAAAAAAACCATCTGCAGAATAAGGTCCAAATGCAAAAATCCCTTTATCAAATAATTTCTTCACCGTTGGCTTAATGATTTCGTCGTCTTCTTTACCAATAACGCCATTGTCACCAGCATGAGGATTTAAAGCCAAGACAGCGATTTTTGGTTTGTTAATTCCGAAATCTTGCTTTAACGTCTTATTAATAGTTTCTAACTTTTGAATAATTAGTTTTTCGGTCAAGTGTTTAGCTACTTCATTTACTGGAATATGATCGGTCAACAATCCAACTCTTAAATTGTCTTGAACCATTAACATTAAAGCATTTCCTTCTAATTCTTTATCTAAATAATCGGTATGCCCAGGAAACTTAAAATCATCCGATTGAATATTGTATTTATTAATTGGAGCTGTTACCAAGACATCTACCAAACCTTCTTTTAAAGCGTTTGTTGCTGCAATAAATGATTTGATGGCATATTTCCCAACATTTTCATCGTTTTGACCAAAGTTAATATCAACACCTTCTTTCCAAACATTCAACACGTTGATTTTTCCTTTAACCAATTGATCGATATTATCAATACCATGCAAAGCAACTTCAGAATTCAGGTTTCTTTTTATAAAAGACAAAATCTTAACATTAGCAAATATAATAGGCGTACACAACTCCAACATTCGAGAATCTTCAAATGTTTTAAGGATTACTTCGCTTCCAATACCGTTTAAATCTCCTATTGAAATTCCAACGATGATATTTTCTGCTTTTTTCATGACTACTTCTTCTTATTTATTGCTAATTTTGAAGTGCAAATTTAGTAAAATAAAACGACAAATGTTTACAGGAATTATAGAAACCCTTGGAATCATAAAAGACATCCATAAAGAAGATGAAAACCTGCATATTACAGTAAGTTCTTCTATCACAAACGAATTAAAAATTGATCAAAGCGTAGCGCATAATGGCGTTTGCTTAACTGTAGTTGCTATTGAAAACGACACTTACACCGTTACTGCTATTAAAGAAACTATAGACAAAACAAATGTTGGCGATTGGAAAGCTACAGACATAGTAAATTTAGAACGAGCTATGAAACTCGGCGATCGATTGGACGGGCATATTGTTCAAGGTCACGTAGATCAAATCGGGATTTGCAAATCTGTTCAAGAAACAGAAGGAAGTTGGAAATTTACTTTCGAATACGATTCGTCTTTAAACAACATAACAATAGAAAAAGGGTCTATAACAGTAAACGGTGTAAGTTTAACCGTTGTTGATTCCAAGAGAAATGAATTTAGTGTTGCCATAATTCCTTACACTTATGAACATACTAATTTTAAAAACTTTAAACTAGGAACTAAAATCAATTTAGAATTTGATGTTATAGGAAAATATGTAACAAAATTACATTCCTTGAGATAACTAAATGCAATAAAAACAAAAAGCTTCAAATTAACTTGAAGCTTTTTTTGTTGAATGTATTTTGTAAAATCCTAAAATTACGGAAGCAATGACCAATAAAACCAAACCTTCATTCACCGGTAAACCTGGTGGTGGAGGCGGAATTGGTTCGGGTGGATTTGGCGCAGCAAACATAAAATTGCTACACAACAAACCAACAAAAAGTAATACTATTTTACTTGGGACAATTTTCATAGGGCGTAAAAGTAAAAAAAAATTCTCTTTATCAAAATTTTTTGACTTATAATTTGGAGCATGTAGTAAATAATTGACAATTTGTTTACACAGCACCTTTGTTTTAGTATTAACGTAAAAAAAGCCGTTTTGGTTTACACATAATTAAAAAGACCTCAAAAAAAGAGGTCTTTTTAAATGTGGTCCCACTTGGGCTCGAACCAAGGACCACCTGATTATGAGTCAGGTGCTCTAACCAACTGAGCTATAGGACCGGTTAACACACAGTTTTAGTATTACAAACTATGCTACAAAAACAAGGCAACGCCTTATTTTGAGGTTGCAATATTACTACTATTTTTTTTTTGATGCAACTATTTTTATGCTATTTCTTGACAAAGCTCTATTAATACTCCATTGGTTCCTTTTGGATGCAAAAAAGCGACTAATTTGTTATCGGCTCCTTTTTTGGGAACTTCATTTAATACTATAAAACCTTCTCCTTGTAATCGTTTTATCTCCGATAGAATATCGGCAACATCAAATGCAATGTGATGAATGCCTTCGCCTTTTTTCTCTATAAACTTTGCAATCGGACTATCCGGATTGGTTGCTTCTAAAAGCTCTATTTTATTTGGACCATTCATAAAGAACGATGTCTTCACGCCTTCACTAGCTACTTCTTCTTGTTTGTATGATGGCGCACCAAATAATTTTTCGAAAAGTAAATTGGATGTTTCCAAACTTTTTACTGCGATTCCGATATGTTCTATTTTTTTCATGGTATGAGTTACTATGGTTCAAAGATTATGAAGTTCTGAGGTTTTAAGATTCTAAGTTTTTTTGTAAAATTACTAAATCTCACAGTTTCTCTTAAAAAAATACCGCAAAATTCTTGTGAAAAACTTCAAAACAACAAACTTTGCCTCTTTGCCTCTTTGTAGCTCTAAAAAAATCGTATTTTTGTCGAATGGAAACAAATAGACAGAAAAAAATAGGAGGCGTTCTACAAAATGATTTAGTAGATATCCTTCAAGGTGAAGTGAGAAAAAACGGACTTACAAATTTGATAATTTCGGTTTCTAAGGTTGTTGTTACTACAGATTTAGGTGTTGCAAGAGTTTACTTGAGTGTTTTTCCTCAAAATAGAGCACAAGAAATATTGGAAGCAGTAAAATCAAATGCGCCTTTAATCAAACACGATTTGTCGCAACGTGTAAAATTGCAATTGCGTAAAGTGCCTAATCTTTCATTTTACATTGATGACTCACTAGATTATATCGAAAAAATTGACAACGCACTTGCCGGAAAAGAAAACCCAATTGAAAACAGAGATTTGTTAGAAAAACGCAAAAAATCGTAAGTGAATTTTCCGCTTTACATAGCCAAACGCTACATTTTTAGTAAGAGCAAGAATAATGCAATCAACATCATTACTCGAATTGCATCGGGCGGAATTATTGTTGGCGCCATGGCACTATTTGTAGTGCTTTCTGTTTTTAGCGGATTGCGTGAATTCAGTCTTTCTTTTTCAAATGACTTTGATCCCGATTTAAAAATAAACCCTATTTCGGGAAAATCATTTACTATTTCTCCCGAACAAGAAACGCAAATTAAAAAAATCACTGGCGTTGTTAATTTCAGCAAAATCATTGAAGAACGGGTACTTTTTTCATTTGACGGCAAACAACAAGTTACTTATTTAAAAGGTATTGATCAAAATTTCACTAAAACTAATAAAGCTTCCCAAAAATTATTCAATGGTCAATGGCTCAAACCTGGCACCTATCAGTGTGTGGTTGGTTATGGAATTTCAGAAAAATTATCATTAGGATTATTCGATTTTAATAATCCGTTTGAAGTATATGTCCCAAAGCCCGGAAAAGGCAACATCGAAAATCCTGAAGAAGCCTTCAATAAATCAGATTTAATTCCGGTTGGAATATATGCCATAAGCGAAGAATTAGATTCTAAATATGTATTTACCGATTTAGGTTTGGTTCAAGAACTACTAGAATACCAATCCAATCAAATTTCTGGTATCGAATTGAAAACCAAACCCAATTCGAACGAAGCCGAAATTATAGCACAACTTCAAAAAATCTTTCACAATAAAGTAGCCATTAAAACGCGTGCCGAATTGAATGCTACATTATATAAAATGTTGAATACCGAAAATATTGCCGTTTATTTAATCTTTACTTTGGTTATTATCATTGCGCTTTTTAACTTAATTGGTGCTTTAATAATGATGGTATTAGACAAAAAAGCGAATTTAAAAACACTGTTCAATCTTGGGACTGAAGTGAAAAATTTACGCAAAATATTCCTGCTCCAAGGAACATTATTAACTGTTTTAGGCGGAATTGTTGGATTGGTTTTAGGAATTATTATTGTGGTATTACAACAACAATTTCAATTAGTCATGATTACGCCATCATTGGCTTACCCAGTAGTATTTAGCATTCAAAATGTACTGATTGTTTTTGGAACAATAGTGACATTAGGGTTTTTGGCCAGTTGGATAGCTAGTAGTCGTGTGAGTAAAAAATTGTTGGATTAAACAAACTGATACCCGGCATAAGCCTGAGATATTTCGTTAAAAATAGCCATTAGTCCATGGTGATCGTCGGTCGTTACCAAACGTTGTTTATAGTCTTTAAACCCGTGTACTCCTTTAAAATAATTAGTATAATGTCGGCGCATTTCTACAATTCCAAGGCGTTCTCCTTTCCATTCCATCGACCAAATTAAATGATTTCGAGCCGCTTCTACTCGGTCGTCCATACTCGGTGGTGGTAAGTGTTCTCCGGTAGCAAAATAATGTTTGATTTCATTAAAAATCCATGGATACCCAATAGCCGCACGACCAATCATCATGCCGTCAAGTCCGTATTTATTTTTATATTCCAATGCTTTTTCGGGCGAATCGATGTCGCCGTTACCAAAAATTGGCATTGTTATTCTTGGATTGTTTTTCACGCGTTCAATATGACTCCAATCCGAATGGCCTTTGTACATTTGCGCACGAGTTCGAGCATGAACCGTTAACGCTTGCACACCAATATCTTGCAATCGTTCGGCAACTTCATCAATATTGATTGAGTTTTCATCCCAACCCAAACGGGTTTTTACCGTTACCGGAAGATTGGTACCTTTAATCACTGCTTTAGTCAAACGCACCATTAAATCCACATCTTTCAAAACGCCGGCACCAGCACCTTTACAAACGACTTTTTTTACTGGACAACCAAAATTAATATCCACCAAATCGGGCTGAACGGCATCAACAATGCGTGACGACATCTCCATAGCTTCTTCATCACCACCAAAAATTTGAATCCCAACAGGTCGTTCGTAATCAAATATATCCAGCTTCATTTTGCTTTTTACGGCATCACGAATCAATCCTTCGGAAGAGATAAATTCTGAGTACATCAAATCGGCACCATGCAATTTGCACAATCTACGAAATGGCGGATCGCTTACGTCTTCCATAGGCGCAAGTAATAATGGGAAATCGGGTAAAATGATATTGCCTATTTTGGGCATTGGAGTAATTTTTTTGCAAAGATAAGAATTTTTTAATCCTGTCAGGATTCTAAAACCTGTCAGGTTCAAAATTCAAAACTTTAGCCTATATTTGCGGATTAATTCCTTACCTATAGGAATGTTGCGTTAGGGATTGTAGCGGCATCCTTTTGTGAAGCTTGCGGAACAAAAGATAGAGCGAAAAGCCCGACCCTTGTGGGAACGCCAATAAAATGACAGAAAAAGAGCATGAAAAATATTAGAAATTTTTGCATTATTGCACACATTGATCACGGAAAAAGTACGCTTGCCGACCGACTTCTTGGGGCAACACAAACCGTTACTGCTCGTGAAGAAAAGGCTCAATTGCTAGACAATATGGACTTGGAGCGCGAACGTGGTATTACCATTAAGAGTCACGCCATTCAAATGGAATATAAATACAAAGGCGAAGATTATATTTTAAACTTGATTGATACTCCGGGACACGTAGATTTTAGTTATGAAGTTTCACGTTCGATAGCGGCTTGTGAAGGTGCGCTTTTGATTGTAGATGCCGCTCAAAGCATTCAGGCACAAACGATTTCTAATTTGTATTTGGCTTTAGAAAACGACTTGGAAATCATTCCGGTTTTGAACAAAGTTGATTTACCAAGTGCTAATCCAGATGAAGTTAGCGACGATATTATTGATTTATTAGGGTGTAAATTAGAAGATATTATTCACGCTTCGGGAAAAACTGGCTTTGGTGTAGAAAATATTTTGGCTGCCATTATTGAAAAAATTCCAGCACCAAAAGGAAATGTAGATGAACCTTTACAAGCGTTGATTTTTGATTCACATTATAATCCTTTCAGAGGAATTGAAGTTATTTTTCGTGTAAAAAATGGCGAAATCAGAAAAGGGCAAAAAATTAAATTCATGGCTACAGGCAATGAATATTTTGCCGATGAAGTAGGAACGTTGAAATTGAATCAGGTTCCGAAAAACGTCATTTCTACTGGTGATGTTGGGTATTTGATTTCGGGAATTAAAGAAGCGAAAGAAGTAAAAGTGGGTGACACTTTAACGGATGCCAAAACGCCAACTACCAATATGATTACCGGTTTTGAGAACGTAAAACCTATGGTTTTTGCTGGAATATATCCAGTTGACACCGAAGATTTTGAAGATTTAAGAGCTTCGATGGAAAAACTACAATTGAATGATGCATCATTGGTTTTTGCTGCAGAAAGTTCGGCTGCTTTGGGATTTGGTTTCCGTTGTGGTTTTTTGGGAATGTTGCACTTGGAAATTATTCAAGAGCGTTTGGAACGTGAATTTGACATGACTGTTATTACTACGGTTCCCAACGTTTCGTATTTGGCTTATACCAAAAAAGAACCTGGAACAGCTATTATTGTCAATAATCCTTCCGATTTACCAGAGCCTTCTAAACTGGATCGTGTGGAAGAACCTTATATTAAAGCGACCATCATTACCAAATCGGAGTTTGTGGGTAATGTAATGAGTTTGTGTATTGAAAAACGTGGTGTGATTACCAATCAAACCTATTTGACTACTGAGCGAGTAGAACTGAATTTTGACATGCCTTTGGCGGAAATTGTATTCGATTTTTACGATAGATTGAAAACAGTTTCTAAAGGATATGCATCGTTTGATTATTCCCCAATTGGAATGAAAGAATCGAAATTAGTGAAATTGGATGTGTTGTTAAATGCACAATCGGTGGATGCACTTTCGGCGTTAATTCACGAAAGTAATGCCTACAACATTGGTAAAAAAATGTGTGAAAAACTACGCGAATTGATTCCGAGACAACAATTTGATATTCCGATTCAAGCGGCAATTGGTGCTAAAATCATTGCTCGTGAAACCATTAAAGCCTTGCGTAAAGACGTTACAGCTAAATGTTATGGTGGAGATATTTCGCGTAAAAGAAAACTTCTTGAAAAACAGAAAAAAGGAAAGAAGAGAATGCGTTTGGTAGGAAATGTTGAAATACCGCAAGAAGCGTTTATGGCGGTATTGAAGTTGAATGACTAGATATTATTTTGAATTTTAAATTATAAATTTTGAATGAACCCGATGACGAAAGTTGTTGGGTTTTTTATTACATTGTTGCTAACAACCGCATCACATCTTCTTTTTTGAAAGGTTGTGTTCCTTCGTTCATGGTCGCTGCAGTGCCACAACAAACGCCTATTTGAAGAACTTCTTTTAGTGTTTTGTCTTGTGACAAAGCCCAAACCATACCACCAACCATACTATCACCAGCTCCAACAGTGCTTTTCTTTTCTGCTTTGGGTGCTTTTATTAAATGTGTTTCAGCTTTAGAAACCAAAATGGCGCCATCGGCTCCGAGTGAAACGACTACAATTTCGGCATTCCCTTTTTCAATTAAAGATTGGGCTGCTTTTTCGACTTCAT
>Ga0209023_10006657_pt1 | contig 12111 bp, 5 predicted proteins | sample LakOneMetagenome_FD_187468 | JGI IMG/M metagenome (GOLD analysis project Ga0209023, IMG submission 187468) | Freshwater and sediment microbial communities from Lake Erie, Canada (SPAdes) (version 2) | ecosystem: Environmental > Aquatic > Freshwater > Lentic | place: Lake Erie, Canada | collected... | reverse complement strand
AAAAAGACTACAATTTCGATTCGGCGAGATTTTGTAATCCTTTGTCCATGTCTAAAAACTGAGGTTATTTTGTTGTCTTTCGGCAATATAACAGGTAGCATCGCAAAATGCTAGTTAAGCGGTTTACTGAAGTTTATTAAGTTTCAATTAGGAGCCAAAAAATGAGTATTGGAAGACGTGAGTTTCTAGGACGGGGTATCCTGGCCGGTTCGGCTGCGCTTATAGCACCGAGGGCAATGTTCGGCCAGGCGGCCGAATCTCGTGTCGAGATATTGATCAATGAACCGATCGGTACGGTCAATCCAAATCTGTACAGCCACTTTGTCGAGCATCTCGGCGGCGTTGTGTATGACGGCATCTGGGTCGGCGAAAAATCGAAGATCCCAAACGTCGGCGGTATTCGCAAAGCCCTGATCGACAGCCTCGCAAAGATCAAACCGGGCGTGATCCGCTATCCCGGCGGCTGCTTCGCCGATCAATACGACTGGCGCGACGGCATCGGGCCGCGTGATAAACGACCGTCACGGGTGAATTTCTGGGCCGATACGAAATACAAAACTTCTAAGGAATACGAGGCTCTCGACGCGGGGCCGCAAAAATACGAGCCCAATTGGTTCGGCACAGACGATTTTATAAACCTCTGTCGCCTGACCGGGGCCAAGCCGTATCTCGCGGCGAATCTTCGCAGCTTGCCGGTTCGCTCGTACCTTGAATGGCTCGAATATTGTAATGCTCCGGCCGGGCTGACGACGCTCTCGAGCCAGCGTGCGGCGAACAATAGCAAAGAGCCTTACAACGTACAATATTGGGGCATCGGCAATGAATCGTGGGGTTGCGGCGGCGATTTTCTGCCGGAGGAATATGCTGAGGAATTTCGAAAATTTACCGCGTGGCAGCCGACATACGGAGTCAAATTGCAGCTCATCGGTTCGGGCCCGAACGGCGGCGATCTCGGTTGGACGCGGCGGTTCTTTACAAAATTGACCGAGAAAGGTGCAGGCCAGATCAACAAACTCTACGGCTGGGCGCTCCATTATTATTGCGGCACGACAGGCAAAGGCATCTCGAACGAGTACACCGAAAACGAGTGGTACGATCTGCTGCTGCGTTCGGACCGGATGGAGAGTTTGATCAAAGATCACTGGACCGTGATGGGCGAGACCGACCGCGAACACCGCATCAAACTGATCGTTGACGAATGGGGAGCATGGCATAATCAGGACGCAAATGTCCCGGCCGCGTATCTTTACGATTACGCCGGAACGCTGCGTGATGCTCTGATCTCGGGCATTAATCTCGACACATTTCAGCGTCACGCCGATAAGGTCGCGATGGCTAATCCGGCGCAGTTGATCAACACGATCCATTCGCTGTTTATGGCGCAGGAAGACAAATTTATCGAGACGCCGAACTATCACGTTTTCGAAATGTACATGCCGCACTCAGGTGCGACGGCGGTGCGAGCCGATTTCATTTCGCCGCAGGTGTCGTTCACACGACTGGACGCCGCGAAAAAAGAGGTACCGACGAAAATGTGGGGTTTGAACGGTTCGGCTTCGATCAAGGACAAAACGGTAACGCTGACGGCGGTAAATCCGGATGTCAAAGCAACGCGCGAGACCGAGATCAACATCGGCGGAGCCAAGATCGTCTCAGCCGAAGCTCGCGTATTGTCTGCAACCGACATCCACGCCCGTAACAGTTTTGACAACCCGAACGGCCTCGTGCCTCGTAACGAAAGCGTGACGGTCGGAGCCGGCGGCAAACTTGTTTACAAATTTGCCCCCGCATCGGTAACACGGTTGACTCTGACGATAGCTTAAGAGACTGCCCACGAAACACACGAAAGATACGAAAAAAGGAATCTTTTCTTGCTCTTATTTTTAGTGTGGTTAGTGTTTTTCGTGGGCCGATCTTGGATCATATATATGAGAAGTTTTACCTTTTTTCTGCTATTTGTTCTTCTTTGTCCGATGGCTTTTGCGCAGACCGATGCTACGACGCCGCTGCATTTGTTGAAGCCGGATTACGTCACGCCTTACGGTATTCCAAAGGCCGAAGACGTAACCAAAACGCTAAACCTGATACACGCCTATTTGGACGCGCGGACACCGACCGGATTTATCAATGAAAAAACGGGCGAGCCGGTTACCGACTATTCGAAGATCGACAAAGATACGATCCTCGCACGTGGCGATTTTCGTATCGTGAGCTATGAATGGGGCGTGACCTATGCAGCTATGCTGCACGCTGCGGAGGCGACCGGCGACAAGCGTTTTCGCGATTACACGGAAAAACGCTTTGCATTTATTGCTGATGCGGCCGCCGGATTTAAGAGTTCCCACACGGACTATTCCGAGTGGGAAGCAAAAATGCCGCTTCGCAATCTGGTCTCGCCCAAGGCTCTCGACGACACCGGAGCGATGTCCGCCGCGATGATCAAAGCAAAACGTGCCGGAAGCACGGCCAATCTACAGCCGATCTTCGAAACCGGCATCAAGCACATCATGACCGGGCAACATCGCCTTAAAGACGGCACCTTGGCGCGGATGCGTCCGCAGCCGAACACGCTCTGGCTCGACGATATGTTCATGGGCGTCCCGGCGATCGCGCAAATGGGCAAGCTCACGGGCGACAACAAATATTATGACGAGGCGGCAACTCAAGTGTTGAGCTTTGCCCGCAAAATGTTCAACAAAGAGCTGGGCATTTACATGCACGGCTGGGTCGAAGGTATGACCGAGCATCCCGAGTTTCACTGGGCAAGAGCGAACGGCTGGGCGTTTATGGCCGAGGCCGAATTGCTCGACGTTTTGCCCGAAAAGCACCCGATGCGGCCTCAGATTTTGGAATTGTTTCAAGCACATGCCAGAGGTCTCGCCTCGTACCAGTCGGGCTCCGGTTTCTGGCACCAACTGCTCGACCGGCAGGATTCGTACCTTGAAACCTCAGCGACCGCCATCTATACATTTGCCTACGCACGCGGCATCAATCGGGGCTGGCTCGATGCAAAAGCCTACGCCCCAATGACTCTACTCGCCTGGAATGCCGTCGCGAGTAAGGTCAACGCCAAAGGTCAGGTCGAGGGAACGTGCGTTGGAACGGGCATGGCGTTTGACCCGGCGTTCTATTACTATCGTCCGATCAGCCCGTTTGCGGCACACGGTTACGGGCCCACGATACTTGCCGGTGCCGAAGTTTTGAACCTGTTAAAGGCAAGAAAATTTGAGATAAACGACAGCTCGGTTCAGTTGTTGTCGCATTAGTCTGGAGCGGCAAGCATCCTTGCTTGCCGTTTCCGGTTGAGAAGGGCAGGCAGGATGCTTGCCGCTCCAGTCATATGATCCGAAAGGCATTTCAAATGTCCGTTAACCCAGACGCTCACGCCGACTACGAGCGTCGGCACCGGCCGATTTGGGACGATCTCGCCGCCGTTTTGAAGGAATACGGTGTTTCAAATTATTCGATATTCCTCGACGAACAAAACAGCCGTCTTTTCGGCTACGCTGAGATAGAATCCGAAGAACGCTGGGCCGCGATCGCCGACACTGACGAATGCCGACGGTGGTGGGCATTTATGAAAGATGTTATGCCTTCGAACGGAGACAACAGCCCGGTATCAACAGAACTAAGGGAAGTTTTTCATCTCGATTAACAATTGGAAAGGGTGTTTCCTGTTTTTTGCGTATTGCTCACACAATTAGGGATAGTTGATCCACGGATAAAGAAATAAATGAGATATTCTGACGCTCTAGCCGCACTGGTATTTGTCATTATTTTAGCCAGCCTCGGCCTGTCGCAGACGACGGCTGAAGTTAGAAAAATGTTTGCGGCGCCGCCAGCCGACGCGCGGATAATGATGCGTTGGTGGTGGTTCGGCCCGGCGGCCACAAAGGCCGAGATAGAACGCGAGCTACGGACTATGAAAGCGGGCGGAATCGGCGGCGTCGAGGTCCAGCCCGTCTATCCGCTGTTGCCCGACGACCCGAAAACCGGCTTCAAAAATCTGCCTTATCTGTCGGACGAATTCATCGAGATGCTCAAATTTGCTTCGGTAAAGGCAAAGGAACTCGGTATGCGTTTTGACGTGACGCTCGGTAGCGGTTGGTCGTTCGGCGGTGCAAAAACGCCGATCACTGAGGCCGCTGGGCAGCTTCGCGTCGAGCGTGTAAAAGTCGAAGTTGGAGCAACGCGAATACCGGTACCATCGATGATCCCGAGCGAGAAACTGATGGCAGTCTTCCTCTCCAAATCCGGCGGAAACACGATCGCCGACAGTGATCTGAAAGAGTTAACAGGCATTATTAAGGACGACAACGTCGACCTGCCTTCAACACTCAACGCCGGTTCCGAAGTTTTGTTTTTCATCGCCGGCAAAAGCGGCATGCAGGTCAAGCGTCCGGCGGTCGGTGCCGAAGGTTATGTTCTGAACCATCTCGATAAGCCGTCTGTTGACAACTATTTAAAGAACACCGGTGATAGGCTGTTTCAGGCATTTGATAAGACGACGATACCGTACTCGGTCTTTTGCGACAGTCTCGAGGTTTACAATCAGGACTGGACCGATGATTTTCTCGCCGAATTTCAGCGGCGTCGCGGTTATGATCTGAAACCATATTTGCCAGCCCTTGTCTCGGAGATCGGGCCAAAGACCACCGACATCAGATATGATTGGGGGCGGACAATTACCGAGTTGTTTAACGACCGGTTCATGGTCTCGATGCAGGCGTGGTCTAAGAAAAACGGAACAAAATTTCGCATTCAGGGCTACGGACTGCCGCCGGCCGCGATCTCAAGCAATCGATGGGCTGACATTTCCGACGGCGAAGGTGCGCAGTGGAAAGTTGTTCGGGCCGCACGCTGGGCTTCGTCGGCGAATCATATTTACGGCCGCAATATTACTTCGTCCGAGACTTGGACGTGGCTGCATTCGCCTGTTTTTAGGGCGACACCGCTTGATATGAAGGCCGAGGCCGACATTCATTTTTTGCAGGGCATCAACCAACTGATCGGTCATGGCTGGGGCTACACGCCGCCCGAGGTCGAATATCCCGGCTGGCGCTTTTACGCTGCCGGAGCGTATTCGCAGCAGAATCCGTGGTGGATCGTCATGCCTGATCTCGCCTCCTATTTACAGCGGATGAGCTACGTCATGCGGCAGGGAACTGCGCAAAACGATATCGCTCTCTATCTGCCGAACGCCGACGCTTACGCACACATGACGGCGGGAAAAGTGCATCTGATCGACATGGAGCGCGAACTAGTTGGCGAAAAAATTATGCCCGCGATATTCGAGGCTGGATACAACCTCGATTTCTTTGACGATGAAATGCTGCGAACCGTCGGCAGCGCCGAAAAGGGAAATTTGGTCCTCGGTTCAAGCAAACACAAGGTCGTCGTGCTGCCCGGCATCGAGCGAATGCCACTCGCGTCGCTGCAAAAGCTTGAAACATTTGTAAAAGGCGGCGGTATTCTGGTCGCGACGCGTCGAAAACCTTCGATCGCTCCGGGATTCAAGACGACAGAAAGCGAGCGTGCCGAATTCGGTGCGATCGCCGGCAGACTTTTTGGCGGCGCCAACCCATCAGTATTGTTCGTCGAAAGAGATGAAGACATCGGCGTATCGCTAAAGAAATTACTCAAGCCCGACGCTGAGATCTCGCCGTCCGGCGCCGATTTTGGCGTTGTTCATAGAAAAATTAATGACGCCGATGTTTATTTTGTTGCCAATACTTCGAATCAGAAGAAGAACGTTCGGATCACATTTAGAGCGGTTGGAGGTCAGTCGACAGTTTGGAATGCAATGGATGGCAGCTCATTTATCGCGGACGATTTAGAACCTTCGAACGATTCGACAACAGTAGAACTAAGGTTTGAACCATACCAATCGCACATTGTTACAATTTCAAAAACGATCACTCAGTTACCATTGGGGACTGTTCAAACCGATAAAATCAATTCAGCGGACCTCAGCACTGGTTGGACGGTGGCATTCGGATCCGGCAGTCCTTCGCCAATATCAAAGTTACATTCGTGGGCCGATGATGAATCGACGAGATATTTCTCTGGTCTTGCTACATACCAAAGGACATTTGATCTGCCGGCGGGATCTTTTGCTCAGGGAAATGTACAAATACTTGATTTCGGCGACGGCACGCCGCTAGAAGTGCAGCAATCGCGCAACGGAATGCAGACGTGGTATGATCCGCCGATCCGCGAGGCTGCAGTTATTTATGTCAACGGGCAAAAAGCCGGGTCGCTGTGGAGTCCGCCATATCGATTGGATGTAACGAAATTCCTGCACGCCGGGAACAACGATCTGCGGATCGTTGTCGGCAACACCGCGTTAAATTATATGTCCGGACGCAAACTGCCGGATTATAAACTGCTGAATCTGCGTTACGGCGAGCGTTTTCAGCCGCAGGAAATGGAAAAGATACAGCCGATCGCCTCCGGACTAATGGGCGGTGTGAAACTCATAACGAGCGAAATGGGCAAAATTGGACAAACCAATTGAAAGCCATCGTCAGAAAACAGCGTGATGAGCGACAAAGTGGCGGCGGGCAAAACGGTGATCGAAGATCGTTTTTTCGGAGCGACATCCTCTCTTTAACAAGGTTTTTGCGAAAATGTTAAAAAAATCTTAAAAAAGAGTGTTTTATTCTGGACACGAAAAGAGAATGGTGTTAATTTACCAATCGAGATTCACGACCAAATATGTTTGACCAATATTCGATCTTTAGTCCGGTTTTTGTGTTGACGCAAAAATACCGACGCCGAGCGTAATTGTTCTGGACATGTTGGGAAAATAGGTGATATCTTATCCATATTCAATTCTTTAGATAGGTAGGCAGCGTGCCGTTTTTGCAATTTTGTAAATTTTTCGGAAACCGCGAATTTTTTATAACTCGTCCAGTTAAGCGGTTTACTGATTATGGAATTACGGTTTTTAGTTTTGAAAAAATAGTGTCCGTTCTGGTATTTGCGGCACAAAATAAGTGCTGAATACGCGATGTTAAGCCCCGATACAGGGCGTTTGGGGGCGAAAGAGCGGGCGGGCGGTATTTCGGTATTAGATCTTAGTTGAAATTTGCGGGAGGAATCTATGCGATTAGTAAGTATTTCGGTCATGATATTGATTCTTGGGATGGCGATAATTGGTCAGACCAATCGCGGGGGGATAACCGGTACCGTTACCGACCCCAACGGTGCGATCGTGCCGGGGGCCAAGGTAACAGTTACAAGCGTCCTTACAAACAGGCCCACCACCGTTAACGCCTCGAGTAGCGGTGTGTATTCGGTGACGTCCCTCGATCCGGCCGAGTACAATATTCAGGTCGAAGCCCCCAGTTTCAAAAAGGCAGTGGTTCAAAAGGTAAAGGTCGACACGGCAACCGTCGCGACCGTCAATATCACGATCCAGCCCGGAAATATCGACGAATCGGTCACGGTCCAGGCCGATGCCCAACTCGTCAATTCCGATTCCGGGGCCATATCGCAGACGATAACCGAGCGTCAGTTACGCGACCTTCCGCTTAATAATCGCAGCGTTCTCGATCTGGCGGTCACGATGCCAAACGTTTCCGGCGATTCCGGCAGCGAAGACATCGACGCCGGTTTCAGCAGCCCGAGCCCGGGATTTAACCTGAGCGTCAACGGCGGCCGCCCCGGCAGCACCTCGATGTTGGCGGACGGCGTCAACAACACCGGCGTCGGTATCGCCCGTGCGGTCGTTAGCTTTTCGCCTGAGACCGTTCAGGAATTTTCCGTGCAGAGTTCGGCTTACTCTGCAGAATTCGGCACGACCGGCGGCGGCGTGATAAATATCACGACCAAATCCGGTGCCAACAAATTTTTCGGAACCGCACTCTGGTATCATCGCAATCCGCAAACCAACGCCCGTGCGTGGAATCAGGGAACTGCCCCGCGTCCCGCCAACAACCTGCGTAGTAATCAGGCATCGTTTACTGTTGGAGGACCGATCATTTTGCCCTTCAATCTCGGTGACGACGGCCCGTGGTATTTCAACGGCAAGAACAAATCGTTCTTCTTTTTCGCAGTCGAGCCCCGCTGGCGTAATGATTTTACGCAGAGCGTCGCTTTGGTCCCGACGGACGCCCAACGCTCGGGTAATTTCCGTGACCTCGTTCTGACAAACAGCGGTTGGCTGCCGACGGCGGTTGCCGCACAGTTTGGACAGGCTTCGCTCGGCGGCGATGCAAATATCTATCAGCAGTACACAGTCAATAACGGTGCGTTGTCGCCGATCATCGTTCCGACCGGCGGCCAGTATTGTCCGTTCGGCTGGGTTCCGACGATCAACGGCGTGTCCCAGGTTTCGTTCAATACGGCCGGCCAGCCTTATTGCACTACCGCACAGGCAGCGGCCCAGATCGCAAACGTCGCGAATAACCCCGCACTCAACATCATTCCCACGGCTTTCATCGATCCGAAGGGCGTGGCTTTGATGGGGCTTCTGAATCCTGCGGGCGGCTATTTTCTCGACAGCGGACTTGTACGCAACCTTTTCACGCTGCGACAGGCGACGCAGAACGAACAACGCTACACAGTTCGTATCGATCACAACTTCACCGACAAGATGAAGGCGACCTTCCGCTGGACGAAAACACCGGCAGTGGGCATTCGTGCGGCAACCGGCAGCGATATAAACGGCAACACGGGTGTTTACAGCGACGCGAGTCAGTATCTGTTCACCCTTAACAACGTGATCTCGTCAAACATGACCAACGAGGTTCGTTTCAACTATACAAAGGGTAATTTCAGCGAAGATTTCTCACCCGAGTTCTCGATCAATAGCGGCAGAAATTACTCGTCAGAGATCGGACTGGCTAGCTTGACGACCGGTGGCATGCCACTGATCACGGGTTGGGCAAATGACGGCCAGTATGCCGCTCCTGATCTCGGTTCGGGGCTCAGCACCAACAACTTTAATGTCGAAAAACGCTACGATATCAGCGACACACTTTACTGGAGCCATGGCAACATGCTCTGGAAGTTTGGCGGCAATTTCAATCGTGCACAGTTGCAGGTAACTCCGTTCTTTGCCGCATCGGGTGGTCGGTGGAATTTCCGCAGGATCCAAACGAACAACAGTCCGGCCAGCACCAACGGTATCGCCAACGGCGGAAATCCGTTCGCGAGTTTGCTGATCGGCGTTCCAAATACGACGGACGTTGCCCCGGCATTGTTCAATTACAACTACGGCTGGGACAGCGCCGCATTTTTTGCCCAGAACGACTGGAAAGTAAGACGAAATTTGACGCTCAACCTCGGACTTCGCTATTCACTGCAATTACCGCGTACGGAAGCGAATAATCTTCAGGGTGTTTTCCGTCCGGACCTTGCGATCGAACAGACACTGACCGACGCTCAACGCCGTGCGATCGCGACCGCAGCGGGCATTCAGACGACCGATCCGATCCCGACTTATGTAGCTACGACGGCCAAGATCGTGCCGTTTGCATTTTCCGGCCAGGGCGGCAGATCAAAGCATCTCATCGCGACCGACTGGAAAGCGTGGGAGCCCCGGCTCGGTTTCGCATGGAGCCCGAATATGAAAATATTCGGCATCGATACCGAAAAGCTCAGCCTCGTTATCCGCGGTGGTTTCGGAGTCTCGCATTTGCCGATCAACGGCAACAATCGTTCGGCCAATCCGAATTTCGGAGGGTTCGCGACGGCCAGCACGCTCAAACCGGCAAATGCCACAGCCGCTGCCTCGAGCGGAACCGGTGACCCACTGCAGCCGATCCGGCTAAACGGTAACAATCCGTCGCAGGGATCCTCAACGCCCCTAAATACGCTACTCGGTACGGACGGTAACGGCATGGTCTTTGGCCGATCGGTCGTCGTTCCGGGCGTCGCTGTGGATGTTAACGATCCTGATTATGGCAAAGTGCCTTCGTCGCAGAGCTGGAATCTGGCGTTACAATTCTCGCCGTTCAAAAATACGACGATCGAGATCGCTTACGCCGCCAATCGCGGCCTAAATCTCTACACGCCGCAGATCAATATTAACCAGCGTAATACGAGTACGATCTCCGTCCTTACGGCAAACAATATCAACCCCGCCGGTAACGTGACCGACCCGCTCGGCCGTCTGCCGCTACTGGGTGGAACGACACCCATCACTGAGTCGGTGGCGAGCTTGTTTTCGACATATTTGGGCTATGAGAGCCTGAACCTGTATTTTAATGCGAAATCGAGCAGCATCCGTCATGCGGGTTATATCGATGTCAGACGTCGTGTAGGCACCGGGTTGAGCTTCTCGGCCAACTACACGTTCGCCAAATCGCTGGACGACTCGTCCGATTCCAGCCCTGATGTCCGTATTCTGACCAGCGGCTCGGTTCGTGGGCAGGTCGCTCTCGGCGGCACGCTCGCAAATGACTACGCACTTTCGTCATTTGATACGAGACATTCGTTCAGCTCGACCTTTACGTGGGATCTGCCATTCGGCAAGGGCCGATCTTTCCTAAAGAAAGCTCCATGGTATATAAACGGGCCTCTCGGCGGATGGACGTTATCGGGTGTCGCCCGCATCACCAGCGGCAATCCTTTCCAACCGTTCATTACGGACCCCAATCTCCTCGGAGGAGCCGGCTTCAACCGCGTCATCCGTCCGGACATCGTTGCCGGCGTGCCGCTCAAGAATCCGCTCTGGGATCCGAAATGCCGCGTGGGTACCGCGGGCGGTGCAACCGGTGGCGGCTGCGAGCCTTATGTCAATCCGGCTGCATTTATGCGTCCGGCCAAGGGCCAGCTCGGAAACGCTCCGCGTACTCTAAGTATCACCGAGCCGATGCGAAAGTATTTCGATATGTCGATATCGAAAGACTTTATGCTGCCGTGGTTTGGTAAGGAACGCAAGAGCAAGCTCAACTTCCGCGTTGATGCTCTGAACCTGTTCAACATTCCGAACTTCTACTTCAACAGCCGTGGTAACACGCCGTTCGGTATGGGAACGTTCCCGACCGAGTTCAACGGTAACGAGTGTATCGCCACGCCAAATCTGCCCGATACTTCAACCTGTACTGCAGCTGCAGCACAGAGATCGTCGGCAATATCCGCAGCTGAATACAACGCATGGGCGACCGCTAATGGCCAGCCGCTGTCGACAACCGCAGCGGGCCAGGCGATCCTCGGCAATATTCGGTCAATGGTCAATGCTTTCCGCCTGACTCCGCGACCTGGACAGACGAGTGGTGCATTACCAGACGCGTTTTTCCACGTTCAGTTGCCGCAGGGGTTTGCGACGACCAGTTCGCTGGCGTACAACATTACGACCGTCGAGGGCTTCAAGCTGTATCGTCTCCGCCAGACTTATGACGGAAACTTCGGCTCGCTGACGAGCGGAGCGATCGCATTCGGCAGCCCAAATCCGGGAACCAGCCCGCGTTACCTGCAGTTTGGTATCAGGCTGATCTTCTAGACTGCTTATTTTAAGTAGTTGTTTGATTCCTCAGCCTCGTTGATCCGTCAGCGAGGCTGAGTTTCTTCCGGCATGAATCTCAGCGAACTCAGCGTCTTCCTTTGCAGTCTCTGCGTGGAAAGGTGACGAACTAAGAATTCCACGCAGAGGTCGCCGAGGGTATCGCAGAGATCAGGAGAACAATATGAAGTACATTCTCGCCGTTATAATTACATTTTTCGCATTTATCTCAGCTCACGCACAGGAATTACCGCGTGAATGGGTCGACAAGGACACGGGGCATCGAATCGTCAGGCTGTCGGATGAAGCGGGGAGCTCGTCATTTTACTTTCACCAAAACGGCTACACTGCCGACGGCGAAAAGCTCGTGTTTTCGACTCCGAAAGGCCTCTCGACATACAATTTCAAGACCAAAAAGATCGAACAGATCGTCGACGGCCGAGCCGGAAGTGTTGTTGTCGGACGGAAGACCCGCAAGGTTTTTTATACAAAGGGTGAATCGGCGTTTGAGACCGATGTCGATACCAAAGTAACCCGTGAGATCGCCAAGGACGCGAGGTTTCGCACCGGTTCGGGATTCGGGCTCAATGCAGACGAAACTTTGCTGGCAGGCAGCATGGAGGTGACCGCCCGACCATTTACTCCGCAGTCGGCTCCGC
>Ga0209023_10006656_pt1 | contig 12112 bp, 10 predicted proteins | sample LakOneMetagenome_FD_187468 | JGI IMG/M metagenome (GOLD analysis project Ga0209023, IMG submission 187468) | Freshwater and sediment microbial communities from Lake Erie, Canada (SPAdes) (version 2) | ecosystem: Environmental > Aquatic > Freshwater > Lentic | place: Lake Erie, Canada... | reverse complement strand
CGGCGTGGACTAATCGCTGTTCTACCTCAAGCGGGAGCGCCAGGAGCGCGCCGCCGGGCGGACCCACCTCGACGCCGTGACGATCGCCGCCGAGACGTCCGGCCACGCGATCCTGGTCTCCGGCGGCGCGGTCATCGCCGCCCTGGCCGGGCTGTTCGTGCTGACCGACGTCACCTTCAACTCGTTGGCCACCGGGGCCATCCTGGTCGTCGCGATCGCCGTGCTGGGCTCCATCACCGTCCTGCCCGCCCTGCTCGCCAAGCTCGGCCGCTGGGTGGACCGCCCGCGGCTGCCGCTCCTGTGGCGCCTCACCCGCCGCGTCCCCCCGGGCACCGTCAGCGGCCGCGTCCTCGGTCCGGTCATCCGTCATCCGGTGGCTGCGCTGACCGTGTCCTCGATCGCCCTCCTGGCGCTCGCCGTACCAGCTCTGAGCATGAAGACGCACCAGGCCGGCCTCGAGACCCTGCCTCAGGACCTGGCACCGGTGCAGACGCAGCGCGCGATCATGGCGGAGTTCCCCTCCCAGGGCACCACCGCGACGGTGGTGGTGACGGGCCCGCAGGCCGACGATGCGGCGCGCGCCCTGGCCGATCTCGCGTCGACCGCAGCCGCCACCGACGGATTCGTCGACGACCGGCCGCTGGTGCGCACCTCCGAGGACGGCTCCACGTCCGTGATCGACCTGGCCATGCCCTGGGACGAGTCCGACGCCCGTGCCACGGCGGCCATCGAGCGGCTGCGCAGTGACCTGGTGCCGGCCGCCCTGGGAACTCTGGACGGCCCCGAGGTCCGCTGGGCCGTCGGCGGCTGGGCCGCGGACTCGCTGGACTACTCCGACAAGCAGAGCAGCAGGATGCCGCTACTGCTGGGCTTCGTGCTGCTGCTGACCATGGTGATGATGGTGCTCGCCTTCCGCAGCGTCGTGCTCGGGCTGGTCTCCACGGTGCTCAACCTCGCCTCCGTCGGCGTCGCGTTCGGGATCCTGTCCCTGGTCTTCCAGCACGGCTGGGGTGAGAGCCTGCTGGGCTTCACCAGCCCCGGGTTCGTGATCATCTGGATCCCGGTCTTCGTCCTCGTCGTCCTCGTCGGCCTCTCGATGGACTACCACGTGTTCGTGCTGAGCCGGGTCCGCGAGCTGATCGACTCCGGTCATCCGGTGCGCGATGCCGTCCATCGCGGGATCGCGGACTCCGCGGGTGTCATCACCAGTGCGGCCGCGGTCATGGTGTCGGTCTTCGCGATCTTCGCGACGCTGTCGATGCTCGAGATGAAGATGATGGGCGTGGGGCTCGCGGCGGCGATCCTCGTCGACGCCACGGTCATCCGGCTGGTCGTCCTTCCGGCCGTCCTGGTCCTGCTCGGCGAGCGGGCTTGGCCGCGCCGGCGTACGACGCCACCACCCGTCCCCACCGCCCCGGCCGGTCCGACGGAGTGGCACTCCGTGGACGGTGAGCTGGTCCCGGTCTCGCGGTGACGCTGCTTCGGACCCGGTGTTGGTTGGCCCCTCCCACCATCTGGTCCAGACCAGTTCCCGAATCGCCACATTCCCACATCGTCAAGTGATAGTTTCCTCCCCAACGAAGCCGCCGTGGGACCCGAGACCCCCGGCGGCTTCGTTCTTTGTGTCGGCCTCCTCGCGGTGCCGGTTCTCGCCAGGACACGCGGACTAGACGATCTTCCGAAAACCGCACTTATCGCATGGCCGTGTGATAGGTTTCTTCTCGTAAGGCCGCCGCGGGACCCGAGACCCCCGGCGGCCTTACTTTCATTTGCGCCTCTTGAGACCCGCTCACCGACGAGCCGTCCATCGCGACAGCTCAGCGGGCTCTGAGTCCCACCTCGCGGGGCCACCAGTCCCACCTCGCGGGGCCACGAGTCCCACTTCGGCGGATGGGTAGGTTCGGCGGGGTGAGCAGGGTGTTGGTGTTCGACGGCGACTGCGGGTTCTGCACGCGGTCGGCGGAGTGGGCCGTCCGGTGGGGGTGCGGGGTCGAGGTGGTCCCGTGGCAGCGGTTCGACCTCGCGTCGGTCGGACTCACCACGGAGCAGGCCGCGGCCAAGGTCCGGCTGGTCGACGGGGACCGGATCTGGGCGGGGCACGAGGCCGTCGGGCACACCCTGACCGGGTCACGTCATCGCCTGGTGAGGATGGTCGGCCGGATCGTCCTGCTCCGCGTGCTCGCGCCGCTCGCGTCCCCCGCCTATGACTGGGTCGCCGCCCACCGGCACCGGCTCCCCGGCGGCACGCCGGCCTGCGCCCTCCCCACCGACCCGACCGGGTGAGACGGCCACCACCTTCACGGACCTCCGATGGCCGGCCCTTTGTCACGGGAGAGGACGATGGAGTCGTGTCCGAGCTCCAGCACCTCGAATCGTCGTACACCGACGTCTACCAGATCGACGTCCCCCTGCGGGCGTTCAACGACCACCCCCCGATCCGCGCGACGCGCGCCATCGTGAGCGTGCGTCATCTTCCCGACGACCACCACCAGCCGGCGACCGTGCGCGTCTCGCTGACGGGCGAGAAGATCATCGCCACCGAGACCGGCTTCGCGACCGTCGACAACGACGTCCGCGTCTACGGCCTTGCCGAGGAGCCGATCCGCTACAACCTCTGCCGCGAGGCCGTCCTCGAGACGCTCGAGCGGCACGAGATCGCACACGACGACGTGCGCGACTTCGCGTTCCTGGTCCCGTGGGAGGACCACAGCGCTGAGATCGACACCCGGGCGGTCGACCTCAGCGGCGCGCTCAGCCCCGAGATCTCCCACACGGGCAACTGACCCGACCCGGTTCACCGCCCTCCGGCCACCCGCAGGGTGGTTCCGGTGACATAGGACGCCGCGTCGCTCATCAGCCAGGCGATGGTCTCGGCGACCTCCTCGGGCTCCCCAGGGCGCCGCATCGGGATCATCGGCGCCACCCGCTCGAGCCGACCGGGCTCGCCGGCGTCCGCGTGCATGCGGGTGCGGATGTGGCCCGGCGCCACCCCGACGACCCGGACGCCGTCGGGGGCCAGCTCGGCACCGAGTCCGAGGGTCAGCGCGTCGATGCCGGCCTTGGTGGCGGCGTACTGGACGTACTCCCCCGGTGAGCCGAGGGTCGCGGCACCGGAGGACACGTTCACGATGACGCCCCCGTCGCCGCCTCGGGACCGACTCATCACCCGGGCCGCTGCCCGGGCGCAGAGCAGCGCCGCCGTCAGGTTGAGATCGACGGTACGACGGACGACGTCGACCGGGGTGTCGGCCAGCGGCCCGATGTGGAAGGTCGCTCCCGCGTTGTTGACGAGCCCGGTCAGGGTGCCGAGCTGCGCAGCGGCGCCGAAGAGCGCTGCGATCCCGTCGTCCGTGGTGATGTCCGAGGCCACCGTCACGCACCGCACACCGGACGCCTCGACCGAGCGGGCGGTCCGCCCGGCCGCGTCGGCATCGTGGCTGAACCCGAGCACCAGGTCATGTCCCTCACGGGCGAGCCGGGCGGCCGTCGCCGCTCCGATCCCCCGCGTTCCACCCGTGATGATGGTCAGGCGTCGCTGCATCCGCCCAGCCAACCACAGTCGGCCGCCCGCTCAGGTGATGTGCAGATAGGCGTTGTCGAGCATCCCGTTGAACTGGTCGGACGCCGGGTGGATCGAGGCAGGGCCGGTGAGCTTGCCGCCGACCGAGAGAGGCGTGGACGCCGCGAAGTCGAGGGTGCCCACGGACCCGGTCTTGGACCAGGTCTTGGTGACCCTGCCCCACCGACCCGGCCCCTTGAAGGCACGCACGGCGATCATCACCCGGTCGCCGCCGTCCACGACGTTGCGGGAGCAGCGGATCCGGTACCAGGACTTCGGCTGCGGCCGCACGGTGGAGGCCACCATGAGCGAGCCCGATGCCCCCTTCACCCGGCAGGTCAGCGTCCGGGAGTCCTCCTGGATCTTGTACTGCGCGGCGTCGCTGAACAGCCCCCGCTGGATCAGGTTGTTGCCGTTGTCGGCGGACGTTCCCTGGCTCCTGGCGTCGAGCCGGGCGTCGACGCCGAACCGGAACGGCGCCGCCAACGGCTCGAGGTCGTCGACACCGCCGGACGGCAGCAGGGATACCACCGCGCGCGGACCGTTGTTGCGGCCGTCGTAGGCCGGATAGTCGGCGACCCGCGAGTCGATGGGCTTCGCGTGCCTGGCCACCAGCCGACCGCCGTTGGCGGTGACCACGGAGATCGAGACGCTGGCACTACCGACGTTGGAGATCGAGGTGATCTGGTGACCGGGCGCGGCGCCCTCGAAGTCCAGCCAGACCTGGTCGTTGCTCGTCGCCGACACCGCCGGGTGCGGCATCAGCACCAGCGCGACGGCCATGACGAGCGCGTAGCGGCCCGGCATGCGCCGACCCCGTGTCCCCCGCACCAGCTCAGCCCAGGCGCAAGAAGGCGTTGTCGATCAGACCGTTGAACTGCTCCACCCGCGCCGGCATCAGCAGGCTGTCCTTCACCTTGCCGCCAATGGCCAACGGCCGCGACTTGGGGAAGTTGAGCCGACCGATCTCGACGACGGCGGTGTGGTTCTCGATGAGGCGGGCACGTCCGCGCGACCCCAGCGTGCTGATCCGCAGGCGCGCCGTGTCCGGGCCGTCGGCCACCGGCGCGAGAGAGCAGGTCACGCGGTACCACTTGGCGGGATCGACGGGGGTGTCGGAGGTGAGGAAGACCGACCCGAGCTGTCCCTTGAGGCGACACCCGATGACGTCCTTGTCGACCTGGAGCTTGTATTGCGCCGGGCTGCCGAAGTAGCCGCGCTGCATCACGTTGTTCCCGTCGTCGCGGGCCGCGATCCCTGCGGCGTCGATCTTGAAGTCGGCACCGAAGACGAAGGCCTGCGAGTGCGGAGCGAGGCGGTCACGGTTGGTGTTGACGACCGCGACGACCGCGTGCGGAGCGCTGGGACCACCGGCATAGGCCGGGAAGTCGGCGGCGCGTGAGCGGGTGTTCTTGACCTGACGGGCGACCAGGCGGCCACCGTTGCTGCGCACCACCTTGACCGACACGGGAGACTTCCCGGCGTTGGCGAGCTTCACGATGGCGTGGCGGGGCTTGGCGCTCTCGAAGCGCACCCAGACGTCGTCGCTCTTGGAGGCCGCGGACGCCGGCGCACTCATCATCGCCGTGACGCTGGCCAGAACGGCCACCGGCACGGCCACGCGCACGAAACGTGAGGTCATGAAGTCCTTCTCTCGGAGGTTGCCAAGCGAGGGTACCGAGGCAATCTGTGGGTCACTCATTGTTCCCGGTCAGTTGAGACGGTTTTAACCTGGCCGACACCTCAGCCAGCGGCGACCCTGCGGAACCGCTCGGCCACCTCGGCCGCCTGCTCCTCCGACAGGCTACGTGCCACGGCCACCTCGGTGACGGCCCAACCGGGGACGTCGGCCGGGCGCCAGGGCCATCCGGCCGCGACGTGGTCGACCTCCATGAGGTCCACCAGTCGCCCGGTCAGTGCCTCGGCGTCGCCGTCGGTGTGCACCAGGAACGTGTTGGCGTGCGGTGGGGACGGGAAGCACACGAAGCCCCGCTCGGTGAGGGCCGCGGCCAGCCGGCGGGCCGAGGCGACGTACTCCCCCATCTGCGGAAGCCGGTCGCGCAGGCCGGCAAGCCCCCCGACCGCCTGGGTCGTCATCCGGTAGAGCGTGCCGCCCATCCGGCGGCGCCAGACCCGCAGCTCGGCGGTCAGGTCCTCCGGGCCCGCGATCAGGGCCCCGCTGGGCCCAGCCAGCCCCTTGTAGAGCGAGACGTAGATGCTGTCGACGAGACCGGCGATCTCACTCAGTGGCCGGTCATAGAACGGCTGGCTCTCCCAGATCCGGGCACCGTCGGCGTGCAGGGGTACGCCGCGCTCGCGCGCCGCCTGGGAGAGCCCGGCCAGCTCGTCCCAGGTGGGCAGCTGGCAGCCGGCCTCGCGCAGCGGCAGCTCGACGAGCACGGCGCCGAGGCGGCCCGGAAGGCGCGCCAGGTGGTCGGCGGTCGGCACCTCGCGCCCGACGGTCAGCATCTCCATCTCCAGTCCGTGCAGGCGGCGCGGCCCGTCGTCCTCGTGCACGAGGAGGTGGGAGAGGTCCGGGAGGGCGACGCGACGGGAGCCGGAGCGATCGCACCAGGCCCGCAGCGCCGCCTGCTGGGCCATCACCCCGCTGACGAACAGAACGGCGTCGGGCTTGCCCAGCAGCTCGGCGACCTCGCGCTCGAGCCGCTCCACCGGGCCCCGCTCACCATAGGAGTCGGTGACGCCGTCCAGCCCGAGCTCCTCGGCCGCCGCCGCCAGTCGTCGCAGGCTCTCGACGGGACTCTCCGGGACATGGCCCAGCGGAAACTCCGTGCACCGGCCGTGGGCCAGGCGGAAACGGTCCTCGAGCTCGGTCATAGGGCTCTCCTCGTCGTTGGTCGCACCCAGCGTGCTCACCGGTCAGCTCCAGAACACCCTCTCGACGACGTCGTGGGCGCGCCGGGTCACCCGCAGGTAGTCGTTGACCATCCGATCGGACTCGCCGTGAGGGTAGCCGAGGACGGAGGCCGCGGCCGCTCGCTCACGCGAGTCGCGCGGCAGCTGGTCACCGCTCTTGCCACGCACCAGCGTGATCGCGTTGCGCAGCCGACTGACCGTCCGCCAGGCGGTCGCCAGCGTGTCGGTGTCCTCCGCCGACACCAGCCCGACGTCCCGCGCCGCGAACAGCGACTCCAGCGTCCGGGTGCTGCGCAGCTCGGGGTGGCGTCCGGCGTAGCGCATCTGCAGCAGCTGGACGGTCCACTCGACGTCGGCGAGCCCGCCCCGCCCGAGCTTGAGGTGGGTGTGCGGGTCGGCGCCACGAGGAAGCCGCTCCTTGTCCACCCTCGCCTTGATCCGGCGCACCTCCCGGACGTCGACCTCGGCGAGGCCGCCCTCAGGGAAGCGCAACGGGTCGATCAGCGCCGTGAACCGGGCGCGCAGAGCCGGGTCGCCGACGACCGCATCCGCCCGCAGGAGTGCCTGGAACTCCCAGACCTTCGACCACTTCGCGTAGTAGGCGGCATAGGACTCGAGGGTTCGGGCCAGGGCGCCCTTGCGGCCCTCGGGGCGCAGGTCGGCGTCCACGACCAGCGGCGGGTCGGTGCCGGGCGCGAACAACAGGGCTCGCAGGGTGTTGCAGGCCGACATCGCGACCTCGGTGGCCAGCGTCGGGTCGGCCCCCTCGACGGTCTCGAAGACGAACATGACATCGGCATCGCTGCCGAAGGACAGCTCGAAGCCGCCGTAGCGACCCATCGCGATGATGGCGATGCGCACGGGCGGGTCCTCGAGCTCGCGCTGCCAGCACGCGTCACGCAGCGCCACCTCGAGGGTGGCCTCGAGCGTGGCGTCGGTCAGCCGCGACAGGGCGGCACCGGTGTCGGTCACGTCGACGAGGCCGAGCAGGTCCGCTGCGGCGATCCGGAACAGCTCGCGTCGCCGGATCCCGCGCACGACCCGGGCGGCGTCCTCGGCGGAGACCTGACGACGCGCCGCCGACTGCATCTCGGCGGTCACCGCCTCGACCGGGAGCGGGGCGAGGTCCTCGCCGAGGAGGCGGACCCCGTGGGGCTCGCGCTGGAGGAGGTCGGTCACATAGCGGGAGGTGGCCAGGATCCGGGCCAGTCGCTGGGCGACCTCGCCCTCGTCGCGCAGCGTCTTGAGGTACCAGTGCGTGCGGCCGAGCGACTCGCTGATCTTGCGGAAGCCGGACAGACCGGCGTCCGGGTCGGGTGCGTCCGCGAACCACTCCAGCATGACGGGCAGGAGCGTCCGCTGGATCGCGGCCGTCCGCGACAACCCGGTCGTCAGCGCCTCCAGGTGTCGCAGCGCCGCGGCCGGGTCCTGGTAACCGAGGGCCGCCAGGCGGTTGCCGGCCGCCTCGGCGGAGAGCCGAGCGCCCTCGCCGGGGATGCGCGCCACGGCACTGAGCAGGGGGCGATAGAAGAGCTTCTCGTGGAGCCGGCGAACCTCGCGACGGTGGTCGCTCCAGGCCTTCTCCAGCGACTCGACGGGGTCCTTGAGGAAGCCGAGCGACCGGCCGAGCCTTCGCAGCGACTCCTCGTCGTCCGGGACGATGTGGGTACGCCGCAGCTGGCGCAGCTGGATTCGGTGCTCCAGCGATCGCAGGAAGCTGTAGGCGGCGCTCATGGCCTCGCCGTCCTCGCGCCCGATGTAGCCGCCCCGGGTCAGCTCGGCCAGCGCGCTCAGCGTCGCCGGCGCGCGGATCGCGTCGTCGGCACGGCCGTGCACCAGCTGGAGCAGCTGGACGGCGAACTCCACGTCGCGCAGGCCTCCCTCACCGAGCTTGAGCTGCCGGGACGCCTCCCGAGCGGGGATGTGCTGGAGGACCCGCCGGCGCATGGCCTGCACGTCGGCGACGAAGCCGTCCCGCTCGGCGACGGTCCACACGAGTGGAGAGACGATCGCGATGAAGTCGTGCCCGAGGGCCAGGTCGCCCGCCACCGGGCGGGCCTTGAGCAAGGCCTGGAACTCCCACGTCTTGGCCCAGCGCTCGTAGTAGCCGCGGTGGCTGGCGAGCGTGCGGACCAGCGGGCCGGCCTTGCCCTCGGGGCGGAGTGCCGCGTCGACGGGCCAGATCGTGCCTTCGGAGGTCTGGTCGGAGCACACCTGCATCAGCGCCGCAGCCAGCTGGGTGGCGGTCCGCAGGGCCGGCGCCTCCTCCGCACCGTGAGCGGGCTCGGCGACGAAGATGACGTCGACGTCCGAGACGTAGTTGAGCTCGTGGCCGCCGCACTTGCCCATGGCGATGACGGCGAGCCGGGCGGTGTCGGCGTCGGGGCCGACCCGCTCGCGGGCGATGGCCAGGGCGGCGTCCAGGGTGCCGGCGGCCAGGTCGGCGAGCTCGGCGGCGGCATCGTCGACCCCGAGGTGGTGGGCGAGGTCGCGGGCGGCCAGGCGGAGCAGGTGCCGCCGGTACTCCACGCGGAGCGCGTCCGGCCCGAGCGGCCCGAGACTCGCGGTGGGTCGTGGATCGCCCGGGTCGGCACCCACGGCGGACAGCAGCGCGCCCCGCACGGCGTACGCCGCTGGGCGGGTGGCGCCCAGGTCGGGGTCACGCAGCTCGTGCCACTGCTCGGGGTGGCGCACGAGGTGGTCGGCCAACGCCTGGCTGGCGCCCATGACCATCAAGGTGCGCATCGCCGTACCCTCGTCGTCGACGAGGGCCTGGATCAGCTGGTGTCGGTCCGAGGCCGCGTCGGCCAGCCGGAGCAGGCCCGTCAGTGCCTGATCGGGGTCGGCGGTGCGCGCGAGGATCGCCAACAACGGCTCGGCGGCACCGTCGAGCCGGTCGAGGTCGTCGCGGGCGCGGGACGGGTCGCGGAAGCCGAGCCGCAACAGGTTCTGCCGGCTGAGCGCGTCGACCTCGCGGGTCATCGGTGCAGCACGATCTCCGCGAAGCGGCTGGCCAGGGGCCGCCACGCGTCGTCGAGCTCGGCGCGGGCCGCGGCCACCCGGGCGAGCTCGTCCTCGATCACGAGGCCGCTCTCGCTCGGGCTCACCGGGTCGTCGGCCGCCCAACGGCGCAGCAGGGGCTCATCGATCTCGGGATGCCACTGGACGCCCCACATCACCTCGCCGAACCTGGCCGCCTGGACCTCGCCGCGCGGGGCCCGGGCCAGCTCGACCGCACCCGGAGGGAGCTCGGTGACGATGTCGGAGTTCCAGTGGATGCCCCGGCGGGGCGTGGCCACGGCCCCGAAGAGCGGGTCCTCCGAGGCCTCGTCCAGCCAGCCGACATCGGTCAGGCCGACCTGCTGCCCCAGGGGGTTCTTGCGGACCTCGCCGCCCAGGGCGACCGCGGCGACCTGATGCCCCAGACAGATCCCGAGGGTGGGGACGCCGGCGCGGTGAGCCTGGCGAAACAGCTCCTTGACGGGGGTCAGCCAGGCGACCTCGTCGTCGTGGTGGGCGCTCATCCAACCGCCCATCACCAGGAGCGCATCGTGGCCGCCGAGGTCGGTCGGGAGGACGTCACCGGCCCACGGCTGGCTGACGTGCAGATCGCACCCGGCGTCCTGCAGCCAGACGCCGAACCACGCCGGCGGGTCGTCGGGCTCGTGCTCGATCACCAGGACGCGTGCAGACACAGGGACGAACCTACTGCCTCGACCCCGAGAACCCGGCCCCAGACCCGAGGTCAGCCGACGGCGAGCAGGGCGAACTCCGCGACGACCACCGAGGCGGCCAGCAGACCGGCGGCCCACCACCAGTAGCGGCGCCAGACGGCGGCCATGGCGGAGAAGACCCCGGCCAGCAGGGCGAGCGCCGGCACGAGTGAGCCCCAGCCGGTGACCTCACCGGGAGCGTTGGCGGCGAGCCCCAGCTCGAAGGCGCGGTAGGCGACCCAGATGAGGACCATGGCACCGATGCCGAGCAGGCCGACGACCGACAGCGCGAAGCTGCCCGGCAGCTCCTTGGGCCCGTTGGTGTCGTGGTAGCGCCAGCGCGTGAGGGAGAGGGCGACGAGGAGGCCACCGGTGCTGATGCTGCCCCAGAAGAGGAAGTGCTTGAGGCCGGGATCGAGGTTGGAGACCATCGTCAGGCCCCACGCGGAGATGCCGAGGCCAAGGCCGGAGGCCACCGCGACGCCGCGGCTGGCCCAACCCGACTGCGCCTGGAGCACCAGGGCTGCCCCGCCGTTGATCAGCAGCACGAGCGACAGCGCCGCCGCGAGGGTGGGCAGAGTGTTGGGGATCTCGGCACCGGGAGCGAGCCCGCGCCGGATGTCGAAGGCGACCATCAGCCACATGCCGCCTGTGACGAGAGCAAGCCACAGCAGCGGCTCGACCAGGGCGCGGGGATAGCCGATAATCCTCTCCACGCCGAGCGCGGGAATGCTCATAACACGGGCAGCATACGGTCTCTTTCGTAGGGCGACACCTGAATCCGATATTCCGCCCATTCGGCCCGTTTGTTGCGCAGGAAGAACTCGAAAACGTGCTCTCCGAGGGTCTCGGCGAGCAGCTCGGACTTCTCGGCGATCGCGATGGCGTCATAGAGGTTGCGCGGCAGCGGCTCGATCCCGAGGGACTGCCGCTCGCGCTCGGTGAGCGACCACACGTCGTCCTCGGCCTCCGGCGCCAGCTCGTAACCGTCGGTGATCCCCTTCATCCCGGCCGCGAGCACGACAGCGAAGGCCAGATAGGGGTTGCACGCGGCGTCCACGGTGCGCAGCTCGATGCGGGTGGAGTTGCCCTTGTTGGGTTTGTACATCGGCACGCGGATCATGGCCGACCGGTTGTTGTGTCCCCAACAGATGCCGGGTGGGGCCTCGCCGCCGCCCATCAGCCGCTTGTAGGAGTTGACCCACTGGTTGGTGACCGCGGTGATCTCGCTGGCGTGGGTGAGGATGCCGGCGATGAACTGCTTGGCCGTCTTGGAGAGCTGGTACTCGGCGCCCGCCTCGAAGAAGGCGTTGTGGTCGCCCTCGAAGAGCGAGACATGGGTGTGCATCCCGGACCCGGGGTGCTGGGTGAAGGGTTTGGGCATGAAGGTCGCCCAGATGCCCTGGCTCAACGCCACCTCCCGCACGACGGTCCGGAAGGTCATGATGTTGTCGGCCGTGCTCAGTGCGTCGGCATAGCGAAGGTCGATCTCCTGCTGGCCGGGTCCGCCCTCGTGGTGGCTGAACTCGACCGAGATGCCCATCGCCTCGAGCATCGTGATCGCCTCGCGGCGGAAGTCGGCACCCATCGACTGCGGCGTGTGGTCGAAGAAGCCGCTCTGGTCGACAGGCACGGGGTCGGCGCCGGGCGTCGGGCCGTCCTTGAACAGGTAGAACTCGATCTCGGGGTGGGTGTAGAACGTGAAGCCCTTCTCGGCGGCCGAGCTCAGCGTGCGCTTGAGCACGTGGCGCGGGTCGGCGTAGGACGGGCTGCCGTCGGGCATGACGATGTCGCAGAACATGCGTGCCGTCGCCGGTCCCTCGTCGCGCCACGGCAGGATCTGGAAGGTCGACGGGTCGGGGCGCGCGAGCATGTCGGCCTCATAGACGCGCGTGAACCCCTCGATCGCGGATCCGTCGAAGCCGATCCCTTCCTCGAAGGCGCCCTCGAGCTCGGCGGGGGG
>Ga0209023_10006655_pt1 | contig 12112 bp, 6 predicted proteins | sample LakOneMetagenome_FD_187468 | JGI IMG/M metagenome (GOLD analysis project Ga0209023, IMG submission 187468) | Freshwater and sediment microbial communities from Lake Erie, Canada (SPAdes) (version 2) | ecosystem: Environmental > Aquatic > Freshwater > Lentic | place: Lake Erie, Canada | collected... | reverse complement strand
TTTTTTTGTATAAGTATTTGTTGCAGGATCCCATTCAAAGATCACTCCCATGTCATTGCTTCCCCCTTTATAGGTCATGCCATATAATTTACCGGCATTACATTGAAGGCTTCCAAGCGGTGCGCTGCCATTGCTTCCTGTAAAATCAAATTTCTTGGTATAAGTTTCCGTTACCGGGTTCCATTCAAAGAGCACTCCTATATTGTTGTTGCCGCCTTGGCCTGTAACACCGAAAAATTTTCCATTCAGTCTTGTGAGATTTCCTGAAGGATTGGTTCCATCAAAACCTACGTTCAGTTCTATCTTTTTTGCATAAGCATTTGTTGCAGGATCCCATTCAAAGAGTACCCCGTTGTTGATGCTGCCGCCCTGCCAGGTGAGGCCATAAAACTTACTGCCGCTCAAAGAAAGGCTGCTTCTTGGCGAACATCCACTGCTGGTACTGAGGTCCATTTTTTTTGTGTAAGTATTGGAAGCAGGGTCCCATTCAAAAATGGTTCCTTTATTATTCGTGCCACCCGTACGTGTCATGCCGTAAAACTTTGTTCCATTCATGGCCAGGCTGCCAAAAGGGGAGCTGCCTGTAGAAGCACTCAGGTCTATCTTTTTTGTATAAGTATTTGAGCCAGGCACCCATTCAAAAATAACACCCCTGTCATTTGCGCCACCTGCAGAAGTTATTCCATAAAGTTTAGAATCCTTCACTGCCAAACTTCCATAAGGCGTACTGCCGACCGTTGTACTGAGGTCTATCTTTTTCGTGTAAGTATTCGTTGTTGGGTTCCATTCAAAGATCACCCCTTTGTCATTGGCGCCGCCTTCAGCAGTCAATCCATAAAACTTCCCGTCTCTAAATGCTAATCCTCCCTGAGGGGCGCTTCCACCTGCTGCAGTGAGGTCAATTTTTTTTGTATAAGTATTGCTGGTTGGATCCCATTCAAAGATCACGCCCTTATCATTAACACCACCGGCAGAAGTCATTCCATAGAACTTGCCGTTATTGAATAACAGGCTGCCTTGCGGGTAACTGCCACCTGCATCATCCAGGTCTATCTTTTTTGTGTAAGTGTTGCTTGTTGGATTCCATTCAAAGATCACTCCCCTGTCATTAGCTCCGCCGGCAGAAGTCATTCCATAAAATTTGCCATTATTGCAGGTTAAACTTCCAAAAGGATATTTTCCATCAACATCATTGAAGTCAATTTTTTTTGTATAAATATTCGTAGCGGGATTCCATTCAAAGATTACTCCATAGCCTTGTGCGCCACCAAGGGATGCAGTGCCATAGAGCTTTCCATTGTATTCAACCGGATCTGCGTGTTGTGGATTATAGCCCTGGTCGATCCTGGTGACCTGGTATCTTTTTTGGTAATTATCTCCCGATGCATTGCTGCTAAATAAGGAGCCTAAATAATCATCACCGCCGGTGGAGGACATGCCCCATAACTGGTAAATGCCTTGCGCATTTGTACAGAGAGAGCATAATAATAAGAATAAAGCAGTAGCTAGTAAAGGTAACTTTTTCATTTTGTCCGGTTTGATTTAATATATAAGATATTGGATCGCCCAGCAAAAGGAAATTGGGAGGATTTTACAAATGATATTGAAATATTCAGCAAAATAAAGACATATTTTATAAAAATCGGTAAAAAACTATGGATTTATGATGAACGTCATTTTTCCCGATTCAGATACCCGCCTGGTTTTTACCGATCATGTTCATAGATGTTTATACATTTACAATGATCTAACTTTAAAAAAATATGTGATGAAACAAATATTTGTTTTTTTCTGCATGCTCATTTTTGCGAAAGATGTAAATGCACAGGCAACATTACCCGTCCCGCTAAATATTAAAACAGCTTTTGATAAAGGTACCAGGGACGCCAATGGCAGTCCCGGTAAAAATTACTGGCAAAACCATGCTTCCTATGATATTGCTGTGAATTTTGATCCGGCTACCAGGCTCATAAACGGAACTGCTTCCATCAACTATATCAATAACAGCCCGGATACATTAAAAGAGATTGTTTTTAAACTATACCCGAACATTTATAAAAAAGGGGCATCCCGTTTATCCAACCTGGGCCCGGAAGATATTACTGATGGTGTGAAGATCGAAAAGCTTGCTGCCAATGATGAATTATTGCCCGATAAAAATTACAGGATAGATGCTACCAATATGAGTGTGCGTATCAGGCCACTGCTTCCGAAAGCATCCTTGAAATTTAATATCAGTTATTCTTACACACTTAACAAGGGTTCGCACATGCGCACAGGAGAAGTGGAATCAGGCGCTTATTTCATAGCTTATTTTTTCCCACGCATTGCAGTGTATGATGATATTGATGGATGGAACCGCAACCCTTACCTGGGCACACAGGAATTTTACAATGATTTCTGTGATTTTAAAACGGCCGTTACCGTACCTGCAGATTACGTTGTATGGGCAACGGGCGACCTAAAGAACAGTGCAGCCCTGTTTAAAGAAAAATACCAGCAAAGAATACAGCAGGCTGAAACAACAGATGGGTATGTTACGATCATCGACAGCACAGACCTGAATGAACCCGTAACAAAACCCGGCAGTTCCAATACCTGGATATTTGAAGCCAGCAATGTAACAGACGCTGTGTTTGCATTAAGCAACCACTACATGTGGCAGAGTTCAAGCCTGGTGGTGGATAAAGCAACCGGCAGGAGAACAAGGGTGGATGCAGCTTTCAACCCAAAGCACAAGGATTATTTTTTTGTAGCAGCCGATGCACATAAAACGGTTGCGGCCATGAGTTATCAATTTCCGAAATGGCCGTTCCCTTACAGCCATGAGACCGTTTTCGACGGGCTTGATCAAATGGAATACCCGATGATGGTGAATGACAATCCCCTTGAGGACAGGGCAGAGAGCATTGAATTGACCGACCATGAGATCTTTCATACCATGTTCCCATTTTACATGGGCATCAATGAAACAAAATATGGCTGGATGGATGAAGGCTGGGCAACGATCGGGGAGTGGCTTATTTCTCCCATGATCGATACAACCATCGTGGATGAATATGGTGTGCTGGGATATGAAAAAAGCGCAGGCAATGAAATTGACCTGCCAATCATCACGCTTACCACGCAGGAATTCGGAACGTCTATGTTCACCAACAGTTATCCGAAACCGGCCATGGGTTATTTATTTGTCAAGGATATGCTGGGGGATGAGTTATTTTATAAAGGGCTGCATAATTATATCCGCAACTGGAATGGTAAGCATCCAATCCCTTACGATTTTTTCAATAGCATGAATGTTGGGGCTGGTAAGAATTTGAACTGGTTCTGGAAGCGCTGGTTCTTTGATGATGGTGTGCCGGACCTTGCCATTGCAAAAGTTTCGGAAAAGGGAAAACAAAAACAATTGTTGATAGAATCAAAAGGGACCAAGCCTGTGCCGGTTGATATCAGCATTGTTTACAAAGATGGGAGTTCAGAAAAGATCCATCGCAGCATTGCCGTTTGGGAAAAGGGAAATAAGAACGTTCTTATCAATATCAATTCGGATAAAAAAATAAGGTCTGTTAAATTAGGAAGTACTTATGTGCCCGACGTGAACAAGAAGGATAATGTTTATGAGGCTAAATGATAATTCATAAATGATAATGGATAATTAGTAGCCCTGGCATCATTAATTATCCATCATCATTCCATTTATAGATCACCTGCCATTTGCAGCGCTTGCCGGTAAGGGGATATCCCTTTTCAACATTTCTTTCCTGTTTGCAATTTCCCATGCGGTGTGAAATATCATGCGCACCCTGGTTTCATATAATGGCCAGTTGATCTTTTCGATCGTATCGGTGGGTTTATGATAATCGGCTTTTAGCATGCCGTCGTAAAAAAATAAAACAGGCACACCCTTGCGTGCAAAATTATAATGATCGCTGCGGAAGTAAATTCTTTCTTTATCGTTGGGGTCATCAAACTTATAATCCAACACAAGGTTCGTATATTTTTTATTCATCCCTTCATTGATTACCGGCAGGTCGCTGCTGAGTTTATCATGCCCGACAACATATACATAATTCAAAGTGTCGGCCATTTTTCTTTCAGTGTCTATTCTTCCAACCATATCGGTGTTCAGGTCAACAGAAGTTTTGTCTAACGGGTATACCGGGTGTTCACTGTAATACTCACTTCCCCAAAGCCCTTTCTCTTCGCCGCTTACCGTCATGAATACCATAGTACGGCGTGGGCCTTTTCCGGCGGCTTTGGCTTTGGCAAATGCTTTGGCCATTTCTATTACTGCAACGGTTCCGCTGCCGTCGTCATCAGCACCATAATAAATTTTGCCATCGCGTATTCCCAAATGATCATAATGCCCGGTAAGAAAAACATATTCATCTTTTTTATCCGTGCCTTCGATGATCCCGATCACGTTGCTTGCATTGATCGTGGTACGGTACTTATCAAACTCAAAAACAGTTTTAGCTTTGGTTACCGATAATTCATTTTTTTCGAAAGGAATGAATGCCCTTGCATGTTTTATCAGGCTATCGGTGTTGGCACCCAGGAGCATTTTTGTAAATGCGTGGCTGAGGATGGCGTAATTCAATAATTTATCTGCAGAAGGCCTGGGGAAATATACATTCGTTTTTTTGCCCATTTCGGCAAGGCGTCCATTGAATGAATCCTGCAGTGGGTTTATGATCAAAACACCTGTTGCACCTTTTTTTGCTGCCAGTGCCAGCCTTTTCGTTAAGCCCTGTGTAGACCATTCACTGCTTTTTATGCTGCCGGAGATCAAATATTTCCCATCTTTTTTGGGTTCTCCGAGGAACAGTATCACAACCTTTCCCTTTACATCCAGCGATTCGTAATCGTTGTAGGCATTGTCTTCAATACCATAGCCTGCAAAAACAATTTCATTCCCGTTGAATGAACCTTTTTCATTGGTATTTGCCGGGGATATATAATCCACTCCATAAACCAGTGCAGAATCGTTGATGATCAATTTGCTGTTCGTAAGGCTGTCTTTGTACAATGGATAAAATTGCTGGTAGCCCTGCATACCTGCTGCAGGCTTAAGTCCTATTGCTTTGAATTGTGCTTCAATATATGCAGCTGCTTTGCGCTGGCCCTCTGTGCCGGTTTCACGGCCCTGCATTTCTTCACCGGCAATAACAGTTAAATATGATTTTAGGTCATCGGCTTTTATAACAGCCGCATACTTGCCTGCATCATTCTTTTGTGCAAATAGCTGCAAGCCAAAAAACAGGGCAGGTATAAAAAATATTTTTTTCATGTACGATATTATTTTAAGCAAAATAATGAAAGCGGGGAAGCTTTGATATTCTTTTTTATAAGCGGTGGAAAGGTTGACAGGGTTGGCAGGGGAATACGGATATAAGAAAGTTCGCTATACTTTTTTGAATAGAAGGTTGATACAATCATGGCACGCAACAACCAAAAAGCCCGGAAGCTGTAGTGGAATAATTACCTGTTATCAAACGGGAATTTTCTCAACCCTGTTTTGATGCCTTCCTCCTTCAAATGCAGTGTTCATAAAAACATCGAGCATTTTTTCTGCATCACCGTCCCGCACAAACCTGGCCGGTATGCAAATGATATTTGCATTATTGTGTTTGCGTGCAAGCTCTGCAAGTTCTTCTCCCCAGCAGATGGCAGCTCTTATTCCCTGGTGTTTGTTGGCGGCTATGGCCACACCGTTAGCGCTTCCGCAAAGCAATACGCCGAATGAAGCCCTGCCGCTTTCAACTGCTGTTGCAACGGGGTGTGCGAAATCAGGATAGTCAACAGAATCTTTCGTGAATGTGCCAAAATCCTCGTAAGCCATTTCTTCTCCTTCCAAAAAAGAGATGAGGTCTTCTTTACAATCAAAACCTGCATGGTCACATCCTATGGCAATGGGTTTGGTCTTATCAAATGTGTACATGATCAATAATTGATAATTAGTTAATGGATAATTGATAATTGGTTTAACTGAATCAAACCCCTTTAGCAAAATTAAAACATTATCAATTATTATTTCTTTAATTATCCATTAACCTAACTCCATTCTTTTTCTTCTTTTGCTTTTTGCCTGTCTACACGGGCACAAAGGATAACACTTATTTCATATAAGAAAAGTAATGGTATGGCCACGATGGTCTGGCTGCTCCAGTCGGGAGAAGGCGTTATGATAGCTGCCACAACCAATATGATCACGAAAGCATATTTGCGGTAGGTTCTTAAAAATTTTGCAGATATGATACCGATCTTGGCGAGCACATAAGCCAAAACGGGTAATTCAAAGGCAATGCCGCAACCAAGGATAAGATTGGTAAGCGTATCTACATAATCATTGATACTGGGCAGGTATTGTATAACGCCCGATTTACCCAATGTAAATGTTGCCAGGAAATTAAAAGTAAAGGGAGCCAATAAAAAATATCCGAATGCAGCACCGGCAAAAAAGCAAAGGGATACCCAGAAAATACTTCCCCGGGCATATTTGATCTCTTTTGGAGAAAGTGCCGGCTTAACGAATTTCCATAATTCCCAAAAGAGAAAAGGAAAAGCGATGATGATACCGCCAACCATTGCAATGTTAAGTGCAGATGTGAAAGTGCCATTCACTTCAGTGACCAGGAAACTGATCTTTACAGGGGGCATACAAAGACCGTCGCCCAAATGAAGCCAGTGACCAAACCTGCATAAGCTGCTATAGGTAACAAAGGTTTGGCTCGCAGGTGCCAGTACGATATTGTCATACACCCAGTCTACATAAACAAAAATGGCGATGGCGGCTATCAGCCACGCAATAACTGCCCTTACCAGGTGCCATCTCAATGCTTCGAGGTGATCGATGAAACTCATCTCGGCATTGTCTACTGAAGGGCCTTTGCGGATGCGGTTAAAAAAAGATTTTCTTCCTGATGAACTTGTAGCCAATTTTTATAATTATTGCGCAAAGTTAAAGTACTAAGTTTACTTTAAGCGGTTGTAAGCTGTTTTACATTGCCGGTACGTTTTAAAGCGCCCCAACCCTGCAACTCTCCTTTTAAAGCTTTGTTGAATGATTTTATCAGTATATAATACATCAGCTGCCGGTAAATAAAGCGCTGTGGTATCAGCCAGAATAATTTTTTATGATCTTCCTTTTCAAATGAAAATGCAATGGCTGCCCCGGCTACATCCACCAATGTAAATATGAGGTAATACAATACAATATGGTCGAGGCTGATCGGGATGATGCCCATACCGGCGGCAAGCAAACTGATCAATAAAATAAAATCGGCCATGGGTGCCAGGAAGGGCAGTATGATCTGGAAGACGAGGATATTGGGCAATGCGATCATTCCAAAATTTTTATAACGCGGATTGAATACGGCATCCCGGTGTTTCCAGAAACTCTGCATCACGCCAAAACTCCAGCGGAAGCGCTGCTTTAAGAACTGCTTCATGGTTTCAGGCGCTTCGGTGTAGGAGATAGCTGTTGTGCAATTGCGTACCTGGTAACCTTTGCGGTGAAGCCGCATGGTAAGGTCGCAATCTTCTGCAAGTGTATCGCTGGTAAAACCGCCTGCTTCCAGGATCGCTGTTTTTTTAAATGCACCGATGGCACCGGGCACCACTGTTATACAATTCAACAGGTCGAATGCCCTGCGATCGAAATTCTGCGAAGTGATGTATTCGATGCTTTGCCATTTTGTGATCATATTGATCTCATTGCCGACCTTTACATTGCCTGCCACTGCACCCACCTGCACCGTTGCATCTTTATTGCTGAATTTCTTCATTAGTTCTGTAACGGCATCCTTCTTCAGTTGGGTATCCGCATCAATGCAAACAACATAATCATTGGAAGCAATATTGATCCCGTAATTAAGAGCGGTTGCCTTGCCCCCGTTCTTTTTCGTTATCACCTGAACATTGGGATGATCCTTATAAGTTTCCCTGACGGTTTGATAAGTATTGTCGGTACTGCCATCGTCCACAAATACGATCTGCAGCCCTGGGTAATCCTGCTGCAATAAGCTTTGCACAGTGCGGACTGCATTCAGTTCTTCATTGTAAGCAGGTATGATGATACTCACTGGTGGCTGTTCATTATTATCCGCCACATTTTTTTCTTTCTTCTTTTGAATATAAGCCAGTATGGCCATCATGGTCATGCGGCCGATGGATAAAAAGATGCCTGTGATGAACAATGCAAACAGCACATGGCTGCCCCAATAAGTTGCTTCTGCAAAAAAGAAATTCAGTGAATTGATCCAGCTCCATTTAACAGGAGGCATCACATCATTTTTTGTTTTGCCCATCAGGTCGGCCACGGTCGTAAATTTGCAGCCCCTTTTTTTAAAATATGCAATGATCCTTGGCAACGCATCTACGGTATTCTGCCTGCTCAGGCCTCCTGCATCATGTAATAGAATAATGCTGGCGTCATTTGTTTCTGCATACCGGATGGTACGGTTTACAATGCTGTCTGCATTCATTTTTGGATCCCAGTCGTTGGGGTCAATGCTTTCACCAACAGTGATATAATTATCCTGTTTGCTGCGTGCAATGGGTTCGATCTCTTCAAATGTTTGTGGTTCACTGTCCGCATTGTATGGCGCCCTGAACAAAATAGTGGAATGGCCTGTGATACATTCTATCAAAAGCCGGGTTGATTTCATTTCAAGCTCTGCCCTTTCGGGGCTCATCTTGGCGATATTGTTATGCGTGAAAGTATGATTGCCTATCTCGTAACCATTTTTATAGATCCTGTATAATAAAGGAATATTGCTTTCTGCATTGATGCCAACCACGAAAAAGGTTGCAGGCACTTTTTCCTTTTCAAGGATGTCGAGAATTTTGGGTGTGTATGTTGCATCCGGACCGTCATCGAAAGTAAGTATGATCTTGTGGCCGGGCCCCATGGGTGTTTTGTCTTCTGCAAATTTTTGATAAACATAACCCGACGGAAGTTCTTTGTATTGCTGTTCTGCGATCAGCATCTCGGTGCTGTCAATTTCCAGTTTGATATTTCCTTTGGCAGGCGTGTAAATGATATTCAGCAATTCACCTTCGCCGGTGCTGGTTGGTTTTTTATCCGGGTCCAGTACCGAACTGCTCAATAAACTAAAATCAAACGGATCTTTTTGAAGTGACGCCGAACTCAGATTCCTTCCATAAAAATTCCAGATACGTGGGTCTTCACCACCAAGATGCCATAGCGCTGTTCCTGCAGTTGCATAGTCGTCGCTGAAACGGAGCACATTGAAAGTGGTTGCAGCATCGGTGAACCAGATATTGTGTTTGGTTTCCGAAGCAGAATCTGTTGGAGGTTCTGTATAACTATAGTTCAGGTTATAAGTATCATTATCGAAACTGATCTGGGCATTTGATAGTTTGGCATTATCAATGGCAAGCGCATAAGTAATATCATCTACTCTTTTCCCTTCTTCTTCTGTGATCCAATCCCTGCCATAACCTGCAACGCCTAATATGATCTTCGATACATCTATCTTATCATCCATCCAATCCAGTTTTGCTTCTATCCATTTCTGGCTGCTGACCGGCCCCGCTTCTGTTCCGTCATTGTATTGATCATACGCCATCAGGATCACGTAATCATTATACTTCCCCAGTTCTTTATAATCATAATCTTCATTATCCGGCGATACATCGATCGTTACCAGGAGGTCTTTTGGATGTAATGCTTCATATAATTCTTTTTGAAAAGCTGTCAGTGTTTCATTGTTGGGTTCCTTCAATTCCTCAAAGTCAATATTGATGCCCTGCAATTGATAATGCGTAAGCGTATCAGCCAATTGTTGTATGATGTATTTTCTTTTTTCAGGATCGTTCAGGATAACATGCGCCAGGTTACCGTCGAAATCACCTTTTGCAGGATCATGCCTGTTGGTATGAAAATTATTGAAGATGGGTTGTATGCTCAGATTTTTTTCTTTCATCACGGCAAGCCCGGCGCTATCGATCCTTGTTTGCAATCTATAAGTGACCGTATCAATAAAAAACCATTCGGGATAGATGGTATTCAGTTTATCGGCGTTTTTTTGCAGGTCGCCCAGCGACGCAAAAAGCCAGGGCGTATAAAAAGCGCCCCTGATCAGGGATGCATTGAGTTTTGTGGAATTGATCCTGGCCAGGGAGTCTTCCTTTTGTTTTTTTTCAAGGAAGTCTTTAAAGCCTTTGAATTTTTTATTAAGCGGTGTTTCTAATGTCAGCTTATTGGTAGGGTCCAATTTACTCTGGTAATACTTTGACCTGTCATTCAGATTGGGCATATTGGGGTTGCTCCCGTTAATGATGGCCAATACGGTAACTGCCAACAAAAAAATGGCTATGAATAATATGATCCTGCTGGTCCACTTAACACTTTTCCACCTGGCCGGGCTATTTGTTTGAAAAATCTGGGGCGAGTACATTGATGTTTAAGATATGCTGCAAAGTTTCTTAATCCTTCCCCAGCTTATATATTTCTTCTGTTACTTAACAGCAGATTAACCGCTTGGGCATAATGGCGAGATAATTCCACAAACTGTATACAGATTTTACACAATTTTACCAGCCCCGTTTTCGATGGATATTTTCCTGGCTGGCATTAATAAGAAAGGCCCCTGTAGAAACAGGGGCCGTTTACCAAAACTAACTGCTTATGAGAAAATTTACTATTAAAGTTTGTGTGTTCTGAATATATATAGACAAACAGGATGCCAAAACTTTTTAGGGCCTGTTAAGAAACTCTTAATGATCCCCGCCTATATAATTTTAATAAAGAACTTCAACATATATAAGACAAGATCCTTGCCTGAATGTTTAATGAATTAAAAAAGCAGCATACAATTAAGAGTGCTTTAACAGGATCGGCAAATTCCTTATTTTAAGAAACCCTGGATCATGTCCATCAGGCCCCCGGCGCCGCTTTGCTGTTGTTGAGCCTGTGCGCCACCCGCTAATTTTGACACAATGTCCATCAACCCGCTACCGCCTGCTCCGCCAGTTTGGCCGCTACCGGTAAATTGACTGATGAGGTCCTGGAAATTAAAGCCTGCATTGCCGGATTGCTGTTGTTCCTGTGCAACTTCGGTACTTTGTCCGCCGGTGATGGAATGTAAAAGATTGTCTATGGAAAAGCTGCTGTTGGCAGGATCATTTGTTTTATGGATGAGGTTGCTGATCACACTTGGTATAAGGCTATTGGCAACACTGCTGGCCTGGCTGGTACCGAGATTGAACTTACTCATCAGCTTGCCGGCAAAATGGCCAACCATCATATTCACGATGGGGTTGCTCAGCAGGCTTTGGTTGTTTTGCTGGCCATCCTGTTGCGTATTATTTCCGAATAAAGATAAAATGTTTTGCAGGCCTCCTCCTGCAACCATATTGCGTAACCCGGACGCAACGGTATTGGTTGCTTCAGCAACAACAGCATCATTTTGTTCATTGGGGACTTCAGGGTTATTCAGCACGCTTTCACCTGCCGAACTTTTCACCAGGTTAAATAATTCTTCCAGCATAATTGACTTTTTTAGATGAGAAAAGTTGTTTAAGTATGTTACCCTTTCCTGACTCAAATTGGTTGGTAAAGGTTGCTTTCAATTATTCTTACGGCAATTTCAAGCCAATCAATAACAGTGATCAGGCTCATTGTTGGGAAGTCAGCTTTTCGGCATTCTCTGCAAATTGTAAAGCATCCAGGAATTCCTGTATATCGCCGTTCATTACTGCATCCAGGTTATATACGGTAAGCCCGATGCGGTGATCTGTAACACGACCCTGGGGATAATTGTAAGTGCGTATCTTGGCGCTGCGGTCGCCGGTACTTACCAAACTTTTTCTTTTGTGTGCAATGGCTTCCTCCGCTTTGCGCACTTCCTCATCATATAATTTTGTACGCAGCATATCCATTGCTTTTTCCCTGTTGCCTAACTGGCTGCGTTCGGTTTGACAAACAACCACGATACCCGTTGGCTTGTGGGTAAGAAAGACCTTGGTCTCTACTTTATTTACATTCTGTCCGCCGGCACCACCACTACGGGCAGTCTCCATCTTTACATCACTTTCCTTCAATTCAAAATCCACTTCCTCCGCTTCGGGCATAACAGCAACTGTT
>Ga0209023_10006654_pt1 | contig 12113 bp, 12 predicted proteins | sample LakOneMetagenome_FD_187468 | JGI IMG/M metagenome (GOLD analysis project Ga0209023, IMG submission 187468) | Freshwater and sediment microbial communities from Lake Erie, Canada (SPAdes) (version 2) | ecosystem: Environmental > Aquatic > Freshwater > Lentic | place: Lake Erie, Canada... | reverse complement strand
TCATGGGTGGTCCTTGGCGTAGTGGCGCAAGCGATTACCTGGCGGCCGCGCGCATTGGCTCGGCCTGGGTGGCTTCGGCCTTCTGGCGCAAATCGATCTCGGCGACCACCGACATGCCCGGCACCAGGCGGCCGGACAGGCGCTGCACGTCCTTCTGGTCGAACACGATCTTCACCGGCACGCGCTGCACGATCTTGGTGAAGTTGCCGGTCGCGTTATCGGCCGGCAGCAGCGCGAACTGGTTGCCCGAGGCCGGCGAGAAGCTGTCCACGCGGCCGACCAGGTGCTCGTCCGGCAGCGCATCGACGGCGAGCCCCACTTCCTGGCCTGGCTTCAGGCCGGCCAATTGCGTTTCCTTGAAGTTGGCGGTGACCCAGACCTTGTCCTCGACCACGGCCACGAGTTGCTGGCCCGGCTGCACGCGCGCACCCACTTCCACGCTGCGGCGGCCGATGCGGCCGTCGACCGGGGCCACGATGCGGCTGTAGCCGACCTGCTGCTGGGCGTCTTTCAGTTGCGCCTGCAGCACCTTGATCTGCGCGTTCAGCACGTCGCGCGCCGAGCTGGCGGCGGCGATGTTGGCCTTGGCGGCGTTCGCGGTATCGCGGCGGGCGGCGACATCGGCGGTGGCGGCGGCGCGCGCGGCGTTCGCGGCGTCGACTTCGGCCTTCGAGACCGCCTTCATGGTGGTGTTGTAGAGCTGGCCGAAGCGCTCGGCGTCCTGACGCGCACGCACCAGCAGGGCCTGCGACTGGCCGACCTGGGCGGATGCGGCTTCGGCTTGCGCCTTTACCTGTGCGACCTGGGCGTCGGCCTGGATCACCTGCTGTTTCGCGCTGGCGATCTGCGCCTCGATCTGCTCGACGCGCACGTGCTGGTCGGCCGGGTCGAGTTCGGCGATCGGGTCGCCCGCCTTCACATGCTGGTTGTCTTCCACCAGCACGCGCGTGACCACGCCGGCGATGCGCGACGAGACCGGGTGCACGTGGCCGGCGACGTAGGCATTCTCGGTCTCGACGAAGTTATGGCTGCGGTACCACATGCGGCCGCCGGCGACGGCGGCTGCCAGGGCGATCAGGCCGACCACGACCAGCACGCGCTTGTTGGGCGGGGTCTTGCCGGCGGCGGCAGGTGCATTGGAAGCGGCAGGAGGAACGGCACCGTGCGGGGCTGGCGCGCCGGAAGTCTGCGGTTGGGACATGAAGGCAACTCCGAAAAGGGAATAAGTGTTGTCCTACATTATTCGGCATCTTCCCAAGTTCGTCAAGAAATGAAACGGTTGCATTTCATTTGTTGGTGATTTACAGTGGCGGCATGAGCAAACCATCGCAAGCACTCGCCTCGACTGACGACAACCTGCCGGCAGACATGCCGGCGGCGGCCTGCCCGCGCAGCGCCGGGCGCCCGAAGGCAGGCGACGTCGAAGCCCGCACCCAGGACCTGATCGACGCCGCCGCCCGCCTGTTCCTGGCCAACGGCTACACCCGCACCAGCCTGGAAGCCATCGCCCGCGCCGCGCGCGTTGCGGTGCGCACCATCTATGTGAAGTTCGGCGGCAAGGCCGGCCTGCTGAATGCGGTGCTGATGGCGCGCCGCGACCAGTTCTTCCGCATGCGCGACATGGACAAGGACATGCGCCCCTTCCGCGAGGTGGTCGGCGACTTCGCGCACCATTTCTTCGATCTGCTGTCCAAGGATCAATTGATTGCGATGCAGCGCGTGGTGATTGCCGAAGCGCCGGGCAACCCGGAACTGGCCGATACCTTCTATGGCGCCGGGCCGCGCCTGACGCGCGAGATGATCGACCGCTTCTTCGCCCGCGCCGACGTGCGCGCCCAGTTGCGCGACGACCTGCCCTTCGCCCAGCTGCCCGCTTTCCTGATCAGCATCATCGCCGGCGACAGCGTGCAGCGCTTCGTGTTTCCCGACGCCCAGCCCGAACCGGCCGAGGCGCACCGCCTGCTCGATGAACGGTTGAACATGTTCTATCGTGCAGTCTTGCGATAGCGCTATTTCCTACCGATACTGCTGAGCAAATGTGCGTCAGCGCACCGAACGCAGGCATGCTTGTGTGAGAAGCTGATTCCCTTATCAAGGAGGATGTCATGGATCTCAACAAGAACATCACAGCGTTGAATCGCGGGGAGGCAGCATGAGCAAGACCTCCCGTTATGAATGGCGCGACCAGCAGGCCGCGCTGCACGAACGCATGAAGGGGTTCCTGCAAAACCCGGGCAACGAACAGCTGGAAGCCGTCGTCGCCGAAATGCGCGCCTATGCGAATGCGGCCAAGACCGGCCAGATCGATATCCCGCAGACCTGGACCAGCTACAGTTGACCCTGACCGACAAGCGCTGACGCGCACGCCGCCCCACGCAAGTCGGGCGGCTTTTTTTTTACTGCCTTAGCTGTTACGCCGGTAGCGTCACCAGTGCGCGCAAGCCGCGTCCTTCACGGTTCTCCAGCACCAGCTTGCCGCCATGCGCCTCGACGCAGGAACGCGCGATCGCCAGTCCCAGCCCCACCCCGCCGGTTTCCGGATGGCGCGCGGCATCGAGCCGGTAGAAAGGCTTGAACACATTTTCCAGCTGCGCGGGCGCGATGCCCGGTCCGTCGTCTTCGATGGCAATCGCCAGGTGCGGATGCTTGCCGGCCTGGCGCGTGCGCCCATAGCGGATGCGTGCGCCGCCGCCGTAGCGCACCGCGTTCTCGACCAGGTTGGTCAAGGCCCGCTTCAGGGCCAGCGGACGGCAGCGGCACGATAAAGCCGGTGCCTTGGCATCGAGCAGCGCCACGTCGCGCCCCTGCGCCTGCTGGTCCGCCACCAGCTCGCGCAGCAGCGCGCCGAGGTCGAGGTCGGCGCCCGGCTCGTCGATGGCGTCGTCGCGCGCGAAGCGCAGGGTTTCTTCGATCATCGCAGCCATGTCGCACAGGGTGCGCTGCATCGCCGTGCGCAAGGCCTCGTCGTCGATCAGCTCCGCGCGCAGGCGCAGGGTCGTCACCAGCGAGCGCAGGTCGTGGTTGATGGAGGCCAGCATGTGCCGCTGGTCGTCGAGATAGCGCGTCAGGCGCGCCTGCATCACGTTGAATGCCTCGGTCAGTTCGCGCGCCTCGCGCGGGCCGGCCAGGGCCAGCGGCGCGCCGTATTCGCCGCGGCTGACGCGGTCGGCGGCCTGCGCCAGCGCCTGCACCGGGCGCAGGATGCGGCGCACGAAAATGATCACGATCACCAGCACCGGCAAGGTGCTGACCGGGACCGAGAAGCGCAGCGGGCGCCACCACTGGCGGTCGACCGTGGGCCGCTGCATGCCGTCGAGCCAGGCGCCGTCGGGCAAACGCAAGGCCAGCGCCAGTTCGGGTTCGGCCGCTTCGAGATGCGTGCTGCGCCAGCCGATGCGTACGGCGTCGGGCGGGAGCGTCAGTTGCCCGCGCAAGGCATGGTCGATGGTCGCCACTTCGCGCTGCGCCACGGCGTCGCTGCTGGCCGGCGGCATGGCCGGCTGCGCGCCGGCGCGGCGAAAGCGCACCGTCGGCGAGTCGAAGGCGGCCAGGGCCGTATTCGCATCGTGCTGCTGGGCCAGGCGCCAGGCCACGACGGTGTTGTCGATCACCTGGCGGCGCGACAGCGTATGGATGCCGCCGTCGCCCTTGGAACTGAGCAGCACCGCGAACAGGTGGGCGCCGAGCAGGCCGCACAGCAGCAGGCCGATCAACTGGCCGGCCATGGTATCGGGCCACAAGCGACTGAAGAAGCGGCCGAACAGACTGCGCACCGCGCCGATCACGCCGGCGCCAGCGAGGCACTGACGGCGGTGGCGAACAGGTAGCCATTGCCCCACACGGTTTTCAGCAGGCCGGGACGGCGCGGATCGGGTTCGAGCTTCTTGCGCAGGCGGCTGACCTGGCTGTCGATGCTGCGGTCGAAATTGGTGGCCTCGCCGTCGCCGACCAGGTCGAGCAGACGGTCGCGGCTGAGCACTTCGCCGGGATGCTCGACCAGCACCCGCAGCAGGCGGAACTCGGCGCCGCTCAGCGCCACCGGTTTGCCCGCGCGGTCGAACAGTGCGCGCCGGCCGAGGTCGAGGGTCCAGCCATCGAAGCGGTAGCTGCGCTGCGTGTCCTGCACGGCCGGCGCGGCGGCGCCCCTGCGCCAGCGCCGCAGCACGGTGCGGATGCGCGCCACCAGCTCGGGCGGATCGAAAGGCTTGACCACGTAGTCGTCGGCGCCGCTGTCGAAGCCGGCCAGCTTGTCGGCGGAACGGTCCATCGCGGTGAGCAGGATCACCGGCGCGGTCTGCGCGCCGGCGATGCGGCGGCACAGCGACAGGCCGTCTTCGCCCGGCATCATCACGTCCAGCACCACCAGGTCGATGCGCTCTTGCGCCAGCAGCAGGTCGGCCTCGCGCGCATCGGCGGCGGCCAGCACGCGCCAGCCCTGGCGCTGCAGGTAGACGGTGAGCGACTGGCGGATGTCTGGGTGGTCGTCGACAACCAGCAGATGGGCGCCGGCCGTGTCAGAAGATTGTTCGCACCGCATGAATAACAATGATTCTCATTCGTATTGATGAGGCATTCTAGCAGCTGGCCTGGCTTATGACATCAGCAATGGTACGTATGCCAGCGCTGATGCCAATGCCAGCGCGGCCGGCACCGACCACGCGCCCGAGCGTGGCGCGTAGCTCAGTTGCAGGCCGACGGCAAGCGCCGCGAAGCTGAGCACCCCCAGCCAGCCGGCGATGCCGACCTGCGTGCCCCATGCCGCCAGGGCCGGCCACAGGGCCAGCGCCAGCAAGACCCAGCCGCCGGCGCGCAGCATCCGCACCTGCCGGCGCGCCAGCTCGCGGCCAAGGAACTGCGCCTGGTGGCGTTCCATCGCCAGCGACAGCAAGGCCATGGCGGCGTAGGCGAGGCCGAAGACGATCAAGGCGCTCATGGACGCACCTCGGCCAGCTTCGGCGCCGCAGCAGGCGATATCGCCTTCGCCCTGGCTTCCTTGCGCCGCAGGTGCAGCACGATGGTGCCGAACAAGACGCCGATGGCCAGCATCGCCAGGTCGAAGCCGGCAAGCGCGCCCTGCCCCAGCTGCAGGCTGGTGAACAGGCCATGGCCGCCGGTGAGCGGATTCAGGACCGGCAGCAGCACGAACATCAGCGCCACCGCGCCGCACTGCTCAAGCCAGGCCGCACGCGCCGGACGCAGCACCGCATGCACCAGGCTCAGTATCCAGACGATGAAGAAGCCGTTGATCTCCCAGGCGCCGCGCCCCGCCATCTCGAACGGCAGCAGGCGGTTCAGCCAGAAGTAGGCGCCAGTCGCCAGCGCGATGCCGGCAATCGCGGCGACGTTGGTCGACTCCACCAGGCGGTGGCCGAAAGGCGTGTAGCCGAGTTTGCGGCGCTCGGGCAGGCGTTTCACCACCCACAGCACCAGGCCGGTGCCGACCATCGCGGTGCCGATCACGCCCGACAGGAACAACAGCCAGCGCAGCGGCGGCCCTGCGAAGCGGCCCAGGTGGGTGGCGCTGAAGACGTTGTTGACGGCGGCCGAGGCGCCCGGTTGCGCCAAGGGCGGCGTCTCCTTGATCTGGCCGCTGGCGGCATCGAACACGAGACGGTCGGCGCGGCCGCGCGTGCTCAGGCTGTCGCTGCCGTGGGCTTGCAGCTCCACGGTGGCGCCGCGCGTGTTCGGACGGGTGACGATGATGCGGCCGACTTCGCGTTCCGGCCATTGCGCCTGGGCGGTGGCGAGCATGGCGCCGATGCTGGCCGACAGGTCGGCCGGCGCTGCGCCGCCACCGTCGCGCTGGCGGCCTTCGCGGCCTTCACGATTGCCGCGCCCTTCCCCCTGGCCGCCCGGCTGCGCCACGCCGCGCCGCTCCATCTGGTAAGCCTGGCCGTTGCCGTTATAGGCCACGTCCGCACCCCAGGGCATCAGGGTGCCCATCAACAGCAGCAGTCCGCTGAAGGTGATCATCACGTGGAAAGGCAGGGCCAGCACGGCCGTCGCGTTATGCGCGTCGAGCCAGGAGCGCTGGCCCTTCTTCGGGCGGAAGGTAAAGAATTCGGCGAAGATCTTCTTGTGCGTGATGACGCCGCTGATGATGGCGACGAACATGAACATGGTGGCGATGCCGACGATCCAGCGCCCGACTGCGCGCGGCATGGCGTGCAGTTCGAAGTGGAAGCGGTAGAGGAAGTTGCCGCCCCGCGTTTCGCGCGGCACGATCTGCTCGCCCGTCGCCGCATCGAGTTCGGCACGCTTGGTACCGGCGCGGCCCGGCGCGGCGCCCTTGTCGCGCCAGCTGGCCTGGATCGTGGCCTGGCGTTCGTTCGGCAGTTCCAGCGTCCAGGTGGTCGCCTGCGGCGCCAGCTTCTGCATGCCGGCCAGGCCCGCTTGCGCCGTCTGCTCCTTGCTGGCGTTCGGCACGGAGGCGTGCAGCTCCGGCTTCATCCACAGGTTGATCTCGTCGAGGAAGTAGCTGAGCGTACCGGTGAAGAACACCGCGTACAGCAGCCAGCCGAGCAGGATGCCGGTCCAGGTGTGCAGCCAGGACATCGACGGGCGCAGGCCCTCGGGTTTCGCGTCCATCCTCATGCCGCACCTCGCAACAGCCAGGCGCCGAGCCCCAGCACCAGCGTCGGCAGCGCCAGCCCGATGCAGGCTTTCGTCAAACGCGGCGTGGCAAAGACCCACAATGCGGCGCAGGCGTACACGACAAAGGAGAGCATGGTGGCGGCGGTGACGGCGTCCATGCGCGCCATGCCGGTCCGCTGGAACAGCAGGCTCATGCAGATGGACCAGCTGGCTGCCAGCACATAGCCCCCACCGGCGGCCAGCACGCTGCGCGCGGCAACGGCCCAGCGATAGCGAGCGATGGGTGTGAGCGCGGACGGCCCAGGCGGAGTCGTGGGCGATGCGGAGAGTTTCATTCCCGGTTATTCCTGTTGTAATGACGCTGACGACAGGCGCAACCAGCCTGCCTCATCCTGAGTAATTGAGAATGATACGCATTTGCGAGGCAGAAAGTTTGTCAAAGTGTGGCAAGGAATTGCCGGGAAGAACAGCCGGGGTCAGGTCTGACAAACGGACACAACCCAGCCGTATCACCAGGCTGCCGGAAATAACAGCAGAGCCCGCGTCCGAATGTCAGACCTGACCCCGGCTGTTTATTTACCAAGCAGGAAGACCAGGGGCGCTTCCAGCCGCGCCTCCCATGCTTTCTCGTTGTGGTCGTCCGCCGGGTACACCTTGCTCAGGTAATGCGCATCGGTATAGCCCTTGTCGCGCACGATCTGGTCGACGAAGCCCTGGTATGGCGCATACATCGCGTCCAGCCCGACGCCGCCGTGGTCCTGGTACAGCTTGTGTCCCTGCGGCGCGGGCAGCCTGTGGTCCAGGTAGTTGTAGGCGGCCAGCGGCAAGGTGGCATTGTGCTTGCCGATGCCGGGCCAGTGGGTCGACAAGCCGGCGGCGCCGCCGAATACCTGCGGGTATTCGCTCATCGCATATACCGAGATCAGGCCGCCCATGCTCGAGCCCATGATGAAGGTGCCGGCGGCATCGATCCGCGTGGCGTACTTGGCGTCGACCACCGGTTTCAGCTCCTGCACCAGGAAGCGCAGGTAGTCGTCGGCTTCCGGCTGGTGCTTCAGGCCGTCGCGCACGAAGGCGGCACGGGCATCCGGCGACATCTCGTCGAGGAATTTCTCGGGGAAGTATTCGAAGTAGCGGTTGTCCGCGATATTGAAGATGCCGACGATGATCGTGTCGTCCACCTTCCCTTCGCGGATCAGGCGCGCCAGCGTTTCGTGCACGTTCCAGGCGGTCTTGTTCCAGGTGCTGGACGCGTCGAACAGCATCTGGCCGTCGTGCATGTAGAGCACCTGGAAGCGCTTGCCGGCGCGCACCTTGTCGGCATAGCCGTCCGGCAGCCACACCTCGACCGGACGCGCGTCGACGAACTTCGACGGCGCCAGCGCCAGGCGCTCCAGCTTGCCGACCGTGACGCGCGCGGCCGGCGCCGTTGCGGCCGCCGGTGTGGATACGACAGGCGCCGCCAGTGCCGGCAGCGCGGCTGAAAGAATAGACAAGCTGAGGCAGGCGTTGGCGAACAACTTCACGAGGACTCCCGATCAATAATGATGAGCTGGCATTATGCCTGCACCCCAAGCCCGCGCGTACCGTTCAGCAACATTGCGCGGCGTCTCGAACTGTTTGCGGCCCGGCTCCCGGCCCCAGTAGGCCGAAAGCGAGCCGAACCGTGGAATAGTTGCCGCCAGCCGCCCCCATGCACACGAATGACGGTTCCAAGGTCAAAACACCAAACTTGTCTATACCGCACACCGTTGAAGTTGTTAATTATTGTTTAGTTAAGTTTCCGGTATCATGAAATCCGAATTCATCAATTTCGAATATCCACATTTGGCGGAGGAATGCGCATGGGTACGCAAGCACGAGGATTCGCCAAGCGCGAGATGGACGCCCCGAAGGAAGTCACCGGGGCGGAACTCGACATGGTGCGCCAGGAAGTGGAAGAACGCCTGGCCGCGCTGCTCGCCGACGCCGGCCCCAGCAGCGACCGGCTGGCCGCCGCCATGCGCAGCGCCGCCCTCGGTTCGGGCAAGCGCATGCGTCCGCTGCTGCTGATGCTGGTCGCGCGCGACCTCGGCTGCGATTCGCCGGCCCTGATCGACGTCGCCTGCGCCGTCGAGCTGGTGCACGCTGCCTCGCTGGTCCTCGACGACATGCCCTGCATGGACGATGCCCAGCTCCGGCGCGGCAAACCCACGATCCACGTGCAGTATGGCGAAGACGTCGCCATCCTGGCCTCGATCGCCCTGCTCAGCCGCGCCTTCGGCATCCTCGGCGCGGCCCAGGACATTCCGCCGGCGGTGCGCGCGCGCCTGGTGGCGCGGCTGTCGGAAACCATCGGCGCCCAGGGCCTGGTGCGCGGCCAGTTCCTCGACCTGCAGGCCAGCGCCCGCTCGGCCGAGGACATCGCCACCACCAACGAACTGAAGACCGGGGTGCTGCTCGGCGCGGCGGTCGACATGGCGGCCATCATTGCCGAAACTGACGACTGCGTGGCCCGCTCGCTGCGCGCCTTTGCCCTGGCCGCCGGCCACGCCTTCCAGCTGCGCGACGACTTCCAGGACGGCCCCGGCATGGATTCGACCGTCACCGGCAAGGACACCGGCAAGGACGTCGGCAAGGCTACCTTCATCAACACGCTCGGCTTCGACGAAGCACGGCGGCGCCTGATGGACCACCTGCACGAAGCCGACCGCTGCCTGACCGACGCCATCGGCAGCAAGCAGGGCACGCGCCGCTTCGTCGACAGCCTGTTCGGCGGCGGCGCGGTGCGCCATGTCGCCAGCAAGCAGCCGGAATACGCCGTGCACCACTGACATGGCCGCGCGCGTCCCGTCGAATCAACCCGTGTAATCAAGGAATCAGGCATGGCCCACTTCGGCGTGGTCGCACCGGCGTTCTACAGCCACTACAACGCAATGGCGGCCCTGTCCGCCGAGCTGGCCGCGCGCGGCCACCGCATCACCTTCCTGCACCAGCAGGACGCCGGCGCCTACCTGAAGGACCCGCGCCTCGGCTTCCATGCGGTGGGCCGCGACTCCCACCCGGCCGGCACCCTGGCCGCTTCCATCGAACGCGCAGCCAATCCGGGCGGGCCGCTGGGCCTGCGCCGCGTGATCCAGGACATGGCCCGCACGACAAGCATGCTGTGCCGCGAACTGCCGCCCGCCATCGAGGCCCTCGGCATCGACGTCCTGTTGTGCGACCAGATGGAAGCGGCCGGCGGCCTGGTGGCCGACAGCATGGGCCTGCCCTTCGCCTCGGTGGCGAATGCGCTGCCGGTGAACCGCGAACCCGGCATCCCGCTGCCGGTCATGCCCTTCGATTACGAGGACAGCGAACGCGCGCGCCAGATGGTCGAGGGCAGCACCCGCGTCTACGACTGGCTGATGTCGCCGCATGCCGAGGCCATCGCGGCGCAGGCGCGCAGGCTGGGGCTGCAGCCGCGCAGCGCCATGCACGAATGCCTGTCGCCGCTGGTAGAGGTCAGCCAGACCACCGCCAGCTTCGACTTCCCGCGCAAGGAACTGCCGCCGCATTTCCACCACGTCGGCCCGCTGCGCTTCAGCCAGGGCACGACCCCACCCGACGACGGCCGCCGCATGCCGGATGTGGCGCCCGACCGCCCCTTCGTCTTCGCTTCGCTCGGCACCCTGCAGGGCGGGCGCTTCGGCCTGTTCAAGCGCATCGTGCAGGCTTGCCGCAAGCAGGACGTGCAGCTGCTGGTCGCCCACTGCGGCGGCCTCGACGAGCGCCAGGCCCAGGCCCTGCGCGCTGCCGGCGCCGACTGGGTGGTCGCCTTTGCACCGCAGGAGGAAGCGCTGGCGCGCGCCGACGTGGTGATCTCGCACGCCGGCTCGAACACGGTGATGGATGCGATTGCCGCCAGCACGCCGATCCTCGCGCTGCCGATCGCCTTCGACCAGCCGGGCGCCGCGGCGCGCATCCGCCATGCCGGCATCGGCCTGTCGGCCTCGCCGCGCTTCGCCAGCCCGGCGCAGATGGCGCGCCTGCTGCGCCGCCTGCTCGACGAACCCGGCTTCGCCCAGCGCATGGCGCCCCTCGCTGCCGACCTGGCGCGCGCCGGCGGCACGCCACGCGCGGCCAGCCTGATCGAGGACGCGCTGGGCCTGCGGCACCGGCCTGTGCATGCCCACGCCCACGCCGGCCTGCCGGCGGATACGCACACCAGCGTGGCCAGCCTTGGATAACCGGCCCATGGCAAGCGCCCCGGAATTCGACCTGATCCTTGTCGGCGGCGGCCTGGCCAACGGCCTGATCGCCTGGCGCCTGCACGCCCAGCGCCCGGCCCTGCGCATCCTGCTGCTGGAAGCGGCCGAGCGCATCGGCGGCAACCACACCTGGTCCTTCCACGACGGCGACCTGACCCCAGCACAGCAGGAATGGATCGCGCCGCTGGTCGCCCGGCGCTGGCCGCGCTACGACGTGGTCTTTCCCGACTACGCGCGCACGCTCGGCAGCGGCTACGCCAGCGTCACGTCCGACGAGTTCGCGCGCGTCATCGCGGCGGCGCTCGGCCCCGCCTTGCGCACCGGCGTGCGGATCGCGTCGCTGACGCCAACCTCGGTCACGCTGGCCGACGGCAGCACCCTGCATGCACGCGCCGTGATCGACGGCCGCGGCGTGCGCGCCACCGAACGCCTGGCGCTCGGCTACCAGACCTTCCTAGGCCAGGAAGTGCGCCTGGCCGCGCCGCACGGCCTCACCGCCCCCATCATCATGGACGCCAGCGTCGAGCAGCAAGGCGGCTACCGCTTCGTCTACGTGCTGCCCTTCGACGCCCACACCCTGCTGATCGAGGACACCCATTACGTCGACACCGGCGCCTGGGAGCCGGAACGCCTGCGCGCGAACATCGCCGCCTATGCGCAGGCGCGCGGCTGGCAGGTCGCGGAGCTGCTGCGCGAGGAACACGGCTCGCTGCCCATCGTGCTGGCCGGCGACTTCGACGCCTACTGGCGGGAGCTCGATGGCCAGCCCTGCGCCGGCCTGCGCGCCGGCCTGTTCCACTCGACCACCGGCTACTCGCTGCCGCATGCGGTGCGCCTGGCCGAACGCATCGCCGGCCTGGCTGACCTGGACGCGCCGCAGCTGTTCGCCGCGATCCGCGACGAAGCGCACAAGGAATGGCGCGGCCAGCGCTTCTTCCGCCTGCTGAACCGCATGCTGTTCCTGGCCGGCAGCCCCGACAAACGCTGGCGCGTGATGGGACGCTTCTACCGCCTGTCGCCGCGCCTGATCGCGCACTTCTACGCCGGCCGCCTGCGCCTGCGCGACAAGGCGCGCATCCTCAGCGGCAAACCACCCGTCCCCCTGCTGGCGGCCTTCGAGGCGGCCCGCAAGATCCACCCTCGTCAGATCAGGAAACCCGAATGAACCAACAACAAACCGCCGTCGTCATCGGCGCCGGATTCGGCGGCCTGGCCCTCGCCATCCGCCTGCAGGCGCGCGGCATCCAGACCACCCTGCTGGAAAAGCGCGACAAGCCGGGCGGCCGCGCC
>Ga0209023_10006653_pt1 | contig 12114 bp, 10 predicted proteins | sample LakOneMetagenome_FD_187468 | JGI IMG/M metagenome (GOLD analysis project Ga0209023, IMG submission 187468) | Freshwater and sediment microbial communities from Lake Erie, Canada (SPAdes) (version 2) | ecosystem: Environmental > Aquatic > Freshwater > Lentic | place: Lake Erie, Canada... | reverse complement strand
TTGGGGTCGGTCGCCATTGTTTTCGGTGTGTCGCTAGCCGTTCATCAGTTTGTACACCGACGCCGGCGTTGGCGGCGCGTCCTTGACGCTCGGCAGCGTCAACGGCAGGTACTGGTACGTCGCGGACTGCACCTCGGCCTTGCGCTTGCCGACCGCCGGGATGTTCATCGCGAATCCGGTGACCCGGTTCTTGTCGTCGACGGTCGCCGTGAACGGGATCGCTTTCGCTGCCGCCCCCAGCGCGGTGGTTTCGGCCGGGGTGAGTACCACGCCAGCCACGTTGCTCTTGGTCAGGTCGATGGTGCCGCTGTAGCTGCCCTTGGCGCCGGCGGTGACTGTCGCCGCGGCGTCCACCAGCGGCCCGATGTTGGCGGGGTCGCCGGTGCCGGTCAGCTCGTTGACGATCGACTTGTCCGTCAGCTTGGCCGGGTCCAGCTTGGTCCAGGACTTCGGCAGGGTCAGCCCCGGCAGCGGGCGGGTGAAGGCGAGCCGGATGTAGATCGTCTTGTCGTAGACCAGGAAGTCGAGTTTGAGCTTCGTGGTGGCGTCGACCTTCTGCACGGTGTCGATCTCCATGCCGTTGGTCGCCGGGTCCACCGCGCCGGTGAAGGTGCCGTCGGCCTCGGTCATGGTGAAACGGAAGGTGCCGGAGCTGCCGTCGGGCGCCGCGTCGAGCAGCTTCTGTTTCGGCGACTCGGCCTGCTTGACCGCATCCTTGAGCTGGCTGCACCCGCTCGTGGCCAGCGGTGAGACCAGCAGGGCCGCTACGGAGGTCGTCGTCAGCAAACGTGTGACGATGCTACGTGCCATGGTCGACGGCACCCTTTCAGTCGCGTTACCTGGCCGGAAAGGCCCATGATCGAGAACCTACCTGTGCCAAAAGGTGGTTTCCGGTGGCAATACGAAATCAGGGTGAAGATCCGGGATAAGCAGCTAGGGGCTGATCTGGGCGATCGGCAGGCGAATCTCGAACGGCTCGGTCAGCTTGATCAGGTCGGGGCTGTCACCGACCAGCTCGTACTCCCGGAAGCCGCTGCGACCGGGGCGGTCACTGAGTCGGTAGGCGAACAGGTGTACCGGGTCCTGCTCGATCCGCCAGTAGTGCCTGATGCCGGCGGCGGCGTACTCGCCCGGCTTGGCGAACCGGTCGGTGCGTCGGGTGCCGGGCGACACCACCTCCACGGCGACGACCACCTGGTCGGCGGTGACGAAGTGTCTGGTTCCGGCGCCGCCGGCACGGCGGACGATCAGATCCGGGATCCGTACGTCCCGCTCGCTGAGCGCCACGCTCATGCCAGCGGTGACCTTGTACCCGCTCGGCGCGTGTGCGCGGAGCCAGGACCACAGAAGGCTGACAATGTCCTGGTGATCTTCCGTGGGCGAGGGAGCCACGTGCACCACTCCGTCAACGAGCTCGACGCGCGGGGCGTCCGGCGGGACGGTGAGTAGGTCTTCCAGGGTGTGGTCGGCGCGTAGCTGACGCACCGGGTCGGGCTGCCACATGCCGGTGGCACCGATGAGATCGGTGGACGACGGGAACGACTCGGCAGTCACGCCGCCAAGTTTACGCCTGACTATGCGTTGTCAGCCTCGGTCGAACCGGGCTTGTAGCTGCAGAAAATGGCGGTCCCGGGAAAAAGTCGCCCGCGCAGTGGACTCCACTGCCCCCAGATCCCTTCGTGACCTTCGGGCCACTCCGGTTCGATCAGATCGGTGAGGACGAATCCGGCCGAGACCAGTTCGCGGATCCGATCGCCGAGGGTGCGGTGCTGCTCGACGTAGGTGGGCTGTCCGGCGGCGTCGTACTCGACGTATGCGCGTCGATCGAAATATGAATGTACCGCGAGCAGGCCGTTCTCTCCCGGATCGTCGAGGAAGATCCATCGCATGGGGTGGGTGACGGAGAACACCCACTTTCCGCCTGGACGTAGCACCCGATGTACTTCACGCATCACCTGGGCGGAATCGGCCACGAACGGCACCGCACCAAAAGCCGTACAAACAATGTCGAACGCCCCATCGGCGAACGGCACACTGAGCGCATCAGCCTGGACCAGCGGAATGGTCACGCCACAGCGCTCGGCAGAGGCCGCAGCGTGCCCGAGCATGCCGGCAGACAGGTCCATCGCGACCACGGTCGCCTGCTGGGTCGCCAGCCATCGACCGGCCGAGGCGGCCCCGCAGCCCAGCTCCAGGATCCGCTGGCCGGCCAGCGGGCCGAGCAGGCCGGCGTCGGCCTCGCGCAGGCCCTCCGGGCACCAGACGAAGTCGCAGTCGCCCAGGAACTGGCCGTGTTCAGCCTGGTAGGCATCGGCGTCACTGTCCCACCAGCCCCGATTTGCCCGGCTGCTCTCCGTGTTGGAGACGCCGCGGCGGGTCACACCAGCGGAGTTCTCGGCGTCCTCGATCACGCCACCACCGTACGGGCGACCCCTTTCGTTGCGGCTCTGCGGAGCCCTTGCACGTTGTGGTAAGAGGCACGGTAAGCTGTCCGGTGCACTCATTGGATCGCGCGCCTCGGCAGGGAGCAGGCGCGCCACCGTCCGGCCCCATGACCTCAGCGCGGCACCTATTCGGCCCGCCCCACTGCTGCTCATGAGCCCCGCGGAGGGTCCAGCAGAGTGAGTAGGTCACCCGCGACACCATCGGTTCGGAGCAACAGCCCACATGACGAGCAGCATCGAGGCCACCTCGAGCGCAAACACGATCGCCATCAACGACATCGGTTCTGAGGACGACTTCCTCGCCGCTATCGATCTGACGATCAAGTATTTCAATGACGGCGACATTGTCGAAGGCACCGTCGTCAAGGTCGATCGGGACGAGGTCCTGCTCGACATCGGCTACAAGACCGAGGGTGTCATCCCCTCGCGCGAGTTGTCGATCAAGCACGACGTGGACCCCGCCGACGTTGTCTCCGTCGGGGACCACATCGAGGCCCTGGTTCTCCAGAAGGAGGACAAAGAGGGTCGCCTTATCCTCTCGAAGAAGCGGGCGCAGTACGAGCGCGCCTGGGGCACCATCGAGAAGATCAAGGAAGAGGACGGCGTCGTTCGCGGCTCCGTCATCGAGGTGGTCAAGGGTGGCCTGATCCTCGACATCGGCCTGCGTGGCTTCCTGCCCGCCTCGCTGGTGGAGATGCGCCGCGTGCGCGACCTGCAGCCGTACGTCGGCCGTGAGCTCGAAGCCAAGATCATCGAGCTGGACAAGAACCGCAACAACGTGGTCCTGTCCCGCCGGGCGTGGCTGGAGCAGACGCAGTCCGAGGTGCGCACCGAGTTCCTCAATAAGCTGCAGAAGGGCCAGGTCCGCAAGGGCGTTGTCTCTTCCATCGTCAACTTCGGTGCCTTCGTGGACCTGGGTGGCGTTGACGGCCTGGTGCACGTCTCCGAGCTGTCCTGGAAGCACATCGACCACCCGTCCGAGGTTGTCGAGGTCGGCCAGGAGGTCGAGGTCGAGGTCCTGGACGTCGACCTGGACCGCGAGCGCGTCTCGCTGTCGCTCAAGGCGACCCAGGAAGACCCGTGGCGCCAGTTCGCCCGGACCCACGCGATCCAGCAGATCGTGCCGGGCAAGGTCACCAAGCTGGTTCCGTTCGGTGCGTTCGTGCGCGTCGACGACGGCATCGAGGGCCTGGTGCACATCTCCGAGCTGGCCGAGCGCCACGTGGAGATCCCGGAGCAGGTCGTTCAGGTCGGCTCCGAGGTCATGGTCAAGGTCATCGACATCGACCTTGAGCGTCGCCGGATCTCCCTGTCGCTGAAGCAGGCGAACGAGGGCTTCCAGGAGGGCGAGGAGCACTTCGACCCGACCCTGTACGGCATGGCCGCCACGTACGACCCCGAGGGCAACTACATCTACCCGGATGGGTTCGACCCGGAGACCGGCGAGTGGCTCGAGGGCTTCGACAAGCAGCGCGAAGAGTGGGAGCGGCAGTACGCCGAGGCCCGCGTGCGCTGGGAGGCCCACACCAAGCAGGTCGTGGCGTCCCGCGAGGCCGAGGCTGCGGCTCCGGCCGAGGTCCCGGGCGCGGTGACCAGCTCGTCGAGTTCGTCGTCGAGCACCACCACCAGCTCATCGTCGACGACTCCGGCGCGTGCGTCGGAGGAGCCGGCCGGCACGCTGGCCACCGACGAGGCGCTCGCGGCTCTGCGCGAGAAGCTCGCCGGCGGTAAGTAGTCGCTAGCTAGTTAGCAAGGGCTCAGGGCCTGTCCGGCGAGTAATCGCTGGGCAGGCCCTGAGTTGTTGGGTGACTTGGCTAGTGGGCGACGACGGCCACCAGGGTGAGCGCGCCGCTGGTGGCGTACCAACCGCTGATGATCAACACAAGGCCGGCGCCGATGGCCGCCGTACGCAGCCCCAGGTTGGCCTGGCCGTCGGCGCTGCGGTGCGGTCGCGGCGTCGGGTCGGGCTCCGTCGGCATCATCGCGAAGTGCCAGAGTCCGGGCGTACCGATGCGGTGCCGGCCGGCACCGCGGGTGTGCAGCGCGAACACGGCGATCTCGCCGCGTCGCGGTAACGGTACGGTGCGCCGGCGGTTGCCGGCCAGCGCCGCGTTCGCCCGCGGTCGGGGTATCTGCTGGTCAGCGCTGCGGCTGTCGTCCGGCAGCAACCGGGTGCGCTGCGAGGTGGCGTCAGTGCCGGTGCGGCTGACGATCAAGTACGAACGTTCCGGTGTCATCGATGCTCCATCCACGGTCCCTTACCGCACGGTAAGTGCCACAGCCCGGTGGCGCGGCCGACGCCCCGGTGCGTCACCCGTTCAGGCAAAACTGGGCGCGATGCTGTTGACTATCGACTGTGTTAGTGATGGGACTGACCGGCGGTATCGGCGCCGGCAAGAGTGCGGTGGCGGCGCGGCTGCGGGAACATGGCGCCGTCCACATCGATGCTGACCAGCTCGCCCGGGATGTGGTCGATCCGGGGACATCCGGCCTGGCAGCGGTCACCGTCGCTTTTGGGCCAGCCGTGCTGACGGCCGACGGGCAGCTCGACCGGGCGGCCTTGGGCGCCCGGGTCTTCGCCGATCAGGTGGCCCGGCGGGACCTTGAGGCGATCATTCATCCACTGGTACGGACCCGCGCGGCCGAGCTGATCGCCGCCGCGCCGCCGGACGCGGTAGTGGTCAACGACATTCCGCTGCTGGTGGAGACCGGGCAGGCGGCTGACTTCGCGCTGGTGGCGGTCGTCGAGACGCCGGTGGAGGTCCGGGTCAATCGGCTGGTCGCCAGCCGTGGCCTCACCGCCGACCAGGTCCGGGAACGCATTGGTGCCCAGGCCACCGATGCTCAACGCCGGGCGGCCGCCGACGCTTTGCTGGACAATGCGGGCACTGTGGACCAACTGCTGGCCCAGGTCGATCGCCTGTGGGCTGACCGGTTGGTGCCGTTCGAACAACGGCTTCGGCAGGGGAGTACCGCGGTGACCGGCCGGCCGATCGGCGCCGCCGCCGCTGCCCGGATCGGGGCGCGCCTGGTGCGAGTCCTCGCCGGGGCACGGCTCAGTGAGGCTCTGGTGCTGCAGGTGCCCCGCTGGGACCTCGTCGAGGCCAGCGTCGGCCAACTGCGGGAGCGGGGATTTCTGCTGGACCAGCGGCAGCGGATCATCGCGGTGGACCCGGGGCAGTCAGCAACAGTTCGGGTCGTCGTCGGCGATTGACGGATGCGCTCGCGACGGTCGGGCGATGCGCTCACCGGGTAATGACTCCCAGGGCAGCTACCGGACCAGCGGGGCACCTCAGCCTCGATCAGACCTGCCGCGTAGTGCGGTTGTCGACCAGATGGCGGGGGATCCCCTCGACCGCCGCGAGCGGTCCGGGTACACGGTAGCCACGCCCACCACCGGGCACAATCGAAAAACGGTCGTGAATACGTCGCGGCCCGGCACACCACAGGTGAACATTTGCCTGCTCACGGCGGCGGCGCTGACCGCCGTACCCGGCCAACCTGCGCGATTACGGGGCGAATCGCTGTGCTGCGGGGCGGATGTCACAGGCGCGACGTAGGTTGGGCCGCATGGCGCTCGACATCCCGCGTATGGCGGGCACTTTCACCGTGGTCAGTGATTACGTTCCCGCCGGTGACCAGCCAGCGGCCATCGCCGATCTGGAACGACGGGTCCGGCGCGGCGACCGGCACACCGTCCTGCTGGGCGCCACCGGTACCGGCAAGAGTGCCACCACTGCCTGGCTGATCGAGAAGCTGCAGCGACCGACGCTGGTGCTCGCGCCCAACAAGACCCTGTGCGCCCAGCTCGCCAAGGAGTTCCGCGAGCTGCTGCCCAACAACGCGGTGGAGTACTTCGTCTCGTACTACGACTACTACCAGCCTGAGGCGTACATCCCGCAGACGGACACGTACATCGAGAAGGACTCCTCGATCAACGAGGAGGTGGAGCGGCTGCGGCACTCGGCGACCATGTCGCTGCTGACCCGCCGGGACGTCATCGTCGTGGCCACCGTGTCGGCGATCTACGGCCTGGGTACGCCGGAGGAGTATCTGGACCGCGCCGTCCGGGTGGCGGTCGGGCAGGATCTGGACCGCGACGCACTGCTGCGCCGCCTGGTCGACATCCAGTACTCCCGTAACGACACCGCTTTCCAGCGGGGCACCTTCCGGGTGCGCGGCGACACGTTGGAGATCATTCCGGCGTACGAGGAGCTGGCGATCCGGATCGAGTTCTTCGGCGACGAGATTGAGCAGCTCTCCTACCTGCACCCGCTCACCGGCGACGTGGTCAAGCACGTCGACGGGCTCATGATCTTCCCGGCGAGTCACTACGCCGCCGGTCCACAGCGGATGGAGCGCGCACTGGCCGGGATCGAGGCGGAGCTGGCCGACCGGCTGGCCGAGCTGGACCGCCAGGGCAAACTGCTGGAGGCGCAGCGGCTGCGGATGCGGACCACCTACGACCTGGAGATGATGCGCCAGGTCGGTTTCTGCAACGGCATCGAGAACTACTCGATGCACATCGACGGCCGCGAGCCGGGCAGCCCACCACACTGCCTACTGGACTACTTCCCGGATGACTTCGTCACGGTGATCGACGAGTCACATGTGTCGATCCCGCAAATCGGTGCGATGTTTGAGGGCGATGCGTCCCGCAAGCGGGTGCTGGTCGAGCACGGTTTCCGGCTGCCCAGCGCGCAGGACAACCGACCGCTGCGCTTCGACGAGTTCCTGGAGCGGGTCGGCCAGATGGTCTATCTGTCGGCCACCCCCGGCAGCTGGGAGATGGAGCAGGCGCAGGGCGAGTTCGTCGAGCAGGTCATCCGGCCCACCGGCCTGATCGACCCTGAGGTGGTGGTCAAGCCGACCAAGGGCCAGATCGATGACCTGATCCACGAGATCAATGTGCGGGTGGAGCGGGACGAGCGGGTCCTGGTCACCACGTTGACCAAGAAGATGTCCGAGGACCTCACCGACTACCTGCTCGAACACGGCATCCGGGTGCGGTATCTGCACTCGGAGGTCGACACGCTGCGCCGGGTGGAGCTGCTCAGCGAACTGCGCAAGGGCGACTACGACGTACTGGTCGGCATCAACCTGCTCCGGGAGGGTCTCGACCTGCCCGAGGTGTCGCTGGTGGCGATCCTGGACGCGGACAAGGAAGGCTTCCTGCGCAGCGGGCGCTCGCTGATCCAGACCATCGGCCGGGCGGCGCGAAACGTGTCGGGCCAGGTGCACATGTACGCCGACAAGATCACCCCGTCGATGGCCCAGGCGATCGACGAGACGGATCGGCGGCGGGCCAAGCAGGTCGCCCACAACGCCGCCAACGGCATCACCCCGGAGCCGCTGCGCAAGAAGGTGCACGACATCCTGGACGACATCTACCGCGACGCCGAGGACACCGAGTCGGTGCTGGCGGCGGGCGGTTCGGGTCGGCAGATGAGCCGGGGCAAGGCGCCGGTCTCCGAGTCGCGCTCGCGCGGGCGTGGTCTGGTCACCCCCTCGCCGGAGGGGATGGCGCGCAGCGATTTGGCGGCGCTCATTCAGGAACTCAATGATCAGATGTTGGCGGCGGCCCGGGAGCTTCAGTTCGAGCTGGCGGCGCGCATCCGTGACGAGTGCGCCGAGCTGAAAAAGGAGCTGCGCGCGATGGATGCCGCCGGCGCCCGATAGCCATCATCGATGCACCACAACTCCAGCCCCACTCTGCCACCTAGCCCCCTAGGACGCTTTACGCACGGTGACCGTATCGGTGATCTTTTTTGTTGTGGAGACCCTCGGGTTTCCCCGGCCCGCCGGATGGGCAACAATGGCCAGGTACGGGAGGGGAGTATCCCTCGCAGCGGCGTCGTCAACACGGTCGTGGATCATGAACATGCTGATCCAGGGCCCGGCTCCGTTGGTCGCGCCGTTCGCGGTGCGGCGGGAGAGACCTCCGTCAGCACGATCGATCGTCGCGTCGTCTCGCCAGCAGGCGCGACGACCTGATGTGGTGCCTGTCGGAGGTTACGAATGCACGTATCACACACTGTCTGGATCGCCACACTGCTCGCCGTGGTGCTGGTCCTAGCTCTGGACCTGCTCGTGGTCGGTCGCCGGCCGCACGAGCCAAGCCTGCGTGAATCCACCCACTGGGTCACCTTCTACGTCGCCCTGGCGCTGCTGTTCGGCGCGGGCATCTGGTACTTCTACGGGGCCAAGTACGGCGGCGAGTTCTATGCCGGCTGGCTCACCGAGTACAGCCTCTCGGTGGACAACCTCTTCGTTTTCGTCATCATCATGAGCCGGTTCAACGTGCCCAGGCCGTACCAGCAGAAGGTGCTGATGATCGGCATCATCCTGGCGCTGGTCCTGCGTGGCGCCTTCATTGCCGCTGGTGCCACGCTGCTGAACAAGTTCGTCTGGGTGTTCTACCTGTTCGGTGCGTTCCTGATCTACACGGCGATCGGGCTGGCCCGGCACGGTGAGGATGACGCCGACGACTTCAAGGAGAACGTGCTGATCCGGTGGAGCCGCAAGGTGCTGCCGATGTCTCCCGAGCACGACCGTGGGCGCCTGACCACCCGTGGGACGACGGGTAGGCGGCTCTTTACTCCGATGTTCATCGTCATGATCGCCATCGGCACGACCGACCTGATCTTCGCGCTGGACTCGATTCCGGCGATCTTCGGGTTGACCAAGGAGCCGTACCTGGTCTTCACCGCGAACGTGTTCGCGCTGATGGGGCTGCGGCAGCTGTACTTCATGCTCGGTGGCCTGCTGGACCGCCTCGTCTACCTGTCGATCGGGCTGGCGGTGGTGCTGGGCTTCATCGGCTTCAAGCTGATCATGGAAGCGATCGGCGACAACAACCTGCCGTTCATCAATGGCGGTGAGCCGGTGGCGTGGATGCCGCACGTACCGATCTGGCTGTCACTGACCATCATTTTCGGCACGCTGGTGGCCGCTGCGGTGGCCAGCCTGGTGAAGACCCGGCGTGACGGTCGGGCCGCGATCGTCAGCTAGTGCTACCAGAACGAAGGCCCCGATCCAGCGCTGGATCGGGGCCTTCGTCTTGCCGATGTGCAGGCGGCTTCGTACCCTCTGCATCGAGATCAATTGCTGTGATTGATCTCGATGTGTGCGAAGGAGCTGTCATGGGCAACCGCGTCCGCTGGGCGGTCACCGCCGGAGTACTCGCCCTGGTCTGCCCGGTGACGGTGGCTGCGGCCGCCGAGACCGGTCCCGCGGCGTCGAAGCCGGTGGCCATCATCGGCGGGCGCCCGGCAGCCCAGCTCTACTCCGGCGTCGTCAGCATGGGCCAGGGCGGCCACGAGTGCGGCGGCACACTGATCACCGCGCGCTGGGTCGTGACCGCCAAGCACTGCGCCCTCGGTACCGATGCCAAGTACCTGCAGGTCCACCTGGGCAGCAACGACAACACCAAGGGCGAGGTGATCGTTGGCAAGGGTTGGGCGAAACACCCTGACCCCACCGTCGACCTTGCACTGCTGGAACTCACCAGCGCGGCCAAGACCGCACCGATGAAGGTGGCCACCGAGGTGGGGCCCGCCGGTACCACGACGCGGCTGCTCGGCTGGGGCCGCACGGTCAGCAACGACGCGCACAGCAAGCCGGTGGCGCTCCGGGAAGTGGACACGACCGTACTGGCCGACCAGCCGTGTGTGGAGGCCACCTCCGGCGCCGGCCCCAATGACGTGTTCCATCCCGGTACCGACATCTGCACCGATGCCCCGGGCGGGACCGCCGGCGCCTGCGAAGGCGACTCGGGCGGACCCCAGCTCCGGCAGGTCAACGGCGCCTGGGCGTTGATCGGTGTCACCAGCCGCGGGCCCAACCCGGACAAGGACGGCGGCTGCACCAGCGGACCGTCGATCTACGTGAGCGTCCCCGCCGTTCGTGTCTGGATCGAACAGCAGGTCGGCAAGCTGCCGTAGGGAACCGGGCAGCTCAGCGGTCCGGCAGCGTGACGCCCATGATCGATCCGGGGTCAGCCGGACGGTAGTGGGCGCTGCCACCGTGCGCCTTGGCCAGCTGATCGACGATCCACAGCCCCAGACCCACCGAGCCCTTGACGCCGTAGTCACCGTGGAAGCGCTGAAACAGACTGTTTCGCCGGTCCGCGGGCACCCCGCGGCCGTGGTCGCGAACATCGATGCTCGACCCGCCGGCTACCTGCTCGACGGTGACCACGAACGGCGGTGCGCCGTGCCGTGCCGCGTTACTCAGCAGATTGACCAGTATCTGTTGCAGCCGATCCGGGTCGGCGGTCACCGTCCGGTCGGCGGGAACAGGCACGGTGAGGTCGTGCATCCCCACCAGTGCGGCGGCGTCTCGTACGGCCTCGGCGGCGGGAACCTGGACGATATCCAACCGGAGCCGCCCACCGGTGTCCACCCGCTCCATGTCCAGCAGCGAGCCCGCCAACTGGGTGAGGCGCCGCACCTGGCGTGCGGCCGTCGTCAGCACGCTGTCCAGCGCGGCCGGCGTGGGAGCCGTCTCCGCCCGGATGTCCTCCAGGCAGATGTCGATCGTCGCCAGCGGTGAGCGGATGTCGTGCGCCAAGGTGGCCGCGAGCGCTGCCCGCCATCGTTCGGCGGCCGCGACCTGCCGCCGGGCCCGGTGCAGACCCTGCACGTGCGTGGCGAGGGTGACCCCGACGAACACGGCAATGAGGACGATGGTGATCGCGTTCCACAGCCCCAGCACCGGCTCGTTCACCAGCATCAACGGCACCCCGTACGAGGCGAGAATGGCCGGGCCGGCCGCCAGGACGACCTGGCGTGGATAGTGCATGCCCAGCCACGCCAGGAGCAGTACGTAGTAGGGGCCGTTGCCGGCGGCCACGCCGCCGAATTTCCAGGTGGCGTAGCTCAGGATCGTCAGCACCGCCAGTGACATGCACGCGGGCATCACCAACCAGTGCCAGCGGTCCCACGGCAGCCACCACGCCGTTACCGCGGTGAGCATGCAGGCCGCCGTGATGTAGATGCTCGCGGCCAGGTGCGGACTCGAGGACAGAATGAACAGGTTCAGAACGCTGACGGCGCCCATCAGCCCCGCTGCTCGCCGCGCCGCCACCCGCGGGGAGAGGTCATCTGTGCCCTGAGCAGTCATCGCTCTCGAGACCAATCGTCAGGTTCTTGGCCGATCCTGTGAAACTCCCGCTGTGACGATATCGGTCGGCCAGATGGCGCCACCCGGAACTCACGGTGTCGGTCAACAAAGGGCAGCAGGCCTGGCGATCAGAATGCTGCCGGTCCGGCGCCGGCGCAGCAGGGCGTTGTCGTTCCACGTCATGCCATGGTGGCCCCCATCCCGGGTCGGGGATGGGGGCCACCATGGGCGTGCCTGATTAGTTCTGGTGCTTGCGGCGGGAGGCGGCCCGGCCGCGCAGGTTCTGGTCGAGGATGACCTTGCGGATGCGTACGGCCACCGGGGTGACCTCGACGCACTCGTCCTCGCGGCAGAACTCCAGTGCCTGCTCCAGCGAGAGTTTGCGCGGCGGGATGACCTTCTCGGTCTCGTCCGAGCTGGCGGCCCGCATGTTGGTGAGCTTCTTCTCCTTGGTGATGTTGACGTCCATGTCGTCGGAGCGCGAGTTCTCGCCGACGATCATGCCCTCGTACACCTCGGTGGTCGGCTCGACGAACAGCGCGCCGCG
>Ga0209023_10006652_pt1 | contig 12115 bp, 10 predicted proteins | sample LakOneMetagenome_FD_187468 | JGI IMG/M metagenome (GOLD analysis project Ga0209023, IMG submission 187468) | Freshwater and sediment microbial communities from Lake Erie, Canada (SPAdes) (version 2) | ecosystem: Environmental > Aquatic > Freshwater > Lentic | place: Lake Erie, Canada... | reverse complement strand
CCACACTTACTAAAGCATCCCGCTGGAACAATTTAAATTTCTGGTCCAGGCTGATGCCTTTATTCCATGCCACTTCGGGCAGCAGGCCATAGGCTTTGCCACCTGCAGCCGGAATAACAGTTACCTGCCTTGAGCTTACAAACACAGCAGCATTCTCTGCAAAAATATTTGCCGTACGTTGCCCGCGCCCTGCACTGATGCGGAAAGTGGTTCCGGTAACCGGCTGGTAACGTAAATTCAAACGGGGTGTTACAAAAAAACCGGTGAGGCTGTTATTGTCTGCACGCAACCCCAGCACAGCGCTGAATTTTTCTGTGGGCGTAAAAGTATATTCTCCAAATACACCCGGCACATTCTCTGTTCTTTTATAATTGTTTGCTTTAAAATTTTCATCATACCCTTCATGTAAAAAACTTAACCCTGCCCTGAATTTATGAATGGTGCTGTTGATGATGGACTGGTATATAAGATTGGCATAAAAAGTTTTTTGACTGGCTTTATAGGCTGTAAATCCAAAATAATCATCCTGCTTATCTGTAACAGCAGTTACCTGCAGGCCGATACTTTTATATTTTTTTTCAGGGAATACATAACCCAGTTTCCCGAATGCTTCATAGCGTGTTGTTGCAATGCCCAATCCATAATGGTTAGCTGTATTCTTATCTTTTGCTGCATCAAACAACACTTCTCCACCGGTACGGTCATCAGTATACACTTTAACACCCAGTTGCGCCATCAGTCCCCTGCTGTTATCGTATTTATAACGGTTCACCATGCTGAATGTATTTCCTGTGGGCAGATCACGAAAGCCATCCTTATTAAAATCAAGATGCGTATTGGTTAAAAAATCGTCGTGCAGTAATAAACCCACCGACCATTTTTTATTTATCTTTTGAGATAGGTTCAGGTTAAGATCGGTTTTACCATAATCATTCCTGTAAATATTGGCCAGTAGTTTTTCACTGTTTTCCGGTTTTTTTAATTCCACATTTATCTGCCCGGCAATACTTTCATAGCCATTGGCAACAGAACCTGTGCCTTTTGTTAACTGAATGGATTCGATCCACGGACCTGCAATGGAATTAATGCCCAACGGAGTGGCAATACCCCTTGGCCCCGGCAGGTTTTCTACAGTTAACTGTGTGTAATTACCACTTAATCCCAGCAGCTGAATTTGTTTTGAACCCGTTATGGCATCATTATAAGATACATCCACAGCAGGATTGGTTTCAAAACTTTCACTCAGGTTACAACAGGCTGCTTTTAATAATTCACTCCCCGTCATGGTTTGAATGCGTATGGGGCTGAACGTACTTAAATAAGTGGAGCGCTGTCGGGAAGTAACCGTTACTTCTTTAAGTTGTTTATTGGAAGCCAGCACAATTTTTAAGTCGTTCATTTCTGTAACCGTAATGGTATCTGGTTTATAACCGGCGAAACTTACCACCAGCCTGCTGTTGATGCCATCATGTTTTATGGCAAAAATGCCCGAGCTGTCAGTAATTACACCGGTGGCCGTACCCTGCCAGAAAATACTTGCCCTTGATAAGGGCCTGAACACCCCTTTATTATCTGCTTCCAGCACCACGCCTTTAATAAAATGCCCCTCTGGCATGGCATTCCTGTCTGCCGAAGTTTGTAAAGATGCTTCCGCAGCTTTTTGTATTTCGGGTACCTGCGATGCAACCGTGTCTGTTTTAATTTCATTCATCATGGTTTCCATTTCGCGGTAATGGCAACATTTAGGCAGGGCATTATACACCACATTTTTTGCTTTCTTATTTTCCAGGTCGTGCCCCGCCGCCACAATTTTATTTTGTATTTTTTCTATCGACACCTGCAGGGGGTTGTATACCAGCGAAAGCATTTTGGAATCCACATCCCATACGGCCGTCCTTACGCCTTTTATTTTCAGCGTATTTTCAATTCGGTCTTTACACTGTTCGCAGGTGCCAAATACTTTAAACACAACGGCAGTATCAGTGCCCGTCCTGTTTTGGGCCATTGATCCATTCACTGAAGCCAGCAGGAAAAGCACCAGCAGATATGTAACTTGTTTCATAAAATATTTTTTTAACAGGCCATAAAATATACCATAGCTGATGGGTTGCAGCCTTTGCAGGCTGCAACCCATCAGCGGTATTACCGTTTAATTACTGTTGATGACCGGAATGAGTGTCCTTATTTTCTTTTAAAGCCATTCCGCATTTACTGCAGGTACCGGGTTTATTTGAAGTTACATCAGCATGCATGGGACAGCTGTACATGGCTCCCATTTTCATCTGCTCTTTTTTGGACTGTGTTAAATTCATTCCGCATTTAGAACAGGTACCGGGTTTATCAGAAGTTACATCCGCATGCATCGGGCAGCTGTACATTTTCATTGCCCCTCCCTTCATCTCTTCTTTTTTAGATAAAGTAAGGTCCATGCCGCATTTGGAACATTTACCCGGTTCATTGCTGGTTACATCGGGATGCATGGGGCAGGAATATGTTTTTGCAACAGCTTCTTTCCTGTCGTATTTACAGCAGGCATGCAGTTTATTGTAAGCTTTATTATCAGCAGTCATATCCTGTGTATCATAACCGGAATTGGCAATGGCCTGCTGTATTTTTTGAGAAGATGTTTTGGCAGCAGCGTAAGATACTTTCAGCTCCTTGGTTGCTTCGCTCCAGTTAGCTGTGGTGGCGCCACCTTTTTTAGCTGCCTTTTCAATATTGGTTTTGCACATGCCGCAGTTACCCCATACTTTAATGGTTTCTTTAGTAAGGCCCTGTTGTGCAGTTGAATGATTTATGGTGAAGATGCTGAGCAGCAGCGCTGCATAGATTGATAACGTTTTCATTATTATAGTTTTTAAAATTATTAAAAGATAACCTGTTGGCATACGCCAACGCACCATCAATTATCATTGACGGCGAATCATCCATAATCATTTTAAATCCGGAAAACGCAGTGCAGTATACAGGCAGAAGGTGCTGTATATTCGGGGGGCCCATGAATAGTGTAGGCAGTTACCGCATTATTTACCGGAACCTGCCAGTTGTATAAAGGGAAACTGGTGAACACCAGCTGTTCCGAAGTGGCAAAGCTGATATCGTTGGTAACATTTTTATGAGAGTCGCCTAATTTGTAAAATTGATGTTCATCATGGCAGCAGCCTTTCTTTTCCGTCATGCCGCATTTGCCGCACTGTTTGTTTTCGCTGCCGTATAATTCCACTCCTGCCTTTTTACCCATGCAGTAATGTATTTCCATGGCCACCCCGCAGGAAAGCACCATGTAAATTACTGTTGATATGGCGAGAAGCACCTTTTTCATCAACACAAAGATAAGCTGGATTATTATACCAATAAACTGAGAATTGTTAATGTTTGTACTGATATCCGTCACAGGCAGCTGCCCTAATTCACAAAATTCCATTGAATACCAAAGCGGATGATGAGCCCCTGCGTGGGATAATGGGCTGCGGCTAAATTATTGTTGATAAAACCAAAACCATTGGCAAAGCTTACCGTATTCAGGTTTTCGGTACGCAGGTAGGCGGTAAATGATTTGATACGGAAATGCATGAAGGCGGTAATATCAGGCCGGTTTTTTAATTTAAAAGTATCCTGTGGGGTAAACTGCCCCATCACCGGCGAATAATTATAGGCTTCATAAGGCGTGTAATAACGGAACTCCAGCCCCGTGCTTAAATTAAGGTTCTTGTAAAATGTACCTTCAAATGCAAAACGGTTGCGGGTAAAAAGCAGGGGCACTTTTATGGGTGCGCTGCCATCGGTCTGCTGTGCCACCACATCAATATACCAGTTCAACTTCCTGCTTAATTTAATTTTTTTTGCGGCAAACAACTGTACCAGGTTGATCACTTTAGTGCTTTGTGCGGTATGGTAATAATCGGCAAAATAAGCCAGGTTAGTAATGAGATGGTTACGGAAACCAATATTGATAAAATTATTATACGCCTCTGCACCAAAAGAAATGATATTTTCTTTTTTAGTGATACTGGCATTTTTAAAATTAAAAACCGAAGTGTTGTTATAAATAAAGGAAGGCGTTCGGTTGGTATTGGTAAAAAACAATCTTACATCGCCCAGTTTTTGATTCAGGTGCCGGGCAATGGTGGCCTGGGCGCTGTAATCGCCGCTGTTTAACCCGTTCAGGTAAAATTCGCCCTTCATCAAAACATCCCATAAACGGTTGCGGGTTTTATTGCGGTACTCGCCATGCAAAACAATATTGTAATAATTTTTTATTTCGGAAGTACTGTCGGTGCGGAAAAATTTACCCGTGATATTTTCCATCCTTATACCGGCCAGTAAAAACTGTGCTGCATTTTTGGTATCCGGGAACTGCAGCAGCGAAAAATCATTACTCACCACTTTCCACATTTCATGCACCTGGAAATATTTTGGCGAGGGGGTAAAAGCTGTGTCGTACCATTTTTTATAAATAGAATCTGCCTTGCTGTCTTTATACAAATAATTATACGTGCTGTAATTAAAACTGTACTGCAGCCGCAGCTTGGGATAGAATAAAAATTCGGTGGTACTGTCATTTACTGCAACAGAATCCTTTTTACCTATATCATAGGTCTGCCGCAGGAAGAAAGTAAAATCCTTGTAAATATTTCCTGTGTTTACTGAGGCATTAAAAGGATTGGGTGCAAAAGCCAGTGCATTACCCAGGTTAACCGGTATGCTGAAGCGTTTCTTTTTATTGGGGTCGGATAAGAGGGTATCATTGGTGATGCCGCCGTTCTCCGAATTTTTAATGGTATTGCCCAGCAGCACCATGTTCATGGCGTATCTTTTTCTTTTACCCTGGTAAGTGCTGAAGAGCCGGTAATTTTTGTGGTTCGTATTCTGGGTAACAAAAAAACCCGGTGAACTGATGAGGCGGTAGTCTAAACCAAAATTCCAGTTGGGCCGGGGATTTTGGGTATGCAGCACTTTTACCATCTGCTCTTTACCCGAGGCCAGCTGGTAGCCCAGTTGTGTAAATGGCTTGGTGGTTTTATAAAATTTTGTGTCTGGTAATTTATACCGGTACACATCAAAAGCATGAAAGCCTGCATCCCAGCCCGGCTTCAGGTTGGGCGCATAAATTAACGAATACGCTGCGGCACCATTATTGCCCAGGTACTGGTAATAAGAAGGGATGGAAAAATATTTATCAAAATCATTCACGGAAGAATCCATGCGTATACTCCTTACACTGTCGATAAACTTATAACTGAGCGTGATGGAATCTTTCTTATCGTCGCGGTGTTCAAAACCCAGGGTATTGTCGCGTTCAGATTTTTTTGAAGTGTCGGATGTATTGGTATTGGTTTGACCTGCTCCCCTGCCGCCAAATTTTGGCATCCCTTTAATAATGGGTTCCTGTGCCCTTACAAGGGAACAGGTTGAAACCAGTAATGTTATTAAAAAGAGTTTTTTCATTGTTGTTTTTCACTCACGATGAGGCGCAGGGGGCGCAGGTATCAGAGTTGTACTACCATTTCTTTAAAGATGGCTGCAAATTTTGGTTCTGCATCTTTTGCGGCCTGCAATACTTCGGCATGGGTAATGGTATTGTCCTCATCCCTGATACCGATATCGGTAATCACACTCATGGCAAAAACAGGCAGTCCCATGTGCACAGCTGCCACCACTTCCTGCACCGTGCTCATGCCCACGGCATCGCCGCCCAGTGCATGGATCAGTTTGTATTCGGCACGGGTTTCAAAAGTGGGACCGGTTACCCCGCAATACACTCCTTCCTTCAATACAATATCTTTTGATGCGGCAATGGCCTTGGCCTTGTCTATCAGATATTTTTTATATGGCTCGCTCATATCCGGGAAACGGGGGCCCAGTTCATTATAATTTTTTCCTACCAGCGGGTTAGGCGTAAAAAAGCTGATATGGTCGGTGATCAGCATCAGGTCGCCAACATGCCAGTCTTTATTGGTACCGCCTGCAGCATTACTTATTAAAATGGTTTCAATGCCCAGGTACTTCATCACCCTGATAGGAAATACCACGGCCTGGGTATCATACCCTTCATAATAATGAAAACGGCCGGCCATGGCCACCACCGTTTTGCCGCCCAGTTGGCCAAATATCAGTTTGCCGCTGTGGCCTTCCACTGTACTTACGGGAAAATGCGGGATATCGCTGTAGGGGATCTCTTTCTCGGTTTGTATTTCGTTGGTAAAAGTGCTCAGCCCACTACCCAGTACAATGCCCACCTGCGGCTTTTTGCTGTATTGCTGTTGTATCCAGGTAACGGCTTCATTAATTTTTTCAAGCATACATTCAGTAGTTTTTAGTGCGCCAAAGGTAAGGCAAGATTCAGGGTTTACGGTTTTCTGCACCCGCTTTTCTGTTAAGGGAATGCTTAATTAGGCTGGTGGTTTGAGGTTTGTAGTTGGTGGTTGGTGGTTTTAAAGTAGCAGACTTATAAATGTTGGTAACCACAAACTGCAAACCACAAACCGTAAACAGTTTTTAATTATCTTCGCCAAAACTTTTTTTATTATGAATCTTCACGAATACCAGGCCAAGGAATTATTAAAAAAATATAATGTTCCCGTGCAGGAAGGCGTTGCCTGTAACACCCCCGGCGAAGCCGAAGAAGCATACCGCCAGATACATACCCAATACGGCAGCAAGTTTGCCGTGGTAAAAGCACAAATTCATGCCGGCGGACGCGGTAAAGGAAAAATTGCCGGCACCGAACAACGCGGTGTGGCCGTTGGTAAAAATGCAGAAGATGTAAAACAGATTGCACAGACCATTTTAGGCGGTACCCTGGTTACCATTCAAACCGGTGAAGCCGGTAAACTGGTAAATAAAGTACTGGTGGCACAGGATGTTTATTATGATGGCCCCAACCCCGTTAAAGAATTTTACCTGTCTATTTTGTTAGACCGTACCAAGGGCCAGAATGTGATCATGTACAGCACCGAGGGCGGAATGAATATTGAAGACGTGGCACATGATACACCCGAAAAAATATTTAAAGAATGGGTTTACCCGGGCGGACTGCTGCAGGGTTTCCAGGCACGTAAGATTGCCTTTAACCTGGGCCTGAGTGGTGATGCTTTTAAAAATTGCGTGAAGTTTGTCACCAATTTATACAATGCCTATGTAGGGCTGGACTGCGGCATGCTGGAAATAAACCCCCTGTTTAAAACCAGCGACGAAAAAATTATTGCAGTAGACTGCAAGATGAACGTGGATGATAATGCACTGATGCGCCATGCAGACGTAGCAAGTTTACGTGATGTGAGCGAAGAAGACCCCACCGAAGTGGAAGCAGGAAAGTTTAATTTAAACTTTGTAAAATTAGACGGCAACGTGGGCTGCATGGTTAATGGTGCAGGACTGGCCATGGCCACGATGGACATGATCAAACTGAGCGGTGGTGAACCGGCTAACTTTTTAGATGTGGGCGGTACCGCCAATGCACAAACGGTGGAAGCCGGTTTCCGTATCATTTTAAAAGACCCCAAAGTAAAAGCGATACTGATCAATATTTTTGGTGGTATTGTGCGCTGCGACCGTGTGGCGCAGGGTGTAATTGATGCTTACAATTCTATCGGTAATATCAGCATCCCCATCATTGTGCGCCTGCAGGGCACCAATGCTGATGTGGCAAAAAAACTTATTGACGAAAGCGGGCTGAAAGTGCAGAGTGCTATTTTACTGAGTGAAGCGGCAGCGCTGGTGAATAAGGCAGTGGCGTAGACAATTAAGAATTAAAAATTAAAGAATTAAGAATTGAATCCCATCGGTTAGGTGGGATTTTTTTTTATTGAAGTGGCCAGGCAGGCCACCATCAGCTGTATACAAAATGATAGCTGCTATGTAATGGTGGTGATGCTTGATGAAAAGGAAAAATACAACTGGCTTTTAGCAATTGTAAAAAATGTCTATTTTTTACCACCGGGCAAGGACTTCCAGGTTTCATTTTTGTGCAACAAAATAAATTGTTATGCACCGCAAAAAATTCCTGTTTTCTACCCTGCTGGCCATACCCGGCCTGGTATGGGCCAAAAGTTCATCAGCTGAAAAAAAGAATACACCTGCAACCAGTCCATTTGTAGTGGATGCCGGTAAATCCCGTTTTGGAGAAGTGGTAAAATTCCTGGGTAAGCATCCCAATGATCTAAAGATTTCGTCAAAAGATACAGGCGGCCAGCTTTCTGTATTTGAGTATACCGGCCTCGGCAAAGTGGGGCCTATGCTGCATGTACATTTTAACCAGGATGAAATATTCATGGTTACAGCAGGAGAATACCGTTTTGTTGTGGGAGAAGAAACGCATGTATTAAAGGCCGGGCAGACCATTTTTCTTCCACGTAATATTCCGCATACCTGGATACAGCTTTCAGCAAAAGGCAAAATGATCTATTGGCTTCAGCCTGCAGGCAAAATGGAAGAATTTTTCTCTTATATGAACAATTTAAAAGAACGGCCAACACAGGAGGAAATGGACCGCATTCATGCTGAGCATGGCATGAAAGTAGTGGGCCCGCCGCTTACACTTTAATTTTTTTGAGTCTTTATTTATATCCATATTGCAATACATTTTGCTGTTAAAAGATTTTATACCGGCGCCGGATGTAAAGGAATTTGTACAACTTTACCGCATTGTTCACCTCAGGTTTGAACAGGGCCAGCAAGTGCCTTTTAAAGCCTATCCCCCCCGGCCCGAACAATGCCTGGCATTTTATCCTTATGATACGGAAACGGTGGAATACAAAAGCAGCGGCAAACTGGTGCGCAATTTACCCGTGGTTTTATACGGCCAGTTTTCAGAAGTTACCCACCGTATGATCGGAAGTAATTTTCTCGTATTCCAAATCATTTTTAATCCCGGCGCTTTGTACCGTTTAACCGGTATGCCCGCTTCAGCAATCACCAACCAGTATCTTGATGCTGAAATATTTTTTTCTGCGGAAATAAGGAATGTAAACGAGCAATTGTATGCTGCAACAGGTTATAACAGCATGATTGAGATTGCCAATGATTTTGTACGCAGGCTTATTAAAAAAATAAAAAAACCGGGACTGCTAATAGATGGGGTATTCCCCTTACTGTTAGGCAGCCAACGTAAATTCACCCTGCAACAACTTGCACACGAGGCCTGCCTGAGCACAAAACAACTGGAACGGAAATTTAAAGAAAGAACCGGTGTAAATCCCAAACTTTTTGAACGTATCATCAGGTTCGACCAGGCATTCAGGTTAAAAAACTCTTATCCCAAAATGGACTGGCTGCGGATTGCTATGGAATGTGATTATCACGATTACCAGCACCTGGCAAAAGACTATAAAGATTTCACCAGCCTCAGCCCGAATGCTTTTCATGAAATTGAAAATAACGCACCCGAAAGACAATTCGGCTTAAGTGAAAAATACTACAGCTGATGCCTGCGGTACTTTAACAGGAACACTGATGTAATTTTTGAAAAGCGCAATTTTCAGCTGCCTAAAAATAAAAGACAGCCGCCATCATTATTCCCGCAATAATTTCAACCACGTAAAATAAGGCCAATACAAAACCAGCAGTTTTTCTAAAATTTGTGCTGCGGAAAAAATCGATTACACAAAGAGCAATAAATACGGTTATCATTACTGTCAGCACCATCAAGTTACCAGTAAACAAGGGGGGGATAGACTGCAAGGAGTATGGCAGCAAGCAATACAGGAATTGCAAAACGGAGGGATACAATTTTATTCATACCGAATACGATGATGTAAACTTACAGTTTTATCCTTATATCTCATAGTGTAAATGATTCAGGAGTCTTTCAGTGTAAAAAGTTGTCAGCGTGCCTGCCCCGATTTTCTCGGGGAGCCCGTCGAAGGCGGTTTGTAAAAAAAATGATTCAAACTTCGACAAGACTTCGACAGGCTCAGTCCGACAGTCCGTTAATAAAATATTTAAAAGTTGAAAAGCCATCCATTATTCGCATCATTTATCATTCTCTTTAAATTTTTGTACATTTAAAAACCCTTAACCTGGTATTATAAACCTTAAGCTTGAAACATGAAACTAATTGTAACAGCTTTTCTCATTATTGCATTAGCTGCCGGCACAACAGCACAAACACCTGTAACACCGATACTGACAGATAAGGAAGTGGGTGCTATTTTTACACCCGCTGTAAAAAAAGAATTTAAAATACAGTTCCCCATTTTCCGTGTGTACAGTTTTACAGATAAAAGCGGGCAGTATTATACCGTGCTTACCGAAAGCCGTGACTCATTGGGCAAAAAGAAAGATACCATCAGCTACAAAATAAAAGCACATACTTTTAAAAACAATAGCGGCAAACTGAGCCTGGTTTGGGAACTGGCGGATGCCAAACTGAAAAAGGAACAGGCCATCTGGTTCTGGAGCCGCTACTGTGGCTTTGCACCAACAGCCAAAGATGGCGCTATCGATCCCATCATCATTTACGGTACTGCCGGCCCTAATGATTTTGAAGATGGCCGCGTAATGATCGTGATATACCACAACGGGCAAAAAATTATGATACGCCACCAGAATGGCACGCTGGATCCCGAACGCAAACTGCAGGTGGAGCCGGCCTTTTACAACCTGCCCAAAGAAATTCAGAAAGCGGTTACCGATAAAATGGTCTCCCTCAGCAGCAGGATGCAGGCCCTGTTCCCGGTTAACTGGCAAAAAGCCATGACAGCAAAAAAAACAATTATAAAAAACTAATCCGCCCATGCTGGGAATCATTGTACAACTCGCCATTTCCTGGTTGCTGGTATGGCTGGTGGAAAAAAAAGACCTGCGGGTGCTGGGCTTTATGCCCACTGCACAACGCCTGCTTGATTTTTTATTATTTCTCTTGATTACGGCAGCCTGCTGTGCATCCGGCTTTTTACTGCGCATGTATTTTGGCAATGAAAAATGGGCGCTGAACCCGGCACTGAACGCCAAATTGGTTATTGACGGGCTGTGGTGGAATATCAAATCAGTACTGTTTGAAGAACTTATTTTCCGTGGTGTGATCTTTTATATACTGATAAAAAAACTGGGCCTTGTAAAAGCACTTTTCATTTCTGCCGCTGCATTCGGCATCTATCACTGGTTCTCTTTCGGCATCATTGGCAATGTGCAGCAGATGATACTTACTTTTTTTATTACCGGCATTATGGGTTTGGTGTATGCATACGGCTATGCCAGGACATTTTCTTTATACATTCCATGCGCCATTCACCTGGGCTGGAATTTTACACAGGGTTTTATTTTTTCCAGCGGGCCCATTGGCAATGGTGTACTCATCCAGGTAAACTCACAAAACCCTGTAACCGTTTCTTATTTTATTTTTTTCTGTATCATGCTGCTCCCCATGCTGGCTGCCTGGCTGGTAAATTATTTTTTACTGCGCCGGCACCGGCAGGCAACAATGCCATGAATCATTACGGCACCAGTTTTTTAAACAGGCCATTGTTGTAGTCGGGTGTAAAGCAAATGATATTACTGTCGCTGAACTCCTCTTCGGTATGCATGGTGGTGAGTACCACGCTTCTCATACCGGCTTTTGAAGCGGCCTCCACTCCTTTGGGTGCGTCTTCAAATACAATACAATCTGCCGGCTGTACCTGTAACAATGCCGCGGCTTTTAAAAATGTTTCGGGGTCGGGTTTGCTGTTCACCACATGATCGGCGCTGATGATGGCATCGATGTATTTGCGGATGTGCAAACCATCCAGCACAAAATCTACATTAAACATAATGGCAGCAGAGCCGATGGCCATTTTAATATTTGCCGCGGCGGCGTCAGCTAAAAAACCATCCAGCCCGCTGATCAGTTTTAAATGCGGGCGGAACTCCTCCTGGTATTTTTTTTCTTTTGCAATACTCATGATATCCATTTCCTCAGTGGTAAACCTGCCGGGAAACATTCTTTCCAGCAAATCGGAATTCTTTCCATAACACTGCAGCTTGGTTTCTTCTAAAGATACTTTGGCGCCTAAATGATTCAGTATGCCATGCCAGGCACGGATATGAAAATCCATATCATCGATCATGGTACCGTTAAGGTCAAAAATAAATGCTTTGGGTTGTGCCATAACTAAAACTAAAAAGCGCTGAAATT
>Ga0209023_10006650_pt1 | contig 12115 bp, 12 predicted proteins | sample LakOneMetagenome_FD_187468 | JGI IMG/M metagenome (GOLD analysis project Ga0209023, IMG submission 187468) | Freshwater and sediment microbial communities from Lake Erie, Canada (SPAdes) (version 2) | ecosystem: Environmental > Aquatic > Freshwater > Lentic | place: Lake Erie, Canada... | reverse complement strand
CATGCCGCCGACCCAGCTCAGGTAGCGCGTGAGCGGCGGCCGATCCAGCCCGAGCTTCTGGCTCAGCTCTCTGACCGCTTCCGGCGTTGCCGACTCGCCCAGCCGCACCTCGGCCGCATTGCCCGGCAGGATGCCGAGCGCCGCGAACACCAGCACCGAGGCGGCCAGCAGCGTGACGACGAAGGTGGCGCAGCGCCTGAGCAGGAAGATGCCGATGATCGGGTCTCGCGTGTGGCCGTGGAGGGAGGCGACGCGCGCGCATCGCTCATTCCAATATCATGGCCCAAAACCTGTCGCGATCCCGGAGACGGCCTTGAACTCACCTCGTTTCACGATCCCGTTCGATGCGACGCACCTTTTGATCGCCGGCCGCTGGCATGCGGCCGCGAGCGGCGCGACGCTGGCGTTGCACGACCCCTCCGACGGCAGCGAACTCGCGCAGATCGCGCGCGGCAGCGCGTCCGACATCGATGCGGCCGTCGCCGCCGCGCAGGCCGCGCTCGACGGCGACTGGGGCCGCATGAGCGCGGCCGAACGCGGTCGCCTGCTCGGCGCGATCGGCCGCAAGGTGCAGGACAACGTCGAACTGCTGGCGCAGCTCGAAGCGCGCGATGTCGGCAAGCCGCTGAAGCAGGGCCGCGCCGACGCGCTCGCGCTCGCGCGCTACCTCGAGTTCTACGCCGGCGCGGCCGACAAGGTGCATGGCCAGACGCTGCCGTTCCAGAACGGCTACACCGCGCTGACGCTGCGCGAACCGCACGGCGTGACCGGCCACATCGTGCCGTGGAACTACCCGATGCAGATCGTCGGGCGCAGCGTCGGCGCCGCGCTCGCGATGGGCAATGCCTGCGTGTTGAAGCCGGCCGAGGAGGCCTGCCTCACCGTGCTCGCGTTCGCGCGCATCGCGCAGGAGTGCGGTTTGCCCGCCGGGGCCCTGAACGTCGTGCCCGGGCTCGGCGAAGAAGCCGGTGCGGCGCTGTCGTCGCACCCGGGCGTGCAACACCTCTCGTTCACCGGCTCGGTCGCGACCGGGATGCTGATCCAGGCCGCGGCGGCGAAGAACGCGATACCGGTCACGCTCGAGCTCGGCGGCAAGAGCCCGCAAGTGGTGTTCGCGGATGCCGACATCGATGCGGCGCTGCCGTTCCTCGTCAACGCCGGGATCCAGAACGCAGGGCAGACCTGCTCCGCGGCGTCGCGCATCCTCGTCGAGCGGCCGGTGTTCGACGCCGTGCGCCAGGCGATGGCCGAGCGCTACCGGGCGCTGCGCATCGGCCCGGCGGTCGACGACCTCGACATGGGCCCGGTCATCTCCAAGCGCCAGCAGCAGATCGTCGAGCACTTCCTCGCGCTTGGGCGCGACAGCGGGCTGCGCATCGCCGCGCAAGGCAGCCTGCCGTCGGGGCTGCCGGCCGGTGGCTGCTACGTGCGTCCGACGCTGTTCGACGCGGTGCCGCCCGAACACGCGCTCGCGCAGCAGGAGATCTTCGGACCGGTGCAGGTGCTGATCCCGTTCGACGGCGAAGCGCAAGCGCTGAAGATCGCGAACGGCACCGCGTTCGGCCTGGTCGCCGGCGTCTGGACGCGCGACGGCGGCCGCGCGCTGCGCATGGCGCGGGGCTTGAAGTGCGGCCAGGTGTTCGTCAACAACTACGGCGCCGGCGGTGGCGTCGAGCTGCCGTTCGGCGGCGTGAAGCACTCGGGCCACGGGCGCGAGAAGGGCTTCGAGGCGCTGTACGGATTCTCGGCGTTGAAGACGGTCGCGATCCACCACGGTTGACCCGCAGAGGAACCCCATGAGACTCGAAGGCAAGGTTGCGATCGTCACCGGCGGCGGCTCCGGATTCGGCGAAGGCATCGCGAAGAAATTCATCGCCGAGGGCGCCCGGGTGCTGATCGCCGATCGCGATGCGGTCGGCGGCGAGCGTGTCGCGAAGGCGCTCGGCTCGAACGCACGCTTCCTGCGCACCGACGTGGCGCAGGCGGCGGACGTGCAGGCGATGCTCGACGCCGCGCAGGATCACTTCGGTGCGCTCAACGTGCTGGTCAACAATGCCGGCGTCTCGCATGTGCCGCAACCGACCGAGGACGTGTCCGAGGAGGACTTCGATCGCATCCTGGCCGTCAACGTCAAGGCGATCTACCTCGCGACGACGCGCGTCGTGCCGCGCTTCAAGGCGCAATTCGCGGCGAACCGCCAGTCGAGCGTGATCCTGAACATCGCCAGCACCGCCGGCGTCAGCCCGCGGCCCCGGCTGAGCTGGTACAACGCGAGCAAGGGCTGGGTCATCACCGCGACGCGCGCGCTCGCGGTCGAGCTCGCGCCGTTCGGCATCCGCGTCGTCGCGTTGAACCCGGTCGCGGGCGAGACGCCGCTGCTGAAGACCTTCATGGGCGAGGACACGCCGGAGATGCGCGCGAAGTTCCTGTCGACGATCCCGATCGGCCGCTTCTCGACGCCACAGGATCTCGGCAACGCCGCCTGCTTCCTGTGCAGCGACGAGGCCTCGATGATCACCGGCGTCGGGCTCGAGGTCGACGGCGGGCGCTGCATCTGAGCGTGGCGCTGTTCAAGCGCCGGCAGGTCTGGCTGCCGACGTGGTCCGGCGCGCTGCTGATCCTCGCGCTGCTGGCGTCGATCGGCGCAGCCGTCGGTGCCCGGGCCTATGCGTTGCTCGCGCCGACGCAGCCGGTGCCCGAGGCACGCACCTTGGTCGTCGAAGGGTGGATGGCGCCCGGGGATCTGCGGCAGGCCGCGGCGGTCGCGCGCGCCGGGCGCTACGAACGCGTTCTGACGACCGGCGCGCCGACGCCGTCCTTGAGTGACGCCGGCGGCTGGGAGTCGGTGGCCGCGCGCGCGGCCGCGTTCCTTTCAGCGCAGGGCCTCGACCGCGCTGCGGTGATCGCCGTGCCGGCGCCGCTGACGCCACAGGACCGCACCTACGTCAGCGCGGTCGCGGTTCGCGACTGGGCGCAGCGCACCGGTACGCGGCTCGACGCGATCGACCTGGTGTCCACCGGGGCGCACACGCGGCGCTCGTGGTTGATCTATCGGATGGCGTTCGGGCCGGGCGTGCGGGTCGGCGCGATCGCGGTCACGCCCTCCGAGTACGACGCAGAGCACTGGTGGACGAGCAGCCAGGGCGTGAAGACGACGCTGGGCGAGATCCTCAGCCTGGCGTGGACCCAGTGCTGCTTCTGGCCGGCTGAGTAGCCTGGCGCGGTCAGGGGGTCGGCAGGCGCTATCGCACCCGGCGCGGGACGGGCGCGGGTCGCCGTCCGATCCCTTCGAGCGTGGTCGTGACGAGCCATTCGACGATCTGCTCGTCGGCGTGCGTGCCCGCCGCCTTCAGCACGCCCAGCACCGGATCGCACGCGCGTGCGAACAGCGTGTACAGGATCAGCTCCGGCGGCAACTGCGGATTGAGGTGCCCGTCGGCCTGCGCCTGCGTGATCCAGCTCCCCAGCGTGTCGCTCAATGCGAACAGGCGACTCATGTAGGTGCGGTTCGCCTTCAACGATGCCACCAGCTTGGCGTTCTGGGCCGGCAGCGTGGGCATCTGGCCCGCCATCTGAACCTGGAGCGTCCAGCGCACGACCGATTCGATGCGCTTCGCCGCGGACAGATCGGGCTCGCGCTGAAGCTCGTCGGCGTGGGCGATCGCGCGGTCGAATACACGGACCATCGCTGCGCCGGCAAGCTCTTCCTTGGAGGTGAAATGCTTGTACAGGCTGGCCTTGGCGATACCCGCCTCCGCCGCGACCTCGTCCACGGTCATCAGGTCGTAGCCCTTGGTCGCGAGCAGGTGGTTCACGGCTTCGACGATCGCGTCCTCTCGAAACCGGAGGACCCGTTCTCGGTACGGGGCAACACTCATGAGACGGATTCTACGTCAGATAATTCCATACAGTTCAAATGGTATACGCATTCGTCTCCCAATGAACTTTATAGTAGCGGCATGAACTGATCAGTTCACACCTCCAAGGTCACTGTCGTCGTCGTTTTTCTGAACCGAATCCCCATGCAAAAGATCGCGGTCATCGGCTCGGGCATCTCAGGGTTGGCCGCCGCCCGGGACCTGGCGCGAGCGCCCGACGTTCACCGCGTCACGCTGCTCGAAGGCGGCAGCCATTTCGGCGGCCATGCCCACACCGTGGACGTGACGCTGGACGGCGTGACCCACGGCGTCGACACCGGCTTTCTGGTCTACAACGAGCGCACCTATCCGCGACTGGTGAAGTTGTTCAGGGAGCTGGGCGTGCCGGTGGCGCGGACCGAGATGTCGTTCTCGGTGCAGCTGCCACGAAGCGGGCTCGAATGGAGCGGGCGTACCGTGAACAGCCTGTTCGCGCAGCGTGGAAACCTGTTGCGCCCGGCCTTCTGGCGCATGCTGGCCGAGGTCTTGCGATTCAACGCCTTGGCCACCCGCATCGCCCGGCGCGACGACGCAGCGCCGCTGGATTCGTCGATCGGCGAGTTCTTGGACGAACACCGCTTCAGCCGCGAGTTCCGCGCGTGGTACCTGCTGCCGATGATCGGCTGCATCTGGTCGTGTTCGACCGAGCAGATGCTGGCGTTCCCGATGGCGACGCTGATCCGCTTCTGCCACAACCACGGCTTGCTGCAGATCGTCGGCAGACCGCCGTGGTGGACGGTTCGAGGCGGCTCGCGCGAATACGTCAACCGCGTCGTCGCCCAGTTGCCGGATGCGCGGCTGAACACGCCGGTGCGCCGGGTCAGGCCGATCGACGTCGGCGTGCTCGTCACGACCGACTTCGGCGTCACGCTGTTCGACCAGGTCGTGCTGGCCTGTCACAGCGACGAGGCACTGCAGCTGCTCGGTGCCGACGCCACGCCGGACGAGGCTCAGGTGCTCGGCGCGATCCGCTATCAACCGAACCGGGCCGTGCTGCACACCGACGAATCGCTGCTGCCGGCGCACCGCTCGGCCTGGTCGGCCTGGAACTACGAATCAGGCGCGGATTCGACATCGGGCGATCGCCCCGATCGCGTCTGTCTGCACTACCTGCTCAACCAGTTGCAGCCGCTGCCCTGGCAGCGACCGGTCATCGTCTCCCTCAATCCGAGTCGCGCGCCGCGGCCGAGCCGCATCATCCGCAGCTTCGACTACGCGCATCCGGTGTTCGACGCTGGCGCGATCGCGGCGCAGCGCCGCCTGCCGGCGATCCAGGGCCGGCGCCGCCTCTGGTTCTGCGGCGCGTGGACCGGCTACGGATTTCATGAGGACGGTCTGGCGTCCGGGCTCGCGGCGGCCGAGGCGGTATCGCGCGCGCAACCCGCTGTCTGGCGAGGTGCGGCATGAGCACGGCGGGCGCCCCGGCGCGCCCGCTGATCGGCTTCGGGCGGGTCTGGCATCGGCGTCTGCGGCCGGCCGAACACGAGTTCAGCCACGCCACCTACTTCCTGATGCTGCCGATGCGCGCCTTGAGGGCGCAACCGAGCGCCGCGTTGCACCGCAACCGGGTCGGCGCCTTGTCGTTCTTCGACCGTGACCACGGCGACGGGCGCGACGACGCGCTGGCGTGGCTCGACGAATTGCTCGCCGGCGAAGGCGTCGTCGATGCACACGGCGAAGTGTGGCTGCACACGATTCCGCGCGTGCTGGGCCACACCTTCAAGCCGGTGAGCTTCTGGTATGCGCACCGCGCCGACGGCACGCTCGCCGCGGTGGTCGCGGAGGTCAACAACACCTTCGGCGAGCGGCACTGCTACCTGATCACCGGGCCTTCGCTGCGCTGGGGCGCGGAGATGGTCGCCACCAAGGTGTTTCACGTCTCGCCGTTCTGCGCCGTCGAGGGTCGCTACCGCTTCCGATTCCTCGTCCGAGGTGAATCGGCGCTGTCACCGCGTCACACGATGGCCTGCATCGACCATGACGACACCGCCGGCCCGCTGCTGCGCACCAGCGTCAGCGGCGCGCTCGAACCACTCTCGCGTGCGAGCGCGCGCCGAGCGCTCGTCAGCATGCCGCTGATGACGCTGGGCATCGTCGCCCGCATCCACTGGCACGCGCTTCGCCTCGCGATCAAGCGCGTGCCCTTCCACGCCCAACCGCCCGCGCCCGACCGCTTCATCACACGATGACCACGACGACCTTCCATCCTGTCTGCGGGGCCGCCCTCGAGCGCGCACCCGCCGCGGCACGTACCGTGCTCGCCCTGTTGTCGCGCCTGAAGCACGGCACGCTCGATCTGCAACTGCCGGGTGGCGCGTCGGTGCGCTTCGGTCAGGGCGCGCCGGGCGCGTGCGCGCGCATCACCGACTGGAACGTCTTCTCGCGCGTGCTCAAGGGCGGCGACATCGGCTTCGCCGAAGGCTACATCGCGCACGAATGGGACTCGCCCGACTTGACCGCGCTGCTGACGCTGCTGGTGACCAACCGCGACGAGATGGAGCGCATCGTCTACGGCTCGTGGTGGGGGTTGCTGGCATGGCGCGCCAAGCATGCGCTCCATCGGAACTCGCGCCGCGGCAGCGCAAAGAACATCCACGCCCACTACGACCTGGGCAACGCCTTCTATGCCCAGTGGCTGGACCCGACGATGAACTACTCCAGCGCCTGGTTCGAGGGCGACCTCGGGAAGCCGTTGGCGCAGGCGCAAGCGGCCAAGATGCGCCGCGCGCTGACCGAGGCCGGGGTGGAACGCGGCGCGCGCGTGCTTGAGATCGGCTGCGGCTGGGGCGCCTTGGCCGAGCTTGCGGCGCGCGAGTTCGGGGCGCGCGTCACCGGGGTCACGCTGTCGAGCGAGCAACTCGCCTGGGGTCGACGTCGGCTTCACGATGCCGGCCTGGCCGAGCACACCGAGCTGCGCTGGCAGGACTACCGCGACCTCGCCGCACGACACGAAGCCGAGCCGTTCGACGCGATCGTCTCGATCGAGATGTTCGAGGCCGTCGGGCGCGAGTACTGGGACGGCTACTTCGACACGCTGCGGCGCTGCCTCAAGCCGGGCGGGCGGGCGTGCATCCAGAGCATCACGATCCGTGACGACCTGTTCGAACGCTACCTGCGCTCGACCGACTTCGTTCAGCAGTACATCTTTCCCGGCGGCCTGCTGCCCAGCGTGCAGGCCTTCGAAGCGCAGGCAAGGCGGGCGGGCTTCACGATCGAGCGCCGGCTGGGCTTCGGGGCGGACTACGCCGAAACATTGAAGCGCTGGCGCACCCGCTTCGTGCAGCAGGAGCGTGACGTGGGCAGGCTCGGGTTCGATGGACGGTTCATGCGGATCTGGCACTTCTACCTCGCGTATTGCGAGGCCGCCTTCCTGTGCGGCAACACCGATGTCGTGCAATTCACGCTGCGGCGGGACTGAATGCGCGAGCCTCGAATGAGTGCGACGGCGCGAGCGGATTCCCCGCGCGTTCGGGCATGGGCGAGCGGGCGGCCCGGGCTCGTCGCCGCCGGTGCGATCGTCGCGGCGTTGATGCTCGCCGGGCCGTCGGCAGGCGCGACCCATGACGCCGTGCGAGCGCCTGCGGAAGTCGCCGGCGCACTTCCGGCGGCCCGTCTGCAAGGCAGCGGGGCGCTGCGGTTCTTGGGCCTGCTCGTCTACGAGGCGCGTCTGTGGACCACGGCCGAATTCACGCCCGAGCGCTATGACGCGCACACGTTCGCGCTCGAACTGCGCTATGCGCGGCGTCTCGAGGGCGCGGCGATCGCCGAGCGTTCGATCGCCGAGATGCGCCGCATCGGGACGTTCGATCAAACCCGTGCCCGAGCCTGGCTCGATCAGTTGATCCGGGCGCTGCCCGACGTGAATCCCGGTGACCGGCTCACCGGCGTGCGCGGCCCCGACGGCGTGAGCCGCTTCTACAGCAATGGCCAGCCGACCCTGTCGATCGCCGATCCGGAATTCGGCCGGCTGTTCTTCGGCATCTGGCTGTCGAACAACACCTCCGAGCCGGCGCTGCGTCGAGAGCTGATCGGGCAGATTCGATGACCACCGCGTTGCTCGACGACCCGCTCATTGCCAACGCCACGGCCGCCACGCGCGACCGCGCTGTGTCGTTCGACATGCGGGCGGGGCTGCGCTATGGCCCGCTCGGGCTGCCCCTGGCGTTTCTTGCGCTGCCGCTGTACGTGCTGCTGCCGAGCTACTACGCCGACACCTTCGGCCTTTCGCTGGCGACGCTTGGCATCGTGCTGCTGGTCGCGCGTGCGTTCGATGCCGCGCTCGATCCGTTCATCGGCGCCGCGGTCGATCGCGCATTCGCGCGGTCGACACGCACCGCCTGGGCGCTCGCCGCGATCGCTGCGGTGGTGGTCGGGGCCGGTTTCGTCGGGCTGTTCTTCCCGCCGGTTGCGAGCAACCTGCTGCTGGTCTGGTTGGCGCTCGGTCTGGTGGTGACCTACGTCGCGTTCAGCGTTCTGACCGTGATCCATCAGGCCTGGGGCGCCCGTCTCGGCGGGGATGCGGTCCAGCGGTCGCGCGTCGTCGCGTGGCGCGAGGGCTTCGGCCTCGTCGGCGTGCTCACGGCCAGCGTTGTGCCGTTGCTGTTCGGCATGGGGGTCGCGAGCACGGTGCTCTGTGCTGCGCTGGTGGTCGGCGTCGCGCAGCTGGCACGCGCGCCGCGCGGCCCCGCAGACCGGCGACCGGCGGGTGCGTCGACGTCCGACTGGCTCCTGCCGTGGCGCCAGTTCCGCGTGCGCTGCCTGCTGGCGGTGTTCATGCTCAACGGCATTGCCACGGCCGTGCCGGCCACGCTGGTCCTGTTCTTCGTTCGCGACCGGATCGAGGCGCCGACCTGGGAGCCTTTTTTCCTGGTCGCCTACTTCGCCGCGGCGGTCTTGTCGGTGCCGGCCTGGGTGCGGGCGGTTCGAGGTGTGGGCCTCGCGCGCGCCTGGTGTGCCGGCATCGTGCTGGCCATCGCCGCATTCGCCTGGGCCTACACGCTCGGCCCGGGCGATCACGTCGGGTTCCTGGCGGTGTGCATCGGCAGCGGCGTGGCGCTCGGTGCGGACCTGACGGTCCCCGGCGCACTGCTGACGGGCGCGATCCAGCGCGCCGGCCACCGCGCCCGCGCGGAGGGCATCTACCTCGGCTGGTGGAACGCCGCCACCAAGCTGAATCTGGGCCTGGCCGCGGGAGCGGCATTGCCCTTGCTCGGCATGGCGGGCTACGCCCCGGGCCGCCACGACGCGCAGGCGCTGCAGGCGCTGAGCATGGCGTATGTGGTGGTGCCGTGTGCATTGAAGGCGATGGCGGGTGCGCTGCTGTGGCGCTGGCGTGCAACGATCGAAGGGGATGAACGATGACGAAGAGCAACCTGTCGCGGCGCGCGATCGCGGTGGCGATCGCCTGCCTGGGCGCGGTCGCGCTTCCCGGCTGCGCCGGGCCGCAGCTCAGCGACTACGCGGCCGGGCAGCCCGCGTTCGACCTGGAGCGCTACTTCAACGGCACGGTGCTGGCGCACGGGTTGGTGTCCGACCGGGGCGGCAAGGTGCTGCGCAGCTTCGTGGCGACGCTGCATTGCCGTTGGGTCGGCAACGCCGGAACACTGGACGAAGACTTCGCGTTCAGCGACGGCGAACGCCAGCGCCGCGTGTGGCGGATCCAGAAACTGGCCGACGGCAGCTACACCGGTGCCGCCGACGACGTCGTCGGTCAGGCGATCGGCGCATCGTCGGGGTCCGCCTTCAACTGGCGCTACACCTTGCGCGTCCCTGTCGGCGGGTCGGTCTACGAGGTGAACTTCGACGACTGGATGCACCGGGTGGACGAGCGCACGGTGATCAACAAGGCCGTCATGAGCAAGCTCGGCATCCGCGTGGGCGACATCACCCTGTCGTTCACCAGGCAGTGACGTCATGCCGCTGAATCCAGGCCTGGCGGACTGGCGCGGGCGCGTCGTCTGGCTCGTCGGCGCGTCGTCGGGCATCGGCCGGGCGACGGCGTCGCAGCTGCATGCGTTGGGGGCGACGGTGGTGGTGTCCGCGCGCAATCGGGCCGCGCTCGACGCTTTTGTGGCCGAGCACCCCGGCAGCCAGGCGATGACGCTGGACGTCGGCGACCGCGCTGCGATGGCCCGCGCGCTGGAGCAGTTGCAGGCGCTTCATGGTCGCCTCGACTTGGCGATGTATTGCGCCGGGCACTACCAGGCGATGCGCGCGAGCGAGTTCGATCTGGGTCAGATGCTGCGCCACCTTCAGGTCAACTACGTCGGCGCGCTGCATATGCTCGACGTCGTGCTGCCGTTGCTGATCCGGCAGCGCAGCGGGCACATCAGCCTGGTCGCCAGTGTGGCCGGCTACCGGGGCCTGCCCCACGCGTTGGCCTACGGGCCCACCAAGGCCGCGCTGCAACACCTGGCGGACGCGTTGTACCTGGACCTGCGCCCGTTCGGGATCGGCGTGTCGGTGGTCAACCCGGGCTTTGTGTCGACGCCATTGACCGCCGGCAACGACTTCGAGATGCCGGCGTTGCTGACGCCGCAGCAGGCCGCGAGTCACATCGTTCGTGGCTGGGCCCGCGGCCGTTTCGAGATCGACTTCCCGAAACGCTTCTCGCTCTGGATGCGGTTCATGCGGCTGCTGCCGGACACGCTGTACTTCGCCGCGGTGCGCCGCGCGACCGGCGCATGATCGACCGCCTGCCGCCGCCCACCGCCAGGGTGGTCGCATTCTTCGAGACGCTCACGCCGGCGACGCTGCCGGCGCTGGCATCGGTCTACCGCGACGACGCCCGCTTTGTCGATCCCTTCAACGATGTCAGCGGGCTCGCGGCGATTCGCGCCGTGTTCGAGCACATGTTCGCGACGTTGGACGAACCCCGTTTCGAGGTGCTCGACGCGCTGACCGAAGGCGACCAGTGCTTCCTGGTCTGGAACTTTCACTTCCGCCGCCGCGGACGCGGCGCGGTCGGATCGATCCATGGCGTCAGCCACCTCCGCTACGCCAGCGACGGCCGCGTGGCGCTGCACCGCGATTACTGGGACGCGGCGCAGCAGGTGTACGAAGGCGTGCCCTTGCTCGGGGCGGTCATGCGGTGGCTGCGGCGCCGCCTGTCCGCCGGTTGAGCGACGCGGAGTCGGCGCTGTCGCCGAGTGGCCGGCCCGGCTACGCGAGCGCCGCGTCCAGTGCCTCGACCCAGTGCTGCACCGGCGTCGCGGTACCGCTCTGCAGGTGCTGGATGCAACCGACGTTGGCCGAGACGATGGCCTGGGCCTGCAGCGGCGCGAGATGGCCGAGCTTGCGGTCGCGCAACCGGGTCGCGAGCTCGGGCTGCAGCACCGAATAGGTTCCTGCCGAGCCGCAGCACAGGTGCGATTCGCTCGGCGCGACGTCGATCGTGAAGCCGAGTTCGCGCAAGCCCTGCTCGACGCCGCCGCGCAGCTGCTGGCCATGCTGCAGCGTGCACGGCGGGTGGTAGGCCAGCGTCGTGGGCACGCCGTGCAGTCGCATCTTGGGCTTCAGCCTGGGCACGAGGTCGGGCAACAGCTCGCTCAGGTCGCGCGTCAGGGCGCTGATGCGCCTGGCCTTCTCGGCGTACGCCGGATCGCGCGCGAGCGCGTGGCCGTAGTCCTTCACCGTCACGCCGCAGCCGGAGGCGTTCATCACGATCGCCACGAAGCCGCCGCCTCCCTGGTCACCGTGGATCAACGGCCACCAGGCGTCGATGTTGCGGCGCATGTCCGCGAGGCCGCCGTCGCGGTCGTTCAGATGCGTGCGGATCGCGCCGCAGCAACCGGCCTCGTCGGCGACGACCGTCTGGATGCCGGCGGCGTCGAGCACGCGCGCCGTCGCGCTGTTGATGTTGGGCAGCATCGCCGGTTGCACGCAGCCCATCAGCATCAGCACCTTGCGCGCGTGCGGACGCGTCGGCCAACGCTGTGCACGCGCGCCGGCAGCCGCGGGCACCTTGTTCTGCAGCGTGTGGGGCAGCAATGGGCGCACCATCTGGCCGAGCTTCATCGCCGGCGCGAACAGCGGTGAGGGCAGTCCCTCCTTCAACAGCCAGCGCACCCCGCGTTCGCGCGGGGGCCGCTCGACGCGCTCGTCGACGATCGGTCGCACGATGTCGACCAGGTGCCCGTACTGCACGCCCGACGGGCAGGTGCTCTCGCAGTTGCGGCAGGTCAGGCAGCGATCGAGGT
>Ga0209023_10006649_pt1 | contig 12120 bp, 10 predicted proteins | sample LakOneMetagenome_FD_187468 | JGI IMG/M metagenome (GOLD analysis project Ga0209023, IMG submission 187468) | Freshwater and sediment microbial communities from Lake Erie, Canada (SPAdes) (version 2) | ecosystem: Environmental > Aquatic > Freshwater > Lentic | place: Lake Erie, Canada... | reverse complement strand
CCAAATGTCTATCATCAGCTGGGACGATTTCAACGATGAAGAAAGCGCTGTCGCGACCTTACCGCAAACCCCAAGTCAAACGAAACCTGCGGTCGCACCAGTTGCGCCAGCAGCAGAGCCAGCGCCGTCTGTGGCTCGTGCTACATCCCCTGCAGCCCCAGCTATCGCTGCTGACGCCAGTGCCGCTGAACGTGCTCAACATGCTGTAGAACACCTCGACGTAGCGGCAGGTTTGGAAGATTTGGAAATGGGCGCACAGCGCATCCAAGTTGACGACAAACGCATGATCAACTGCCGCGCCGACTTGAACCAACTTGTGCCGTTCAAATACGAATGGGCATGGCAAAAATACCTTGATGGTTGTGCAAACCATTGGATGCCGCAAGAAGTGAACATGACTGCGGACATCGCGTTGTGGAAATCTGAAGGCGGTCTGACCGACGACGAACGTACCATTGTCATGCGTTCATTGGGTTTCTTCTCCACTGCTGATTCGTTGGTGGCGAATAATTTGGTGTTGGCGTTGTATCGTCACATTACCAACCCAGAATGCCGTCAATACTTGCTGCGCCAAGCGTTTGAAGAAGCGATTCACACTCATGCTTATCAATACTGCATTCAGTCGCTCGGCATGGATGAAGGCGAAGTCTTCAACATGTATCGCGAAGTTCCAAGTGTTGCGAAAAAAGCGACTTGGGCACTGAAATATACGCAAAGTTTGAGCGATCCAACGTTCCACACGGGCACACCAGAAAACGATCAACGTTTGTTGCGTAATCTGATTGCGTTCTATTGCGTGTTAGAAGGGATTTTCTTCTATTGCGGCTTTACGCAGATTCTGTCGATGGGTCGTCGTAACAAGATGGGCGGTGTTGCTGAGCAGTTCCAGTACATTTTGCGTGATGAGTCGATGCATTTGAACTTTGGTATTGATGTGATCAACCAAATCAAAAATGAGAACCCACATCTGTGGACGCCTGAATTCCAACAAGAAATCATTCAAATGATTTTGGAAGGCGCGACGATTGAGATCGAATATGCGCGTGACACGATGCCACGTGGTGTACTCGGTATGAATGCGGCGATGATGGAAGAGTATTTGAAGTTTATCGCGAATCGCCGTTTGAATCAGTTGGGCTTGCCTGAGCAATATATCGGCGTGACCAATCCGTTTGGTTGGATGTCTGAGATGATGGACTTGCGTAAAGAGAAGAATTTCTTTGAGACGCGTGTGACTGAGTATCAGACAGGTGGGGCGTTGAGCTGGTAATTAGTAACTCATGAAAGTGAAAAAGCCCTACTGAGAAGTGGGGCTTTTTGTTCAAAATAATATATGGTAGAAAAACTTAACTATTCATTATTCTAATACTACGAAAAGGTTAGTCCATTATCGGCTGCCCAAGAAGTTCCGAAAAAGTACCGGCCTCATGTCCGTTCAAAACCTGATAAAAGGCTTGATTACTAGTTACGCTTTTGACATAAGATCTTGTTTCATCAAATGGAATCAACTCAATCCATTCTGTAGTTCTTAAATGTCCAATTTTCTTATTCCAAGATTGGATGCGATTCGGACCTGCATTATACGCAGCAATAGTATGGGCGTTATTAAATCCAAAATTTCGCCCTAAGTAAGCAAGGTAAGTTGCACCCAACCTAATATTGGTAGACGGTTCCATCAGATGCACTGTATCTAAAGACACCAGCACACCAGCTGCGGGCGCGATCTGGCGCGCCGTACCTGGCATCAACTGCATCAGTCCGACCGCACCCACTGCTGAATAAGCATATGGTATAAAGCGACTTTCTTGGCGAATAATGGCGTTAATCAGCTCAATGTGGACATTGGAAGATGCTGATTTTATTTGTTGCTCAAAGGGCACGGGAAAACGCAAAGTATAGGACAAAGTCTTACTACGCTCCGCGTAGTTGATCTGCCTCTCCATCACTCCCAATGATTGGGCGATTTTCGCAGCTTGAGCATACTGCTCAGGTTTAAAATTGCGAGTAAGCTGATTAAACTCCTGGGCCGCCTCGACCCACAGTCCAGTTTGATTGAGCGATTGAATTTCAGTCAGCTTGGGATTAACCTTTAGGCTTCTGATCTGCTGATCAACCACCTGAGCGGCATTATCCTGTTGAAGCGGAATACCCATTTGCTCTCGAGCCAACCACCCGTAATATTCGTTCGAACTAACCAACCCTTGAAACTGTTCATTAGCAATGTCGGTTTTACCAAGATTTTTTAGAGCAATGGCCTGCCAGTACTGCCAGATTGGTTTGCCGTGTTGTACTGGAGACATAGCATTGATGGTTCGGTCTAATCCTGCCCAATCATGATCCAAGATAGCAGCTCGCGCAACCAAATCCATCACATAAGGACTTGCTGAAAGACCAAACCCGTGAACCTGATGCAGGATGGTAGCAGAGCCACTATCGAGAGATTGCATATCTGCCGCAGCCACATGGAGTGCCACTAGTGGATAAAGCCCACCCAGCGCGCCCCGCGACTGTTCTAGACCATTTAAGGATATGGGTGTTTTTTTTGCGATACCAATCAGACGAATCGCCTGCAGCAATGCACTCTTCTGCTGACTCTGCGGCCATTTGTTCAGCATCTGCACTAGCATGGTACGATCTTCAGCCTTACTGCGCACCGCTAGCTCTAATACTTTTTTATTTAACACATCAGAGGCTACGACTTGCCGCGTCTCAAAACTGGTCAGCATATTATTGCAAGAGGGAGTTGTCCGATCAATATTGTCAACCACCTCGCGTGCATACTTTGCCACTGGCTGATTTCGGTACATCAAATACGACACAGCACCACAGACAAATTCTGCGTCATCACTTTCGACCAAGATATTCTCAGTCCGTAAATTGCGCTGATAAAGTGACCACTGCGATTTGGCCGCCCACACTTTGAGATAGCCGATGAGAAGTTTTTTTACACCGAGATTGTGCGGATAGTGCATAAGTAAATTCTGCGCATTTGCACTGACAGTACCATTTTTGACATCGTTATCTGGCAGCATTCTCAGCAAAAAATAGGGATAAATTGGTGTACCTCGATAGGCATCTAAATACTGACTAAGTTTGACCTTATCGTTTTTCTGATAAGCTGCAATGACACTAATTTGATCTGGCGAAGTAAGTGCCGACACTTGGCTCGCATAGAGCAAACCAAGCGCAAAGCCATAACGCATATCTATAAAAAGTCTAAGTTTCATGGAGTACTCAATAAGGGGATACGGCGGTAGTCTCGTTAGAGTCTGCCACACCAGAATAAGACGTCAGTTCATGGATACGCCCTAACTTCCACTCCTGCGTCGCATCTAGCCAAATACTCTCTTCTGTTCTGACTGCGCGTTTCACATCGGGTGCATACCAAGATACATCAGCGCCGCGACTTACTACCTGTCCATTTAATGTTGAGGTAAAAATCACAACCACTTTGAGTGCATGCACATTACCAAACGCTGTCTGCAAATCTTGCCAACCCTTCACTTCACCATTTGCTGTCTGGCTATCTTTACCTGGATTACCCACGATGGTGGATGTGCTTTCCCACTTTTTACCCACCTTGAGCGGAAAGTCGTAATATTGCAACGCAGGGCTATAGCTTCCCGTTACTCCACTAACCAAATTCCATGATGTATCGTAGGTCAGCATTGTCGGTGCGCTCGCACGCATGTGACCGGCATTACGGGAGATGACACGCTTTTCAACCTGCATGCCGCTATCACTTACCGAATCAATTTTAAACAATACATCTGCATATGAATTCTTGGGATGTATCACATCGGTGGTCTTCAAATGCCACAGCATCCCTGGTCTTATATTTGGCGCATCGACACTCTCCGACGACCCACTCGGTGGCGAAGATGACATTTCAGCAACAGGTGCTTGCGCCGCCGCACTCTCTTCTGACAATGGGGCAGTGGTCGTAGCGGAAGGCTCATAGCTGCTAGACGACTGAGGGGATTCCGCAGTAGTAGTTGTGCTGGCCTGAGCGCCATAGGGTGATCTGCTATCAGGCAAATGAGCAGCCCCCCAGGCGATAAAACCAACCAGGGCGAGACTGCTCAACACTACCTTATCCGAATTAGACAAACCTTTCTTTGCTGTAGGCACAGGCGGTGTTAATGGTGGCAAAGTCTTATACCCTGCCTGACCCGCTGGACTGATCGGCGCTGGACGAACAAGAGGTTGGCCAGGGAAGGTAGTATGCGTCGGGGTGGTCATCGGGGGCTGTTTTGCCGCGACTAACTCACTTTGCCGTGCCGCCGCTATCGCTTCACTTGCAGGAGTTGGGCGACCAGCAGCAGCGACCGCTGGGCTAGCCGCGCTTGGCTTTTTTTGTAGGACACCCTGCAACCCCGTTATACTGTCTGACAGTACTTTGCCCCAATCTTGCATGGTCGGACGCTTTTCGGGTTTGAACTGACCTTTTTCAAATGCCGTCATAAATAATTGACGCAACGGCTCTGGGAGTCCATTCCATCGGACACGAATCGTCGCCAACGAAGCTTCATGTTCAGTACGCAAATACGGGCTTTTACTGCCATGTAGAAATAGCCCTGTCCTGATCTTATACATCGTATCTTCGCCCTGATCATACGGTGATTTATAAGAACCAACGCCATAAGGGTGCGAACCAATAATCAGCTCATAGGCCATCACTGCATACGAGAAACGATCCCAAGAAATCGGAATAATGTCGGACTCTTGATTCAAGCGACCATCATACCCTTCAGGTGGCTTATAGTTTGGGCTTGCCACGGGCGCTTTAAACTTTAGCTGATCATTCACGACTATCTGTAAACTGTCGAGATCAACAATGGAGACATTGCCAGTACTGGTAATCAGAATGTTCTTTGGTTTAGTATCAGCTAATACATAATGATTCGTACTATGAATTGTATGTAGTGCGTGCGCGAGATTATTTGCCACCACCAAACGATTGTAGAGTGCCGTCAATCCATTACTGCCATCAAATGAGCAAAATGGCGTTTTATTAATGACCTTCATCAAATTATAAGAAACAAACCATTCCAGCTCTTTACTTTGATCAAAGGCCTTGAGCATCATAAAACCGACAAAACGCCCATTGCGAAAGATCGCCTCGACTGGCCAGCAAATCACAATACCTGAATTCGAACTCTCGACTTTATTTTTAGCCATATATTCGACTTTGGCTTGACGCTCCGCCATCCTTTTCGAGTCGGCCAAAATGGCAGGCGAGTATTCTTTGATGCAGTAGCGGCTATATTTGGCAGGCGTCTGCACTGCATAGACTGATCCTTCACCACCCTTACCCAGTCTTTTGGTGTCATCAATGGTGATCTCTTCACCACTACCAGTTTTTAATTTTACGATTGCCATTACTTTGCTCTCTAATATTCAGACTTTACGACTTATGATGTTTCGTCATTTACCGCGTTGTTTGCGCTGCCTGAAGTGCGACATAGCATTTTAAATTTTTGGGTAAGCCTTTGGCTTGCACCATTTCATCCCGTAAGCGGTTGATCCCATACTGATAACTAAAATCGCGCATAGCGCGAAAGCCATCCCCATACAGCTGATCCGCTTGTTGCATGATCTGCTCCGCCGCAAGGATCGTCTCTGCGCGATTACACGACTTGAGATACTGATACGACAGTAGCTCACAAAAACCCTCTTCCACCCATAAGGGCAACCCCTGTATCTCATTAAGCGAGATCCACGCGTGACCCAACTCATGGATGAGCACACGGCGAAAGCTCACTTCTGACAGCCCAGACACGATCGCTATCGAATCCACCTCAAAGCCACTACGCAAATTACCACGCACAGTAAATCGCGTACGCGTCATGCCGAGGGGAGTTACTGGATCTCCTAGCCGCAGATTGGCCAGACTTGCCATCTGTTCGCGTGGTAACAGCCCGATCTTTAGTTCAACCCCTTTGAACTGGTAATCCTGACACTTGAGCCAACGTAAACACTCCTCAAACAAAGGTTTTACTTGCGACAAGCGATCAATTATCACCTTCACCTCTCATAGCAATCAAAAACTCACTCAGTCCTTAGTAATCGCCGACACTGCGGCATCGCACCCTTACTCCGCGTCATTGAGTACAGGTTTAGTTAAAAAACCTAAAACCAAGGTCTTATCATCACCCTCATTTTTTAATGCCGTATTGCCTTCCTCAACGATGCTCGTAAACAATCGCTCAGCCTCAGGCACATCGGAACTTGTTTCAGCAATCTTTTTTTCGAGCATTTCAATGATGTTGTTACAGACACCCGCGTGCGGTCGGTTGATTTTTACATTTGCGTTTTTCTCAGCATCATAAGCCACCGTCTCATATAGACCGCTTTCACAGCCATCCGACATAAGAACAAATGCATCAATATTGGGATTATCAATTACTCTGCTTTCTAAAAATGGACGAGTAGAATCTGCTTGATTTTCCAACTGATCAGCATAGATGCTATCGGTATTAATAAAAACTGTTTGGTTCGAGTACTCTCCTTCCCACGGCGTCATCATCGCGTGCCAGCCTTCAGCGTCTCTATAGCCTGCGCGTCCATCACCGACATGACCAGTCAGCAACCCCATTGGCGTATACACCGTCCAGATCAAAGTACAGCCCACATCGCGGATTGTCGCTCCTTCAATAGCTTGATCAGACTGAGCCTCGCCTACAATCCATTCCTCAAGCTTTTTTCGCGTCTGCAAAACGAGGGCTTTGCAGTATTGATGCCACGCCTCTGGACTTGGCAATTGCTGCGTTTTGTAGATATTGGTTTGTGGGATACCTGCGGCAAGATGTTCAGCAATCTCTTTGGCAACAAACTTCGCACCATGTTGCGAGTGCGACTGTGAGCCCGCGCCATCACACACTACTACGACACCCCAATCATCGCTAATCGGTTGAATATTATGACTGTCTTGGCAAGGGATGCCAGGCGCTTTAGCCAAATGTGCCTGACCTTGCTTCGAGATTCCGAATAACTTCCATGAATGGGATAAATTGGTTGTGGAATAAGGAGGCTGAGGAATGGCGGGCAACTCAGGTTCGACTGGTGTTAAAACAGCAATGGCATCGAATTCAGAGGGTAACGACTGATCCATTATCAAAGCTGCTGTGCTTGAAGACTTTTGCTCCACCGCGCCCGTCATAATTACCGAAGCAACATTCGAGGCCTTTGCAGCATCAATAGTAGCTGATGCAGAAATTAGCGTAGTGTGCGTGTTATTTGATGGATTCAATGCAGTAGCTATAGCCGTAGATGCCGAACCCTTCTTTCTGGCCGCTTTGATCTCTTGATCCGCTGGCTTCTTATAGCCAGTCATCTGTACAGTATTGGTTGCCAATGGATTATTAGACATTGAAAGAGTGTTCCTAGAATATGGCTGGTTCTGGTTGAGCAATCGATTGGCGTTCTTTTTATTTAAACTTTTTAATATCAATAACACCAAACCGAGAGTTAAGACGAAAATTCCTATCTGCAACAGCACCAATGGATTTGAAAACCTATCTAGAAAATCGCTACGTTCGGCCTTAGTTTCTGTTGGATTGAACGCTGAAACATGTTGCTCCAACACTTTATTCGCCGTGGCCGCTGGTACAGTTGGAGCTAATGTGACTGGCAGTGATGTTTGTGTTGGTACGTTTCCTGAATCAGGAGAGTATGTGTTTCTCTGAACAGGTAACGTCCGAGCAGAAGGCGAAGGTTCATTGGGCTGATTTAGGTTATTTTCAGGAACTTTTATGTCCTTATTCCCTAACAAAGGTACGACTTGGGGGGGGCTTTCGGTTGCTGTATAGACAGTAGTACCGTGTGCAAGGACTTGAATGTTTTTATCCTGTGTCGATTGTCGATCCTCAGACGCTGCCTTATTTTCAGAAGCGTACGCCCCAAGGCTATACACCATCAGCAGTATTGCTATTTTTATTTTCACTCGACTTCCTTGTAAAGAACCGCTCACCCCATACCCACTGCTACAGACCGCACGTACTTATCAGCACGTACGATCAACTAGAGACAGATGCGAATTACATCGTTGGGAAAGTACCCCAACCGCTGTCGACAGGGCTGACCATCGTTACAGGTTGTCCATCACCGCTATGTACAACTGCGCTCATACTGGCGCTGAGCCATTCAAAGAACTCTGTGAACTTGGTCCCAGAAAGCATGACTGGCGTCACTTTACTATAGACGCCGCCAGCGCCTTTTTTATAACCTGCAAGGGTGTTAAGCACAGCCATATCCGCGCCTTGCACACCTATGGTTAACAGCATGAATTTTGACGCTTTAGTCAGTTGCTCAATTTCGTGAGCAAGTCCATTCACATCTTGATCGCTATCTGGCGCACCATCAGTAATCACGATAATCCATGGCAGTTTATAAGGTTGCGAGGTCGCTTTGTAGTAGGCCTTGCGATCTTCGACGATGGCGATTCCTTGCGCGATAGCATTAACGATCTTTGTAGAGCCGCCCGCTTCAATATCAGTAAAGTGGATATCTTCGGCCAATGCAGGAGTATGTAGCACATCAACAGCATCGTCGAAAGCCACAATTGCCACTTCCAAGCTCTGCGCCAACGTTGAGTCATTACCAATTTCATCAAGGAAAGATCGAAGTCCAGCGTTCAGTTCTTTGAGAGGTGCGCCTTGCATAGAACCAGAACGATCAACTACGAGACATGCGAGGGTTTTTTCTAGTAGATTTTTTGGGGTTTCTAAAATTGTCATCTTTTTTCCGTAGTTATTAGATCCATTATTTATAGCGTAGAGCATTGCTATGACATAGTTTTAAGTATGATTACACTAGACAGCTTTGTCTAGTGCAGGCATTCGTTTTACTAATCTTTTTTGCGTACTAATTCACACTCTGACGGATGCAACAATAATCCCCTCTCCCCCACAAACCGAGCCACCCACAACGTTGCACAGAGACCATTCGACTCTAACAATTGCGTACCCTGCTCGTCGATCCTATCTTGATCCATGACAATTAATAAACGTAACCTTAAGCGACAACGCATTTTAATTTTAGATCCTCCATCTTCCTTTCACTTAAACTATCCTTATAGACAAAAGATTGCTTTAATTCAGTCAATGTATTCATCCATAAGACCAGACACGATCAGTCAACTATGATCTGAGACTTCGTTATGCCTAATCAAGCGCTCGAACAACTTGCAAACACATTAAAAGTCTCCGCCACAGAATTGGAAGACTTGTCAGTACTGAGTGAAACGCACCTTTCTCAACTGGATGGTTTAATCACCGCCGCCCAACAAAAACAACGGCAAACCCTGAACGACGCCATTGAAAACGGCCTGAATTATGTCCCTGCCATCTTACGTGGCACCGTCAAAAAAATCGTACGCGGCTAAGGATCAACCTCATGAGTAAATTAGATACCAGCGCCGAATTAGTGAAACTTGGTCAATTGTTGGGCGTACCCAGCACCGAGCTCAATTTTTTAGAGAGCTTGCCGCTCCCAACACTGATCAAAGTACGCGCTCTGACAACCGATAAACTCTTTAACGATGGTCGCAAACTTTTTCAGAAATTAGCCTCGGCCAGTAAATTACTGCCTGCTGGAATCACTGCCTCTATTGGCGAAAAGGTTTTTGGCCCGATGTTGTGCGCCCGTATTGCCAGCGAAATGCCGTATCAACGCGCAGTCGAATTGGCCGACAAAATGACGATTCCTTTTTTGGCGAAAGTCACGCTCGAACTGGATCCACGTCGGGTGAAAGATATTATCCAGAATATGCCCATCGCTCGACTGCGTGCGGTGGCAACAGAATTACTCGCGCAGAAGCACTACATCATCATGGGTGGTTTTGTGGGTTATATGCTGCCCGCGCAGTTAAAAATCATTTTGCAAGATGTCTCTACCGAAGAAGCACTGCTGCATATTGGCTTCTTTATCGAGAGCAAACATCAACTGAGCGACATCATCCGTTTATTGCCCAAAGAGCGGCTGAACAAGCTGATTGGCTATTTACAAACCCACGAAGAACTCTGGCCAGAAGCACTGACACTGATGATCCATTTGGAAGATGAGTTAAAGCGTGAGTTGGGTGATATTGCCGCCGAATTGGGTGGCACAGTGCTAGATGATCTGGTTGGGACTGTGCAGCAACTGGATTTGTGGCAAGACGCATTACCCTTATTTGCCTGTATGTCACCTGCGGCACAATTCAAACTGATTAATACTCCCCTGCTCTCCCAAGTGGCTCCTTTGACGAGTGTTTTAGTGAATACGGACCGTTTTTCATTATGGGCAACCTTGCTGCCTTTAATTGAATATATGTCGATCACACAACGTCAGCTTTTGACCAACTTAGTGATCGAACAAAGTGCTGATTTTCAGCAACGGATGATTGCAGCGGTTGCGGAGCATCAGTTGTGGCAGCCTGTTTTTGATGTGCTAGCGTTGATGTCTGAAGCCGCACAACAACAGATGGCAGCGCAATTTAAGCAACTGCTAATGGTGAACCCAGAACTATCAACGACATGGCGACCGTTAGCCGAAGAGCGGCAGTTGGGGCATTTGTTTGGTTAACCTGAGTCTGAATAAGAATTAACTTTGTATGCTATGAAATCAAAAGCAAATCCCTCCCATGAGAAGCGCCGCTTCGCAAGACGAAGTGCCCTTTGCAAAGGGAGGAGCTTTTCTCCCTCCTTAGAAAAAGGAGCACGCGGTAGTACTGCGTGGGGGAGGATTTTGCTTTTGATGTTAAAGATAAAATCTTGATTGCTAACAAGTAAGGTGCAATAAGCCAAAGCGCATTGCACCCATCTCATATGATTCTATTTATTTACCATTAACTGGCAAAATTAACTCAGCTCTTTAAGCTCCTTCAGCAAACGATCCAAAAACAACGCTTTCACCTCTGGCAGCACCCGCACCGCTGGATAGCAGGTCACGATCTTAAAGTGATCGACTCCAGCGGATCGCGGGTAGCCGATATTCTCAAGGTAAGTATCGCGAGACTCCGCACGCGCTAGATTCGCCGATGGCAGCAAGTCAGTTCCAAGCAGATCCTTAGCGGCATAATAATTTAAATAGCGCTTAATGCCCGCTGGAATACGGCGCATATTGAAGCCCAATTGAGGGAAATATAAACGCCCTAACCCGCCCGCTGCCAGCGACACCACCAGATCGGTCTTGATGCCGCGCTTCGCCAACAACTTGGCGACTTTCAACACCTGACTGCCACCCTGACTATATCCGACCAACACAATCGGTCGCCCTGCCCGTGCCGCATCCGCCAGATCATCGGCAATCCGCGCAGGATTTAAATGATTGCTATACAACGACGTATCCGCATAGCCCGCCGCACGCAGGAAAGATAACAAATGCCGCTCCATATGTTTGCCTGCCAATAGGCCATGGATCAACGCGATACGAGGAACGGGGGCAGATGCGGAAACATTCGCTTGCCAAGGGATGGATGCGTGAGGCATGGATAGACTCAGGATTTCATTGAAGGGAGTTAATATAACGGAAACAATTTATGTTAACGTATTTTTTTAAGCAAACATAAGGTGCAATAAGCCAAAGCGCATTGCATCAAACTCAAGCAAGAGCTGATGCACCAACAACCGTGTATACAGACCATTCATCTCTAACAACTCTTGATGCTCGCATTGCTCAACGAGTCTCCCCCAATCGACTGAATAATTGGACACGGCGCCCCCGCATCGGTATTTTCACACTCAGTCAACAGCTCGTTAAGCACATCTTGCATGCGCTGGAGGTCAGCGATCTTTGAACGAATCTGGGTCAGTCGCGCAGCAGTTATTTGCTGGATGGATTCGCGTTGATGATTACCATGTAGCGACAGCAGCTCAGTGATTTCATCCAAATTAAAACCCAACTCTTGGGCGCGTTTGATAAAGCGGATACGATCAACCAAATCGAGAGGGTATTGGCGATAACCCGTCGAATTATCGGGAATGGGCAGCAGGCCGCGGCTTTGGTAATAACGGATGGTTTCGATACCGACTTGGGCGGTTTTGGCGAGTTTCCCGATGGTAATCGTTTGCATGATGTAAGTCATTCCTCTAAACGCTTGACTCTGGGGTGGACTACAGGGTTTAGGCTAACACAGTT
>Ga0209023_10006648_pt1 | contig 12123 bp, 10 predicted proteins | sample LakOneMetagenome_FD_187468 | JGI IMG/M metagenome (GOLD analysis project Ga0209023, IMG submission 187468) | Freshwater and sediment microbial communities from Lake Erie, Canada (SPAdes) (version 2) | ecosystem: Environmental > Aquatic > Freshwater > Lentic | place: Lake Erie, Canada... | reverse complement strand
GAGCCGGGCCCGGCGACGAACGCGGCGACCGATGCCGTGTTGACGACGTGGCCCTCGGTGCCCTGGGCCATCATCCTCGGCACGAAGCTGCGGATGCCGTGGATGATGCCGTACACGTTGACGCCGAAGGTCCACTCCCAGTCGGCCACGCTCCGCTCCCACGACAAGCCGCCCTGGAACACCCCGGCGTTGTTCACCAGGAGGTCGACCTGACCGAATGCTTCGAAGGCGGCGTCGGCGAGCGCGCCGACCGATGCCGCGTCGGCCACGTCGACCCGGATGGCGATGGTCGAGCCGCCCGCATCCGCCGCGGTCCGCCGGACACCGGCTTCGTCGATGTCGGCGGCGACCACGCGCATGCCTTCGCGTGCGCATCCACGCGCCAACGCCGCGCCGATACCACTGGCGGCTCCGGTGATGACGGCGACCTTGCCCGACAGCTCACTGATCATCGTTGCCCTCCGGTTCGTGAAGCAACGCGATGGCCGGTTGCCGGCCGCATGATTGCCGATGGTCCGAGCGACGCGACTGATCGGAGCGGCACTTGTCTGCAAGTTGTCTTGACAGCGCCGGTTCCGCCGTCACAATCCATGCGGTGAGGATCTACCGAATCGACCACGTCCAACTCGCCATGCCCAGGGGTGGCGAGGATGCGGCGACCAGCTTCTACGAGGGTCTGCTCGGAATCCCGCGGGTGCCGAAACCCGATCATCTCGAGGCGCGCGGCGGTTGCTGGTTCGTCGATGGCGACGTCCAGATCCACGTCGGGGTCGATGCGGACTTCCGGCCGGCGCGAAAGGCCCACCCTGCGCTGCTCGTGGACGTGCTCGCCGACCTGATCGGGCGATTGCGCTCGGCGGGCGTCCCCGTCACGACCGACGAACCGCTCGAGGGGTACGAGCGGTGCTACGTGGATGATCCGTTCGGCAACCGGATCGAGTTGATGGAACGCCGCTGACGATCGGGAGCGGCGCTTCGCCGGACCCGGCCGGGACCTTCAGTCGGCCGGCGGTCGGATCCGGGCACGCCGCCGGTCGCGCGGCAGGGCTGTCCTAAGATCACCGGCAATCAGCGAGACATGGGGGTCAGCGCGATGCAGCTCGAGGACATGGTTCTCATCAGTGTGGACGATCACGTGGTCGAGCCGCCGTCGCTCGGCGACTTCTTCCGCGAGAACCTGCCGGACCGGTTCAAGGCGCGTGCGCCACGGGTGCAACGTCGTGCGAACGGGACCGACGCCTGGCTGATCGAAGGCCAGGAGGTGGCGACGTTCGGGCTGAACGCCGTGCAGGGGCGACCGGCGGAGAACTGGGGAAGCGATCCCTCGAGCTTCGACCAGGTGCGTCCTGGTTGTTACGACGTGCACGAGCGGATCCGCGACATGAACGCCAACGGCGTGCTGGCGTCGTTGAACTTCCCGTCGTGGCCGGGCCTCGGCGGCCAGTTCTTCCTGAAGAACGACGACCACGAGTACGTCGCGGCGATGACCCGCACCTACAACGACTGGATGCTCCACGAGTGGTGCGGGCAGTACCCGGGCCGGTTCGTGCCGCTCGCCATCTCGGGCTTCATGCTCGGTGCCGACTGGATGGCGGGGGAGATCCGCCGCCTGGCCGATCTCGGCTGCCACGCGGTGTCGTGCCACCCCGACGCCTACCGGTTCGGCGCGCCCGACTACCACGGCGACGAGTGGGATCCGGCGTGGCGCGCGGCCGAGGAGACCGGCAGCGTGATGGTGTTCCACTTCGGCGGCTTCCCGAACTTCATGCCCCGCACGCCGTTCTCCGTCATCCCGCACGCGATGCCGTTCCAGACAGCGATCTTCGCCGGCGAACTGCTGTGGTCGAAGATCTTCCGCAAGTTCCCGGGAATCCGGTTCGCCCTCGCCGAAGGGGGCATCGGGTGGATCCCCTACTTCTTGGAGAAGGCCGACTTCGTCTACGACCACCACCGGGCCTGGACGAAGGAGGACTTCGGCGATCAGCTCCCGAGCCAGGTGTTCCGCGACCACGTGCAGGGCTGCTTCATCGACGACGTCACCGGCCTGCGCCTGCGCGACGTGATCGGCGTCGACAACATCACGTGGGAGTGCGACTACCCGCACTCCGACTCGACCTGGCCGACAGCTCCCGAGGTGCTCTGGAAGTCGCTCCAGGCTGCGGCGCTCAGCGACGACGAGATCGAGAAGGTCACGTGGGCCAACGCGGCGCGCTGGTACCAGTTCGACCCGTTCGAGCACCGTCCGCGTGCGGAGTGCACGGTCGGGGCGCTGCGGGCCCAGGCCGCCGATGTCGACACGACGCCGCGCGAGTACGGCGCGGCCGACCATACCCACGCCCTCGCGTTCGGCGCGAACACCTTCTTGAACACCCAGGACATGAACACCAAGACCGACTGACCGGCGCGCCGGCTCGGAGATCGATGCAGGTGCATCGATCTCCGAGCAGCGCATCCCGCACCGCCTGAGCCTGCAACGATGCGGGGAACCAACGAAGGTGGTCGTGGATGAGTGACAGATCGGTGCTCGAAGGCGTCCGGGTGGTCGATCTCGGGGGGATCGTCGCGTGTGCCGCCGCCTCGTTGGTGTTCGCCGAGGCGGGCGCCGACGTGGTGATGGTGGAGCCGCCCGGCGGCAGTCCGTTGCGCGCCCTGCCGGGCTTCCGGACGTGGGGGCGGAGCAAGCGCTCGGTCGTGGCCGACCTGGCGACCGACGAAGGTCGGAACCGGCTCGAGGAACTCCTCGCCGATGCCGACGTGCTGCTGCACGCCCTCAGCCCGGCCGCCGCGTCGGCGATCGGTCTGGACGACGCGTCGCTCGCCCGTCGGCACCCCCGGCTCGTGGTGTCGTCGGTGCTCGGGTGGCCGGCGAACCACGAAGCCGCCGAGGCTCCGGCCGACGACCATCTCGTCCTCGCCCGGCTCGGTGTGCTCGACGAGCAACTGGGAGCGCGCGGCGAGAGCCCGATCTACGTGCGGTTCCCGCTCGGCACCTGGCCCGCCGCGTGGCTCGCCGTGATCGGCGTGATGGCACGCCTGGTCAACCGGGAACAGACCGGCAGGGCCGGGCCGGCGCACACCAGCCTGGCCCAGGGTGCGCTCGTGCCGATGATGATGCACTGGCTCCGGGCCGAGACGCCGTCGGACGCGGTCGCGCTCGGCATGCCCAAGGACCGGATGCGGGCGACCCTGTTCGAGTGCGGCGACGGCCGATGGATCCACGTCATGCCGCCGCCGCCCGACCACACGCCGCTGGTCCAGGAGGTGCTCGCCGAGCTCGGCCCCGAGGTCGTCGCCCGTGAGAACGCCCGGCTGGCCGCCGACGGTCCGCCCGGTTGGGTCAATTGGGGCGCCCTGGTCGAGGCGTTCCGTCGTCGTCCCGCCGCCACGTGGCTCGAACACCTGTGGGCCAACGACATCCCGGCCCAGGGAGCAGTCGGACTCGGCGAGATCCTGGCCGACGAGCAGGCCCGCGTGAACGACTACGTCGTCGACGTCGACGACCCCGAGGTGGGCCCGATCGCCACCGCCGGGCTTCCCCTGACGCTCGACCCGCCGATGGCGGTGAAGTGGCCGGCGCCGCCGCTCGGGGCGCACACCGGATGGGCCGATCCGGCGGAGCGTGCGACACCGAGCGAGGTGGTCGGCGGACCGCCGACCACCTACCCGCTCGAAGGACTCAAGGTCCTCGACCTCGGCAACTTCCTCGCCGGCCCGCTCGGACCGATGATCCTGGCCGATCTCGGGGCCACGGTGGTGAAGGTCGAGGCGGGCACCGGTGACCCGATGCGCGGTGTCGAGTGGGCCTTCGCCGGCTGCCAGCGGGGCAAGCGCTCGGTGGCGCTCGACATCAAGGCGCCCGCCAGCCGGCCTGCGCTCGACGCCCTCCTCGGCTGGGCCGACGTCGTGCACCACAACCTTCGCCTGCCGGCGGCGCGCCGACTCGGGCTCGACTCGGCCGCAGTCCGCGCCGTGAACCCCGCAGTCGTCTTCTGCCACGTGAGCTCGTACGGACCCGACGGACCCCGTGCCGACTGGCCGGGCTACGACCAGATGTTCCAGGCGAGCTGCGGCTGGGAGGTCGCCGGGGCCGGTCTCGGCAACCCACCGATGTGGCACCGCTTCGGGTTCATGGACCATCTCTGCGCGCTGGGCTCCGTCGCCGCCACGCTGATGGCGCTCTACCGCAGTGCGACCACCGGCATCGTCTCCGATGTCGCGGCGTCGTTGCTCGGGGCCGGGGTCGTGACCAACAGCGAGACCTACCGCCACCCGGATGGGCGCCAACCCGCGGTCGCGGTGCTCGATGCCGAGCAGATGACGGTGGATCCGGGGCGGCGGATCCTGCGGGCGGCCGACGGTTGGATCGCCGTCGCGGCCGACACCGAGGCCCAGCTCACCGCGCTGTGTCGGTCCCTCGGGGTGAACGGAGCCGGCGAGTTGCCGGCCGCGGTCGCGGCCCGCTCCGCCTCCGACGTCGTCGACCTGCTCGTCGCCGCGGCGGTTCCGGCGACCGTCGTCCGGCAGGGCCAGAAGGGGCCGTTCTTCGATGATGCCGCCCACCGCGCGGCAGGGCTCGTCGCGTCCTATCCCCACGGTGCTTGGGGAAGGCTCGAACAACCCGGCGCGATGTGGTGGTTCGGCGACCAGCAGGTGCAGCTCCATCGGGCGCCGCCGCTCCTCGGCGAGCACACGGTCGAAGTGCTCCTGGAGGTCGGCATGGAACGGTCCGACGTCGACCGGCTGATCGAGAACGGGGCCGCCGTCGCCCGGTGACTCGGCCCGAGGGACCGTCGAACCGGACGGTCAGCGAGGGCGCAGAGCCCCCAGTTCGTCGGTCAACAACCGCGCGACGGCCGACTCCTTCGCGGTCGCCTCGGCCACCGCACCGGCCGTCGCCGTCTTCAACAGCCGCTTGGCGGCGATCACCGCAGCCTGTGGGTTGGCGGCGATCGCAGCTGCGGCGTCGCGTACAGCGGCTGCCAACCCCGATGCCGGCACGCATCGTGCGGCGAGTCCGAGCGCCACCGCCTCCGGACCGTCGACCCATCGTGACGTGAGGATCAGGTCGGAAGCGCGCTGGGCGCCGATCGCCTGCGGGAGGAGCCAACTGCTCCCCGCCTCGGGGGCGGTGCCCAGCTGGGTGAACGGGAACCGAAGCCGGGCATCGTCGGCGACCACGACCAGATCGCAGTGGAGCAACAGGGTCGCTCCGAACCCGACGGCGACACCGTGGACGGCAGCGAGCAGCGGCTTGCGCAACCCCACGAGGGTGTCGATGAGTTCGCCGAACACACGAGCGAGCGTCGAGTTGTCGCTGTCGAGCAGTGCGCCGAGATCGACGCCGCTCGAGAAGGCCCGGCCGGCGCCCTGCAGCAGGACGACACTGACCTGGGTGGCGTCGTCGGCGTCGCGCAGGGCGGCCGCGAGCAAGCGGTAGCCCTCGGCCGTGAACGCATTGAGCCGGTGCGGCCGGTTCAGGGTGATGACCCGGAGCGCGCCTTCGTCGTCGACCTCGATCTCGGGCGCGGCGTCGTCCATGCCCGAGATTCGCGCGCCGGCCGGTCAGTAGTCGACGGGGACGAGCGCCGCGGTGCCGTGACCGATCATCGGGTCACCTCCACCGGCGTCGCCGGTACGCGGGGAACGTCGTCGGCATCGAGTTCGTAGAACTGGCGGGCCCACTTGCGGAACGTGCCGTACGGCTTGGCGTCGATCTGGGCGAACGCCGGCGTCTCCACGTAGATCTGATGACGCCAGATCTCGAGGTCATCGGCGAGGGTGCGCAGGTACTCGGTCTCGACCCGGCGGCGGATGCTCTCGGGGGCGACCGGGGAGGGGTCGTCGCCCCGTGGCCACCAGATCGAATAGAAGAGGTCCGACGTCTCGTCGTCGACCGGCGTGGTGCAGAAGATCAATCGGTAGTTGGCCGAGCCCTCGAACACGTTCATCGTGTTCCCGACGCCGTTCGAGAGGGTGCGGATCTTGAGCGCCATCCGGCCCGACTCGGGGTCCTTCGGCGAGGGCCAGCCGACGACGCCCCAGAACTCCGCGCCGTTCGTGCCGTAGTCCATCAGCACGGGCGTGACGGTCGCGTCGTGCACGTACTTGAAGTGCATGCTGTCGGGCGCGTTCTCGCCGGTGATCTGCGGGTGCACCGGCTCGCCGGAGTACTTCACCGACAACTCCGGATAGGCGCGGTAGTACGCGTCGGGTCCCAGCGTGATGTCGGGCCAGTGCTCGAACACGTCGGGCAACGACCAGCGGGGCGGCCCGCCGGCGGGGTCGTGCCACACGTACACCGCTTCGTGCTGCTCCTGCACCGTCCACGAACGGATCCGCTTCGACACGTTCGGACGGTCCTCGTACGGGATGTAGGCGTTGATGCCGTCGGGCCCGAACCCCCACCCGTGGTACGGGCACTCGATGCAGTCGCCCTTCACCTTGCCGCGGTGGCCGAGGTGGGCGCCCAGGTGTGGGCAGTGGGCATCGAGCACGTGGACGTCACCCGACTCGCCGCGCCAGGCGACGAGGTCGCGCCCGAAGTACTTGAGCGGCCGGACCTGCTCCGGCTCGAACTCGCCACTCCAGCCGATCATGAACCAACCGGTCGGCTTCCACGTGAACGGCACCTTCATCGGCCGGCCCCCTCGTCGCTCGTTCTCCTGACGATAGTGTCAAAAACGTCGAGCGGTGGTCTCGCAGTACGCTCCCGTCATGCCGCCGCCGAAGCGCCGCCCTCCGCCGAAGGTCGTCCACGACTCGTGGCCGGCCGATGGGCCGGAGCGACTGACGCCGATGGGCAACATCGAACAGATCGGGCGGTTCCTGCGCTCCCTGGTCGGAGGGGGCGACCGTCGGCGCCGCAAGGGCAAGGTCGTGGCGTGGGTGATCCTCGTCGCGGTGGTCACCCCGCTCGTCCTCGGCGCGATCGGGATCATCAACCAGATCACGAGATGAGTCGACGAGAACGAGGATCGGTGACCGTATGACGTGTGCCATCGCAGGGATCGGCCGGACGGCCTTCACCCGCAACTCCGGCCGGACGCCGCTCGCGATGGCGACCGAGGCCTGCCGGGCCGCGCTCGGCGACGCCGGGTTGACCGCGGCCGACGTCGACGGCATCGTGTGCTTCCAGACCAACGACTCCACGAGCCCGCTCGAGGTCTCCTACGCACTCGGGCGCGACGAGCTCGCGTGGTCGCCGTCGATCCACGCCGGCGGCAACGCCGTCGCCGACTGCGTGGCGATCGCGGCCGCCGCGATCGAGGCCGGCATCTGCCGGGCCGCCCTGTTCTTCCGTTCGTTCAACGGACGGTCGGGAGCCCGCTACGGCACCGTGTCCGGACCGGTCGAGGTGCCCGGCGAGTGGCAGTTCTCGGCGCCCCACGGCTTCATGCTGCCGCCGCAATGGATCGCGATGTGGGCGAACCGGCACCAGACGGTGTACGGGTCCACGTGCGAGGACCTCGGCCAGATCGCGATCCAGCAACGTGCCCATGCCGCCGACAACGAGCACGCCATCGCCCGGGAACCGCTCACGATGGAGCAGTACCTGGCCGGTCGGTGGGTGAACGAGCCGTTCCGGGTCTACGACTGCGCCTACGAGATCGACGGCGCGGTCGCGATCCTCGTCGTCGGCGAGGACATGGTGCCCGACACCGCCAAGGCTCCGGCGTGGCTGCTGGGTTCGAGCAGCTCCCAGAGCGGTACGAACTGGGTGCAGTGGGACGACCAGACCGCCATGTACTCGCGTACGGCCGCCCCGAGGCTCTGGAACAAGACGGGTCTGTCGCCGGCCGACATCGACGTGGCGCTGATGTACGACTGCTTCACCTACACGGTGATGGCGACGATGGAGGACTACGGGTTCTGTGAGAAGGGCGGCGTCGGCGAGTTCTTCGCCAGCGGCCGCGCCACCTACGGCGGAGACGTGGTCGTGAACCCGCACGGCGGTCTGCTGTCGGAGGGCTACCTCCACGGCATCAACCACCACTACGAGGCGGTGCTGCAGTTGCGCGGCGAGGCCGGAACCCGCCAGGTGCCCGATGCCCGTCTCGCCCTCGTCACCGCCGGCGCCGGACCATACGGCGGCGCCAACATCTTCGGATCGGAGCACCCGTCATGACCGACGCAGCCGCCGGCGCCGGTGCGGCCGCGAGCGCGCTCCCGCCCCAGCCGGTGCCGAACGCCGACACGCAGGGCTTCTGGGATTCCCTGGCGGAGGGACGCGTGGCCCTGTGCCACTGCGCCGACTGCGGCACGTGGATGCATCCGCCCCTCGAGCGTTGCCGCGCCTGCGGCGGCCCCACCCGATTCGACGAGATCGCCGGGACCGGGGTCGTCCACAGCTTCATCGTGATGCACCGGGCGTCGGTCCCGGGGCAACCCGCCGGCGCGCACGTGCTGGCTGCGATCGACCTCGACGGCGTCGTCGGCGCCCGGCTCACCGGCCGCGTCGTCGGGATCGAGCCGGCCGACGTGAAGGCCGGCACCCGGGTCAGCGCGCGCATCGTCGACGTTCCCGGCGGCCCGTACCGTCAGCCGGAGTTCGTAGCCGACGCTGCGCCGTGAGCTCCGCCACCCGGGCCCTCCTCGACGGGCTCCGCGTCCTCGACCTGTCGCTCTGGCAGCCGGGACACACGGCCACCCAGCTGCTGGCCGACCTGGGCGCCGATGTGGTCAAGATCGAGCCGCCCGGCGGCGATCGGATGCGTCCGTTGGTCGATCGATTCTACAACTTCAACGGCCACAAGCGAAGCCGGGTGCTCGACCTGAAGGACGCGGCCGGCCGTCGGCAGCTGCTCGATCTCGTCGTCGAGGCCGACGTGGTGGTGGAGAACTTCCGGCCGGGCGTGGCCGACCGGCTGGGCGTCGGGTTCGCCGATCTCGTCGCGGTGAACCCGGCGATCGTGATGTGTTCGATCACCGGCTTCGGGCAGACCGGCCCGCTCGCCAACGTGCCGGGCCACGACCACAACTACCAGGCGTATGCCGGTGCGTTCACGTTCCCGCAGGACGGGACGCCAGAGCCGTCCGCGCTCCTCGTCGGCGACCAGGGGAGCGGGACGGCCGCCGCCTTCGCCATCCTCGCCGGTGTCCTGTGCGCTCGGCGCACCGGTGAAGGCGAACACATCGACGTGGCGATCGCCGACATCCTCGCGGCGTGGGTGGCGCCGTTCGGATCGATCGACCCGGCCCGAGCCGAGTCCCCCGGCGACGTCTCGACGCTGCCGGGCATGGGTGAGTTCCGCACAGCCGACGGCCGGTACGTCGAACTCGGCGTGTACAGCGAGAACCACCTCTGGGACGCCCTGTGCGACGCGATCGGCCTCACTCAGCACGTCGGCGTCGACATGGCGGGACGGACCGCGAGCGCCGCTCGGCTGCGCGCCGACATCGCCGGGCGGATCGAGGAATGGACCCGCGACGACCTCGTCGAGTTGCTCACCCGGTGCTCGGTCCCGGCGGCTCCGATCCTGACGCGCGGCGAGATGCTCGAGCACCCGAACTTCCTCCGGCGAGGGGTGTTCGAGACCGGTCCCGACGGCCATCGAGTCGTCGGTCATCCGATCACCTACGCCGTTCACCCGGCCCTACCGTCCGGACGTCCGCCAGGGCTCGACGAGCACCATGACGCCCGGTTCGGACCCCGACCCGGCCCCTGAGTGGCTCAGTCGCCGAAGCAGATACCGAGGTCGCGGGCGGTCTGGATGATGTCGCTCTCGGGCGGGACCCGCTTCATCCGTCCAGCGACGTCGGAGAGCGGAACGCACGTGATCAGCGGCGGGTCGAGGGCCACCATGACGTCGGTCTGCCCCTCGTCGAGCGCTCGCACGGCCGCTGCGCCGAACCGGTAGCCGAGCAGTCGGTCGGCGGCCGTGGGCGAGCCGCCGCGCAGCAGGTGACCGAGGCTCAACGAACGGGCCTCCCTGCCGCTCAGGACCTCCAGTTGGCGGGCGATCTTCTCCCCGACACCGCCGAGCTTCTCGGCCTGGCCGATCGCCTTGCCGAGCACGGAGACCGTGCCGCCCTTGGGGGTCGCGCCCTCGGCGACGACCACGATCGTGAACAGGCTGTGCCGCCGCTCTCGGTCGCGGATCAGATCGACCACCGGCGCCAGGTCGTACGGGATCTCGGGGATGAGGATCGCGTGGGCCGATGCCGCCATGCCGGCGCACAGGGCGATCCAGCCGGCGTACCGGCCCATCACCTCCACGACCATGACCCGTGCGTGCGATGCCGCGGTCGAGAACACCCGGTCGATGCACTCCGTCGCGAACGAGACGGCCGAGTCGAAACCGAACGTGGCGGCCGTGTCCTCCAGATCGTTGTCGATCGTCTTGGGCACGCCCACCACGCGCAGCCCCTCCTGGGCGAGTCGGTGGCCGATGGCCAACGACCCGTCGCCGCCGACCGTGATGAGCGCATCGATCCCGGCATCGTGGATCATCCCGACGAGCTCGGCCGAGCGGTCGACCTCGATCCAGGTGCCGTCGGGTTGCTCGACCGGGAAGTTCGTGGGCGCACCCCGGTTGGTCGTGCCGATGATCGTCCCCCCGAGGTGGGCGATACCGCGCACGGCCCGGCGGTCGAGCGGCACGATGCCACCGGCCGGGAACCGTTCCGGCATGAAGATGCCGTTGAACCCGTCGCGGATGCCGACGACGTTCCATCCACGGTTGACGGCGGCGAAGGTGGCGGACCGGATGACGGCGTTCAGGCCAGGTGCATCTCCGCCGCCTGTGGAGATGCCGACCGTCCTGATAGGAGAAGGCACGACGTTGAACCTAGGCGTTCCCCGGGCGTCGACGGTGCTGGCCGAGGTAGGAACGCCTCGGGCCTTTGGTCACCATCCGGTCGGGGTGCATCGGCCCCGGCCACGTGGCAGCGTGGTGCCGTGCCGTTCCACCACGTACGCGTCCCCTCCCATGAACCGAGGCTCGACGACGTCGCCGCCGTCACCGCGACGACGTTGGCGGCGTGCGGCGTGACGATCGAGCCGGGTTGGACGGTGGCGATCGCCGCCGGTTCGCGGGGCATCCGCGACCTCGTCGTGGTCATCGCCGAGGTCGCCGCATGGGTGCGGTCGCAGGGCGGGCAGCCGTTCCTCGTGCCGGCGATGGGTAGCCACGGAGGTGCGACCGCCGCCGGCCAGCGCGAAGTGCTCGAGTCGTACGGCCTCGGCGGACTCGGCCTCGAGATCCGGGCCACGATGGAGGTGGTGTCGGTGCCCCAGGACGATTGTCCGGTCCCGGTCGTGTTCGACGCCATCGCCGCGGCGGCCGACGCCACGATCGTCGTCAATCGCGTGAAGCCGCACACCGACTTCCACGGGCGGTACGAGAGCGGGGTCGTGAAGATGTCGGCGATCGGCCTGGGAAAGCGCGTGCAGGCCGATGCCCTCCACTCCTTCGGCACCCACGGCCTGCGTGAACTGATGCCGCTGGTGGCCGCCCAGGTGCTGCGACACACCAACGTGGTGCTCGGCGTGGCGATCGTCGAGAACTCGCACGACGAGACGATGGCCGTCGAGGCGATCGCGGCCGACCACCTGCTCGACGCCGAGCCACGGTTGCTCGAACTCGCCCGGGCCCACCTCCCTCGCCTCCCCGTCGACCGGCTCGACGTCCTGCTCGTCGACCGCATGGGCAAGGACATCAGCGGCGTCGGCATGGACACCAACGTGATCGGCCGGATCATGATCGACGGCGAACCCGACCCGCCGGCCCCCCGCATCGCGATGATCGGCTGCCACGCCCTGACCGCTGCCTCGCACGGCAACGCCTGCGGGATGGGCCTGGCCGACGTGGTCTCGAGGTCGTTCGCCGACTCGGTCGACATGGACGTCACCCGCACGAACATCGTGACGTCGGGCTTCCTCCTGCGCGGCAAGCTGCCCGTCGTCGCCGACGACGACCGGCACGTCTGGGACCTGTGTCTGCGCGGCGGAGGCGTGCGCGACGTGGCGACGGTGCGCGCGGCCCGAATCGTCGACACGCTCCATTGCGACGAGCTGTGGGTGAGCGACGCGGTGCTCGACGATCTGCGAGCGAACGCAGCGTTGGAGTTCGAGCTGGTACGGAGCGGACTCGAGCTGCACGACCCCGACGGCCGTCTCGCGCC
>Ga0209023_10006647_pt1 | contig 12123 bp, 9 predicted proteins | sample LakOneMetagenome_FD_187468 | JGI IMG/M metagenome (GOLD analysis project Ga0209023, IMG submission 187468) | Freshwater and sediment microbial communities from Lake Erie, Canada (SPAdes) (version 2) | ecosystem: Environmental > Aquatic > Freshwater > Lentic | place: Lake Erie, Canada | collected... | reverse complement strand
CAGAAATTTCGTGAGCAGGTTGAAGCAAGTGGTCTTGCCCGCGCCGTTCGGTCCGATCAATGCATGGATCGAGCCGCGACGCACGCACAGATTCACGTCGCTCACTGCGGTGAACCCCTTGAATTCCTTCGTGAGGTTCCGTGTTTCCAGGATGATTTCCTGAGTCATAGTCTCCTGCCCGCCCTCTTGCTGCGATGCCAGGTTTTGCCCGGCACTGACAATGGTTCGAACTGCGGCGCTTTGTCGCCATATTGCCGCTTGGTATAGGTGTGGACGGTGCGGCTGCCGGGGCATGACAGTGACGCGAAGTGAAGGCGGCGGCACCGTATACCGGCGACTATTGTGTGCGCCTGCTGCGTCGCAAAACATCGGGGTTTGCACTAGGCGCAAGACATTTACGATGTCTCGCTTTTGCGATGCGTGGCGCCGCACCGACGACTGCGTGGAGTCGTCGGTGCGGCGTATCGTGGAAGACCCCTAGACGGGTACGGGCGCGACGATTTCGGGTGAATTTGCTGCACCGCTCGCGGCCGCCTTGCGGTCGGCGCGAATCATGTCGCTGGCGCGTTCGGCAATCATGATCGTCGGCGAGTTGGTGTTGCCCGACGTGATCAGCGGCATGACCGATGCGTCGACCACGCGCAGCCCGGCAATGCCCCGCACGCGCAGCCGGTTGTCGACCACCGCATCGTCGCCCGCGCCCATGCGACAGGTGCCCACCGGATGGAAAATGGTCGTGCCGATCGCGCCCGCCGCTTCGGCCAGTTGTTCGTCAGTCTGGAAGGCCGGGCCGGGCAGCCATTCGGTAGGCTTGTACGGCGCCAGCGCGGGCGATGCGACGATGCGTCGCGTCAGCCGGATCGAATCGGCCGCGACCTTGCGGTCTTCTTCGGTGGACAGGTAATTTGGCGCGATGCGCGGCGCGCGCCGGAAATCGGCATGCTCGATATGCACGCTGCCGCGCGATGTGGGACGCAGGTTGCAAACGCTGGCGGTGAATGCGTTGAAGTCATGCAGCGGATCGCCGAACTTGTCCAGCGACAGCGGCTGCACGTGATATTCGACATTGGCGCGCGTCTGGCCCGGATCGCTGCGCGCGAACGCACCGAGCTGCGAAGGCGCCATGCTCATCGGCCCGCTCTGGTTGAACGCGTATTGCAGGCCGATGCCGAGCTTGCCCCACCACTTCGATGCGCGCGTATTCAAGGTGCGCACGCCCTGCACTTTCATGACCGTGCGCAGTTGCAGATGATCCTGCAGATTCTCGCCCACACCAGGCAGCGCGTGCCGCACGCGAATGCCCAGCGCCTGCAGCCGCTCCGGCTGTCCGATGCCGGACAGCTCCAGCAGTTGCGGCGAATTGACCGCGCCCGCGGCAAGGATCACTTCGTGCGTGGCGCGCGCTTCGATGGGCTGTCCGCCACCGTGGTATTGCACGCCGGTGCAGCGCCGGCCATCGGGCGAATCGAAAGTCAGGGCGCTGACCTGCGCGCCCGTGACGATGGTCAGGTTGGGACGGTCGGACGCCTTGCGCAAAAACGCCTTGGCGGTATTCCAGCGAATGCCGCGGCGCTGGTTCACCTCGAAATAACCGACGCCAAAATTGTCGCCGCGATTGAAATCGTCGGTGCGCGGAATGCCGGCCTGCTCGGCCGCCTCGATAAAGCGTTCGAGAATGTCCCAGCGCAGGCGCTGTGCTTCGACGCGCCACTCGCCGCCAGCGCCGTGAAATTCGTTGGCACCGCGGTAATGGTCCTCGCTGCGCTTGAACAGCGGCAGCACGTTGTCCCAGCGCCAGCCATCGTCGCCGGTGATGCGCGCCCAGTCGTCGTAATCCTCGCGCTGGCCGCGCATGTAGATCATGCCGTTGATCGACGATGATCCGCCCAGCACGCGTCCGCGCGGATATCCGAGCGAGCGCCCGTTCAGGCCCGCCTCTTCCACAGTGCGATAAAGCCAGTCGGTGCGCGGATTGCCGATGCAGTACAGGTAGCCGACCGGGATGTGAATCCAGTGATAGTCGTCCTTGCCGCCCGCTTCGAGCAGCAGCACGCTGACATCGGCATCTTGCGTCAGACGGTTGGCCAGCACGCAGCCAGCGGAGCCCGCTCCCACGATGATGTAGTCGTACGTCTCCATATCCCTTGCTTCCTTCGCGCCCTGAGGGCATCGGGTGATTCTTGTCGGAATCGAGAGATCATCGCACGTCTTTCAGCGCGCCGCCGTCAGGGCTTTGCCGGAGCGACGAGATGCCGACTCAGCCAATCGCTCAATGCGGCCAGCACTTCACCGCGCAGCGGCTGCGCCTCGTTGAAGATCTCGTGATAGCCGGTGTCGAACCACACCATGTCGCGCAGATCCGGCGGCGCATGGTCGTGGAAAGCGCGGCTGCCTTGCGGGTCGACCACGCGGTCCGCGCCGGCCACCAGCATCAGCATCGGCGCTTCCAGTTGCGGCGCATCGGCCTGCGCGCGCGCCATGCCGCGAATGAACCATTCGAGCACGCTGGCGCTGATGGTGCCCTGCACAAGCGGGTCGGTACGATAGGCGCGCACCTCTTCCGGATCGTGCGAAAGCAGCCGCGCATCGATCGGATTCGGCACTCGCAGTCGCGGCGCTAGCGCCAGCAGCACGCGATGCAATGTGAGCATGGTGTTGCTGAGCTTCAGCGCCAGCGCGGGCGACGACAGGATCAGCGCGCGGATCGGGCGCACGCGCGCCGTGGCAAACCGCGCGGCCACCAGACCGCCCATGCTGTGGCCGAGCACGATCGGCAGTTCGTTCCATTGGCGCAGCGCCGCATCGTAGATTTCGGCAAGATCGTCGAGATACGCGTCGACGTGCGGCACCACCATGCGCGGACCGCCGCTGGCACCGTGGCCGCGCTGATCGTAGGCGCGCACCCGCAGGCCCAGCGCGCATAGCGCGGCCGCCACATGGCCATAGCGCCCGCTATGTTCGGCAAGACCGTGCACCAGCAGCACGGTGCCCAGCGGATCGGGAAACCGTTGCGCATCGGGCAGCCACGTGCGCAGCAGCAGCTCGGTGCCGTCGCGCATGCGCTGGCGCGATTCCGTGGCTGCGGTGCCGGTCGTGGCCGATTCATGCGCGCCGGGCAATCCGGCGGCGCCCACAGGTTGGTTCATCCCCATCGTCTCCTGGTCGGACCTGCTGGTTGTGGCTTGTATCGCGATCGATGATGCGGCGCGCGCCACGGCGGCATGCGCGGCCGGAAGGCGCCGCGCGATCCGCGCCGTTACTTGTGGCACGCAGCGCAGTTGTCCTCGTCGAGCCGCGCCATGTCCGAAAGAATCGGGCAATCGGGCCGCTCGTCGCCGCTGCACGCTTCGGCCAGTGCGCGCAAGGTATCGCGCATCGCGGCCAGTTCGGCAATCTTCACTTCCAGGTCAGCCACGTGCTTAAGCGTCAGCGCCTTGACGTCCGCGCTGGCGCGCCCGCGGTCATGCCACAGCGACAACAGCCCGCGAATTTCGTCGAGCGAGAAACCGAGATTACGGGCGCGCCGCACGAAGCGCAAGGTGTGCACCGCGCGTTCGTCGTAGCGCCGATAGCCGCCTTCGCTGCGTGGCGGCGCGTCAACCAGTCCGATCGATTCGTAGTGACGGATCATCTTCGCGGACACGCCGGACGCTTGCGCCGCTTCGCCGATATTCATTGCATCGCCTCCTGTTGGCCGGCCTCGCCGGCACCGGCCAGCGGATGCCAGCGGCGCAGCAGCAAGGCGTTGCTGACCACGCTGACACTGGAAAACGCCATCGCCGCGCCCGCCACCACCGGATTGAGCAGGCCCGCGACGGCCAGCGGAATGCCGATCACGTTGTAGATGAATGCCCAGAACAGATTCTGACGAATCTTGCGCACCGTGCGATGCGACACAGCCAGCGCGTCCGCCACCAGCGCGGGGTCGCCGCGCATCAGCGTGATACCTGCTGCGTGCATCGCCACGTCGGTACCGGTCGACATGGCAATACCGACATCGGCCGCCGCCAGCGCCGGCGCGTCGTTGATGCCGTCGCCCACCATCGCCACCACCGCCTCGCCATTGCGCTTGAGCGCACCCACGCGCGCAGCCTTGTCCTGCGGCAACACCTCGGCCTGCACTTCGTCGAGCCCCAGCATCGCCGCGACGCGCGCCGCCGCGCCCGCGTTGTCGCCGGTCAGCATCACGGTACGAATGCCCGCGGCGCGCAGGCGCGCAATCGCCGCCCGGGCGCCCGGCTTGAGCGCATCGCCGAACGCCACCAGTCCCAGCACCGTGCGCAGCACCGGATCGATCAGCCACGACACCGTGCGTCCCTCGCCGCGCAGTCGTTCGGCCACCGCGTGCAGCGCCAGCGCATCGGCGCCAAGCTCCACGCGCAGGCCTTCGCTGCCCAGCTGCAGCGGCTGCCCCATCACCAAGCCGGCGATGCCGCGGCCCGGCAGGGCGCGTACCTCGCTGGCCGCGGGCACCGCGATGCCGCGCGCTTGTGCCTGCGTCATCACCGCGCGTGCCAGCGGATGTTCGCTGCCGGCCTGCAGCGCGGCCAGCTTCGCCAGCAACGCCGCATCGTCGCCATCGGCCGCTTGCAGCGCCACCACTTCGGGCTTGCCGACGGTCAGCGTGCCGGTCTTGTCGAACGCCACCACGGACACGCGATGCGCCACCTCCAGCGCCTCGGCGTCCTTGATCAGGATGCCCGCGCGCGCGCCGGCGCCGGTACCAGCCATGATCGCGGTCGGCGTGGCCAGCCCGAGCGCGCATGGGCATGCAATCACCAGCACCGCCACGGCGTTGAGCAACGCCTGACTCCAGTCGTGCGCAACCAGTCCCCAGCCCAGCAGCGTAAAAAGCGCAATGGCCAGCACCACCGGCACGAACACGGCGCTGACCTGATCGACCATGCGCTGGATCGGCGCCTTGGCGGCCTGCGCGTGCTCGACCATGCGGATGATGCGCGCCAGCACGGTCTCCGCGCCGACCGCCACGGTGCGCGCCACCAGCAGGCCTTCGTAGTTGATCGCGCCCCCGGTCAGCTTGTCGCCGGGCTGTTTCGGCACGGGCACTGATTCGCCAGTCAGCATCGATTCGTCGGCGTGGCTGCGACCGTCGATCACTTCGGCATCGACCGGAATGCGCTCTCCGGGGCGCACCACGATTTCATCGCCGACGCGCACCAGCGCCAGCGCGATGTCCTGCTCCACGCCGTCGCGCCGCACGCGCGCGGTGTCGGGGCGCAGCGCGGCCAGCGCGCGAATGGCGTCGGCGGTCTGGCGCTTGGCGCGCGTTTCCAGCCACTTGCCGAGCCGCACCAGCGTGATCACCACCGCCGCACTTTCGAAATACAAATGCGGCATGGCGTCGCCGGCCGTGAACATCTGCCAGATCGACAGCCCATAGGCGGCGGACGTGCCCAGCGCCACCAGCAGATCCATATTGCCGGCGCCCGCGCGCACCGCCTTGTAGCCGGCCTTGTAGAAGCGCCAGCCAAACACGAACTGCACCGGCGTGGCCAGCAGCCATTGCAGCCAGCCCGGCAGCATGGCGTGGATGGCGAACCATTCCAGCACCATCGGCGCCACCAGCGGCAACGACAACGCCGCCGACAGCACGACCGGCCACGGCCCCGACCAGAAATCGGACCGGGTTTCGGCCGTACCCAGCGCTGCGGCATCGACCACGGGCTTCGCGCCATAGCCTGCGCGCGTCACCGCGGCGGCAAGCGTTGCCACGTCGGCCGCGCCGCGCAATACCGTCACGGTGGCACGTTCGGTCGCCAGATTCACCTGGGCCTCGACGACGCCGGGCACTGCGCGCAGCGCGCGCTCCACGCGGCCGACGCACGACGCGCAGGTCATGTCCGAGATATCGAGTTCGATCGCATCGCGCGGAACGTCGTATCCCGCATCGGCCACGGCCTGCGCGGCGGCAGTCAGCGCCGCCGCGTCCTCGGCGTGCAGCGTGGCCTGCTCGGTCGCCAGGTTGACCGCCACATCGTGCACGCCGGGCACCTTGGCCAGGGCGTTCTCGACGCGGCGCACGCACGAGGCACAGGTCATGCCCTCGACGGGCAGGCGCCATTCGGAAGGATTCAGGGGAGCGGCGGACGTGGACATGGGCAGATTGGCTTAAGCGCACGGAGCGCGACAGATGCACTGTGGACCTTACCATCATTGGAAGGTCAAGGCTTGCCGACCCGGGGCGATCCGGTTTGCCATCGCGCGACGCTTGGGCGACGTTGGGGCTGCATTCCGGGCTGCATTTCGGGCTTGCGCTTCCCATGGTGGGAAGGTTCATACTTCACCCGAAGTTATCCATTGCCATTACCAACAGGAGTCGGCGCGATGATCCAGTTCCAAGTCGAAGGCATGTCCTGCAACCATTGTGTCGGTGCCATCACCCGCGCCGTACACGCGGTCGACCCATCGGCCCAGGTGGCGGCCGACGTGCCTGCCCAGTCGGTCAAGGTGCAAAGCGGCGCGGACCGCCAGGCCCTGCAGCAGGCGATCGAGGCCGCAGGCTATCCGGTGAAGTCGGCCGCCTGATCGCCGGCGCGCCAAAAGCAAAGGGCACCCGCGGGTGCCCTTTTTCATGTCGACGTGTCCGCAATCGGACGAACGATCAGAAGCGATAGCCGACGCTCAGGTACGTCACCACCGGATCGATCTTGATCTTGGTGTGCGACTGGATCTTGGCGCCATTGGCCAGCGTCGTGGTGAAGTTGGCGGTGGTCGAGATCGGCACATACGACACCGAAATACCGACGAACCAGTTGTCGGTCACGGCATAGTTGGCGCCAACGTTGAACACCGGGTTCCACGACGATTTGGCCGACGCGGCCATGGTCGAGCCCGGACCGAACTCGCCTTGCACGAAACTCTGGTTGGTCACGCTCTCGCCGGTGAACCACGTGTAGTTCACGCCGATACCGACGTACGGGCGGAACTTGGTCTTCGCATCAAAGAAGTGCCATTTGACGACGGCGGCGGGGCTCCATTGGCGCACTTCGCCGAGCTTGCCGTACTTTTCGTAGCCACGGTCGCCGCTGACGTCATGCTTGGGCGGCACGCCGAGCACGAATTCACCCGAGATGTGGTCGGTGAAATAGTGGCTGAACACCAGCCCGAGCGTATCGGCCGAATCGATCGTCGCACCGGTGTTCTGGCGCTGCAGGCCGCCGGTGGGGCGTCCGGCGACGGAATCGATGGTCAGAAATTCCGAGTGGCCGGTCGGCATCACGCGCATCCAGCCAAAGCTCACGATATTGCTTCCCGCGGACTGCGCCTGCGCCACGCCAGCCAGGGTCATCGCCGCGGCCGCTACCAGAATTTTCTTATAGATCTTTTGCATTGTTCCTCTTACTCCGTCCTCTTTTGAATACAACGACTGCAAGCCAAGCATTATCCTGCGCGGGCTGCACCGACTGTTTCAAACACGGGACACGAGGATAGAAGAATTGCCCTAAAGACAGGGTTAACCCATAAAGCGGGCGCTTAATTCAGCAATTTCTGAAACGAAGCGACGCGCGCGCGCAACGTTTCGGTTTCAAATATGAAAAACCACTCGAAGGGAGTGGTCTTGTTGCTGCGTAGCGGACTCATACATCCGTATGGCAATGCCGGGCGTACGGCCTGCGCCCGGTCAGTCGCGGCTTGCCAGAATGCACGCGGCGAGGTCCCACAGCGCATAGCCGACGCTCTTGAAGACCAGCGGACTGCCCGCGCGGGCGCGCAGGGCGTCGGCCCGCAGAATCGCCGTCTCGAATGGCTGCACCGTGTTCCAGTCGATGCCGGCCTGCAGCAGATCGCCGGCCTCGTCCTCGATGCCGAACAGCGTGTCGGCCAGCAGACGCCCGCTGGCGGCGGCCGCGTGGCACAGCCCGGGCGGCAGCTCGCACATGTCGGGCCGGAACGCGCCGACGGCCGCCACGAAATGGCGGTCAGTCCAGAGGCCGCTGTCCAGGTCGGGCAGTACCGGCGTGCGGCTCGATGTCACGGTCACCACCAGCGACACCCGCGGCAGCACCGCCGCCACATCGTCGATCACCTGCGCATCGACGCCGAGCGTGCTGGCGTGCGCGGCCAGCGCCTCGGCCTTGTCGCGCGTGCGTGACTGCAGCCACACCTTGCGCACCGGCAAGCCGGCGACAAACGCTTCCAGATGGGTTTGCGCCTGCACGCCGGCGCCGACGATCAGCAACTCGCCGTCGGGCGCCGGGGCAAACGTCTGCGCGGCCAGCAGCGATACCGCGGCCGTGCGGCGGCCCGTTACCGTCGGCCCATCCAGCATGGCAATCCGCTCGCCGGTATGGGCATCGGCCACCAGTACTTCGCCAAGGATGGTGGGCAGGCCACGCTGCGGATTGTCAGGATGCACGGTGATGTTCTTGGTCATCACGATGTCGCGGTTGCAGGCCGGCATCACCAGCAACGTGCCCCGTCCCCGCCCCTCTTCGCCGACGGGCAAGGCGATGCGCGGCGGCGCCATGGCGGTGCCGTCGCGCAGTTCGGCCAGCATCGCCGCAATGGCCTGGGCGAGTTCGGGATAAGGCAGGCGCGCGGCGGTGGCGGCGGCATCCAGCGGCAGAAAGGCGGTCATCGGCGGGGCAATCGGATCGTTACCAGAACCGCCATTGTCGCCGGTCCGGCACGCCTTAGCGCGACAGATACGGCAGCATCGTTTCAGCGTAGCGCGTACCCGCCGCTGCGCCGACCGGAAACACCGCGTCGATATCGGCCAGATCCTCGCGGGTCAGCACCACATCCAGCGCGCCGAGGTTGTCCTCGAGGTTGGCGATGCGCCGCGTGCCCGGAATCGGCACCAGATGATCGCCGCGCGCCAGCACCCACGCCAGCGCCAGTTGCGCAGGCGAGCAGCCCTTGGCGGCCGCCAGTTCGCGCACCGCATCGACCAGCTTCAGGTTGCGCGCGAAGTTCTCGCCCATGAAACGCGGGTTGGTGCGGCGATAGTCGTCGGCGTCGAAATCGTCGGGCGTGCGGATCGCACCGGTCAGGAAGCCGCGGCCCAGCGGGCTGTAAGGCACGAAGCCGATGCCAAGGCGTTCGCAGGTGGCCATGATGCCGTTCTCGTCCACGTCGCGCGTCCACAGCGAATATTCGGTCTGCAGCGCGGTGATCGGATGGACGGCATGCGCCCGTTCTATCGTGGCGGCGCCCGCCTCGGACAGGCCGATCCACCGCACCTTGCCTGCCTTGACCAGTTCGGCCATCGCGCCGACCGTGTCCTCGATCGGCGTGTCCGGATCGACGCGATGCTGGTAATAGAGGTCGATATGGTCGACGCCGAGCCGCTTCAGGCTGGCGTCACAGCTGGCTCGCACGTATTCGGGACGGCCGTTGGCGCCGCGCGCGGCCGAGTTGGCGGGATCGCGCACGATGCCGAACTTGGTGGCCAGCACCACCTTGTCGCGCCGGCCCGCCAGCGCCCGCCCTACCAGCTCTTCGTTGGTGTGCGGACCGTAGATATCAGCCGTATCGATAAAGTTGACGCCTTTATCGATCGCATGATGAATAAGTTGAATAGATTGCGCGTCGTCGTGCGCGCCATAGAACTCGCTCATTCCCATGCAGCCCAGGCCAATCGGAAACACCTCGGGGCCAACACGGCCCAGTTTGCGCATTGCGGTCATCGGGACACTCCTGGTGGGTTTGGTTCGGAAATCGGCCCGCTCAACTCACATTGGCTGGCGCGACCGGACGGAGGCCAGTATCGCCACGTCTCGCCCGCGGAAACAGCGTGCTACGCTGCATGCATCATGAAGCCAGACTTCACAATCGATTCCGATTCCCTGCCGGCGCTGGTTGCCTTCACGCGCGTGGCGCGGCTGGGCAGCTTTACCGCTGCGTCCGCCGCGTTGGCCGTGAGTCCGTCGGCCGTCTCGCAGACCATCCGTCATCTCGAAGACCGGCTCGGCGTGCGGCTGCTGCAGCGCACGACGCGCCGCGTGGGCCTGACCGAGGCCGGGGCGGCATTGCTGGCGCGCGTGGAGCCTGCGCTGGCCGAAATCCATGCCGCGACCGACGACATCCGCCAGCAACGCGACATGCCAGCCGGTACGCTGCGCCTGACCAGTTCGCACTCGGCCGTGGTAATTGCGCTGCGTCCGATCCTGACCGATTTCATGCGCGCATATCCCACGATCTGCGTGGACCTCGTCACCGACGATCGTTTCGTCGACCTGATCGCCGAAGGCTTCGACGCCGGCCTGCGCCTGGGCGAAGCGCTGCAGCAGGACATGGTGGCGATTCCGGTGACGGGGCCGTTGCGCATGGTGGTGGCGGCTTCGCCCGACTATCTGGCGCGTCACGGCACGCCGCAGACGCCGCACGAGCTGCATCGCCATGCGTGCCTGCCGTATCGCTTTGGCCCGATGGGGTCGGTCTATCGCTGGGAATTCGCGCGCGGCGGCAGGCCCTTCACGGTCGATATCGGCATGGCGTTGATTGCCAACGACAAGTCGATGCTGCATCAGGCGGCATTGGCCGGCCTGGGGCTGATCTACGAATTTCCGCACCATATCGCCGATGCGCTGGCGTCGGGCGCGCTCGTGACCGTGCTGGACGAATGGACGCCGCCGTTTTCGGGCTTCTACCTTTACTACCCGAGCCGCGCGCTGATGCCGCCCAAACTGCGCGTGTTCGTCGATTTCCTGAAGGCGCGCGAATTGCCGCAGTCGCCGCGCTGAAGACACCGCGTCAACGGCGCGCCGACACTTTCTCCACCTTCGCGTCGCGTACGCCGGCACCACGCACCTCGATGCCGATTTCATGCACGACCTGGCCGCCCGCATCGACCAGTTGCACGCGATGCCGGCCCGGCCATGGCAGCCACGCAATCTGCCCGCCGCGGCCCAGCGGCTTGCCGTCCATGCGCCAGCTCACCGCCTGCGCCGTCTGGCCAGTCAGGCCGTCGGCGTGAAACCAGACGCGCTGCGCGGCCGGCGGAATATCGGGATCCAGCGCGAAGATAGTGCCGTCGGCCGGGCTGGCGATGGCGGGCGCGCTTGGTGCGCGGCCGGTCGTGCCGACGCTGACGCGATGCAGCGCCGTGCCCGATAGAAAGACTTCGTCGCGCGCCGGCTCAAGGTTGTCGTCGAAGCGCAGCGCCACGCGCTCGACGCCGGTCGGCATGGCCGGCGCGCGGCTCGCGGTCCGTTCGTGCAGCGCCTCCATGACCTCGTGCCAGACCGGCGCGGCGCCCGACACGCCCGATACGTCGTGCATGCTGGCGCCGCTGGCGTTGCCGACCCATACACCCACCGTGTAGCGCTGCGACCAGCCCACGCACCAGTTGTCGCGCATGTCCTTGCTGGTGCCGGTTTTCACGGCGGTCCAGAACCGCGTGGTGAGCGGACTGTCGAGCCCGAAGGTCCGCGCACGCGCGTGACGATCGGACAGCACGTCGCCGATGATGTACGTCGACGCCCCGCTCATCACCGGCTGGCGTTGCAAAGCCGGCGCATCGACGGTCATGCGCGACGGCGCATACGCGCCCTGGTTGGCGAAACTGCGATACGCGTTGGTCAACGACAGCAACGACACATCGGCGCTGCCGAGCGCGAGGCTGTATCCGTAGTAATCACCCGATTGGGTCAGCGGCAGGCCCAGCGCGACCAGTCGCCGATGAAAGCGATGGGGCGTGACCATCACGAGTGTGCGCACCGCGGGCACGTTCAGCGACGAACCCAGCGCGGCGCGCAAACTGACCCATCCCGCGTAGCGATGATCGTAATTCTGCGGAATGTAGAGGCCGCCGCCCGTGGGCAGGTTCACGGGTCGATCGTCGAGCAGCGACGCCGCAGTCAGCCGGCGCTCCTCGATCGCCTGGGCATAGAGAAACGGCTTCAGCGTGGAGCCCGCCTGACGCAACGCCGCGGCGTGGTCCACCTGCGCCGCCGACGACAACGCGCCCGACGATCCCACATAGGCCAGCACATCGCCGCTGGCGTTATCGATCACCACCACGGCGCCGTCCTCGACATTGCGGCCGGCCAGCTCGCGCAGATGGCGATCGAGACTGTTCACGGCCACGCGCTGCAGGTTGGCGTCGAGCGTCGACACGATGCGCGGCGGCAGCGGCTTGCCAGCCGGCGTAGCGGCGCG